>Ga0208587_1000015_pt1 | contig 119643 bp, 117 predicted proteins | sample NGESurdeep092012_7_FD_184472 | JGI IMG/M metagenome (GOLD analysis project Ga0208587, IMG submission 184472) | Arctic peat soil microbial communities from Barrow, Alaska - NGEE Surface sample 210 deep-092012 (SPAdes) | ecosystem: Environmental > Terrestrial > Soil > Wetlands > Peat ...
GACGGGGCTAGGACTAGCAATCGTCACGGAGATCGTCTTGCGCCACGGTGGTTCGGCGCGCTTCGTTGAGGTCGATACTGGCTCTCGCATTGAGTTGCGCGTGCGCCGTGACGGTCGGCGTCGATGACCGTGGACCGCAGAGCTCTTCGAGGCGTAAAGTCGGGGCTATGAACGCTGACGAACTTTCAACGCTTACCGCCGACCCCATTCAGACCCTCGGTATGAGTTTCTACTTCGATCCCTTGACGGGCGAACGAGGTAAGGAGCATGGCCTCAATATCTTCGAGTTCTACGGTCTCGGCAGAGCAGGCACGATGGGTGACGTCGACACGCCGACCGTCGTTGAGGCTTTTACCTTCTTCAACGGCCCCACAATTGACTTTCTCTGGACGAGGGCTAAGACCAAGGCAGACCCGGTCATGATCGCGGCCGACTACGTGCAAATGGCCTACGCCTTCGCTGATCGGAGCTTTGGTGGTATCGATCTCGGCGTACTCGGGGCCTTCGCCAGTGCCGCTCGCAAAGTCGTTGACGCCGCGCCCGCTGGACAGTGTCCCCTGGTCGACGGCTACAAGAAGTACCCCGCTCCCTCAGACCCGGTGCACGCCGCGTATTTGGGAACGATCTTTCTTCGAGAGTTGCGAGGGGGCGTGCACATCCACGCCGTGCACGAGGCGGGACTCGACGTGGTCGCCGCTTGTTACCTCCAGGATCCGACCGTCTTCACGTTGCACGGTTACGCAGAGGAGGACGCCCCTACGGTGACGAAAGAGCTCGAAGAGAAGAAGGCGTACGCCGAAGTATTGACCAGTGCCGCGATGGAGAAGTGTTTTGACGTGCTGAGTGACACCGAGCGCGCCGCACTAGCTGCGGGTGCGCTCGCCATGTTCGAAGCACTACAAAACCCGGTGCCCGTAGCTCGATAGTCGTGATGGCTCATCTCGCGCCGCGAAGCCCGCGCGACCGACTGATGGTGGCGCTCATTGTGGGCGCCGTGCTCGAAATTCTCTGGACCATCTATCTCGCCTGGCAACTACCACGGCACTACGTCGCGTACCACTGGGACCTCGCGTGGGTCGGCGTCGACGTCGCCGAGGTCGTGCTGTTGCTCGCCTCCGCTTGGGCGGCGTGGCGTCGCCTGGCAATCCTCATTCCCCTCGTCGTTTCGTCGGCGACGTTGCTCTTACTCGACGCCTGGTTTGACGTCACGACCGCCGGACACGGCGATTTGGACACGAGCGTCTTGGTCGCGTTGCTCCTTGAGTTGCCCTCGGCGTTGCTGCTGCTCTGGATTGCGCGACGCGCCACACGCCATCTCATTGAGGCGCATTTTGGCGACAGCGAGTTCATCTCGCTGCCCGTTCGCCAAATGCCGCTCTATCCAAAACGAGACGACTAGTAATGCACGCCTTCGAGCGCGAGCAAAAAGCGCTTCACTTGGTCGCCGCCGCCGTAACCACCGATGCCCGTCGACGAGACCACCCGGTGACAGGGAATAAGAATAGGAAATGGATTGAGGTGATTCGCGTTACCGACGGCGCGTGACGCCAGAGGGCGACCGACTTCTAACGCGACGTCGCCGTACGTGCGCACTTCACCGTAGGGAATCTCTACCAGAGCGTCCCAGACGTCACGTTGGAACTCGGTCGCCTTTACGTCAGCCATCACTACGTCGAAGTGACGCCGGGTGCCATTGAAGTACTCCTTGAGTTGAGTGACGGCGAGTTTCACGGCGCGTGGGGACGTGCCCTTTGACGTAGCGTGGCGTTCGCCCGGCTGATAGATGGCCGTTACGGCATCGGCGGTACCTTCGACACCCCAAGGTCCAACCGGCGAGGGGACGTTGGTAATAAACGCGTTCATGATGTTGTTCTACTCGGTGTACGGTCACCACGGTGGAGATTCTTGAGGTGCAAAGCGACGACGTGCGACTTCACGTGTGCGTCAGCGGCGCGGGTCCAACAGTTCTCTTGCTCCACGGCTGGCCCGACACCTCAGCGCTATGGGATGACGTCGTCCCGGGCCTTGTGGCGGCCGGTTATCGGGTGGCCGCGCCGGACCTTCGAGGTTGTGGCCAAAGCGACAAGCCCGACGACGTGGAGCACTACGCCATGCACCACCTCGTAGGTGACGTGGCGAACATTGTCGCCGCACTCGGAGGAGACCCCGTCACGCTGGTTGGACACGACTGGGGAGCGAACCTGGCTTGGGTCACGGCGGCGTATCGAGCGGACCTCGTGACGCGCCTCGTGGTGGTGTCCGTTGGTCACCCGACGTCGTTTCGCTCCGCCGGACTCGAACAACAGATCAAGAGTTGGTACACGTTGCTCTTCTTTCACGAAGGCGTGGGCGAGGCGTTCTTGCGCAAGAATGACTACGAGGCGATGCGTCATTGGGCCGGACATCCTCGCGTGGAGCAGGTCATTGAAGAGCTTGAACGCGACGGACAGATGACGACGCACCTCTTGTGGTACCGCGCAAATTTTCCGCCACAGTCGTTCGTCGCTAATCCACCGACGTTGCCCCCCGTGCAGGTACCGGTGCTCGGCGTGTGGTCGAGCGGCGATCGCGCGCTGAGTGAACACCAGATGACGAACTCGGCCGCGTACTGCGAGAATGGCTTCACGTACGTTCGTCTGGAGGGCTATGGACACTGGTTGCCCATAGAGGCCGCGAAGGAGCTCACCGATTCGATCATTGAATTCTCTTCAAGAGGTGACTAACGTCCTGCGGGATCTTCGTGTCGGGCTGATAGAACAATGGGATGAAAATTGCGCTCTTTAAAGAGTCGCGTCCCGGTGAGACGCGCGTCGCCCTGACGCCCGACGCCGTGAAGTCATTGGTCAGTGACGGATGGCAGGTCGAGGTCGAACGAGGAGCCGGCGTCCGTGCTCACTACAGTGACGAAAGCTACGAGAAGGTCGGCGCGCTGCTCATTGACGCGGCGTCAGGCGACGTCAATCTTCGCGTGAACCCGCCGTCGCTTGAGGAAGCAGCGCGCGTCGCCGAGGGGTCGCTGCACCTCTCGTTTCTCTCGCCACTCTTGCAACTCGACGTCGTGAAGGTCTTGAACGACCGCAAGGTCACCGTTCTTTCGTTCGACCTGTTGCCACGAATCTCTCGTGCGCAGTACATGGACGCGCTGTCGTCGCAGGCAACCGTGTCGGGGTACCGGGCCGCGCTCGCTGGCGCCACCTACCTCGATCGCTTCTATCCCTTGTTGACGACCGCGGCGGGAACGATTCGCCCGGCGAAGGTGCTCGTGATGGGCGTGGGCGTGGCCGGTCTTCAAGCAATCGCCACCGCAAAACGTCTGGGCGCCAGGGTGCGCGCGTACGACGTGCGCTCGGCGGCGAAGGAAGAAGCCGAGTCGGCCGGGGCGACCTTCGTGCAACTGGGCGTCACCGCCGACGCGGCCGGTGGCTACGCGCGCGAGTTGACCGACGACGAGCGTCAACAACAACAAGCGGCGCTGCTGAGTGAAGTCGCCGGATCCGACGTGGTAATCACGACGGCCGCGGTGCCGGGTCGCAAGTCACCCATTCTGGTCACGACCGCGATGGTCGAGGCGATGGCGGACGGCTCGCTCATCATCGACATGGCCGCCGACGGTGGAGGGAACTGTGAACTCACGAAGGTCGGCGAAGTGATCGAACACAGAGGCGTTCGCGTTGTGGGCTTGGCGAATCCCCCCGCCGAGATGGGCACGCACGCGAGCTTCATGTACGCCAACAACGTCCTCAAACTGTTGGGGCTTTTTGGATCCAAAGGTCAGTTGAGCCCGGACTGGAACGACGAAGTCGTGATCGGCGTCACGGTGGCGAGAGGTGGCGACGTGAACCACGCAGCCACCGCCGACGCGCTCGGTGTCGCTCACGTCGCCATCACCCCCGTAGCTAAGGAGGTCGCCCCGTGACCAACGTCCTGTTGCAGTACGCCACCGTGTTGGTGCTGAGCGCCTTCGTCGGCGTTGAAATTATCGCGAAGGTGCCCAGCATTCTCCACACGCCCTTGATGAGTGGATCGAACGCTATTCACGGGGTCATCCTCGTTGGATCGATGCTCATCTTGGGCGCCGCGAACACTCACCTCGAAGAGGTCCTCGGTTTTCTCGCGGTCATCCTCGCGACCTTGAACGTCGTGGGCGGCTTCGTGGTCACCGACCGCATGCTCGAGATGTTCAAGGGCCGAAAGCCGCAAGCCAAGGCGAAGACCGATGAGGTTGCTAAGTGAGTCGCGGAACGCTGATTGACCTTTTGTACCTGTTTTCCGCGACGACGTTCGTGCTGGCCCTCAAGGGACTCGGTAGTCCTAAGCGAGCTCGGATGGGCAACGGCCTGGCGGCCTTTGGCATGTTGGTTGCCGTCGTGGCGACGTTCTTTAAGTACGTCGACGGACACGCATTGCACCACGTGAACCTCATACTGCTCGCTATGTTTATCGGCGTCATCGTGGCGGTGCCGACGGCGCGCTTCGTGCAGATGACCGCGATGCCGCAACTAGTCGCGATCTTCAACGGCGTGGGCGGCGGCGCCGCGTCGTTGGTCTCGATCACGGAGTTCGTCCACATCAAGTCCACCAACCCCGCGACGTACGTCACGCTCGAAGTGCTCTTAGGTGTCTTGATTGGCACGGTGTCCTTCTCGGGGTCCGCGATCGCGTTCGCGAAGTTGCAAGAGCTAATGACCGGACGACCCGTGACCTATCCCGGTCAGCAGATCATCAACGCGATAGTTGGCGTGGCTGCACTCGGGCTGATCGTCACGATTCTCGTGCAGGGCTCGACAATGTTGCTGTGGATCTTGTTGATCGTTTCTTTTATCTTGGGCATCGCCTTCGTGTTGCCGATCGGCGGCGCCGACGTACCGGTCTTGATATCACTTCTCAACGCCTTCACCGGTCTCGCGGTGGCGGCGTCGGGTTTCACGCTCGGATCGAACCTCTTGATCGTGGCGGGAACACTAGTGGGCGCGTCGGGAATCTTGCTCACGCGTCTCATGAGTAAGGCGATGGGTCGCAGTCTGTCGAACGTGCTCTTCTCGGCCTTTGGCTCGGTGATTACGGCCAGTGGCGCGAGTGGCACCGACACACGAAGCGTTCGATCTGGCTCGCCGGAAGACGTTGGCGTGCTCCTCAGTTTTGCCAGCAAAGTCGTCATTATCCCTGGGTACGGGCTCGCCGTCGCTCAGGCCCAACACGTGTTGCGTGAGTTGGCTGAAGTACTCGAGGGCAAAGGTATCGAGGTCTTTTACGCCATTCACCCCGTCGCCGGACGGATGCCCGGTCACATGAACGTGCTGCTGGCTGAAGCGAACGTGCCCTACGAGGATCTCCTCGAGATGGACGAAGCGAACTCTGAACTCCAGACCGCCGACATCGCCATCGTCGTTGGCGCGAACGACACGGTGAATCCAGCCGCCGTGAACGACCCGACCTCACCGATCTACGGTATGCCGATCATTCACGCCGATCTCGCCGAGAACGTGGTGTTCATGAAGCGTTCGATGCGCCCAGGATTTGCTGGTATCGACAACGAGTTGCTCTATAACCCAAAGACCCTTCTTGTCTTTGGCGACGCGAAAGACACCTTGACCAAGCTGGTCGCCGTTGTCAAGGCGTCCTAAGGCGTCTAGGTGGTTAGTTGATTCAACGTGTCAAGGTGCGCAGCACTGAGTGACGACACCGCCGCGACGTTGGCGCGAATCTGCTCGGGTGTACTTGCGCCCGCAATGACCGACGTGACCCGTGGATGACTTAGTAGCCACGAGAACGCCAGGGTGAGGATTGGCACGTCAATGCTGTCGGCGTAGTTGAGTAGATCGGTGACGCGCTGTTGAAATTCGTCACTCAACCAATGCACCGTTCGCTCGGGGGCCATGAGCGACAATCGCGTCCCCTCGGGGAGGGGCTCACCCGGGCGGATCTTGCCGGTGAGAAGTCCGTTGGCGAGTGGGTAAAAGGGTAAAAAGCTAAGTCCGAGTTCGTCGCACGCCGCGAGCACGCCGTCGCGCTCAGGACTGCGATCGAGCAGTGAATACTGATTTTGGATCGAGACGAAGCTGGGCCCTTCGCCAGCCGCCGCGGCGGCCTCTTTGAGTTGAGCGACGGTGAAGTTCGAACATCCAATCTCTCGCACCTTGCCGGCACTCACGAGTTCGCCCAATGCGCCGAGCGTCTCGACGATGGGCACGGCCGCGTCGGGGTAGTGCAACTGGTAGAGATCGATGTAGTCGGTGTTGAGTCGGCGCAGCGAGTCTTCACAGGCCGCGTGCACGTAGGCAGGGTTCGCTCCGAAATGCTGGTCGTCGATGGGCATTCCGAATTTCGTGGCAACGACGACTTCCTTTCGTCGAGCGCCCAGTGCTTCGCCTAGGAAGATTTCGGACTTCGTAGAGCCGTAGACGTCGGCGGTATCAAAGAAGTTGACGCCCGCGTCGAGCGCGCCGTGCACCACCTTGGTGGCTCCTACTTGATCGAGGCGCGATCCAAAGTTGTTGCAGCCAATACCAACTTCTGTCACCTTCAACGAACCGAGCGAGCGCTGTTCCATAACCGTCCTCTGTCAATCAGAGAGCATAGGCAACGGCGCCAAACGCCGAAAGGCTCCCGCGAAAGCGTCTCAACTACGATGAGTGAAAAGGAGGGTCCGTGAAAGTTAGTGTCGATTTTGATCTCTGTACGTCGAACGCCGTGTGCATGAGCATCGCCCCGGAGGTCTTCGAAGTTCGTGACGATGGATTTCTTTACGTCTTGAACGAGAATCCCGGCCCCGAGTTCGACGAACGTCTTCGCCGGGCCGTCGCGAGTTGTCCCAACGGCGCCATTTCGATAGAGGAGTAGTCAATGAGCGGACCACGGGTCCGATTTGCCCCCTCACCCACGGGTTACTTTCACGTGGGCTCGGCCCGGTCCGCACTCTTCAACTGGTTCGTGGCGCGCCAGGACCCTAAGGGCGTCTTCATCTTGCGCATCGAAGACACCGACGCCGATCGCAACCGTGAAGAGTGGGCCGGGGGCATCACCTCGGCGATGGCGTGGCTCGGACTCGATCTCGACGAAGGGCCGTATCGCCAGAGTGACAACTTCGCCGCGCACGACAGTGCCGCACAGTTGCTTCGAAGAAGTGGCTACCTCTATTACTGCGACTGCACGTCCTCGGCGCTCGACGCGCGTAAGGGCGCGGGTGCACCACCCGGCTACGACGGATTCTGTCGCGATCGCGGACTCGAGCGCACGGAGATCACGGCGCTACGTTTTCGCACGCCGCAAAGCGGCGTCACGATTGTCCGTGACCTCATTCGTGGTGATGTCGAGTTTGCGAACGACCTCCTCGACGACTTCGTCGTCGTGAAGTCTTCGGGCGTCGTGCTCTACGCGCTCGCGAACGTCGTCGACGATCGTCATGATCGGATCACGCACGTCATTCGTGGTGAGGAGCATCTCGCGAACGCCCCCAAACAGATGATGTTGTGGGACGCGTTGAATCGCGTGACCGGTGAGCAAGTGTCGCTGGCGCTGTACGCGCATCTGCCGTTACTCGTGAACGAACAACGCAAGAAGCTTTCCAAGCGTAGGGATCCTGTGGCGACGGAGTTCTATCGCGACCAGGGTTATCTCGCGAGCGCCTTCGTGAACTATCTGGCGCTGCTTGGCTGGAGCCCACGCGGCGACGTGGAGATCGTCCCTCTATCGACGCTAATTGAACAGTTCCGACTCGAGGACGTGTCGCACTCGCCGGCGTTCTTCGACGTGAAGAAATTGACCCACATGAACGGTGAGTACGTACGCGCGTTAAGTGCCGATGAGTTTCTACTTGCTAGTGAGCCGTGGGTGCGTCCGTGGAAGAGCGCCTGGCGACCCGCCGACCGAGAGCCCCCGTGGCGAGAAGATCAGTTCAACGCCGCGCTGTTCAAGCGCGTGGCTCCACTCGTGCAAGAACGTGTCGCGACGCTCGGTGAGATTCCCGCGATGGTCGAGTTCTTTTTTCTTGACGAGCCGAGTGTTGACGAAGCGAGTTTCGCCAAGGTCATCGCCAACGATCCAGTTGGTCAGTCACTTCTCAGTGCAGCGATTCGTCGCTTCGAACTTCTTCTGGCGTGGGACGCGACAACCTTGCACGAGGCGACCGTGGAAATTGGCGAAGCGTTAGGGCTCGTACTTCGAAAGGCGCAAGCGCCGATACGTTGCGCCGTTACTGGCTCGCTAGTTGGACCGCCGCTCTTTGAGTCCCTCGAGTTCTTGGGAAGAAAGAAGACGATTCAGCGCCTGCGCACGGCGCTGTCGAGGTGCGCGTGATCTTTGGTCCCATCAAGTTGATCATTCGCGTCATGAGTTTGCTGCTTACGGTGATCATTCTTTATTTCGCCGTGACCTTCGTGCAGATTTGGCAGCGCGGACACGAGCACTCCAGCGCCTCGGCCCAGGCGATTCTCGTCTTTGGCACCGCCGAAAACAACGGCACGCCGTCGCCAGAGTTGGCGGCCCGACTCAACCAGGCGTTGACCCTTTACCACGAGGGTCGAGCTACGTGGCTAGTGGTGACCGGTGGGAATCGACCGGGCGACGTCTACACCGAGGCGGGCGTCTCGGCAACGTACTTAGAACATCACGGCGTCGCGTCGTCGGCGATCTTGAAGGGAAGCGGGACTGACACGTGGCAGAACGTGACGTCAGTAATCAAAAACTTGCGATCGCGTCACATCAAGACGGTCATCACCGTGACTGATCCCTTTCACGAGTATCGAGCGATGGCCATCTCGAGTGCCCAGGGACTCACTGCGTATCCGTCGCCGGTCTCCAAATCACCCGCGAGCAAAGACTCGTTGTGGCGTTACTACCTCAAAGAGACGCTCGAGGTCGGTGTGGGTCGTGTCGTTGGCTACGGACGACTCAGTTCGTGGACGACAACGGTGAGCAACGTTAAGGTCCCGTCCGGCAACTAAGAAGTTGGCTCGGGTAGGATTGCCGAGCCCTTCGGGGGTGGTGTAATTGGCAACACAACTGGTTCTGGTCCAGTTATTCAGGGTTCGAGTCCTTGCCCCCGAGCGAATGAGGTAATAGCACTGTTGACTCTTTCATGGTCCCATCGTCTAGTGGCCTAGGACATCACCCTCTCAAGGTGGAGACACGGGTTCAAATCCCGTTGGGACTGCCATCGCCTCGAGCGACGTCTAGTCAATTGAAGCGTCGCCGATTTCGCTTTCAAAGGGCAGATCCTCGGCGAACCACGCGATCATTCCTCCCGTGAGGTTCACGACGTCAAAGCCGTTTTCCTTAAGGAACGTCGCGGCTCGAAGTGAGCGACCTCCTGAGCGACACGTGCAGATGATCAGTCGATCGCGTGGCAGTTCGTCGAGGTGGTCCGCCAGCTCACTCAAAGGAATCAGCGACGCCATCGGAGCGTGGCCGGCGTCCCACTCGTTCTCTTGACGCACGTCGAGAAGAACGGCGTCGCCGTCGAGAAGTTCGAGGGCTTGACTTGGACTGACTTCACTCACCGTCATTGCTTAATGCACCTTTTCCTATCGATACGCGTGGTCTTTGCGAGCTCATTTTTGAATCTACTCGTAGACTTCGTCGCATGAGAAATGACGTCGTGGCAACACATCTTTCGACGGACGAACTCGTACAACTACTTGACACCGACGCGAAATTAGTGCTCATCGACGTACGTGAACAAGACGAGTTCGCCGACTGGAAGATTCCAGGAGCTATCAATATTCCTCTCGGTGAATTAGATAGTCGCGTCGACGAAGTGCCTCGGAACCACCACGTGGTGACGATCTGCGCCAAGGGAACGCGTGCCGCAGAGGGAGCGGAGATTCTTCGCGCACACGGCATTTCGAGTCGTGTGCTTGACGGGGGAATGGGCGCGTGGGCCACAACGTACGACACTGTGGAAACGCAGTTTTCTAATGCGACGGTCGTGCAGTTGCGTCGTCGTGGTAAAGGATGCCTCTCCTACGTGATCGGTGCGGGGAACCGCGCGATCGTCATCGATCCCTCGCTCGACGTCGATCGGTACCTCGACGTCACCTCTTTGCACGGTTGGCGCGTCACCGACGTGCTCGACACCCACCTTCACGCCGATCATCTCAGTGGGGCTCGTGCGTTGGTTGCCGCGACGGGCGCGACCCTACGACTGAGTCCCTTCGATGCCTTTGTCTACGATTTCGAGCCTTTGGTCGACGGACTCACCATTGAATTAGCTCCTGGCGTGGGGCTCACCGTCGCTGCCGTGAGTGTGCCTGGTCACACGGAGGGCTCAACGCTTTATCAGCTCGGCGACCAAGCAATATTTACTGGCGATACCCTTTTTCTAGAGAGTGTCGGGCGTCCTGACCTCGCTGATCAGGCTGAATCCTTTGCCCACAGTCTTTATAGGAGCCTGCACGAGCGCGTGTTACCGCTTGGCGACTCGGTCATGGTCTTTCCCGCGCACTACGGAACCTCGGTTGAGGTGCACGTTGGTACTTTTGTTGCTAGGCCCCTTGGGGAGTTGCGTACAACCCTTCCCGCACTTGCCTTAAGCGAATCAGATTTTGTCGAGTGGGCGGTTGCCAACGTGAAGGACCGCCCGCCAAACTACAAGAAAATCGTCCTCATTAACGAGGGCGAGGTGCCCTTACCTTTGGACGCCGCCGAAATCGAACTGGGACCCAATCGCTGCGCGATTGCGTAAGGAACGCGTTTCGTGCCGCGATCCCTTATCGTTGCACGCAATTACGCACCTACGTTTTCTTCCAATGATCCGTCACAGGGTGCGACCACAGAGAAAGCATTCACCAAGGTTCCACGATGTGGCCTACTCGTTTCGTTGAGATCGTGACTACTTTTTACTCTCGCCACGTGCTCTTGAACCCTTTCAATGCATTGTCATCTCTAGTGCGAAGCGTCACAAATTAGTACGCTTTTGTGGAGGAAATTGGAAGAACTTTGCACGCAAATAGATCATGAAAAGCACTGATAACTATCCAGAGGAACTGCGCCAAATTGCGCAAAAGTACGAGTTACAAATTCGTGACGATTATTGATGTAACACCACTGTTATCAAAGGATTTAGCGTAGTCAAAGAATTTATGCCAATTTATCAGGGTTTTTGAATTTAATCGTTGAGAAATTCCCTAAAGTGGTTTCTCATGAATAAGCCAAAGTGGTATTCGCGTTCTCCTTACGGACCTCTCTATACTTGCTTTTGAGGTAACGGACGTGACATGTCACGAGACGTCTGCCTCTCGTTAGTTCTCTGCTGTACCGCGGTACCTCAAGATAAAAAGGTCGATTGATCGGCCCCTGTGAATGGAGTGAAGTGAACACAAGTGCCGCTTCGAAGAAAGGATTCTTAATGAATACTTTGCGACGGATTTCTCAACACACGGTCAAGGCAGTTGCTGCTGGCGCCTTGCTAGTTGCCGCAGCGTTACCGCTGGCTCTAGCGAGCACAGCCGGTGCTACCGCCGGTTTGACGACGCCGCCTGCGGCGCCCACTGCTGTCGTAGCGGCCTCAGGCCTCGACACATCGGGCGTTGGGGACGCGACGATCAATATTTCATGGGCCGCGTCGGAGTCCGGTGCCAACAACGCTTCTGCAGCGTTGGGGTACAACGTCTACCAAGGAACGGCCACCGGTGCCGAGTCAACGACTCCGCTCAACGGTGCGGTTCCAATCACTGGTACGGCGGTCAACGTAACTCTTTTGACCGACGGCACTCCTTATTTCTTCGTGGTGAAGGCCGTCAACTCCTACGGTCTTTCAGTCGCGTCGGCAGAGGTGACGAACACTCCAGCAGGCATTACGTCTGCTCCTGCCGCGACCGTCGCTGCGGGCAACACGAGTGCGGTAGTGACGTGGACTGCGCCAGCCAAGACCAACGGATCAGCGATTCTTGGCTACAACGTGTACGTAACCACGCAAGCTCCGGCGTCCACAACGTTGATTGACCCATTCGTCACGGCACTAAACGGCACGGCGACCGTGCCCGGAACCTCGTGGCTGAACGCGAACGGTGGCATGAATGGCTCTACTCCGCCCCTCTGTGGCACGTTTACAGTTGGTGCGGCCGTCTACGTACCCGCAAACGGTAACGACTGCACCGCATTGGGCGCGTTCTCTGCGGCCAATCTCATCACGGGCTTGACGTACACCGTGACAGGACTTACGAACGGCACGGCCTACTACTTCGTGGTGACCGCGGTCAATGGCGTTGGTGAATCACAGGGCGCCCTTGCTTCGAACGTTTCAATCACACCTGGTGTGGCACCGCTCGCGCCTTCAGGTCTCGCGGTCTCGGTAGTTAGTGGTGGGTCGAACCTACTGCTGACCTGGAACAGTGAGACTTCTGCCACCAGTGGATTTAACGTCTACGAGGGAACGACAGCTGGCGGCGAGTCGGCGACTCCCGTAAATGCAGCACCGATTGGCAACAACACCAGTGGTAACAGTTACTTGGTTACTGGCTTGAACGCCAAGACCACGTACTTCTTCGATGTTGCAGCCGTGAGCCCTCAGGGATCTTCTCCTAACTCACTTGAAGTATTCGCCACAACACTGGCGAGTGTTCCCGGTGCGCCTACTGGCGTCGCGGCCGTTTCGAATAACACGGCACTTAAAGTGACGTGGACCCCGCCGACAGTTACTGGTGGATCGGACATTCTTACGTACACGGCAGCCGCGATCACGGCGGCCGGCGTCACCGCCGGTACCTGCACCAACACTGTGGCTACGGACTTGCCAAACACTTGTCAGATCACTGGCTTGACCAATGGCGTCGCGTACTCAGTAGCGGTGAAGGCAACGAACATTTCGGGTAACAGTGTTGCTTCAGTTGCGGTGTCCGGCACTCCTGCCGTGACCGTGCCTGACGCTCCTACACACCTCCACGTTTCAATTGCTGGCGGAACTGCCACATTGACGTGGACTCAAGTCACTGGTGCTCACACCGAAGGTGGCGTTATTGCGGGCTACAACGTCTACCAAGGCACGACCTCGGAGGGCGAAGTACTCGTCCAGTCAGTCGGCGCCGTTGGCACCGCGACAGTTCCTGTCGCGAGCTCGGGTACCTTCTACTTCGAAGTCACCGCCGTCTCTAACGTCGGCGTTTCGGCTGACTCTGGTGAGGCCTACGCGACGAGTGGCGCGACGTTTGCCGCCGCTCCGACCGGCCTTACTGGTTCGGCGTGGCAGTCCAGTTCGTCAGTCGGTGGAACAGATAGCCAAGAACTCTTGAGTTGGACGCCGCCGGTGAGCGATGGTGGTTCGACCATTACGAATAACTTGGTCTACCTGGTCTTGAATGGCAACGTGGCGGCTGCTCTTGGCGCTACACCGTGTGGAACTAGTACTTCTTGCACCCAGGGTTTGCTTAACAGCACGACGACTGGCTTCGTTCCAGTCACGCTGGACAGTGCGGATCTTCTCGTTACGGGCCTTACCGGTGGTCACACCTACGCGTTCGCAGTGGTTCCGGTGAACTCCTCGGGCGCATCGGACGGAGTGGGTTCAGACGCGCTCGCGCCTTCTAACTTCGTTTCGGTCGTCGCGCCTAATCTTTCGGGCGCGCCAACGTCGGTGACGGTTGCTCATTCTGGAACGAATGTCGCTGTCTCGTGGACCGCGCCGTTCAACGCTGACGGCACGACGGCTGTTGCTTACCAAGTTTTCGTTAGTGCGGCGAACTCCACCAACCCATCAAGTGGCACGTTGTTGCCAGTGTGCAATGGCTCGAACTCGCCTTGCCTCGTAAGTGCCATTACGGCCACGTCGGCACTTGTCTCCGGTCTTACTCCGGGCAGTACGTACGTGTTCTGGATTACGGCAACGAACGATGATCCAGCGACGGCAGTAGCGAACGGCATTGTTGTTTCGTACTCCGCTGAGTCCAGCACCTCGCTGCCAATCATTCCTGTGGCGCTACCTACGACCCCCTCGGCGACTGCCGCTGCGGGAAATGGTTACGCGCAGGTTACGATCGGTTCGCTGACAGGTGTTCTGAGTTGGACAGCGACGTCAACGCCTGGTGGGCTTACTTGCACCACGACGACCGACACGAGCTGTAACGTGCTAGGTCTTACGAACGGCACGTCCTACACGTTCACGGTCACGGATACAACACTGACTGGTACAAGTGCAGCGTCCGCTCCGACCACTCCGGCGGTTATCCCCACCGGTAAGCCCGGCGCGCCTACTGGCGTCTCGGCTACCAGTGTCGGTACTGCTGCGGCAACGTACAACGCGACGGTCAGCTGGACCAAGCCCAGCTTCGGAGGTCTCGCGCCTACTGCTGGTGCTCCTTACATTGCTACGTTGGCGAACGTCTCGGCCGCTACGACAACGAGCTTCCTGGTGTCGAGCGCCATCTACGCTGACTATGTGACGAACGCGGCTGATCGCGCCGCCTTGACGGAACTCGTCGGCGGAACTGGCTCTACGACGTCAACGTTGGTCGCGGGCGCCGTTCAGACGGTCGTAAGTTGTACTCCTGCACTCGCTGGCACAGTGGTGTCGGGAACGGGTATCGCAGTCGGTACTGAGGTCGTCTCGTGCACAGGCACGACGCTGACCTTGTCGGCTGCGGTGACTGCAACCGGCGCGTCCACACTTACCTTCACTGGTGGTGGCGCTGACGCGTTGGCGACGGCGGAGTTGTTGGCCAGCACGTCATTGGCTGCCTCTGGTTCCTACACGTCGGCCCTCGTGGGTCTTGGCCTTGGTGGCTTCTGTGTGGTCCCGGCGGCGTTCCTCGCGAACGGCACGGACAACGCAATTGCGAACCTGGCGATTTCCGACTCAACGACGTGCACCATTATTGGCATCTCGGCGACAACTCCGGTTGCTTCACCGGAGATCGCTTTCGTGGTGAGCGCCCAGAACGCAAGTGGTTTAACGACCTCATCTCCGTCCCTTCCTATTGTCCTCAGTAAGGCTGGAACGGCGCCTGGTGCGCCGACCGGTGTTGCTGCGGCGGCGTCGAACGGCCTCGTAACTTTGACCTGGACCGCTCCTACGACTGGTGGATCAGCGATCCTCGGCTACAACGTCTTCGTGGGTTCGGCAGCTGCCGGCGAGTCAACGACTCCGGTCAATGGCTCGCTGTTGGTAACGGGTACTACGGTGACGATTCCAGGCTTGACCAACGGCACGAAGTACTACTTCATAGTCAAGGCCGTGAATGCCAATGGCACGTCGGTTGCGTCTTCTGAGAAGCACGCCACACCGGTAGCGAACCCTGGGGCGCCTACGAGCGTGACCGCATCTGCTGGTGGCGCTAACACCATCGTCCTCTCGTGGATCGCTCCTGCGACCACTGGTGGCGTGCCGCTTGTTGGCTACTTGGTGTACGTCGGTACTCCAGCAACTAGTACCAGTGCGTCTATCTATGTGGCGACTCCTGTCAACGCAGCGTTGATCACTGGCACCACCTACACGGTGACTGGGCTCAACAGCGGTCAGGCGTACGTCTTCCTTATCGTGGCGTCGAATGGCGTTGCCTTCTCCGCCCCTTCGGGTGAAGTAGGCGCTAAGGCGGGTACCGGAGTGGTAATTGTTCCGACGGTGACGGGCGTGTACTACGTCCCGACCTTCAGTACAAACGCCTCGGTTGTCGTCACGGGCACTGGCTTCTCTGCCGGAATGACTGTGGCGAGTAGCAACAAGGACTACACCGTGACCTTGGAAGGACTTAACGCCGCTGGAACAACCGCGACCTTATTGGTCACGACTACTTCCAACGCGACTTCGGGAACCTCCAGCAAGGTCACCTTTACCAACCTTGATAGTGGATCTGCGTCCTTCACCCTGAACGGTGGACCCGTACCTACACCGGTGGTGGTTGGTCTGAAGATTTCGGGTGTCAGTGGCACGATCCTTACTGGCAGGACCTCAACCTTCATAATCACGGGAACCGGTTTCTATGGTCGCCCAACGATCACCAGCAATGCCGCTGGTACGACGGCTGTTGTCACGCACGACACTGGCAAGGTATTGACGGTCAGGGTAACTGTGAGGGCTGGCACCAGGCGTGGTGTTCACACCTTCACCATTACGTTGGCTAACGGCACTTCTGTCCAGTTGCGCTACAGCCAGCACTAGTCGTAACAGAAGTCTAGAAATTGGCCCTCTCCTTCGGGAGAGGGCCAATTTCGTTTGTTGTTGCTAAGTGCATCGTTTAAAGAAAGAGGTTGTCAGCACTGAAATTTCGAACCGACAGCGGAGGCCTAGTCGATGGACCAGCTAGTTCCCTCGAGGTCGTCGCTCACTTTGATTCCCGCAGCAATGAGGGCGTCACGAAGTTGGTCCGCAACCTGATACTGACCCGATTCACGTGCGCCCCTTCGTGCGGCGAGTACTCCGTTTATTAGCGGGGAGGGATCGATGTAGCCCCGCGCTCCACTTTGCGCAATCTGGACAAGTTGGGCCAAGGCGTCCATTGCGTCAGGTCCGCCGTCAAGAACTCTCCGAGCTAGCTTGTCAGGTTCAGTCGTTTCGTCGATCACTGCATTGATCGTGCTCTCGTCGTTAGATGTTGACCGGTGCGTAGAAGCTGAGTTTCGAAGATCATCAATTGAGGTAGTCGATCCATTTTCAAGGACCTTCACGTCATCGCCCGTTCGCCAATAGCCTTGGGCTCTACCTTGCACGTTCACCGTATTGCTGGCGAAGTCAAAGATCACCGCAGTGTGTTCGTCCACTCCCAACGTGGCGACGTTGTCGGGAAGTTCGCGTTCGAGGATGCCAAGGCGACGTTCACCTAGATAGCAGCGCCGGGTGTCGTAGTTCTCCCCCTCACTATTGTCAAAGTGGGGAATTACGACACACGTGAGTCCAAAGTTGGCGAGTATGTCGAGACCAGGAAGCCAGTAGGGCGTGACACCGACTTTGTAGATCTCGTAGATGGGCGCGGTGTACGCGCCCAGGGTGAGAGCGGCCGCCGATGCAATGCACAGGGTGCCGTCGGTGTCGAGCACACTCAGAAGGTCGCTGGCAAAATCTAAGGGCGCCCATTGCGCCAGAGCGTACGAGGGACTACCCGGTCCCGCGAATACGTAGTTGGCTTGACGAACGCGCTGCTTGAAGAGGGTCCGCTCGAGCTCATCTGACTCTTCGAAGTTCGTAAAGTGAAGTGTGGTCAACGTGGTGCGTAACGAGACCTCGAAGTACTCTTCAAGTTTCTGGCTCATCTGGGGTACGTTCTCTTGGAACCCGTACGCCGTATCGAGATTCACTGCTCGAACGGGATCGAGGCGCGCCAAGAGGCCGCGGTGGACTTTAGTCATCCCAGGGGCAGTTTCACCCGAACCGAGTATCGCGAGGACTCCTCTGGCCATTGCGCCAGCGTACCGCGATAGATACGGCGCAAAAGCGTGTGGTGACTAGGTTGGGTGCATGAGTAGCGCCGTTTTTCAGTTCCGAGATCGTGCTCGGGGCAACGTGTCAACCCCCATGGTCCTGTGGGCGCTCGCGATGACGGTCGTGCTCTTTCTAGAGGTAGTCGCGCCGTCGGCGATCGTGACCATCACCGGCTTTGGTATCTCGGCAATTCTGGGTATCTACCTTGGTTGGCGCCGACGTGTGGGCGCTGTAATCGTGGCACCTTTTGTCAGTTGGCTCTTCGCTTGGTTTCCAATGGAGATCGCCTGCATGATTCACTTCGGAATCTTGAAGGGCTTTCTGATCGGTCTACTTACCATCACGTTTGGTTGGATAGGCATTGGTTTCATTGAGTTAGTTTGGTTGGCGATGGTGGCGCTCTTAGTGCGAGCGGTGCGACGTTCATCGCACGACGACGCGGTGATCATCATCGATCCCAAGGGCTCCTGAGGCGCCAATTCGAGGCCTGAAAACACTGAGTTCGTGGGCTACGAGCCGTTTTCTGGTTTAGCGGCGCTCAACATTCGACTAGCCGCTCGGTTCCAATCTTCCTGGTCATCCCACTCTGACGAGAGGTCGTGAAACGCTCGACTGAGCATCTGGCCCTCGAAGAAGAGCGCCCACTGGTGGCCCGTCAACTGGTGGCTTAGAAGCCGCCGTCGGACGAGTTCGTCATAGTGTTCGTCCACACGGGCCATGAACTCCTCGTAGAGCTTGAGGAATCCTGGGCGAATGCTGGGCCTTGAAAGTGCCGACGCGGAGACGCGTAGAAACATCTGGCGTTGACGCGTGATCCTTGCTTGGTGGTCGGGATTCGTGAGCAGTTCATACAGCGTGTCCACGAAGGAGCCGTTTAGGTGGGGACCCGACGTCACCATCACGAGGTTTTGAACAATCTCCTCGGTGACGATCGAAAAGATGTGTAGCAGCGACGCGTCGATGAGACCTTGACGTGAGCGGAAGTGTCCGTAGATGACGCTGGTGCTGAGATTCGTCTCCTGGCAAATGTCCAGTATTCTTAATTCACTTTCGTCCGCAACCCACAGTCGTTTCGACGTGGCTTCAATCAGAATGTCACGCGTGGAGTGCTCATGGGGGGAATCGGTCACCTTGTGAAATTACACGCTAGGCACCCTCTCTGTCTCCAACGTGCACTGAAATTAACGTGTTTTGCTAGTTCGAACCACGAAGCCAGGGTTACGGCGTGTTCTTCGTCGTTCTACGCTGGAGTGACGGCGGGCGCGAGGGCTCGCCACGCTTCAAAGGGCGGCGACGAGATTTCGCTCCCGAGAACCTGCAGGCAGACGTGATCCGCACCGGCTTGGCGGTGATCGTTGATCTTCGCCAGAATCGCACTCTCATCGCCGTGCACCACGAGCGCCTCGCAGAGTCGCGTCGATCCGCCTCGCACAAAGTCTTCGTCGCCAAAACCGAGGCGACGCCAACTCTTGGTGTAGTTCTCGAGCCCGGTGTAGATCTCGAGGTGGGCGTGCGCGCGTCGGAGGAACTCCTCTCGACTTTGGCCAAGGACGACCGACAATTCGACGCCGAGAAACTTGTCACCGAGAATTTCTCGCGCGCGCGCGGTGTGCTCTGGCGTCACCAGATACGGGTGCGCGCCGTCGGCGTGGGTCGCGGCTAATTCCAGCATCTTTGGTCCGAGTGCCGCGAGCACTCGGGCAACGCGCGTCTTTCCCTCGGCGGCGAGCATCGGCGCGGCGTCCATGGCGGTGAGGAATTCCTTCATCTGACGTAGGGGCGTGGCGTACTCGTGTCCGCGCAGGCGCGACACCAAGGGCTCGTGACTGACGCCAAGTCCCAGCACGAAGCGCTCGTTAAAGGCGGCGGTGAGGGTCTTTGCGCCGTTCGCGGCCGTGACGGCGTCACGGCCCCATATGTTGGCAATACCGGTCGCCACGACCAGTGAGGACGTGGCTGAGAGCAACAGCGACGCGCTGGTGAGGGCCTCTCGACCCCAGGCCTCGGGGATCCACAACGCGCTGTAACCGAGCTCTTCGAGCTCGAGGGCGATCTCGCCGCTCTTTTGGGGTGGCAGCGACTCGTGCGCCATTGTCCAGACGCCGACGGTGCCCCGGAGCTTCTCAAGTGGTTCGGGCCAGGGTGCCATCAAACGGAGCCTACTGGGCGAGTCTGGACGCGTTAAAGGGCGACACGTCGACGAACGCAGCCGCCAGAATGGAGAGATGGCCTACTTCGTCGCACTCGCCAGCGCGTTCTTGGTGCTCTCCGCGGCGACGGCACTTCGCCCGGGACGACGTGGCCTCTACTCGGCTTTGGCGTATCCGGTCGGGTGGGCGGCTGGGGAACTGGCCGGCCAAGGCATCGTTCTCGAAGCGGCGTTGGTATTCCTGCTGTGGTGGTGGGGTTGGCCCACGACGAACTGGTTGGGCCTTCTCGTCGTCGTGTTGGCGAGCGTGGTGGTGGCAGAAAACCTTGCCCTGATTGCTATTCTCTTTCGCTCTCGCCGGGTCGTTCGTCGCGCCATGGAACAATCGCCCGATCGGCCACTGATCGTTGCGCGCCCCAGCGACGACCTCTTTGGCAATTGGTGGCGCACGGCGTTACTCATCCCCTTTCACCCCCGCGACATGCAGCTATCTCGCAACGTGGTCTATGGACCCTTAGAGCGCCATCGTCTCGACGTGTGGCGTACTTCGACGACGCCCACGGACGCGCCCGTCATCTACTACTTGCACGGCGGTGCCTGGACCTTTGGTGATAAGCGTGAGCAAGGTCGACCAATGTTGCACGAGTTCGTTCGACGAGGTTGGGTTGTCGTCGCGAGTAACTATCGCTTGGCTCCACGCTTCCCGTGGCCCGCGCAGATCGAAGACGCGACGAGGGCGCTCGGGTGGATCAAGAAGAACATCGCGACCTACGGCGGTGACCCCGATCGAGTGGTGATCGCTGGTGGGTCGGCCGGAGGGCATCTCGCCTCGTTGCTCGCACTCAGCGCGGACGATCCGACGTGGCGCCCGACGCAGATGAGTGACGTCACGGACTGGACGGTGCGCGGCGCGATGTCGTTCTACGGCGTGCTCGAGATGACCGGTGACGAAACGCACTGGCGCGGACTGGGCCGAGGCATTCGACTGCTGCTCGAGCGTCGCGTCGTGCAGTTTCCCTACTTGGGCCACGAGGAGCTCTACCGCTCGCTCTCTCCCTACGAGCGCATCGCGAAGCACGCGCCGCCCTTCTTCGTGGTCCAGGGTGTGAACGACACGCTCGTCGACGTGAACGTCGCACGGTCCTTCGTGTCGAAGTTCCGCGACGTCGCCTTCGCGCCGATCTACCACGTCGAACTGCCCTTCACCCAGCACGCCTTCGACGTGACCGCGAGTCCGCGCACGTCCGCGACGACCCGCGCCGCCGTCGCTTTCGCCGAGTCGGTCGCCGTACGACGTCCCGCTATCTCGGATGAACTCGTCGCGAACTATCAGGTGCCCCCCACGGAGTTGTTGGTCGACGTCGGCAATGACCGGTGGGTAAGCGCCCTTGAAGCCACGGCGATGCTCGGACCTTTCTGCGTGGTGACCTCGGATAACCCCTTCTCAAGGGTGTTAAATGAGCAGGAGAACGAAGGTCGGCGACGGACCTTGCGCGATTCGCTAGATCGCCGGGGCGCGACGTACGCAGAGACCAGAAGTCGTGACCTACGTGGCCGCTGGCCCGATGAGTTGGGCGTGGCGCTGCATGGACCATCGCGCGATGACGCGAAAGTAATCGCGCGCGCGTGGGACCAGTTCGCGTACTACGACGTTTATTCGAACGCGGTCACGGTGCGCGACGCGCTCTCTGACGTCGTGCTGGTCTAGACGCTCTCGAGCGTCACGTCGAAGGCGAGTTCGCCGGCATTATTCATCAACAGTTCACTCACGTTGCCCGCGGCGATGAGATCGTTCTGGGCGAGTTGCAGCGCCGCGACGAACTCCTCGGGCGCGTTGACGACCATTTGGGCGACCTCAGCGCGCTGAGAGACTTTGGCGGTGCTCTTCGCTCGACGAATCGCCTCGAGCGCCTCACAGACTGGCTGATAGACCGATCCCGGGTCCACCGAGAGCGGTCCTAGCTCGTGGAGCGTCGGCCAGCTCGCCAGGTGCACCGAGTCGTCGTGCCACCAGTGCCATACCTCTTCGGTGACGAAGGGGAGGAACGGCGCCAAGAGTCGTTGCAATACCGAGAGTGCGATGTTCAACGTCGCGCGCGCTGAAGCGACGTCGGCGTCGCTGCCCTCGCCGTAGGCGCGGATCTTCACGAGTTCGACGTAGTTGTCACAGAACGACCAGAAGAACGACTCGACGTGCTCAAGCGCGCGCGCGTAGTCGTACTTCTCAAACGACGTTGTCGTTTCCTCGATGAGTTGACCGAGCAAGGAGATCAGGTCTTGGTCGAGGGGCACCGTGACGTCACTCGCAGAGGTCAGAGCGTTGTCGAGCCGTCCGAGCACGAACTTGGAAGCGTTGAGAACCTTGATCGATAGTCGTCGACCGATTTTCATTTGCGCTTCGTCGACGGCGGTGTCGGTGCCCGGTCGACCCGAGGCGGCCCAGTATCGAAGCGCGTCGGCGCCGTGTTGTTCGAGCAGGGGCAGTGGCGTCGCCGCGTTGCCCGTCGACTTACCCATCTTCTTTCGGTCCGGGTCGAGCACCCAACCAGAGATCAGCGCGTTGCTAAAGGGAAGGCTGTGATGTTGGAGGTGACCTCTCACGACCGTCGAGAAGAGCCAGGTTCGTATGATGTCGTGTCCTTGGAGGCGCAGGTCCATTGGATAGACGTGCTCGAAGAGTTCGCTGCCCCAATGTCCCGCGATCTCGGGCGAGAGTGAACTCGTCGCCCACGTGTCCATGACGTCGGCGTCGCCCACGAAGCCGTTGGCTTGGTTGCGTTGGCTCTCGTCGTAGCCATCGGGGACGTCGCTTGAGGGGTCGATGGGTAGGGAATCGAGTGCGGGAATGATCGGTTGGTCGAAGTCGACTTCGCCGGAAGAATCCATTGGGTACCACGCGGGAATGGGTACGCCGAAGAAACGCTGGCGCGAGATATTCCAGTCAACGTTGAGCCCTTCCACCCACGACTTATAACGGTGTCGCATGAAGTTGGGGTGCCAGTGCAGCTCCTCGCCCCGGCGAAGTAACTCGTCGCGGTTCTCCAGGGTCTTGACGAACCACTGACGCGAGGTGACGATCTCGAGGGGACGCTCACCCTTTTCGTAGAATTTCACGGCGTGCGTGATCTGTTTCAGATCGCCAATGAGCGCGCCCGCGTCGCGCAGCGCGTCGACGATCGTGGCGCGTGCTTGGTTGACGGTCGTGCCTTCGATACCCGCGTACAGCGCATTCGCCGCCGCTGGATCCTTCGAAGGAAATATTGACGACGCAAAATCAGCGGGGAGGAATCGCCCGTCGCGACCGATCAGGGCACGGGTGGGGAGGTCCAACTCACGCCACCACGTCACGTCCGTCGTGTCACCGAACGTGCAGATCATCGCGATACCCGATCCCTTTTCGGGATCGGCCAGTTCGTGCGCGAGCACCGGCACCTCGACGTTGAACAGGGGTGTTAGTACGAATGAATTGAAGAGCGCTTGGTAGCGGGCGTCGTCGGGGTGGGCGACGAGCGCGACGCAACTGGGCAACAGTTCGGGTCGCGTCGTTTCAATCTCGAGTGCGCCGTCATTGTCCACGCGCGCGAAGGAAAGTCGGTGGTAGGTGCCGGGACGTTCGCGGTCCTCGAGTTCAGCTTGGGAGACGGCGGTACGAAAGTCGACGTCCCAGAGCGTGGGCGCCACACTCGAGTAGACCTCGTCTCGCCGTAGCATTTCGATGAATCCACGCTGCGAGATGGCCTGGGCGTGTGGGGAGATCGTCGAGTACTCGAGGCTCCAGTCCACGCTGATGCCCAGGTAACGCCACAAGGTCTTGAAGGCCTCTTCGTCGATTGCGGTGAGGTTTTGACAGAGTTCGACGAAGTTCTTCCTCGAAATAGCGAGCTTCCTCTGGGCGGGCTTCTCGGGCGCGACGAAGTCGGGATCGTAGGCGAGCGAGGGGTCACAGCGAACGCCATAAAAGTTCTCGACGCGGCGCTCGGTGGGAAGTCCGTTGTCGTCCCAGCCCATGGGGTAGAAGACGTCTTTGCCTCGCATACGCCAGAATCGAGCGATGAGGTCGCCTTGGGTGTAGCTAAAGACGTGGCCGATGTGCAGCGCGCCCGAGACCGTGGGCGGCGGCGTGTCAATGCTGTAGACCGACGAGCGAGGGGCGTCGCGATTGAACCGATACGTCGCCTCCTCGTCCCAGCGCGTCATCCACGTCGTCTCCAGGCCATCAACGGACGGCTTTTCGGGAACTGAGTGGGTGAAGGGCGTGGAAGCGTCAGGCATGGTTGGCGTAGTTTAGAACAGTGATTCGCCTCTATGACACAGCCCGCGGTGAGGTTCGTGACCTCTCGTTGCGCAGTCCCGGCCGCGTGTCGATGTACGTCTGTGGCCCCACGGTGGACAATCTGCCCCACCTCGGCCACGGACGCTTCACCCTGGTCTGGGACATAGCTCGACGCTGGTTTACCTTTCGGGGTCTGAGCGTGCACTACGTCTCGAACATCACCGACGTGGACGACAAGATCATTGCGCGCGCGAGGCTCGAATCGCGTAGCGAAGTCGACGTTGTCGAACAGTATGAAGGTGAGTGGTGGGACGCGATGAGCCGCCTCGGCGTGGCTCGTCCCGACGACGTGCCGCACGCGACCCATTACGTGGCAGAGATGGTCGAATTGATCGCGTCGTTCCTCGAGCGCGACGTCGCGTACGTCACGAGCGATGGCGTGTACTTTGACGTTTCGACCGTGAAGGACTACGGCCTTTTGGCCGGTCAGGCGCTCGAAAGTCTTAGAGTAGGCGCCAGAGTCGAAGCCAACGACGAGAAACGCTCACCGCTCGACTTTGCACTCTGGAAGAACGCCAAGCCCGACGAACCGAGTTGGCCCGCGCCCTTTGGCGATGGACGACCGGGTTGGCACACCGAGTGCGTCGTGATGTCACTCGATCTGCTCGGCGAAGGATTCGATTTGCACTGTGGTGGGCTCGACCTCAAATTCCCCCATCACGAGAACGAACGCGCTCAGGCCGAAGCCGCGCACAAAGCGTTCGCGCGTCACTGGGCGCACAACGGCTGGGTGATGGTGAATGGCGAAAAGATGAGCACGTCGCTCAATAACTTCACGTCGCTGACCGATCTCCTAGAAAAGACCGATCCGCGCGCGTATCGACTCCTCGTGCTTCGCTCGCACTACCGCTCGCCCATTGAAGTCACGCCGCTCACAATCGCCGACGCCGAACGCGCACTCGATCGTCTCGACACGTTGGCGCGCCGATTCGATCTGCCAGCGCTCGCTGGCGACAACTTCGAAGTTGCCGCGCAGCATTCGTGGCACGAAGAGACGCTCGAACTCTACGAGCGGGTCGTGGCGTCTATGAACGACGACCTCAACACGCCGCTCGCGGTCGCCGAACTCTTCGACGCTTTGAGTCTCGCCAACGCCCTCGCCGACGACCACCTCGACGCGCCGGCACTTCGTCTAGCCCACGCGATCAACACGCTCTTTGGCGCTATGGGACTCGCCTTACTCGCCGGTAGCCACGTGGTGGATGAGGTCGCCGCAACGCTCGTGAGCGAACGTGACGCCGCGCGATTGGCGAGGAATTGGGCCGAAGCTGACCGATTGCGTGATGAACTGGTGGAGCGGGGCTGGGTCGTTGAAGACGGTGCCCGGGGCACCGTTATCCGTCGCCCGTAAATACTCTTGTTCTGCTAGGCCGCGACCAAGTAACATTAGGCGTGAGGTTGCCGTTGTGGTTCCCTCCCAAAACCGGAGTTCCGGAAGTAAAAGTAATAAGGAGGCCCACAGTGGCTGCAGGAACCGTCAAGTGGTTCAACGACGAGAAGGGTTGGGGATTCATCGCTGTCGATGGCCAACCAGACGTCTTTGTTCACTACTCGGAGATTCAAGGTGACGGGCGAAAGACGCTCGTCGAGGGACAGGCCGTCGAGTTCGATATCGAGCCCGGCGATCGTGGCCCGTTGGCTAAGCGCGTCATTCTTAACTAATTACCATTCTCTGTTGTAAACAACCGCCGCCTTCGGGCGGCGGTTGTTTTTTTGTGCTCGAACGAGCGCTACGGTACCGTTAGTTACCGGTAAGTAACTAATTGCGCGCACAAGGTGACACGATGAGCGATTTTTCAATGGATTTAAACGAGGACCAGATCACGCTGCGTGATTGGGTGCACGGTTTTGCCGAACAACAGATGCGTCCCATCGCCGCGGAGTGGGACGAGCGCGAAGAGACGCCTTGGCCCTTCATTCAAGAGGCGGCCAAGATCGGGATCTACGGACTCGACTTCATGATGAACGCCTTCGCCGACAAGACCGGCCTGTCGATGATGATCGCCCTCGAAGAGCTCGCCTGGGGCGACGCGGGCCTGTGCATGGCCCTCATGGGTACGACGCTCGGCGTCGCGGCGATTGTGTCCAATGGTACGCCAGAACAACAGATGGAATGGGTGCCACGATGCTTTGGCACACCCGACGACATCAAGCTCGCGGCCTTTGGCGTCTCGGAGCCTGATGCGGGCAGTGACGTGTCGTCACTACGCACGCGCGCCATCTACGACGAGGCGAACGACGAGTGGATCTTGAACGGCACCAAGACCTGGATCACCAACGGTGGTATCGCGAACGTGCACGTCATCGTCGCCTCGGTCGATCCCAAGCTGGGCAGTCGCGGACAGGCGTCGTTTATCGTGCCCGAGGGAACACCTGGTATCCGAATGGGTCAGAAGTTCAAGAAGATGGGTATCCGCGCGAGTCACACCGCCGAAGTGGTGCTCGAGAACTGTCGGGTGCCGGGCAATTGTTTGTTGGGGGGCAAGGAGAAGTTGGACGAGAAGCTCGCGCGCGTGCGTGAGGGCAAGCGCTCCTCGGGTCAAGCTGCCATGGCGACGTTCGAAGCGACGCGCCCGGCTGTCGGCGCCCAGGCGCTGGGCATCGCGCGCGCGGCGTATGAGTACTCGCTCGACTACGCCAAAGAGCGTCACCAATTCGGAAGGGCCATTATCGAGAATCAGGCCATTGCTTTCAAGTTGGCCAATATGAAAATGAGCATCGACGCGGCGCGGTTGCTGGTGTGGCGAGCGAGTTGGATGGCCGCGACGCGTAAACCCTTCACGAGTGGCGAAGGCTCGATGTCCAAACTCTTCGCCGGTGAAACGGCCGTGCACGTCACGGAAGAGGCGATCCAGATTCTCGGCGGCTACGGGTACGTGCGCGACTTCCCAGTAGAACGCTGGCACCGCGACTCGAAGATCTACACGATCTTTGAAGGCACCAGCGAGATCCAGCGCCTGATCATTGCGCGCGCTATCTCTGGCGTACAGATTAGGTAGTAAACCAATAGTTACAAGCTTTTTCGGTTACCTAAACGATGCTTATGTTCTGTGGCGGCTCCCATTGTGGCCGCGCGGACTTGCTCCAGGAATTGAGTTGGTGAGGTAGTTTGCGGGTCAACCATACGGGGCGAAGGAACGCCATCGGTGCGGGTGACATCTCCCCTCGGTTAGTGAGATTCGGGCTAACTGTGCTCCTCGCGGCTACAGAATGGTTCCGAAACTACAGAGTGAGGGTTTTCGTCGGGTCTCCGACACCAGCCGTTCCTCAACATCCATGCTTCAAGTTAAAACGAAGCTGAGGCTTGCGAAGGCTTTAGGATCAGTCCAGTCCACCGATCGACCGCCGCTGACAAGGTATCGATTGTCTCAGTCGTACGTGAACGCGACAACAATCTTGCCGCTAGCCGCATTAACAATGACATTCCAGAAATGGTTTGTCGATGGATCCACTGTTTCGACATGGACATTGTAGATTCTGACAATGTACGACGGCACAGCCTTAGGTATCCAAGATCTCGTTCCAACCCAGTCAGGGATTATCTGACTCTTGTCGACGAAGCCGCCGAGCGATTCGAAAACGACCCGTGATCCGTGGCCGAAACTGTACTGAGTCTCCGCAATGCGAGCGGCATCAGAAGGGGTGACATGCACTCTCGACAATTGCGAATCGTGTAGACGTGTGAACATCATCTCGCCATTGACGAGCAGACCCTTCGGTGCGGGCTTGAAGGCGTCGCGATAGAGATTCGACGGACCGAGCGAGTCTGGAGCCGTTTTTGTCCTACCGAGCAGGAGCCCCACTACGGTCAACGCAATCAAACTCCCGATCGCGATAAGCAGGATTGCGCGACGCTGTTTCGTACTTTGAAGCCTAGAACCCTGTGCAACAGACTGTCACGCCAGTGAGACAAGACGCCAATGCAAGGTTGCAGAACTGTTGCGTCGGGTCTCGGACACCAGTCATTGGATCTTTAGGCAATCAGGTTTGGTTCACACTTCGACTGGCCGAGCTTGGCTGCCACCAACAAGTAGCGATGTTCGTTGGTCACCACACCTTCGGCGGTAAGCGAGGTTGAAAGAAGTCGGTTTATCGCGTCAGCGTCTCTCTCGGAATCGAAGCCGCCAAAGTCGGAGTGCGCTAAATCCAATGCCTGAAGCCAGAAGACTAACGAGTCCATATCGCGAACCACGTAGTCAACGTCGTATTCATCAAACCGTTCAACAATGAATCCAGCTTGAACGAACATCTCGGGACTTATTGGTGCGAAGGCATTCGCTTTCAGTTGAAACGCCTCTCTCACGTTCTTCATGTTGTGTTCACCGACTTGCTGAGTGACAAGACGCCCGCCCGGACAAAGAAGCCGGTGGACGACCTTGGCCTCGAAGGGGGCGTGCCGATCGATGACTACGTCAAACCGGTCCAGAATTTCCGCGCCGGTGCCAGTCTCAAAATGGACCGACGTTGCACCCTTGTCTGCGGCAAGCTCTCGTGCTCGTCCAATCATCTCGGGGTCGGGATCCACACCGAGTAACCGACGCGCGTCGCTACTTAGCTCGAGTAAACGCTCTCCGCCGCCGGTGCCAATATCGATCACGGTATCGGTGGCTCGAAGATGGCCTCTAACGACCGATACGTACTCCCACGGCGTTGCGGGGTGAGATGTATTCATTCGCGAGAAGTCCCAGCCCTTACGTCGTCCTACTCGAGCGCTGATGGTACGCAGATCGGCAACTGAGTAGTGCTCTTGGAAAGTCACGTAGTCACCCTAGAGCCGCGTGTTCGACCAGGACTGAAATTTAACTATCGCTCCGACGTCTAGAAGAATTAGTACATCCAACTCGGAAGCCGCCATTGAGAGGTGGCATTTCTGTCGCGTCGGGTCTCCGACACCAACAATCTCCGAGTGGATAGAACTCGTTGATTTCTTGCGCTTCCGTTCGGCCAGCTGTGTCGATGCAGTTTGCGGGGCTGTGATACACACATGATGTCAGTGTCCCTTTAGGGGTTGAGCCTGACTGCGACCCACCCATCCATATAGTCGCCGACCCCGAAAAATACAGCGATGTAATCACCAGCGTTTCAAGGGAAAATGTGTCAAATTTGCGCACCCTTCGCGCCGGATGTAAGCGTTGTCACCCAATGGGGGGGAATCCGATAGGGAATGTCACGTGGGGTTACGCGCTGTTAAGGATGTCGGTCCTCCTCGCGCTACTACTGACACTCATCGCTGGGTCGCAGTTGTCGCTCACCGGTGTTGCAGGCGCGAACGTGAGTGAGTCGTTCCACGAGCTGCCCTGGACCGGCGAAGGCGGCGTCTCCCAGTCGCCGCGCTGCGCCTCCATCTCCCCCGGTTACGCTTGCACGGTCGGCGGGTACGCGGCTTGGCTCACGCACCCAAGTGGCTGGGCTTGGAGTGATTACGGCGGTTCCTATCCCAGCCACAACGCCTACGGCCCGCATAACTGCACGCTCTACGTCGCCTATCTGCTGCAAGAAAGTGGCATCACTCTCTCCTGGAGCGCCAACGCGTCCAACTGGGCGAGCGAGGCCGTGAGCAACGGTGCGGTGGTCAACCAGACACCCGCGGTGGGATCAGTTGCCCAGTGGAACGGCGGCCACATTGCCTTCGTCGACGCCGTCACGGCGCACTACATCTTGATTACGTCGGACAATTTTCAGCCCTACGACGTCGGGACAATGCCCGGAGGGTTCACCGACAGCTTCGACATTGCGCGCAACTCTCCGACCATGCCCGACAATTTCATTCACTTCGCGGCGCCCGTGGCCCAGCTCCTCGCGGTTTTGCACGCGGGCCAGCAGCACCCCGTCGCTCTTGGCGCCGGACCGTGCGTTAGCGCCAACTCACCGGTGTCGCACTATCGCGTTGCTAACTGGCTCCTTCGAACGGGGCATTCCGCGTGCTTCACTCCGACCGCGAAGGTGCCAGTGATTGGTAGCAGACTTGTTGCGTGGGTCTCCGACACTAAGAGAAGTGAAGTGGGCATTCTCGCAAATGAAATGTCGGCCAATGTTTGAGGCGCGGCAGACCTAGTTTGCGTTTGGGTCGGTACTAGGTTTGGCCCGGAGCCAGAATCGAACACATAGATCTGCGTTCTGAGGGTTCAGGTGAGTCATGCGCTCCAGCCAGATGACATCTATTACTGCTGCCTTTGTGAGGGCAATGAGTGCGATAGTGCCGACCTAGCAATCGCTGCAACGGCGATGGTCACCGAATGCAAGCTGCTCACTTGCAACGTACGGCACTTCCCGATGTTTACTGACTTGAAGAAGCCCTACTGAGATCAAATGATCGAGACAGCGATCCTCTCGATGACTACTCTCCAGTGCAAGGTTGCACTCGGCTCTAACTACGTGGGGCGAGATGGCCGTCTGGCGAGTAGTTCTTGCGGTGAACCCACAATTCGTGGGTCCATATTTTGAACAAGATGCCTTTGACCTGCGAGAACGTACGTTGCTCCACTAGCTACACGGACTTCGAGGGCACGAGCGAGATCCAAAGGCTCATCATTGCCCGCGCCATTTCCGGAGTGCAGATCCGTTGAGCCAACGCCTTCTAGGACCTCACTCCTAGGATTTCGTTAGTGCGACAAGGAAATCAACGATCGAATGAAGCGCTGCGTTTCGTGACGTTGTGCACGGGCAACGTTGCTCGCTCCGTGATGCTCGGTTATATGTTCACGAGTATCGCCGAAGTCAATGGTTTTGACTGGCAGATTCGCTCCGCCGGCACTCACGTCATTGAGGGCAATGCGATGAGTTCGCGCACCAAATCCGCTCTGGTGAGTCTGGAGGACTTAGGCGCGCACCACTACAACGCACACCGCAGTCACCAGCTCAGCGACGAAGACGTCGCGTGGGCCGACGTGATTGTCACCAGCGAGGCTGCCCACGTCAATTTCGTTCGAAAGAACTTTCCTGACGGTGCCCCAAAGACAGTGATGCTTGATCAGTTCATTGTCGAAGCACCACGTGACGCGTCGTTCGACGAGCAGATCGGCTTTGTGGCATTACGCCAACCATCCATGTTCTTTGACGTTGAAGATCCGGCCGGGGGAGATCAGGAAACGTACGACGCGTGCGTGAGGCAGCTTTGGGCGATGGCGAAGGACTTCAGCGCCATGGCTGGCGGTGAGCGTACCTAGTCGAGTTCGACGGTACGCAGTCCACCCCAGGCGAGAGTGGCGCTTCGTTGCGCGAGTCGTTCAGCGACGCCGGGTGCTGGCGTGGGCCAGCCCTTTCCCTCTTGTTGAATCAGCCACGCCGTCGCGGCGCCTTCGGCGATGCCAACAACACCCGCCGCTAGTTGACGACGGTGGTCGGGTTTGATACGAACAGCGATGAGCGGTTCTAGGAACGACACGAGGCCGAGTTCCACGGCTCGAAGATCGCCCCTCGTCTCTCCTTCGTGCGAGTGAATGAAGAGGATGCGAAAGGCGTCGGTTTCGCTGACGACCATCTCGAAGTAGACGCGAAAGGCGACTTCGATCTTGGCTCTGGGCGAGTCGACGTCCGCGACGGAGTCACGAAGGGACGTGAGAAGCTTCTCGGCCGTTTGGTTCACGATCTCGCGATAGAGCTCTGTCTTAGATTCGAAGTACTGATAAAGGATGGGCTTGGTGAAGCCGGCCTCTTTCGCAATGTCGTCCATCGTCGTCGCCCGAAAGCCGCGTTCGGCGAAAATCGATCTCGCTACTAAGAGCAGTTGATCTCGTCGTTCACCCTGTGGTGTGCGCGCGGTCTGGGGAGATCGCTCGTCGTTGATGACCATCAGAGATAAGACTAGTTGGCTTCACTTGACGTCCATTGACGCTAAAAGTGCGGCCAAACGAGAGCCAAGGGTCGCCACGTTGAAGTATTGGCGAGCGAGTTCGAGATTGTGAACGAAGAGCCCTTCGTCGGGATTCTCGAGGAACAAACGAAGGGCGACGGTGTCATCGAGTGCGAAGAAGTGAAAGCCGAAGGAGCGGATCTCCTCGAGCACTGGGTAGGGATAGACGGCCAAGGGTCGATGATGCGTGACCGACTCGAGTACGGGATTACCGAATCCCTCCCACGTTGAGGGCACGGTGACGAGGTCACTCGCTGCGTACGCGTCGTGGACGTCGAATCCCTCGGGCAGTCCACGCAGAATTGGCACCTCGGTGTCGTTGATCAGCGTCTCGAGAGTCGGAGCGTAACCGTCTTCGGCGGGACCGAGTAGCCACAGTGTCGCCTCGAGCGACGTGGCTAACGCAATGGCGCCCTCGACGTTCTTTCTCGGAATCGCGCGCGTGGGCATCACCACGAGTCGTTCGTTTTCGACTCCGAGAGCGCGACGGGTGTCGTCACGTCGTCCAAGCGGTGGATCACAGTCGAAGGAGTTGCGCATCGTGATCGCGTGGATGCCGTGACGAGCGAGTTCATTTCGCGATACGTCGTTGATAGTCACGTGGTGCCAGAGTTCGTCGTCCCGCGGCGCGTCAGCGTCGTGGAACTGTGCTCGTTGCGACGCCAGATCGTGGTGTCGAAAGAGAGCGCGATGACCTTCGAGAGTTTTGTAGAGAACCTCGCGCGCAGCGACGTTGAGTGGCAGCGACATGAGGTTCTCAACGATCACGAGATCGGCGTCGTGTAGCGCTGCTTCGACGTCGTAGAGCGACGGTGCCGTCGAGGCGCCAATGGCGAGTCCTTCCAAGACCACGTCGGCGTCACCTTCGCCCGCGAGGGTCGCGACGTCGTGACCGAGTTGGCGAAGCGCGTCGATCCACTTCGCAGCCTCGATGCTCACGCCGTCGGCGCCGCCGAGGCGAAAACTGACGACGACGAGGCGGCCCACGATGAAAGGCTAGGTCGAGGGTCTAGTTTTGCCCAGTAGTAGAGTGATTCGCGGCAGTGACTCCTCGTCAGTGCCCACGAGGTGGAGGAACTTCAGTGGCCAAACGCGCGCTGATCACCGGCATCACCGGCCAAGACGGCTCCTACCTCGCCGAACTTCTTCTGAGCGAGGGCTACGAGGTCATCGGCCTCATACGACGCAGCTCCACCGTCAACATCGAGCGCATCAGTCACATCCAAGATCGTTTGACGCTGGTATCGGGTGATCTCATGGATGAGGTGTCGCTAATTAACGTGCTGCGCGACCACCGCCCGAGAGAGGTCTACAACCTCGCCGCTCAAAGCTTCGTGCAAGCCTCTTGGGCTCAGCCGGTTCTCACTGGAGAGGCCACGGCGCTCGGCGTGACGCGCATGCTCGACGCCATTCGCATCGTCGACCCCGAGATTCACTTCTATCAGGCCAGTTCTTCAGAGATGTTCGGCCGGGTCCGAGCCGTGCCTCAAAACGAGAGCACGCCGTTCTATCCGCGCAGTCCCTACGGGGTCGCCAAAGTGTACGGACATTGGATCACGGTGAACTACCGCGAAAGTTACGGTCTGCACGCCTCGAGTGGCATCTTGTTCAACCACGAATCGCCTCGACGAGGCATCGAGTTCGTCACTCGCAAAGTGACCCACGGCGTCGCTCGCGTCAAAACCGGACTTAGCAAAGAGTTGCGCCTGGGCAACCTAGAGGCGCAACGCGACTGGGGCTACGCCGAGGATTACGTACGCGCGATGTGGCTAATGCTCCAACGCGACACGCCCGATGACTTCGTCGTCGCTACGGGCCAGACGCATTCGGTGCGAGAGCTGTGCGAAGTGGCGTTTGGCTTCGTTGGCCTCAATTACGAAGAGTTCGTGAATGTCGATCAGAGTTTCATTCGTCCCGCCGAAGTGGACCTGCTGGTGGGCGACGCGTCCAAAGCTCACCAAGTACTCGGCTGGAAGTGCGTGACGGATTTCTACGCGCTGATCGAGATGATGGTCGATGCCGATCTCAAAGCGCTGCAGCGCTAGTTCGTTTTGACGACGAGCAGTTCCTCGACGAGGGTCACACTGCGTGACGCGGTCGTGCTCGTCGGTGGGTTTCCTCTTTTAAGTGGCGTGAATCTCGACCTTGCCGTTGGCTCGCTCAGCGTCGTGACCGGAGCGAACGGCGCGGGCAAGACCAGCCTGCTCCGACTTCTTGGCGGCCTCGTCACGCTGTCGAGAGGCACCGGCGAAGTCAGTGGGATCGACTTGAAGGCGGGTGACCTTCGAGTACTTCGGCGACGCGTTGGTTGGCTTGGTCACGAGGGTTCGTTCTACGACGATCTCAGCGCGAATGAAAATCTCGTCTTCGCGGCGAAAGCACTCGAGCGCCCACTCGCTGACATCGCCACGGTGCTCGATCGAGTTGGCCTGAGCGCTCGCGCGTCAACACCAGCGAAACAGCTCAGCGCTGGTCAGCGCCGCCGGCTCGGACTGGCGTGGATTATGTTGCGCCGACCAGAGCTGTGGCTCCTCGACGAGCCGTACGCCTCGCTCGACGACGAGGGGCGCACGTTCTTCGACGAGCTCATTAGCGACGTCGTCAACGCCGGAGCCACTGTTGTCGTGAGCGCGCACGACCCGCTTCGCTCGAGTGCTCTTCGCCCACGCACGCTCACTATGGCTGGTGGACTGATCGTTGGGGACGACTCGTGATCCGCGTCGCGCTACTGGTAGCAGCAAAGGATCTGCGCATCGAGCGACGCTCTCGCGTACTGCTCTGGCAGGTGCTGCCCTTTGGTGTCATGGCGCTGGTGTTGTGCGGTCTCGCGCTCGGTCCCGTCCAAGCGGGTCATTCCAATGCCGCGCCTGGGCTGTTCTATTTGGTGATGCTGCTCGTGGCGTTGCTCATGATCAATCGCAGTCGGGTCATTGAAGGCTCGCCAGGCACGAGGGCGTCGGTCGCGACCCTTGGACTCGATCCAGCGGGCGTCTTCCTCGGTAAGGCGCTCGCGCTGACGGTCGAGCTCTGGCTGACGGGCGTCGTACTGCTCGGAGGCGCGGTGTTGTTCTTGCACACGCAGCTCAGTGGGACCGTGTCGGCGTTGCCGAGCGTCGCAGTGACACTGGCCGCGTTGGCGGCGGCTGGCACGCTGTACGGCGTGATGAGTGGCGGGGGCCAGGGTCCAGCGACGCTGCTGCCGGTCTTGTCGCTCCCGGCCTTTGCGCCACTTCTAATCGCGGGCGAGCGTTCGTTCAGTGCCGCGCTCCACGGCGGCGCGCTCTGGCAGTGGTGGCTAATTTCCCTCGTCGCTCTGGTTGCCTACCTCGCTCTCGGCATTCTCCTTTACGGTGTTCTGGAGGAATCATGACGAAGCAGCTCTCCCAACGACTACTCGGACCGGTCACGCTCGTGCTGCTGGCGCTCACCTTCTGGTTCGGGCTCTGGGTTACTCCGCCGGACCAGATTCAAGGTAACTGGGCGCGCCTCGTGTACGTGCACCCCGCCGTGGCGTGGGTTGGTCTCTACGTCTCCTTTGGCACCGCCACCGTCGCGAGCGTGCTCTATCTGTGGCGTCGAACGAGGTCACCGGTAATGGACCGGATAGCGCACTGCGCGGTGGAGGTGAGCGTTGTGTTCATTGCGTTGACGCTCATTACCGGCTCGATCTGGGGACGACCCACGTGGGGAGTGTGGTGGGCCTGGGACGCGCGCCTCACCTCAACAGCGATACTGGGCGTCTTCGCGCTTGGGTACTTGGCGCTTCGACGAGCGAACGATGACCCTGAACTTCGGGCCCGGCGCAGCGCGGTCTTTGCGATACTGGCCGCGATCAACGTTCCGATCATTCACTTTTCCGTGCAGTGGTGGAAGACCCTGCACCAGGGCGCGACGGTCTTCACGGCAAATCGCACTTTGCTCATTCACGGCATTCAGGCCTGGACGCTGTTGATCAGTTTCTTCGCCTTCACGCTGCTCTTCTTTTGGCTGCTGCGGGCTCGTTATCGACTCGAAGTGCTGCGCGACGCGCGCTATGAGTTGTCGCTCGACGAAGCGCTCACCCAACGTCGTCGTGAGGGCGTTCGCTAATGGGTTACGTGGTCGCGGGCTACGCCTTCGCCTTTGGGGGATTAGCGCTGTACGCGCTGTCAATCTGGTGGCGAGGACGACGTGCTCAACGCTGACGCTCCTCTCGACCTCACGCCCGTCGCCGCTCCGATGGTGGCGCGGCGCGGACGTCGCCGCACGATTGGCGTGTTGGTCGTGCTCGCGCTCGCGGTGATCGCCCTACTCAGCCAGGGGCTGCTGCACTCGTTGAACTACTTCGAAACGATTCCCCAAGCCATGCAGTCCAGAGCCAAGCTCGGCACGTCGACAATTCGATTGGAGGGCGTCGTCAAGGCGAACACCATCACGCGCACCGCGAGCGGCGCGTCGTTCTACATGACGAGCGGCAACAATCAAGAGGTCTTCGTGAGCGCTCACGGTTCACCCCCGCAGCTCTTTCAAGCCAACATCCCCGTTGTCGTCGTGGGTCACTTCACGAGTGCGACGTCGGACCGCTTTTACGGAACGCAGATTCTCGTGAAGCACACCGCGTCGTACATCGCCGCGCACCCCACGCGCGTGAAGGCCCCCAACGGGACGTCGCGATGACCCTGACGTGGCTCGGACGAGTCTGTCTCTACGTCAGTTTCGTGGGCACGCTCGGTGGCATCATCGAACAAGTACGAGCTCTTCGCCAGCACCGCACGTCGCGAGCGATCCGCTGGGCCGCACTCGCGCTATTTGGGATCGTCGCGGCCGTGGGCGTCATGGAGTTCGCGCTCATTACCCACAACTTCTCTTTGGCCTACGTCGCCGAGAACAACGCCACGTTTACGCCGTTGCTCTATTCGATCACCGGCATGTGGTCGGCCCTCGAGGGATCACTTCTTTTGTGGGTGCTGTTACAGAGTGTCATCACGTTCGGCGTGCTGTACTACTACCGCCGAGACCGCGGCGACGCGGTCGTGGGTTGGGCCACGACGGTGCTCTTTGGTATCGCTGCGTTCTTCACCTTGCTTATGATGGGACCGGCCGATCCCTTTTTGCATAACGCAGCACTCGTGCATCAAGGAGCGGGACCGAACGCACTTCTCCAAGACAACCCCCTCGTTGCCGCGCACCCGCCGTTTCTCTACCTCGGCTTCGTGGGATTCAGCGTGCCCTTCGCCTTTGCGATCGCGATGCTCCTCACCGGACGCGTGCAAGATCGTTGGCCCCTCGAACAGCGTCGCTGGACGGTCCTCGCCTGGGGATCGCTGTCGCTCGGCATAGTGCTCGGGGCGTGGTGGAGCTACCAGGTACTGGGCTGGGGTGGTTTCTGGGGGTGGGACCCGGTGGAGAACGCCGCGTTGTTGCCGTGGCTCACCGCGACGGCGTACATCCACTCGGTCATCGTCCAAGATCGCAGGGGGCTCTTTCGGGTCTGGAATCTCTCGCTCGCCATCGCGACGTTCGCGCTCACGATTCTCGGCACGTTCTTCACGCGCTCGGGCGTGCTCGTGAGCGTGCACGCTTTTTCTTCGAGCACGCTCGGACCATTACTCATTGGGCTGTTCTTCGTGGTCGTCATCTCTGGCGCGGGTCTCCTCGCGTGGCGAGGGGACCGTCTGCGCGCGCCCGTCGGCGTTGATCATCCGCTCTCACGCGAAGGACTCTTCGTCGCGAACAACATCCTCTTCGTGGGCTTCGCCATTGTCGTTCTGCTCGGCACGGTGTTTCCACTGCTCTACCAGGCCGTCAACGGTACGCAGGTCACCGTGGGTACGCCGTACTTCGCTTCAGTCGCAGCCCCGGTGAGCATTTTGCTCTTGGTACTCATGGCAATAGCGCCACTCGTGAGCTGGCGACGCGCGGACGCGCGCGTGCTCTGGACGCGAACGCGCGTCAGCGCCTGGGCGGCGACGCTGACAATCGCGGTGCTACTGATCGTTGGCATACGTCGACCGGTTGAACTCGCGGCGATCTTTCTCGCGGTGCTCGTCGCGGGCGCGGCGTTGCGAACATTGCGCGGGGCGTTGCTCGCGGCGATTCGGCGGGGCTCGTGGCGAAGTGTGGCGCGCGCGCCCGCTACTGGCGGCATGATCGTGCACCTCGGCGTCGTGATTTTGGCCGTGGGCATCGTCACCTCGACGACGTACGTGACGCGCACTGAAGTGACGCTCGCCACGGGCCAGAGCACCATCATCGACGGTCAGTTGATTGGTTTTTCTGGCTTTCGTAACGTCAGCGACGCACTTCGCTCGGCGACGCAACTGCGCGTCAGTGTCGACGGACACCGACTGCTCCCCGCCGTCACCACGTACAACGGTCGAAATGGCCAGACGGTCGGCACGCCGGCGATCGACTCGAACTTGACGCGTGACGTCTACGTCACCTTTGAGGCCGTTGGTGGTAACGGATCGACCTCGGGCGCCCAGGTGCGTAACAATCTCCCCGCAGGATCGGTGGTCCTTGGCGTCACCGTCGAGCCATTGCTCGCGTGGCTCTGGGTGGGCGGACTGATTATCGGACTCGGCAGTGCGCTCTCGTTCTTTCGCCGTCGCTACAACGACGAGGTGACAACGTGAAGCGCTCGATTATGATCTCCTCACTCGCGGCGATCGTCGTCGTTGTCGCGCTCAGTCTCTTCTTGGCGACCCGTCATCCGGTCCTTGGTGCCACCGAAGCGCCGAGTCCATTGCTCGGCAAGGCGGCACCGCAGTTGTCGGGAACGAAACTTGGTGGCGGCACGTGGTCGCTGAAGAGCGAACTCGGTCACGTGGTCGTCGTGAACTTCTGGGCATCGTGGTGCGGTCCGTGTCGCGTGGAGGCGCCCGAACTTTCCACCTTTGCGTGGCAGGAGAGAAACAAGGGCGTCGACCTGGTGGGCGTCGTCTTTAATGACTCGCTCAGTGCCGCTGCCGCGTTCGCCGCGCAGTACGGATCGCTCTATCCGTCCGTCATTGACCCCGGCGGCGTCATCGCCAATCGCTACGGAGTCACGTCCCCGCCCACGACGTTCGTCATCAACGCGAAGGGTGTCGTTGAAGCCACGCTGCTCGGTCCGGTCGGCGCCAAGCAACTCGAAGGCGTCGTCGCCCACGTAAAGGCAACGTCGTGAAGGTGCTTCGCTCTTTTGCGCTGTGGTGCGTGGCGCTACTCGCGGTCGTGGTCTTTTCGATCGCGCTGCGTCCGAGTGGATCAGGGGCGTTAGCGCGCACGCAGCATTTGGAAACGCTCGTGCGTTGTCCAGCGTGTGTCGATCTGTCGGTTGCGGTGAGTAACGCCACGTCGGCGATTGCGGTACGCCACGAAATCGCGACCAAGGTTCGCCAAGGCCAGTCCGACAATCAGATCTTGACGTCGCTCGAATCGGTGTACGGCACGTCGATTCTGCTCAGCCCGCCGGCATCAGGTTTGGGCGTGTTGCTGTGGATCGTGCCGCTTCTCGTCGTGGTGCTCCTCATAGTGAGCGCCCTACGACTCGCGAGGCGTCGATGAAGCCGGGCGAACAACAACTCCGCGACGAGATCGCCCTTCGTGAAGCGTCGATCGACGACGCGCATCGAGAGCTCGCCGCTGGCGAACTCTCTGCGGCAGAGGTGTCAGCCATCGAAACACGCGAAGACCTTGCACTCGACGCCGCGAAGTTGGCGCTGGGCGCGCTGAGCTCGAAAATCACGACGCCGCGACCTGTGCGTCGCCGTCGGCGCTGGCTGTTAGTAAGCGCGCTGAGTTGTTTCTTGGCGGCTGCCGTCGTGTTGCTCTGGTCGTCGCTCTCTGCCCGTCAGCCCGGCAACTCGATCACGGGCTCGGTCTCGCTGGGGCGCGCACAACAGATCACGCAATTGTTGAATGAAGCCGAAGTTGATGTCGCGAACGGTAACGTGATCGCCGCCTTGAGTGCGTACCAGCAAGTGCTGGTGCTGCGTCCAAAGAACGTGACCGCGTTGACGCAGACTGGATGGTTGGACTTTTCAGCGGGTAGCGCGAAAAAGGACGCCGCGCTGGTGGCGATCGGCGTTAACGATCTTCGCCGAGTTATTTCCTACGCGCCGAGGAACCCTGCGCCTCGTCTTTACTACGCCATCGTCGCCGACTTGACGCCCGGGAATCAATCACTCGCCAAAAGTGAGTTCAAACTCTTTCTTTCGCTCAAACCGTCGACGTATCAACTCGCTATTGCGCGGCCATATCTTCGTCAACTCGGCATGGCGACTTCGTAACTCGTCACGCTGACTGGTAATCGGCGCCTGAGAATCAGGCAGTCACGCTACAGGTATCGTCACCGAGCGCTCGCGAGGTAAGCGTGACGGTCGTGCGTCCGGCACCGAGGCCTTCCAGCATTCCGGCAATCAGTCCCCGGTCAACGGCACAAAGCACGGGGTGGTGTCGCGCGGCAGAGCCGAAAGGACAGTTGTCCGACACCACCGAACTGGTGAGGTCGGTGTTTTCTGTACGCGCGTCAAAACCATGCGCGGTCAAGAGTCCAGCAATTGACACCATGGCGGTCTTGACTGACCGTGTCGTGTCACTGGTGCCCACCGCTTCGACCAGCGTGCGGCCGTAATCGAGTCCTACGTCGTGGGCCATCATTTCGCTGGCGTCAGGGCCGAGCCGTTCGAGAGCCATTTCGAGCAGTGCGACGAGCAGCGCGTCGCGGCGAATCGATCCCTCTAACGCCACCGACTCATCGAGGACGCGGTACCCCTTGGCGGGGCGCCCGACCGTGGTCTTGTGCACGTTGTCGTAAGTGACGTACCCACCCTCACTCAGTCGTTCCAGGTGGTGGCGCACGACGTTGGCGTGAACTTCGCAGTGCGTTGCCAGCTCGCCGGCGGTCGCGCCCGGGTTCTCTCGGAGGTAGAAGTAGATCTTGCGGCGAGTGCTGTCGCCAAAGGAGTGCGTGAGCGCGGTCACCGTGGCCGTAAAGAGAGCCGGGTCGAGGTCGTTCTCGTTAGACGTGGTCACAAGGAAAAGTTTATGGGTGAGTGGGCGATGAGCAACGGTAACCTCAAAGAGCCCATCTAAAGGACTCTCGTGACGCTTAACTCCCAACTTCGTAGCGACCTCGCCGCCATTCGAGAACCCCAATTGGTACGCACCTTGGCGGAGCTGAGCTTCCTTGGTGACGTCACCGAGAAAAAAGGCGTGCTTCGCGTCGAATTGGTGTTGCCCGTGACCAACTGGCCCCATCTTGAAAGTTTGCGTCAGGCGGTGCTCGACCTAGCGCCCGAAGCTGAAATTGTCGTGCGCACAATGAACGATGACGAGCGCCTGGAGCTACGTAACTTTCTTCGCGGGGCCATGGTCGCCGACTCCGGCCCGGGCGAGCACGAACACGCTGACGCCTCGCCGCGCTTTCTCGCCAAGCTCTCCAAAACCCGCGTGCTCGGCATCTCCTCGGGCAAGGGAGGCGTGGGTAAGTCGTCAGTGACGGTGAACTTAGCGATTGCCCTCGCTCAAGCGGGTCACTCGGTGGGCGTCTTGGACGCTGACGTGTACGGTTTCTCGCTACCGAAGATGCTCGGCGCGACGAATGATCCGATCGTGCTCGGTGACACGGTCATCCCGACGTTGGTTCACGGCGTGCGCTGTCTTTCAATGGGCTACTTCGTCGACGACGCACAGCCGGTCATCTGGCGAGGCCCGATGTTGCACAAGGCTATTGAACAGCTCGTCACTGAGGCGTGGTGGGACGAGCCGGACTTTCTTCTCATCGATATGCCCCCCGGCACCGGTGACGTGGCGCTCACGTTGTCCGAGATACTGCCGCGCATTGAGATGTACGTAGTCACGACGCCCCAAGCCGCCGCGCAACGTGTCGCGCAACGTTCGGCCTACGCCGCGCGCAAGTTGAAGCTTTCGGTTCGCGGCGTGATTGAGAACATGAGTTGGTTCACCGGTGACGACGGTAAGCGCTACGAGATCTTTGGCTCGGGCGGCGGTGAGCAGATGGCGCGCGAACTCGGCGTCACACTCCTCGCAAAGATTCCCCTCGAGCCGAGCGTGCGGCACGGTGGCGACGTAGGCGAGCCCGTCGTCGTCACCCATCCCGACGGCGAGGCGGCGAAGGCTTTTATCCAACTCGCCGCGCGTGTCGCGCAGCAAGGTCCCTCGCGGGTCTATCGTCAAGAACTCAAGCTGGTGTAACCAGAACGAGGGGGAGCAATGGAGTTAGAAGGCAAGACCGCGGTCATTACCGGTGGGGCGAGCGGGATCGGACTTGCTACCGCAAAGCGGCTCGCCGCGTCGAACATGAATCTCGTGCTCGGTGACATCGAAGAGGCGCCACTGAAGAAAGCCGTGGCGGACTTGACGGCGAAGGGCGTCAACGTTATCGGTGTACCGACCGACGTGACCATCGAAGAGAACGTCATCGCACTTCGAGACGCCGCCACTAGTGCCTTTGGCGGTGCCCATTTGGTCTTTAACAACGCCGGCGTCGCGGCGGGGGCTGCAATCGGCACTCCTACCAAGGTCTGGAAGTGGGTACTCGATGTCGACCTCTACGGCGTAATCTACGGCCTCAACGCCTTTTTGCCGCTCTTTCTCGAACAGAACGAGGGCCATGTCGTGAACACCGCGTCACTGGCCGGTTTGGGTGGCGCGCCGGGCATGGGGCCGTACTGTGCAGCGAAATTTGCCGTCGTTGGTCTGTCGGAATCACTCTTTCAGGAACTGTTGCTCAGTGGCTCGAACGTCGGCGTGTCGGTGCTCTGTCCGGGTTTCGTTCGTACGAGGATTCACGAGTCCGGGCGCAATATGCCACGAGAACTCGTCAGCTTTAATGAGGACCCGACGAACAAGATGATCGCCGACATGGCGAGCCAGGCCGTGAACGCCGGCATAGACGCGGCCGACGTCGCGAGTGCCGTCGAGAACGCTGTTCGCGCCAACACGTTCTGGATCCTCCCGCACGAGCACTCGGCAGTTCGCACGACGGAACTTCGCCTGGAGTGGATGCGCGGTGGTCCACCCATGAAGTTCGACCTCATGGGAGCGACAAAGCCCTAGCGGTCGATGCCGTTCGGTAACCGATCGATGGGCCAGTCGAGTTGGGTGACGGCGCTGCGACACGCGTAACGATCGGTCATGCCCGCGACGTACTGCACAGCATCGTGCAACGCTGTTTCGGTGTTCTCGACCTCGCCGCCACGTGCCGCGACGTCGGGGATGAGATAGGGGTGCACGCTGTAATACTCAACGAGTGCGCGCAACATTCCCACGACGGCTGAAGCCTGTTGGCGTGACGCACTGCGCAAGTAAATCGTGTCGTAGTTGAAAGCCCGAAAGGCCGCCAACGCTTCGGCGTGGCTCGCGTCCATGCCAATCACGCCCGTTGATCTCACGGTGTCGATAACGGCGTTAATGAACGAGCCCAACTGTTGGCCACGTCGAACGCCACAGCGTTCACGAACGAGACCTGGCAACTCGTCAACGTCGACAATGCCGGCCGAGACGGCGTCTTCGAAGTCGTGACAGACGTAGGCAATGCGATCGGCCCACGAGACGACCTCACCTTCGGGCGTCGCGGGCGCGGGTCGTGCCCATGAGTGGTTTCTGATGCCATCCAAGGTCTCGACGCAGAGATTGAGATTCAACAGCGACACGTCGGCCCCCCACGTCGCGTGATCGAAACCTCCTTCGACGAAGGGATCCAACGCCTCTTCGCTGGCGTGACCCCCGGGACCGTGACCGCAGTCGTGACCGAGCGCGATGGCTTCGGTGAGCGCCGCGTTCAAGCTGAGCGGCCGTGCGATGCCGGTGGCGACTTGGGCGACTTCGAGCGCGTGGGTGAGTCGGGTGCGCATGTGGTCGTCAGGAAAGATGAAGACTTGGGTCTTGCCGGCGAGGCGACGAAACGCACTCGAGTGCAAGATTCGATCGCGGTCACGTTCAAAGCAGGTGCGATAGTCGTCTGGCGCTTCTTCTCGTTGGCGGTGCCCCGCGCCAGAACTTCTGGTGGCGCCGGGTGCCAAAAGCGCGTCGAGTTGGGCGTCTCGCTGGCGCAGTGCTCCTCCTGGAGATGGATCACTCAGGGGCAGCGGCTCGATCGTGGTTCTTGAATCATGGTGGGCGACGGTGACGTCGTCGCTCGCGCCTTCGTAGCCACTCATGGTCGCGGCCCATCGTCGGGCGCGTTCGGATATGGGCTCGTTACTCACGTCTCTCATTTTGCCTCAACGCCGTAACATGGGTTTTGAGGTCAACGTAGTAGGAGAGTCGTTATGGAAATTCGAATCGGCATTGTCCAGTCAATGAAGGAGATTGATGTCGATCTGCCCGAAGACGCCGATCGTGACAAGGTCATGAAGGAAGTCGAGCAAGCACTCAACTCTGAGACCGTGTTGTGGCTGACCGACCGCAAGGGACGCCGCGTCGGCGTGCCGTCGAGCCGTATTGCCTACGTCGAACTCGGAACGCCCTCCAGCGGTCGCGTCGTGGGATTCGGCGCAGCGTAACTCTCTGTGATCGATTACCACCTGCACCTCTGGCCCCACTCGGAGTCCTCGGTGTGGTTCAAACTCGATCAGATCGCCCAGTACTGCGACGAAGCTGCACGAAATGGCGTGAGTGAACTCGCGCTCACCGAACACTCGCACCGCTTCGTTGACGTCGCCTCGGTGGTGGGTCCATTCTGGCTGCGCTACGGTCACGAACCCACGAGTGCCACGATGGCGGAATATTGGGACTTTCACGCCCGCAACTCACTCGAGGCTTACGTCACGCTCGCCCAACGAGCGAAGGACGAGGGGCTGCCGGTCAAGATCGGTCTCGAGGTCGACTTCTACAAAGGTCAAATGGACGACGTCTCTTTGTTGCTCGCGCAGTACCCCTTTGACGTTCTCATCGGATCCGTGCACTGGCTCGGTACGTGGCAGCTCGACGACATCGACAGCGACGTGAACATGCACGAATGGACCGTACGCGACGTCGATCAGTGTTGGAAGGACTACACGATTGCTCTCGATGAACTCTGTGCGTCGAATGCAGTTGACGTACTCGCGCACCCCGATCTCATTAAGGTCGCTGGGTACTACGCGACGAGTCCTGGAGAGTTCTGGGACGCAATGGCCGAGTCGGCAGCGAAGGTCGACGTGTCGCTCGAGTGCTCTTCGGCCGGTTGGAAGAAGCCCGTCGGCGAGCAGTACCCAGCCATTGGTTTCCTTGATCGACTTGTCGCCAAGGGCGTCACGTTCACTACAGCCTCTGACGCGCACCGTCGTGAGCGCGTGGGTGAGCGTGTTGGGGACCTCGCGGCACTGTTGGAAGAGCGCGGTGTCAATCAGTTGGCCTCGTACACGAAGCGACAACGTCGGATGATTCCTTTGCGGGTTATCTAGTGGCGACCCTCGCTGAGCTCGCGGCGCTGAGAACAAAACTCGAAGAACCCGCGATCGATCACTTACTTCGACTCATCGCCTCGTGGTCGTTACTCGCGGACCTCTCCTTCTCCGACATGCTCCTAATGGCACGCGTTGAAGAGCACGGACGCGACGACGAACAGCTCGTGGTCTTAGGACAGATGCGCCCGAACAACCGCACGACGCTGATTAACGACGACCTCGTCGGTACGACCCAGCGCACGAAGAGCTGGCCCCTCGTTCGTCTGGCCTTCGAGAGCGGCGCGCGCGTTGAGGGTGAACTGCGGATCGATAACGTCAACGACTTGGTGCCGGTGTGGTGCGTGCCGGTTGGTTTTCACGGGCGCGTCGTCGCTGTCCTCGTGCGACTCCAGGGGCCCCTGCGCGGCTCGGCGTCGATGTACGAACAGTCCTACCTGTCGGTGTTCGTACGACTTTGCACGATGGTCACTGACGCAACGTTTCCCTACCGCGAGGACGCCGTCGCTGGTCCGGGACTGCCGCGGGTGGGCGATGGCGTGATTTTGATCGACGCGGACGGTCGCGTGGAGTTCGCTACCCCGAACGCGGTCAACGCGTTGCACCGCCTCGGGATCTACACCGCGGTGGAAGGTAGAACGCTGCAAGAGCTCGGCGTCAATGCTCGAGTCATTGAACGCTCTTTGGAGTTCGCCCTTCCCTCGCTCGAAGAGATCGACAAAGGTCACGACGTCGCGATTCTCTTTCACGGCGTACCGCTCGTCGAGGATCACGGCGTGACCGGTGTGTTGACGCTCGTGCGCGACGTGTCAGAGCTACGCCAACTCAATCGGATGGTGTTGAACAAGGAAACGGCCGTTCGCGAAGTTCACCACCGCGTGAAGAACAATCTGCAGACCATCTCTTCACTTTTACGCTTGCAGGCGCGCCGCAGCGACGAAGCGGAGACCAAAATCGCACTGCTCGAAGCTGAGCGTCGCGTGCGTTCTATCGCCGTCGTGCACGAAGTGTTGTCACGCGAACCTGGTGAAGAAGTCATTTTTGACGAGATCGTGAGGTCGCTGGTACTGCTCGTCGAAGACACGGTGTTGGCGCTGCACCCGGTTGAGATCGTCGTCAATGGCGAACTCGGCGTGCTGTCAACTGATTTGGCGACCCCGCTCGCGGTGGCGCTGGCGGAGCTTTTGACGAATGCCGTCGAACACGCCTTTACCGACTTTGGGGGCAAGAACAACGAGAACGTCGGCGTCGTGACCTTGAACCTCTACAAAGAGGACGGAAACGCAATAGCGGAGATCAGAGACAACGGGCGAGGACTCGGTGACGACTTCTCACTCGAAGTGCCAACAAGTCTTGGCCTGTCGATCGTGCGCGACCTGGTGCGAGCGCAACTCTATGGAGAACTTGAGATGATGTCGGTTCCCGCAGTGGACGGCGGGGGCACGCTGGTTCGCGTGTCGGTGCCGCTGGTTGCGAGGCCCTAGTTAGCGTTCGAAGCGCGACGGCGAGCGGCTAGCCACTGCTTGCGCAGTTTGCGGCGCTCGTCTTCGGTCGTGCCACCCCACACGCCCGACTCTTGGTTCGTCGCGAGTGCGAACTCGAGACAGGCCTTTTGGGCGTCACAGTGATCGCAGACTCGCTTGGCCGATTCAATCTGGTCCGTGGCCATGCCCGTCGTGCCAATGGGGAAGAACAACTCGGGTTCGGTGTCGCGACAGGCGGCGTCAGAACGCCATTCCGAGTCGTCCCAGGCGTGGGTGCGGTTCCAGATCAACGACATGACAAATCCTCTAACTTTTGGGGGGCGTATCATGCTCCGTTCAGAAAGAACACGTACGTGGAACAAAAATTCTACTGAAAATACGCTTGAAAAACAAGGCTTTTCTCAGGTATTTCAAGTGCCTTCAGTTGGGTAACTCCTGGTCACGTGCGAGACTCACAGCGTGACCGCCGTCTTCGCGCACCGAGGAGCCCACCTTCAACAACGCGAAAATACCCTCGAGGCCTTTCGAGACGCGGTGACCCTTGGGGTCGCGGGCGTCGAGCTCGACGTGCGCCAAACGCTCGACGGCGCGCTCGTTGTTCACCACGATCCCATGATTGGCGACCTGGCGATTGGCCAGTGTCGGGCTGAGGATCTGCCCTCGTACGTCCCAAGCCTCGAAGCAGCCCTCGACGTACTACAAGGCCTTACGGTCAACGTCGAGATCAAGAACCTAAAAGACCCCCGAGAGCCGACCTACGACGAATCGGGCGACTTCGCGCGTCGGGTGATCGACGTTCTCCACGAGCACGATTGGGCCTCGTCCGTCATTATCTCCAGCTTTGACCTGACGACCTGTGCGCAGGTTCGTTCCTACGACATCGATATAGTCGTTGGTTGGCTGATCTGGCAGATACCCCTGGCGTCGGCCCTCACTGAGGCGCACGTACTGGGTCTTGACGCGGTGAATCCACATTTCACGTTAGTGACGCCAAAGACGGTCGAGTTAGCGACTGATCTTGGGCTGGACGTGAATGTCTGGACCGTCAACGAGCCAGAGGACATTCGAGCGATGGCGGCGATGGGCGTCTCGAGCATCATCACCGATCAACCGGCCCTCGCGATGCAACTGCTCGCGCACTAGTCGTCCATATTTGGACTCGTCGGTCTTGACCTAGATTGTTATCCATGAACATCGTCGTGTGCGTAAAGCAGATACCTGACCCAGCAGCTCCCCAGTCCTTTGACGCGTCGAACAACCTGAATCGCTCGGGCAAACTCATCCTCGACGAAGCCGACACCTACGGCGTCGAGATGGCCCTGCAGTTGGTTGACAAGGCTGGCGGCGGCGAGGTCACGGTCGTGTCAATGGGCTCGGGCGCCGACGTCGCGGGCCTGCGCAACGCTCTCGCTATGGGCGCCACGAAGGCGGTCATCGCGAGCGACGACGCACTTCGCGGCAGCGACGCGCTCAGTACCGCGAAAGTCCTCGCCGCGGTCATTCGTCGCGACAGTTTCGACCTCGTGCTCTGTGCGACTGAGTCGTCGGACGGTTACACCGGCACCATGCCAGTCCAGCTCGCGGAGCTGCTCGGCTTGGCGTCGATCACCTTCGCCAAAGCAGTCACGATTGACGGCTCACTAGTGAGCGTGAGTCGCCAGACCGAGTCGGGCTACGACGAAGTGACCGCACCTCTGCCGGCGCTCGTGACCGTGACGGCGGGCGTCGTCGAACCGCGCTACGCGTCCTTCAAGGGCATCATGGCCGCCAAGTCCAAGCCCCTCGAAGTACTCTCCATCGCGGATCTCGCCCTCGAGGGACAAGTGGGCGCCGTTGGTGCTCGCGAAGAGATCGTCTCGGTCGAAGCGGCCGAGTCACGCCAATCTGGCGAGAAGTACGTCGACGAGGGCGACGGGGCCGACAAGGTCGTCGCGTTCCTCGAGTCCATCAAAGTTCTGTAGGAGTATCAAATGACACTTTCCACTCTCTGGGTTCTCTGCGAGCCTTCGAACGGTACCTTCACGACGACGTCATTAGAACTCTTAAGCCGCGCCCGCAGCTTGGCGACCAATGTCGCGGCCGTGACGTGGGGCAGCGGCGGCGCTCTCGGCGCCCAGGCCGGCGAGTACGGCGCGACGACGCTCTACGACGTTGGCGACTTGAAGGGTGCGTTGCCGGGAGTTCCCGTCGCCGCCGCGATGCAAGCCCTCGTCGCGAGCAAAGGCGCCCCTGACGCACTCTTGATTCCGAGCAGTTATGACTGCCGTGACATAGCTGGACGTCTCTCCGCGCGTCTCGATCGTCCAGTCTTAACGAACGCGACTGGCGTGAATGATGAAGGTGGTCTCGTTACCGAGCACCCAGTCTTCGGTGGATCGCTCACCGTAAAGGCCAAGTTCACTGGTGAGGGTCCGGGCATCGTCGTCGTGCGCGCAAAGTCCTTCGTCGCTGAACCTTCGGGTGGCGCTGCTGCAAACGTTGAGTCGGCTCCCGCGGGCGACACCGGATCGACGGGAAGTGCGGTCATCGTGACGTCACACGTCGAAGAGCGCACTGGCCCCAAACTCGAAGAAGCCGCGGTCGTCGTGTCGGGTGGAAGAGGTCTTGGCGAGGCGGGCGCGTATTCGTTGATTGAAGAACTCGCGAAATTACTGAACGGCGCCGCGGGCGCGAGTCGCGCCATCGTCGACGCGGGCTGGGTACCGTACTCGCACCAGGTCGGCCAAACCGGCAAGACCGTGAAGCCCACTGTCTACATTGCTGCTGGCATCTCTGGCGCCACGCAACACATGGTGGGCATGAAGGGATCGAAGAACATCGTGGCGATCAATAAAGACGCCGACGCGCCGATCTTTCAGATAGCCGACCTAGGCATCGTGGGTGACGTGCACAAGGTGTTGCCCGCCCTTATTGAGGCCCTGAAGGCACGTAGTTAACGCTCGGTAGCAACGTCCACTGTTTGGGTCTGACGTGTCACCACGTGCCTTCGTGGATTCCTTAGGCTGGGGCGAAGCATATGAGTAGCGACCCGCCAACTACCCACGCCCGTCGTTGGTGGACGCTCGCGGTGCTCAGCCTCGCGCAGTTGATGGTGCTCTTAGACGCGACCGTAATTAACATCGCACTCCCGCGCGCGCAAGCTGACCTGCATTTCTCTGCGGGCAACCGCCAGTGGGTTATCACGGCCTACGCGTTGGCCTTTGGTTCGTTGCTCTTACTCGGGGGACGACTGAGTGATCTTTGGGGACGTCGCAACGCTCTCTACGTAGGACTGACCGGTTTCGCGTTGGCGTCCGCGATGGGCGGCGCGGCGCACAGTTTCTCGATGCTGGTCACGGCGAGGGCGATCCAGGGCGTCTTTGGCGCGTTGTTGGCACCCGCCGCTCTCGCGGCTCTTTCGGTCACGTTCCGAGATCCAAAAGAGCGGGCCAAGGCCTTTGCGATCTATGGCCTCATCGGGGGCTCGGGAGCGGCGATCGGACTCTTGCTCGGGGGCGCGTTGACGCAGTGGGCGTCGTGGCGTTCGTGTCTCTTTATCAACCTCTTTTTCGCCGCGGTTGCGCTCATAGGTGTCGCCATCTTCGTTCAAGGCGGACGCGGTGAGCATCGCACTCAACTCGACGTAGCGGGCACGGTGCTCGCGAGCGGTGGTCTGTTCTTCGTGGTCTTTGGACTCAGTCACGCCGTGAACTCGAGTTGGTCGGACGTGGCGACGTGGGGCTCGCTCATCCTTGGGGCAGTCCTCTTTGTCCTCTTCGTGTTGTGGCAACAACACTCACGACATCCGCTGTTGCCACTTCGCATTGTGACCAATCGAACGCGAGCTGGTTCCTTGGTCGCGCTGTTACTCACCAGCATGGGAATCTTCGCCATTTTTCTCTTTCTGGCGTACTACCTACAAGATTTGCTCGGCTACTCACCATTACGCGCCGGCGTTGCCTTCTTACCCATCGTCATCGCCATCTCTTTGTCGTCAACGTTGGCGAGCGCTCGACTGCTCGCGATGACCGGGCCTAGACCTTTGATCCCGACCGGCATGGTGCTCTCGATGATGGGCATCATCCTCTTCACTCGACTGACGCCGTACTCGGACTACTGGGGTCACGTGCTGCCGGGTTTGGTCTTGACCGGCCTAGGACTTGGTCTCATCTTCGCGCCGGCCGTCGCGAGTGCGACGGCCGCGATTGAACCTCGCGACGCGGGCGCGGCGTCGGCGATGGTGAACACGACCCAACAGATCGGCGGCTCACTTGGTGCAGCCGTATTGAACACCATTGCCGTGACCGTGAGTGTTCGCGCGTTGGCTAGCGCGAAGGGCAATGTTGCCCAAGCACAACGAAACGCGACGCTGCACGGTTTCTCAGTGGCCTTTTGGTGGTCGGCCGGATTCTTTGCGGTCGGCAGCTTGCTGACCTTATTTCTTCTGGAATCGGGAACCCCCGTGTACGAGAGCGAGCTCGCGCCGCGCGTAAGCGAGTAGTCACGCGATCGAACGAATAGAGAAGTCACAAGTTGCGCTGCTCACCTATCGAGAGTGCGCGAACGTTGATTCGACCAAGCCGACTCGCATGGTCGTGAGTGTCAACGTGACCCCGGGCGCCAAATCGCGGTCATCCAGATGATGCCAATCCCAATGCCGAAACCAACGCCACGTAGTTTGCTGGTGTCTGGAGGGATCAGCATCATCAACAGAGCCGCGATGCCTACTACTGCGGTCATCAACCGCTGGCCCTTGTCCCGTCGCGCCTTCCACCATTCCCACCATCGATGCACGTCGGACTCCCTTGGCGAGAGTGGCGATGCACTCACGGCCGCATTGTCAACATATTGCTGGCGCACTAGATCCGTCGCTCGCTTTTCTCGAGCTTGATTCCCCACGCCGCTCGTCACCACTCAATCACGTGAGAGGGCCGAGTTCAGATAAGTGGCCAGGGGTAGGGCGGCCAGTCCGATGTCTCGTCTGGTTCGGGGTAGAGCGCGTTCTCGACGAGACCGTGCGCGCGCAGCTGCGCTAGCGCAAGCTCGCTGGGGCTCAGCCACGTGGCGACGTCGCCGGTGTCGCCCTTAGCGAAGCGCTCGATGCGTTCAAGTAGACGTGCTTCGACGGCGAGCCCCGCGTACTCCCAGATGACGGTGCGAAGTTTGTCCTCTTCGTGAAAGCACAGTCCATTGTCGATCGCCCAGAGTCGCGTTTCGTCGTAGAGCACGTGGCCGGCTTTGCGATCGGCGTTGTTGGCGATGACGTCAAAGGCCGCCAGTCGCGCGAACCAGTCGTGGAACTCCGGACGATCACGCAACGTGAAGTAGTGGTCCTCTTGATTGTCCCCAACCCACCACTGCAACGATCCTGGACCAAACGGTGCGTCTTCGCGTCCAACGGTCGTCGGCACGAGATCGGTGCCGAGTTGAACGTCGAGTTCGTACGCCGCTATCTCGCGTCGCCAGAGCCCGTCTGGAAAGTCCCAGAGCGGCCGTTCACCCATCTCAGACTTGTAACAGGCCAGTCCACTCAGATCGTTCCAGGTCAACGAGACCAGCAGCGCCTGGTTCGAGGATCCCTGCACTCGGCCCTCGACGGTGATCACACCGTTCAAGAGCAGTAGTCGCTCTTCGTCACGCGTCATCAAGAGCTAACGGATCGGGGGTCGGTGCCCGTTCGTGCGCGGACAGTCGTGGCCCTTGGGGTCGAGTGGGCCCCCGCAGAGTGGACATAGTGGACGTCCGGCTTCGACGAGACGAACAATCGCAATGGCGAGACCAGCGGCCCATTCGCGACTTAGACGCACGTTCAGTGACGAGTCTTCTTCGATCGATTCGATGGTCACGTCAATGGCTTGCGCTTCTTCGTCGAGTGAGACCGCGATGTCACCCGCGACGAAGTCCGCTTCGTACTCGGGCTCGAGCGCGAAGTCATCGGGCAAGTGATCGGGTCGACCGAGCTCGCTCAGTACTTGGCTGATCCACTGCGCGAGTGCGGCCAGTTGGATTTTTTCGACCTTGATGATGGCGAGGCGACGTCCTTCTCGCACTTGGAAGAGGAAGAGTCGGTTGCCAACGTCGCCACGAACGCCGACCATGATCTTGTCTGGTTGCAAGAAGACGTAGTTCACGAGGGACTGAGATCCTTCAACGAAGCGGTGTTGTTGACGCTAAGCACGATGGGCGTTGCGTTCGTGAAAGCAATGGCACTGACTGAACAGGGAGAGATGACCGTGCGTTGAAAGAGATCGAGCGGCACGCCTTGGGCGTAGGTGACGGCCGCTTTGATCGGGTCGGCGTGACTGACGACGACGATCGTGCGGTTGCGGTGGCGTTTCGCCAGTCGCTCTAAGGTCGACCACATCCTTTGCTGCATCTCTGAAAAGGACTCTCCTTCGGGGAAGCGAAAGGTACTGGGCGCGTGTTGGACCGCGCGCCACTCGACCCGCCTGGAGAGTGTCGCGAGCTTCTTGCCAGTCCACGTACCAAAGTCGCACTCCAAAAGTCCTCGATCCGCTACGGCGCGGAGCCGAAGTGCCTTCGCGAGGGGCGCCGCCGTCTCTCTCGTGCGCTCAAGGGGCGACACGTAGAGCGCCGTGGGCTTACGGGTTAGTTGTTGGAGCCGTTCGGCGAGTTCGTTCGCTTGCGCTTGTCCACGTTCTGAGAGGTGAAGGCCCGGCGCACGTCCGGGAAGGACCGATCCGGTGGTGGCGGTGGTGCCGTGGCGAACGAGAAGGATCGTCGTAAAAGTTGGTCGGTTCGCCACGTGGTGACTCTAACGGCGGCTTAACCCGGCGTCACCGGCAAGCGCCGGGGACCGGGGACGGCACTTTCGGGCCAACGCTTGCGCGACACTCTCGCGAGTTTGTGCAACAACGCGACCGCGCCGGGGTCGTCGTCACCGGGACGGGTCTCGATTATTCCCTCGTCCTTCATCGCACTCATGAGTTCGCGTCCTATGTCGGTGCGCACGATAACGAGCGTCCAGTCACCAAAGGCACCGATACCGCCCGTTGAGAGGTCGGCGTGTTCGGCGGCGAAGTCCGGACAGAGCGTGCAGCCCTCGCGCGTGAACGCCTGGGCCTCTTTGAGCGGGATCTCGTGAAACCCGCCGTCTTTCGTCCAAAGTTGAAATACACCCTTGATGTTCATCTTGGTGATGTCGGCGCGCTTGATGTTGTACTTCGCTTCGAACAGCTCTCCGAAGATCGAGTCGTCGAAGGTCTTGGAACACAACAGACCGATGGTGAGAGACAGTCGTCGAGCGATTTTGCCAGCCTTGCGCGCTTGCATCGCGCCCGGCGCCGACGCCATACATCCCTGGCCGACGAGCGCGATGCGTTCGGCGCCGCCTTCGGCCGCTTCTGGGTACGCCAACAAGTTGGCGCTGTAGGTGTAGCGCGACTTGGCCGTGGCGAGCACGTCCGCTCTCGTTCTAGCGACCATCGGCTTGGCGCGCCAGGTGGAGCCGTCGCCTTCGAGGCCACTCACCAACGCGGCGTCGACGATGTCGTGTTCGAGGGCGTAGATCAAGAGCGCCGAGACGAAACCGCCGTCTTGTCCGTTTTCGATGAGCGAAGGATCGCTCGCCCGGGCGAGCAAGACGTCACCGACACCGTAGATCTCGTCGTCGGTACGCTCACGGGCAAATCGCTGCGTGTCGATCTCACTTTCCCAGTTGCGAAAACGCGGACAGGCTCTGGTGCACATTGTGCAGCCCTTTTGTCCGTGCGTGCAGTCGTCGGGTCCACCGTCGAGGTCGAGGTGGAACGGCTTGTAGACGCCGTTGTCCGATTCGTAGTCGAGAACCGGGTGGGGACAGGCAATCACGCAGGCCGCGCACCCGGTGCACAGCCCCGAGGTCACGACCTCGCTGAAGAGTTCTTTCCACTGCGGTTTGTCGACGGCCACTAATCCACAATAGTGAGGAAGGACGCTGCGGCGTCCGCCGGTACGCTACCTCGAGTGCCCGAAATACTTGAAGTGGAGTCGTACCGTCAGTTAGCTGATCGCGTGGTGGGCGCGACGATCACGCGCGGATGGGCCGACGGCTACGTCGCGAAAAAACTTCACTCACCGTCGTCGTGGGCGCGCGCAGTCAAGAACCTGACCGTGACCTCGACGTCGCGCCGAGGCAAACTCTTACTTCTTGAGACCAACGGTCCCACACTCGGACTTCGTTTTGGCATGACCGGCGTACTCTTGCTCGACGGCGACGCTGGCGTCGAAGGACTCTTCTATGGGCCACACTCCTATCAAGCGAAATGGCTACGTGGCGGCCTCGAGTTCAGCGACGGTCGAAAACTCGTCATGCACGATCCCCGGCGTCTCGCTCGCTTCGAGATCGATCCCGACCTCGACGAACTCGGCCCCGACGCGTTGACGCTGACGAAAGCGCAGTTCGATCAACTGCTCGAGGTGACCCGTGGCGAGGGACCCGCGATCAAGGCGCGACTGCTTGATCAGTCGCGCGTCGCTGGCGTTGGCAACTTGCTCGGCGACGAGATTCTGTTTCGCGCCGGCATCGACCCGCGCACGCCGACGGGACTACTTAACGCAGACGATCGTCGTCGACTACTGAATGCTTTTCGCCGGACCATGCGCTCGCTGGGACGACGCGGTGGCTCGCACCTAGGTGACCACATGGACGCGCGTTTTCCCGGCGGTCTCTGTCCAAAGGACGGTGGGACGATGTTGCTCGCGACCATTGGTGGCAGAACGACCTATTGGTGCTCCCAGCACCAGAAGTAGAAGTGGTTGAGGGCTGGTCAGTTCGTCGGTAAGAATGGACAGATGCAATCCTTCGTCCAGAGTTACGGCTACTTTGCGCTCATCGTTCTCTCGATCGCGGAGTCGGCCTGCTTTCCAATTCCCTCTGAAGTGACCTTCGGTTTTGCCGGTGCTCTATGCACGGCGGCCGTCACGGGCCACGCGCAGTTCAATTTTTGGGTCGTCATTATTATCGGCACACTCGGATCGCTCGTGGGATCTCAAATCGCGTACGAAGTTGGTCGCAGCGCCGGCCGGACCATCGTGGATCGTTGGGGCAAGTGGATTCTTCTCTCGCACAAAGACCTCGACGCGTCGGAACGGTGGTTCGAGAAGTACGGCGCGTGGTCAGTGCTCATAGGTCGCGTGCTGCCCGTAATCCGCAGCGTTATCTCAGTGCCAGCAGGGATCGCCGAGATGAAGCGCGGACGATTCGCCGTGTTGACGTTGATCGGCTCGTTTGTGTGGGTGACACTGTTGGTGTCACTGGGTGACGCGGCTGGATCGAATTGGCGTCATGTCTCCAAGGACTTCCATTACGCCCAGACGCCCACCATCATCGTCATCGTGCTGCTCCTTCTCGCTGGTCTAGCGTTGCGCATTCGCTCAGTGCGACGCACCAACGCGCGCTAGTTCATCAGTTTCGACAGCACCTTCTCGGCGTGCCCGTCGGCGCGAACGCCGTAGAACGCGTGTTCTATTTTGCCGCTGGGCCCGATGACGAACGTGGAGCGAATGACGCCCAAGACTTTCTTTCCGTACATCATTTTCTCGCCGTAGGCGCCGTACTTTGCCATGACGGTCTTATTGGGATCACTCAGCAAATCGAACTTCAAACCGTATTTCTTTTGGAAGGCAACGTGCGAGGCGGCGTCGTCGGGGGAGACGCCCACGACCTTGACGTTCAACTTCTTAAAGCCCGACAATGCGTCGTTGAATTGACACGCCTCCTTGGTGCAACCAGGAGTGTCGTCAGCGGGGTAGAAGTAGAGCACGACGCGCTCGTCACTGAAGTCCTTGAGCGCGACCTTCTCTCCACGTTGGTTGACCAACGTGAACGCCGGCGCTTTGTTACCTACTTCGAGTCGTGTCATGGTGTCTCCTTTTCGCACTCAACGTACTTTCCCTACAGCGTGTGTTCCAATTGGACCCACCAGTTCGCTCTGACCGACTGAACCGATTGGCTCATCCGACACCAGATCAAGTGACAACAGCGAACTCCACCAAAGTGGTTTCGCGTGAGCAAAATGGTGTCGGAGGACCGACGCCCCAGCCCTGCTACTAGGACACTGGCGTTTGGCGTCGAAAGACGTGGCTGGTGTCCAAGGTCCGAGTGAAAGTTGACTACTTCCATCAGATTTATCTAGTATTTCTATCCACGGGGCTCCCCGATAACGAAAAGTGACACACCACCAGCAGATGAGGAGAGAAGAATGACTAATTGGGGATTTGAGACGCGACAGATTCACGCCGGTGCGGCGCCCGATTCGGCTACCGGTGCCAGAGCCGTGCCGATCTATCAGACCGCGAGTTACGTTTTTCGTGACACCGAGCACGCGGCGGCACTGTTTGGATTGTCCGAATTGGGGAACATCTATACGCGGATCATGAACCCGACGCAGAACGTCTTTGAGGAGCGAATCGCCTCACTCGAAGGTGGTGTCGCCGCTCTGGCGGTGGCATCCGGACAGGCCGCCGAGACTATCGCGCTCTTGAATCTTGCCGAAAACGGTGGCCACATCGTTTCCTCGTCTTCGCTCTACGGCGGAACGTACAACTTGTTCCACTACACACTGCCGAAGTTGGGCATCGAGACGACCTTCGTCGACGACCCCGATGACCTGGCTGCCTGGGCCGCGGCGATACGCCCCAACACGAAGGCCTTCTACGCCGAGTCCCTGGGGAACCCGAAGGGTGACGTGCTCGACGTGGTGGGCGTAGCGAAGGTGGCTCACGACCACAAGATCCCTCTCGTGGTCGACAATACCCTCGCCACGCCCTATCTCTTGCGTCCGTTGGAGCACGGTGCTGACATCGTCGTGCACTCCGCGACGAAATTCATCGGCGGCCACGGTACGTCCATCGGTGGCGTGATCGTCGACGGGGGAACCTTCGACTACGAGAACAGCGGCCGGTTCCCGTCATTCACCGAGCCCGACCCGAGTTACCACGGCCTCATCTTCGGCCAGCTTCCCCCCTCACTCTTCCCGGCGCGGTTCGTACTGAAAGCTCGTCTCCAGTACTTGCGGGACCTCGGTCCCGCGATCGCCCCGCTCAACTCGTTCCTCTTCATTCAAGGACTCGAGACCTTGAGTCTTCGAATGGAGCGTCACGTCGCGAACGCGACCGCGGTGGCGAACTGGCTCGAGGCCCGCAGCGACGTCGGATGGGTGAAATACTCGGGACTGGCTTCCAGCCCCTGGCACGAGCGACAGCAGCGGTATCTCCCCAAAGGTGGCGGGGCCATCGTCGCCTTCGGCATCGAGGGGGGCGTCGACGCCGGTCGACGTTTCATCGAGGGACTGGAACTGTTCAGCCACCTCGCGAACGTGGGCGACGTGCGCAGCCTCGCCATCCACCCGGCTTCGACGACCCACTCGCAGTTGAGCGAGGCCGAACAGGTCTCAGCTGGCGTCAGCCCGGACCTCGTGCGTCTCTCGGTGGGCATCGAGTCGATTGAGGACATTCTGGCCGATCTCGAGGCTGGCTTCCGGGCGGCCCACGGAGCGTGACCGGCGCGTCGTCCGTCTTCTGGCGCGCGGGGGACGAACCCGGACGACGACAGTTCGCAACACTCACTGGCGGCGACGGCTTCGCGCTGGAGGGCGGGGGACGTCTCGGCCCGGTGACGGTCGCCTACGAAACGTGGGGTTCGCTTAACGCGTCCCAGTCCAACGCGGTGCTCGTGTTGCACGCCCTCACCGGTGACTCGCACGCGACCGGTGAAGCCGGTCCTGGCCATCTCACGCCCGGTTGGTGGGAGGGGATCATCGGTCCCGGTTTGGCCATCGATACGGACAAGTTCTTCGCGGTCTGCCCGAACGTGCTCGGAGGTTGCCAGGGCACCACCGGTCCATCCTCGACGGCGCCCGACGGCAGGCCGTTCGGCTCGCGGTTCCCCCTCATTACGATCCGCGACCAGGTCAACGTGGAGGTGGCCCTGTCCGATCACCTCGGCATCGCGACATGGGCCGGCGTGGTGGGTGGCTCGATGGGCGGTATGCGGGCCCTTGAGTGGGTGGTCGGTCATCCGTCGAGAGTCGATCGGGCCGTCGTCATCGCGGTGGGTGCCGCCGGCACCGCCGACCAGATCGCCCTGTGCTCGTTGCAGGTGCGGGCAATCCGGGCCGACCCGTTCTTTCTGGGTGGTGACTACTACGAGGGAACGCACGGACCCCGGGATGGGCTGTCCATCGCTCGGGGCATCGGACAGTTCAGTTACCGCACGTGGACGGAGTTCGAGTCCCGCTTCGGGCGAGACGCCCAGGACGACGATGCGGTGCTCGAGCGGGGTCGCTACGCCATCGAGTCCTACTTGAGCCACCAGGGCGACAAGTTGGCTGCCCGCTTCGATCCCAACAGCTACATCGTGCTCAGTGAAGCGATGAACCACCACGACGTGGGGCGGGGCCGGGGTGGGGTCGTCGCCGCACTCAAGGGTGTGCGGAGCAACGTGACCATAGCGGGCATCACCACTGACCGTCTCTATCCCCGTGAGTTACAGGAGGAGTTGGCTCGTCTCATCCCGCGCGCGGGGCCCATGACGGCCATCCCGTCGCCAGCCGGTCACGATGGCTTCCTCCTCGAGACCGAGCACGTCGGCGCGATTATCAGAACCGCGCTTGAGCACTAGTTGTTGACCTCTACCTCGGAAGAGGTCACCCTCGAGTCTCTATAAGACCCACGGCGCTTCAACCTCACATTTTTCCTGCTCGTCGCCGTCTATCGCACGTGGGAAGAGCCGATCGTCACCCGTACAACACTCCAGTAATGGAGTGGGGGCGCTGGATCGGAACCGAGAAATGGGCGCAAGCCCGGTACTCGGACGGTGAGTAAGTAGCACCTGGGTAACCAGTTGATCAAGACGAGTTGGTGGGTCGAATTAGGACACACGCTGTAAGGTCGGGCACATGTCTCAGACCAGTTTCCCAACAGCGGAAAGGGTTCCTTGGCTCATCCAAGGTGGCATGGGCATCGCGATTTCTGGTTGGCCACTCGCCCGAGCTGTCTCGAGTGCCGGACAAATTGGCGTGGTGTCGGGCACGGCGATTGACAACGTGTTCATCCGTCGGTTACAGGCGAATGGAATCGACGCCACCTTGCGGACTGTCCTTGACCGATTCCCGTCTCAGCGAGTTGTCGATGAGGTTGTCCACGACTTCGCCTCAGTGCGAAGAGGGGCGACCGAGCCCTATCGAACGCTGCCGATGTTGACGCATCGAAGCCACGGTCGCTCGATTGACGTCCTCGTGCTGGCGTCCTTCGTCGAAGTCGCTCTCGCAAAAATGGGTCACGATGGCGCAGTTGGTATCAATCTCTTGACCAAGGTCCAGATCCCTACCGCCGCCACTCTCTGTGGCGCGATGCTCGCAGGCGTCGATTACGTCATGATGGGCGCCGGCGTGCCGACACACATTCCCGGTGTCCTCGAACGTCTTAGCCGCGGCGAACCCGTCGATCTCCCACTGAGCGTGACTGACGCGGATAGTGACAATCCAGCGACGTCGCTTCATTTCGATCCCGCTCCCTACCTGGGATCCGATGCTCTCACGCGACCTCGATTCGTCGCCATCGTGTCGTCGCACGTACTGGCCAATGCGCTCGCCAAGCGCAGTAACGGGCCCGTCGACGGTTTTGTGGTCGAGCGACCAACGGCGGGTGGTCACAACGCACCGCCTCGGGGCGCGATCAGTGTCGACGCCAACGGCGATCCCCAATACGGGCCACGAGACGTCGTCGATTTTGAGGCGATCGCGAGTCTCAACACGCCGTTTTGGATCGGTGGTGGCGTGACGTCCGCCCAGCACGTGAGAGACGCGTTGGCGCTCGGAGCCAGTGGCGTGCAGGTCGGCACGCTCTTCGCCTACTGCAACGAATCGGGCATGGACCCCGCACTGCGCCGCCGGGTACTCAACGCGGTCGCGGCGGGATCGGTAACGGTGCGAACGTCGCTTCGCGCGTCGTCGACCGGCTATCCCTTCAAGGTGGCGTCGGTGCCCGGCACTATCTCTGACGCGGATGTGTACGACGAACGAACGCGAAAATGTGATTTGGGCTACTTGCGCGAGCCCTATGTCAGGTCTGATGGTGTCGTTGGCTACCGATGCGCCGCGGAGCCGGTCTCGGCGTACGTGAGAAAGGGTGGCCAGGTGGAAGCGACGGTCGACTCTTCGTGCCTGTGCAACGGCTTGATGGCGACTGCTGGCTTGGGACAGCTCCGCTCTGATGGTCGCCGAGAGCCGCCAATTGTGACGAGCGGCGACTGCATCAACGACGTCCGTCAGCTCCTTCGAGGACGCGACAACTACAGTGCGAGCGACGTCCTGGCGCACCTTGATGTTCTGAGCGCGGCGCGAACGTGAGAGCGGCGCCTACTCGCTCGCGCCGGCCGTAACGTCGCCCCATGATTGAAGAGATGTCGCCGCACGAGATCGATGAGTTCGTACTCGCCCAAAAGGTCGGTCGAGTCGGCTGTCACGCTGACGGTGAAACCTACGTGGTCCCCGTTATTTACGCCTGGCGCGACGGCTGCGTGTACGTGTACACGACCGAGGGCAAGAAGATTGAGATCATGCGACGCGACTCGAAGGTCTGCTTCGAAATCGACGAATATTTAGCGAGCGGTAGCTGGCGCAGCGTCATTATCCAAGGCACGTACGAGGAGCTACGCGACGAGGAGGCCGCCCGAGCTTTGGCAATCCTAAGTGAGCACGTTCGACCGAACTCAGGCGCGAACCGCGACGAGGATCGCGGCGGCGGTCGCGTCGCGGTTGCCTTTAGGATTCGCGCGGGCGAAGTCACCGGCCGCAAGGTTGATCGCAGCTTTTAGCGTCCGAGCGCGAGGGCGTCGCTCACGCGCACACACCCAGGATCGGACGCCAGGGGATTTGCGTACGTTGCGAAGGCGCGCGATCGCGAGCCGCCGCACAGATCAGAGTGCTCACAGTGATTGCAGGGTCCAACGAAGTGCGCGGCGCGTATTTCGCGCAAGAGATCATGCTCCCGGTAAACCTCGATCAAACTGGCGTCACGGACGTTACCGAGCGCAATGGGTAGAAAACCCGAAGGATAGATATCACCGTTGGCCGCCACAAAGATGATCCCTTTGCCGTCTCGAGTGGCCGCGCTGGGAGCACGTATTGGCGCCGTGCTCGGCCCAAGTACTTCGACCAGTCGCGAGCGCAGAAACTCGTACGTCGAGTCGATCCCTTCACCGTGGGCTTCATAATCGTTGTGATGGCGATCGAAGGCGACGCGACGAAAGAACGGGGCCTCGACGGTACGCACGGTGAAGCCGTATCGTGACGCGTCGACAAGAAAGTGGCACACTTCCTCATTCACCTTCGCCGACGTGGCTTCGACCTCGGCACCGCGCCCCGTCGTAATGAGGAAAAATACCTCCCACACGTCGACCTTTTGTTCGTGCAACAGCTTCGCAACGTCGGCCAGTTCAAGAACGTTCGATGCCATGACGGTCGTGTTGATCTGCGTCGTGAATCCGTGCGCTCGAAGGTTGCCAATTGCACGAATCGTTGCATCGAAGTGGCCGACTATTCCGCGCACCGCGTCGTGCGTCGAGGCGTTCGATCCGTCCAAGCTCAGTGAGGCACTTTTTACCCCCGCTTCACGCAGTGCCGTAAGTGTCGACGACGTCAACTTTGGCGTGACCGAGGGCGCAATCGCCACCGGTACGTTGAGCGAATTGGCGTAGGCGGCCAACTCGACAATGTCGTCACGCATGAGACAGTCGCCGCCGGTGAGAATGAGAATCGGACGAGGTCTACCGAGTCCCGCCAGGGAATCGATGAGCTTCAGTCCCTCACGTGTCGACAACTCATCGTCACCTCCAGTGAGTTGCGCGTCGGCTCGACAGTGAAAGCAGGCCAACTGGCACGCCTTTGTCATCTCCCAAAAGACCAGGAGTGGCCGACTATCAAATCGCCCCTTGGTGGACCCTTCGACGCTGGAATTGTTCACGTACTTCCTCGGCCCGCTCAGGTCGCCAGAATACCTCAACGATCGCGTGATCATCCTAGGGAGCCGTCACTAAGGACGAAGGTCCTCTTTTTATACGTTCAACGATGAATTGTTCTCGTTTTTACGTGCGATATCCCCGACGGGCACCTCCAACGACAGAGGTCATGATTCGGTGAAGAGAATCCAGGTTGTGGCTCTACGTGTCGGAACGATTGTCACCTAGGTCGCGTCCTTCAACTGCGAATGAATGTGGCGATACTTCACGTAGACTGAGGGGGAGCTCGAGGAAATGGGCTCGGGCCCACTTATACGTACGCCGGTTACGGGTCCAACCGAGAAATGACCCGTGTTTAAGTGAGTAGTAAAACTGTCGAATCCGTCGCGCATAGCGAGGACTCGTACACCACCAATAAATCGTTTGCCGACCTCAACGTGTCGCCCGAACTAGTAGCCGTCTTGACTGCCCAAGGCATCACGACGGCCTTTCCGATTCAAGCCATGACCATTAGTGACGCGTTGGCGGGTCGAGACGTCTGCGGCAAGGCGAAGACCGGCTCGGGTAAGACCCTGGGTTTCGGTCTTCCGATGCTGCAACGCATCGCCGCCAACGAAACGTTGCCCGTCGTTACCGGCCAGCCGGCTCGACCCCGTGGGCTGGTGTTGCTGCCAACGCGCGAGCTCGCCGTCCAGGTGTACGAAGTGCTCAAGCCCCTTGGCGCGGCACTCGGACTACACGTCGCCGCCGTCTATGGCGGCGCGGACATTGAACGTCAGATCAAGTCACTGAGAAAAGGTTGCGACGTCATCATCGCCACACCCGGACGCCTCATTGACCTCGGAGACCGTGGCGAGGTGAACGTTGAGAACCTCGACGTCCTGGTTCTCGACGAAGCCGACCGCATGGCCGACATGGGCTTCATGCCCCAAGTCGAGTGGGTACTGCGGCGCATCGCGACGCACCCCCACCAGACCTTGCTCTTCTCGGCGACACTCGATGGCGCCATCGACCGATTGGTGAAGCGTTACCTCACTGATCCGGTCTTTCACGAAGTCGCGAGCGACACCCAAACGGTGTCACGAATGGTGCACCACTTTTTGCAAGTTCACCAGATGGACCGCGTGAAGGTTGCGGCCACGATCTGCAAATCGTTCGACAAGACGCTCATTTTCTGTCGCACCAAGCGCGGGGCGGACCGACTCGTCGAGCAGTTGCAAAAAGAGGGCCTGAATGTCGCCGCTATTCATGGCGATCTTCGCCAGAGCCAACGCGAAAAGGCACTCGCGGACTTTCAAGCCGAGAAGCTACCCGTACTCGTCGCCACCGACGTCGCGGCGCGCGGTCTGCACATTGACGGCGTTGACTGCGTTATGCACTTCGACCCACCAGAGGACCAAAAGGCTTACCTGCATCGTTCGGGCCGCACCGCTCGCGCGGGATCAACCGGCGTCGTCGTGTCGTTGTTGCTCTGGAATCAAGCCATAGACGCTGAGGTCATCATGCGACGATTGAATTTGAAGCGTCCCATCGTTGAGATCTTCTCGAACGACCCGCACCTCAAAGATCTTGCGAACTGGGACCCGACGATGGAAAACTCCACTCGATGAGCAAAACAGCACTACCCGTCTACTCCTACAACGACGCCCTCAAGCGGGCGCTTGTAGTGGTTGCCCACCCCGACGACGTCGATTTCGGTACCGCGGGAACCATTGCGTACCTGACCAATCACGGCGTTGACGTGGCGTACTGTCTCGTCACCTCCGGTGACGCGGGCGGCGACGACTCCACGCACACTCGTGAAGAGCGCAGCGCCATTCGCGAGGCTGAACAGACGGCCGCCGCGAAGGAAGTAGGCGTGACGAACCTGACGTTCCTTCGTTGGCCCGACGGTCAAGTCGAGGCGACGTTGGCGTTACGTCGCGAAATTGCGCGGGTCATTCGTGTTCACCGGCCCGACCTCGTCATTACCCAGAGTCCTGAACGCAACTACGAGCGCATTCGCGCGAGTCATCCCGATCACATGGCGACCGGTGAAGCGACGCTGCAAGCCGTCTACCCTGACGCGCGCAACCCCCACGCGTTCCCCGAACTCGTGGGCGAAGGCTTTCTGCCCCACACCGTTGTCGAAGTCTGGTTGAGCGCCTTCGCGGCGACGATGGTCGTTGACATCACGAAGACCTTCGATCAAAAGTTTGCGGCGCTGTCGCGTCACGTCAGTCAACTCGGCGACGCTGACGCTGTGAAGACAATGCTCAAGTCGTGGTCGCGCGACACGGCCAAGCGCGCCGGAATGAAAAAGGGCAAGCTCGCCGAGGGCTTTCGCGTCGTAACGACGAGTTAGTTACCACACGCTCATAGCCGTAGGGTGTGTTCATGGCACGCTCGGCGGCGATGGGTGAGAAGTCGCGTACTCCTATTGGACGTCGCCAACCAGCGCGCGGCCTTCGTCAAACATTCGTTGGCGTAACGCGCGAGAATGCTTTCGGGCAACTCTTGGCTGGCGTCACGCTGCTCGCAATCGCGGTGCCCGAGCAACTAGCCACGTCGCGGCTCGCTGGCGTGCCGGCCTTCACCGCCATGATCGCCTTCATCGCCGCGACCCTCGTCTTCGTCGTCGTTGGTTCGAATCCCATCATGTCAGTAGGCGCGGACTCGACAATCGCGCCGCTGTTTGCCGTGGTCTTGTTGCGGCTCGCCCCGCTGTCGTCCACTCTGTATCTCGAACTCGTCGCGATGACGGCCGTTGTCACGGGTGTTGTGGTGCTCGCGGTGGGACTCCTGCGGCTCGGTTGGATCGCTGACTTTCTCTCCCTACCAATCGTGACGGGCTTTCTTGGCGGCATTGGCGTCATCATCATCGTGCATCAACTGCCCAGCGCGCTCGGCGTTCCTACGGGGGGCACGTCCGCAATCCAACGCTTGAGTTCGCTGTCGCATCAACTCAACCATGTCAGTGGCTGGTCGTTGGCACTCGCGTTGGGCACGCTCGCCATTTTGCTGATTGGCGAGAAGATCAACGCGCGCGTACCCTGGGCGCTCGGCGCTATTACCGTGGCGATAATTCTGTACGTCTCGTTGTCACTTCAGCACCATGGCGTCCGTGAACTCGGCGCCGTAACCGTCGGACTTCCGTCGTGGCGACTGCACTGGCTCTCGGGGAGCCAGTGGGGTGTCGTGGTGACGACGGCGATGACGCTCGTCATAGTGATCCTCAGCCAAACGGCCGCGACGTCGCGTACCTCATCGGATGAGTTGGGCGTGGAATCAGACATCAGTCGAGACTTCGTGGGAGTGGGACTGGCGAACGTATTGTCGGGCGTCGTGGGCGCCATTCCCGTGAACGCGTCGCCGGCGCGCACCACGGTGTCACGGGTAGCGGGGGGAAAGACGAAACTCGTTGGACTGAGCGCGGCGATACTCGCGCTCCTCCTCTCACCCCTTGGGAGATATGCCCACACAATTCCCCTTGCGGCGCTGGCGGGCGTCTTGTTCTTTATCGCCGCGAGGTTGATCAAGATTGGTCAGTTACGAAGGATATGGCGCACGAGCCGCCTGGAGTTCCTCCTTGCCATGATTTCGCTGCTCGGCGTCATTCTCGTCGGTGTCGAACAGGGTCTCGCCATTGCAGTAGGACTCGCGATCCTCGACCAGACCTGGCGTTCGGCGCGTCCTCGGATGATCGAACTGGGCCGGCGTACCGGGACGACGAGTTGGGAGCCGCTCGAAGAGACGGGCACCGAGGTTGTCGATGACGCGCTCGTCGTGCTCTTTGGTAACGCCATTTTCTTCGCCAACGCGGGAATCTTTCGTCGCCAGTTGCACCAATTGATGAGCAAGAATCCTAACGCGAAGCACCTCATCGTCGACGCAGTCGCGATTGCTGACATTGACTACACGGGCATGACGATTCTTAGTCAAGTGGTCGGCGACCTTACGAAAGACAAGGTCTCCGTCGCACTAGCTCGCGTGAACGGCAAGGTGCGCCAGAGCCTCGAAGACTCTTTTGACGAGTCGCTGCGCACGCTCAAGCTCTACCCCAGCGTTGACGTCGCCGTCAACGCTTCAATCACGCTGTCGTAGTTAGGACAGTGCGAGTTGACGCAAGACGAAGTTCAACACGCCGCCGTGTCGGTAGTACTCCGCCTCGGTTGGCGTGTCGATACGTAGACGAACCTCGAAGTGAAACTCATCACCGGACTCTTGCGTGACGTGCACCGTCACGCGGGGCACGGTCTCACCGTTGTTGAGCGCGTCGAGGCCCGTGATCGAGTAGACCTCGGTGCCGTCAAGGCCGTGGGTCGCGGCGGATTCGCCGTCCAAGAACTGCAGTGGCAAGACGCCCATACCAACGAGGTTCGAACGGTGGATCCGCTCAAAACTCTCGACCAGTACCGCGCGCACGCCGAGCAACTTCGTGCCTTTCGCGGCCCAGTCGCGGCTTGACCCGCTGCCGTACTCTTTGCCGCCGAGAATGATGAGTGGCGTCGCTTCGTTGGCGTAGGCCATCGCCGCGTCGAAGATCGACATCGGCGTGCCGTCGGGCAACTTGATGGTGACGCCGCCTTCGGTGCCCGGCGCCATCTGGTTGCGCAAACGAATGTTGGCGAACGTGCCGCGCACCATGACTTCGTGGTTGCCTCGGCGCGTGCCGTAGCTATTGAAGTCTTGAGGCTGCACGCCACAGTCGACGAGGTAACGGCCCGCCGGCACGTTGGGGCGAATGTTGCCAGCCGGTGAGATGTGGTCAGTCGTCACCGAGTCGCCCAACTTTGCCAGCACCCGAGCGTTAAGCACGTCGTGGACTTCGCCGGGCTCTTGGGTGAGTCCCTCGAAATACGGCGGCAACTTGACGTAGGTCGACGCTTGATCCCAGTTGTAGGTGAGCTCATTCGTCGAAGGCACCCCCTGCCAGCGCTCGTCGCCCCCAAAGGCGCTGGCGTAACGGACCTTGAACATCTCGGGGGTAATCGAGGCGCGAACCGCGTCCGCGACTTCTGCGTCACTTGGCCACAGGTCCGAGAGAAAGACCGGCTCGCCTTTGGTGTCAGTGCCGAGTGGCTCTGTGCTCAGGTCGATGTCGATTGTGCCGGCGAGGGCGTAGGCGACGACGAGGGGAGGACTCGCGAGGAAGTTCTGCTTGACGTCGGGGTGGATCCTTCCTTCGAAGTTGCGGTTACCCGACAGAATCGAGACAACGGAGAGATCGTGTTCGTTCACGGCTTCTGAGACGCCTTCGAGCAACGGTCCGGTGTTGCCGATACACGTCGTGCAGCCGTAACCCGCCAAGTAGAAGCCCAATTTGTCGAGGGGCTCGACTAGTTCGGCGCGCTCTAGATAATCCATGACGACGCGACTTCCCGGTGCGAGGGAAGTCTTCACCCACGGCTTCACCTGTAGTCCGCGCTCAACCGCGCGCTTGGCGACAAGTCCCGCGGCGACGAGCACCGAGGGGTTCGAGGTGTTCGTGCACGACGTGATCGCGGCGACGGTGATGTCGCCGTCGCGCAGATGTTCCGCCGCTTCGACACCCTGAACTTCTAACGGCTCGCGACCAAGCGCGTCGCGAAAGGCGCCACGCGCTCCCGACAGTGACACGCGGTCTTGGGGACGCTTCGGTCCGGCGAGACTTGGTTCAACGCTCGCGAGATTGAGTTCCACGTACTCGGAGAAGATCGGCTCGGGCGCGTGCTCGTGGTGCCAGACGCCTTGCGCCTTGGCGTACGCCTCGACGAGCGCGAGCTGGGACGCGGGGCGACCGGTGAAGGCCATGTAGTCGAGGGTGACTTGGTCGATAGGAAAGATCGTGCACGTCGCGCCGTACTCAGGCGACATGTTGCCAATTGTCGCGCGCGTCTCGATGGACAGCGACTTGACACCGGGACCGAAGGCTTCGACGAATTTTCCAACGACGCCGTGCGCGCGCAGCAGCTGAGTAATCGTGAGCACCACGTCGGTAGCGGTGACGCCTTCGCGCGTTGAGCCGACGAGTCGAAGGCCGACTACCGGAGGAATCAACATCGACGCGGGCTGACCCAACATGCCAGCTTCGGCTTCGATGCCCCCGACGCCCCAGCCGAGCACGCCAAGGCCGTTCACCATGGTTGTGTGTGAGTCGGTACCGACCACGGTGTCGAAGTAGGCGAGGTTTTCGCGCGAGAAGACCACCTGGGCAAGGTGTTCGAGGTTCACTTGGTGACAGATGCCCATCCCCGGAGGCACGACGCGGAACTGCTCGAAGGAGCTCTGCGCCCACTTAAGAAAGGTGTAGCGCTCAACGTTCCTCTCGTATTCGATCGCTACGTTCTCGTCAAAGCTCGAGGCGGTGCCCGATCGCTCGATGATGACGGAATGGTCGATGACGAGCTCGACTGGAACCAACGGGTTGATCTTCTTCGCCTCACCGCCGAGGGCAACGATCGCGTCGCGCATCGCCGCTAAGTCCACGACGGCGGGAACGCCCGTTAAGTCCTGCATCAAGACGCGCGCGGGGGTGAAGGCGATCTCTTTGGCTTCGTCGCCGGCGGCTTCACCGTGTCGGCCCGGTGTGTCGGCCCAGCGAGCGAGTGCTTCGATGTCACTCGCACGAACCTTGACGCCGTCTTCGTGGCGAAGAAGATTCTCCAACAAGACCTTGATGGAATACGGCAGACGCTCGACGCCGAAGCTCTTTAGTCCGTCACCTTGGAGAGAGAAATACGTGAGTGAGCGACCCTCAACGTCGAGGGAGCTCTTCGTGTTAAAGGAGTTCAATGAAGAGGTCATGTACCCATTCTGCCGTGTTTTTCGAACCTTGATTTCGCAGATTTGCGTCGTGTCGTGAAGCCAGGTGCGAGACTTAGACGCGTGACCTCCACCTACGACACACTGCTCGCTCGACTCAACGAGGCCTTTGGAGAAGTGGCGCCCGGCGCCGATCCTGTGCTGCGTCTGTCGGATCGCGGTGACTACCAGGCGAACGGCGTCATGGGGCTCGCGAAGCAGCTAGGACGCCCTCCACGAGAGGTCGCCGACGCAGTTCTGCGGGCCGCGCGACTTGACGACGTCGCTGAGGTAGAGATCGCCGGACCGGGTTTTTTGAACATCACGCTGCGTCCTTCGTTTATCGAAGCGCAGCTTCGCGCGCTGGTCCTCGACGCGCGACTTGGACTCTCGCAAGCGAGTGAACCACGTCGTGTCGTCATCGACTATTCGTCGCCCAACGTTGCCAAAGAGATGCACGTGGGACATCTGCGCTCGACTGTGATTGGCGACGCGCTCGCTCGCATGTACCGCTACGCCGGTCATAACGTCATCGCCCGTAATCACGTGGGCGACTGGGGCACGCCCTTTGGGATGTTGATCGAACACCTTTTGGATCTCGGCGAAGATCAGGCTATCGCCACCTTGTCGATACGTGATCTCAGTACCTTTTATCAACAGGCGCGAACGAAGTTCGAGGCTGACGACGCGTTCAAAGAGCGCAGTCGCGCGCGCGTCGTGGCGTTGCAGAGTGGTGACGCGGAGACCCTTCGACTCTGGCGCGTGCTCGTCAACGAGTCGATTACCTATTTCAGCGAGGTCTACGAAAAGCTTGACATCACGCTCGAGCCGAGTGACGTCGTAGGAGAGTCCCACTACAACGAGATGCTCGAGGGTGTTGTTCACGACCTCGATCACGCCGGACTTCTCGTCGAGAGTAACGGCGCTCGTTGCGTGTTTCCCGCCGGGTTTCAAAACCGCGAAGGCGAGCCACTACCGCTCATCATTCAAAAGCGTGACCAAGGGTTCGGTTACGCCGCGACGGACTTAGCGGCACTGCGCGATCGAGTGACGAATCTCCACGCTGACGAGATGCTGTATTTAGTGGGCGCTCCTCAGGCCCAACATCTGGAGATGGTCTTTGCGGTGGCGCGACTCGCCGGCTGGCTGCCCGACGAGGTGCGCTGTGAACAGGTGGTCTTTGGCAACGTGCTCGGTCCCGATCGCAAGATGTTTAAATCACGCGAAGGCCAGACGGTGAAACTCGTCGTGCTGTTAGACGAAGCGATCGAACGCGCCTACGTCGCGCTCGAAGAGCGCGGCACTGACCTCGACGGCACAGCCAGGCGACAACTCGCCGCACAGATCGCGCGTGCCGCCATCAAGTACGCCGACCTTTCGACGGAGCGCCAGCACGATTACGTCTTCGATCTAGAGCGAATGATCGCCTTCGAGGGTGACACCGGACCCTACTTGCAGTACGCGCACGCACGACTCTCCTCTATTTTTCGCCGTCTAGGCGAACCGTGGAGTCCTTCGCCGGTGCACTTCGCCCTTGAATCAAGCGCGGAGCGGGAGTTGGCCCTAGGACTCTTGGTCCTGCCCGAAGCCTTCGCGACGTCGCTGGCGACGCTGCAGCCGCACCGACTCTGTACCTATCTGTTCGACCTGGCACAGCGTTTCACCTACTTTTACGACGTCTGTCCGGTCTTGTCGGTGGAGGGGCCCCTGCGCGAAGAGCGCCTGGCGCTCTGTGATTTGACGAAGAGGACCCTCGATCTCGGGCTCTCCGTTTTGGGCATCGACGCACCCGACCAGATGTAGATATCGCGCATTCGCCGTACTCACTATTGTACGAACTACGGCAAAGCCGTGCACGATGATGGGGGAACGTATGCAGGTCAAGGCCGTAATCGTCAGCGAACTTCAAGGTAAGTGGCACACCGAGACAATCGAGATCGACGAGCCACACGCGAGCGAGGTCAAGGTCAAGATGGCCTTCGCGGGAATGTGTCACTCCGATGAGCACTTGCGCACGGGTGACCTTGTTCCCGACGCGTCACTCATTGAGTTGCTATCGGGACGCCCTTCGATGTACCCCGTCATTGGGGGACACGAGGGATCGGGCATCGTTGAGTCGGTCGGCGAGAACGTTACGTCATTGAAGCCCGGCGACCACGTCGCGGTGTCCTTTATTCCTTCGTGTGGTCGATGCGAGTACTGCGCGTCCGGGCGCCAGTACATCTGCGACCTCGGCGCGCACACGTTGGTGGGCCCGATGATCTCTGACGGCACGTGGCGCCACCACCTCGGTGAGGTCGATTTGAACCGCATGTGTCAACTCGGTACGTTCTCTGAGTACATCGTCGTGCACGAGGCCTCGCTCATTCGCATCGAACCTTGGTACGACCTTCGAGCCGCGGCGTTGATCTCGTGCGGTATCGCAACCGGTTTTGGTTCCGCGGTGAATCGCGGTGGCACAAAGCCTGGCGACACGGTGGCCGTTATTGGTTGCGGTGGCGTGGGTTCAGGCGCTATTCAAGGCGCGGTACACGCCGGCGCTCGCGCGGTGATTGCCATCGACACCAACCAATCGAAGATCGACCGCGCGCTCAAGATCGGCGCGACGCACGGATGTAGCTCGACGCTGGACGCTGCGTTTACGATTCTGCCGGAACTGACGATGGGTAAGAACTGCGACGTCGTGATCATCACTGTTGGTGTGCTGACCAGCGAGCTGCTCGAGCAAGCGCGTTCCATCACCGCCAAGGGCGGCGTCATTGTCGCCACGTCCATCGCGCCCTACAGTCAACAGACCGTTGAGTTGAACCTCTTCTCACTGTCGATGTTCAATCAAGAGATTCGTGGGACGGTCTTTGGCTCGGAGAGCCCTCGGGTCCAAGTTCCTCGCCTCTTGCGACTGCACCACGAAGGCAAACTACACATTGACGACCTGATCACCCAGGAGTACACACTCGATGACGTACAGCAGGGTTACGACGATCTCGAATCCGGCAAGAACGTCAGAGGAATAGTCCGCTTCTAAACCATGAATCGAAATGGCTGATTCATTCTCACGTCGAGGCCTGGTACAACCGCTACAAGTCTTACGGACTGGTGATTGTGGGCGTGCACACGCCTGAATTTAGTTTCGAGCATGTGGTGAGCAACATAAAGTCAGCGGCGATGTCACTCGGCGTTGATTATCCCATCGCCGTCGACAACAACTACGGGACCTGGAGTGCCTACAACAACAATTACTGGCCCGCGGACTACGCATTTTAGTTATGTTGTCGCTCGGACACCGAGACGTCGCGCAATTTCCGAGAGTTCCAGTGAACCGCTGGCGATATTCCACACCAATGAGAACGCTCCATCGTCGTCGACGAATGGTTCATGGTCGTTGAGGCGTAAGAACACGGTCGTACCAATCCACGCCAGTCGTTTGTTTCCATCAACGAGAAGATGGTTGTTCACGAGTGAATGGAGAAGCGCAGACGCCTTGAGTTCAAGCGACGCATACGCGTCCTGGCCAAAGGCACTCGCGCGCGGGCGAGCGAGTGCGGAGCCGAGAAGGCCGAGGTCACGAACGGGGCCAACGCCGAGAGTAGAAATTATGCCCAACGCGTCTTCGAGCGTCAGGTATTCCGTCTCCGTCACGTGTTAGAGAGGCGCTCGATTACGTGTGCCCAACGGTCTTGCATCTCCGCGGTGGCGCTCGCGACTCGATCAAGGTGCGTGCTTCGTGCGTAGCGATCAAGCACCGCGCGGCGAATCACCTCTTGGCGCGAGGTGCCCTCTTCGTTGGATAGTGCGGTCAAGGCGCGCTCCAGTTCGTCGTCGGTGCGGACAGTGAGAGCCATGAATACATGATACCAGAGTGGTATCAGACCTGCTCAGCGTTACATCTCCGTGACTTCGCCGTCGGTCTTCGAGGAAGGTTTCGCGAGCCCTATCACTTCACGAATTCCCATGGAGGACTTGGTGACGTGAGGGGCCAGGGAGCGAAGTGACTTCGCGCGCCACGCGCCTTGCATGACGCCAGTGCCGTACGCGAGATCGTCGAGGACCGCGAGTGGAAGATCGACGACGTGGAAGCGCTGGCGGCGCCAACGCCATGCCGTGCCGACGGCGAAGACGACGAGCGCGCGACGACGAAGTCGTGGATGGAGCGCCGTCAACAGCAATACCGCGCCAAAGGTACGCACGAGCGACCTGGCCAGTGGACCACCGGCTCGGGCCATGTTGCGCGCGACCACGTCGCTCGCTACCTTGTTGGGTTCATCAGCGGCCCTAAAGAATTGCTCGCGTGCGTGGCGTTGTGCGGCTCTCGTAATTCGTGCCCCCAGAACTGGTTGACCGAGTAGAACTAATACCCACGCGAGCAGCGTCCACGGGTCGGAGCGAAGTGGCGCGAGGCGCGCGCCGTGGCGCGACGCAAGTTCACCACTCGACGCGCCGTAGCGTTGGCGCTGGCGCCACCACCCGCCCCACGAACTCCGAGCGTGATGGGTCACGATGACGCCGGCGTCGTAGCGCACCAGCCAGCCTTGGTCGCTGAGACGCCACACGAAGTCGACGTCTTCACCGACGCGAAGCGCCGGATCAAAACCGTCGCCATACGCGCTACGTCGTACCATCAGACACGCGCTTGGCACGAAGCCGATAACACCTCCGGGCACGACGAGACCGCTTCGATCTCCTAAGTCCAAAGGACTAAATCGTTCTTCGAACTGTTCTCGAAAAGAGGGACCCGTTGCGCCCCGAACCCGTGGCGCGAGAACGGCGACGAGCGGATCGCCAAACGCCGCTTGGAGACGTTGGGCGACGTCGCGCGCGTTGTCGATGACGAGGTCGGCGTCGAGAAACCAGAGGAGTTCTCTTGATGACGCCGTCGCGCCGGTATTTCGAGCACGAGCTGGGCCCTGGTTGTCGTCGTGTCGCAGAAGTGTCGCGCCGGCATCTTCTACGTATTTGGCTACTTCTCTCGCATTTGTAGATCCGTCGTTGACGACGGTGACGTGAAAGCCCGCGAGCTGGTCAAGCAGCGCCTCAAGTGACGAGGTGTCCTCGAAGACGGGAATGACGATGTCGATGTCCTCGACGTTGAGTGGACTGGCGAAGTGGGGATGCAAGAGTCCTTGGTTGACCAGCGTGCGAGCGAATCGTTCTTCGCCGACTTGCACCACACCGCCGCGTTGCCACCGCTCCGCAACGGCCCTCGAGCCGCCCGGTAGGCGAAGCAGTCGCCATGGACTCCCACCGCTCACGAGGTCGCGGTCGTGAAACGTGGCGTGCTCGTCCAAGGTCACTCTTGTGCCGCGCGGAATCGGGGCTTCGACGGGAGAACGTGCGAGTGGCAAGAGAGGATCCACGAGGGGAGTCTGTCACGCGTAACCTCATTGCCTCTAGAGAAGGCAGAATGTAGTGGTTCGAGGAGGAACGGTGACAACTGAAGCGCTACTGATTGAGGAAACGACCGTCGACGTCGAAGAGGTTGAAGAGTTGCTCGTGGAGGAAGTGTCCATCGACGGACTCTGTGGGGTCTACTAAGTCGTGTCACTCACGAACGTTGACGCCTTTGACGCGTCACTGTATTGGCAACTCAGCCGTCAAGTCTCCCTACGTGACGAAACGTTTGGCGCGTTGGCGTACCACCATGGCAATCGCCGCCTCGTCTTTCTCAAGTCGCGAGAACTCGTCGAACTTGTGCGTCGCCTTGGTGAGTTCGACTGTGCCAAGACGGCGATCAGCGCGCTCGTCGCGCCAGATCAACACGACCGATACGTAGCGGCGCTCGCGTCACTTCAGCGATCGGAGCTGCTCGATGGGTGCTGAGTCATCGTTACGCGATCGCTTTGAGCGAGGATTGGCCGCGCCAATCTGTCTCACGTGGGAGTTGACGTACGCCTGCAATTTGGCGTGCACGCACTGTCTGTCATCGTCCGGACGGCGCGACCCGCGTGAACTCACGACGAGTGAAGCGAAGGATCTCATTGACGAGATTGCGGCGATGCAAATTTTCTACGTCAACATTGGTGGGGGCGAGCCAATGATTCGGCGCGACTTCTTCGAATTGATCGAACACGCGGTCAACCAACACGTGGGCGTAAAGTTCTCGACGAACGGAACTCGAATCGATCGAGCGGCCGCCAAGAAACTCGCGAGCATTGACTATCTCGATATTCAGATCTCCATTGACGGCGTCGACGCCGCGACTAGTGATCGGATCCGCGGGGTTGGAAGTTACGATGCCGCACGGCGTGCAATGGATAACCTGCGCGACGCGAACTTTGGACAGTTCAAAATCTCTGTCGTGATGACGCGTGAAAGCGTCGAGCAACTTGACGCGTTCGAAACACTGGCTAAATCTTACGGCGCCGAACTTCGCCTCACCCGCCTTCGACCCTCGGGGCGCGGGGTTGACGTGTGGAACGATCTGCACCCGACGCTCGAACAGAATCGACGACTCTACAAGTGGCTATTGGCGAGGCCGAACGTCCTCACGGGTGACTCGTTCTTCCACCTGTCGGCACTGGGCACGTCGCTCGAGGGACTGAATCTCTGTGGGGCGGGACGAGTGGTCTGTCTCATCGATCCCGTGGGTGACGTCTACGCCTGTCCTTTTGTGATCCACGATGAGTTCCGCGCTGGCAACGTGCGCGACGACGGCTTTGGTGCCGTGTGGACGAACAGCGAACTCTTTCGATCCCTTCGTGAGCCGGGCAACCCGGGTGCCTGTGGATCGTGTGGATCGTTCGACGCGTGTCGCGGTGGTTGCATGGCGGCGAAGTTCTTCACCGGTCTTGAGATGTCCGACCCCGATCCCGAGTGTGTGTTCGGCCACGGTGAAACAGCGCTCGCGACTAAGGCCGTCGCCATCCGGCCACTGTCCTCGCCCGATCATTCGAAGAGAGTGCCGGTGACGTTGAGTGCGTTCGCTCGTTGAGCGAAAAGGCACTCAGGTAGTCTCGCTGTGAGTTCCATCGGGGGATAAATGGCAGGTGCGTGGTTCGAGACAGTGGCGGTAGCGCAGCGTCGTGCCGAGAAACGACTGCCGAAGTCCGTTTACCTAGCGCTCGTCGCCGGGTCAGAAAAGGGTCTCTCTTCGAGCGACAACCTGCAGGCCTTTGACCAGTTGGGCTTCGCGCCGCACGTCGCGGGGCTTTCAAATGAGCGCTCGATGGCCACGACGATCATGGGCCAATCGATCTCCATGCCCGTCATCATTTCGCCCACGGGCGTGCAGGCAGTGCATCCCGAAGGTGAGGTTGCCGTGGCGCGTGCGGCCGCGAATCGCGGCGTCGCAATGGGACTGAGTTCGTTCGCGAGCCGCTCTATCGAAGACGTGTGCGCAGTGAACGACCAGGTCTTCTTTCAGCTGTACTGGTCGGGGAGTCGTGACACCTTGGTGCAACGTCTTGAGCGCGCGAAGGCGGCGGGAGCGAAGGGAATCATCTTGACGCTCGACTGGTCGTTCGCGAGCGGTCGTGACTGGGGCAGTCCCTTCATCCCCGACAAGATCAACGTAACGACCGCGCTCAAACTCGCGCCCGACGTTCTCTCTCGACCTAGGTGGTTTTGGTCGTTCGCCAAGACTGGTCACATGCCCTCACTGACGACGCCCAACATGGCCGCGCCCGGTGAGAAGCCCCCGACGTTCTTTGGCGCCTACTACGAGTGGATGCAGAGCACGCTGCCGAGCTGGGATGACGTGGCGTGGCTGCGCGCACAGTGGGACGGACCCTTCATGGTGAAGGGCGTCAGTCGCGTCGACGACGCCAAGCGCGTCGTGGACTTGGGCGCGACCGCGCTGTCGGTATCGAATCACGGTGGCAACAACCTCGACGGGACGCCGGCGCCTCTTCGAGCGTTGCCAGCAGTCGTTGACGCGGTGGGCGATCAGATTGAAGTGCTGCTCGACGGCGGAGTGCGCCGTGGTAGTGACGTCGTCAAGGCGCTCGCCCTTGGCGCGAACGCGGTCATGATCGGACGGGCGTATCTCTGGGGTCTCGCCGCAGCTGGTCAAGCCGGCGTGGAAAACGTGCTCGACGTTCTTCGCGGCGGCATCGACGTGACGCTGCTCGGCCTAGGCAAGTCCGACATTAAGGAACTCGATCGCACGGACGTCGTGGCGCTGCCGGACTTCTTTCGAAGGCTTGGCGGATGAGTCGCGTCGCCATTGTGACGGGCGCCGCGCGCGGCATCGGTGCCGCGACGGTTGACGCGCTGGCCAACGACAACTATCGCGTCGTCGCCGTCGACCGCTGCAGGGACATCGTTGAGGTTCCCTATCCGCTCGCGACACCGAGTGACCTCGACGCCGTGGTCGCTCGCCACGGTGACGCAGTGTTGGGTCTCGTTGGTGACGTTCGAAGTGCTTCTGACATGGCGCTCGCGGTTGAGACCGCGACGCGCCACTTTGGTCGCCTCGACGTGGTCGTCGCGTGCGCAGGGGTCATGGCCGGCGGCGGACCGCTCTGGCAGATCAGCGACGCGGCGTGGGACGCAGTGTGGTCGGTCAACGTTCTTGGAACGCGCCGTCTCATCGAAGCTGCCGCGACGACGCTGATCGATAACGGCCCGGGCGCGAATGGTCGCATCGTGGCGGTCGCCTCAGCGGCGGGATCGCTTGGACTACGCCACTTGGCGGCGTACTCTGCGGCGAAACACGCGGTTGTTGGAATGATCCGCGGCGTCGCGATGGACTTAGCCGAGTTTGGTGTCACGGCGAACGCCATTAGTCCCGGCTCCACTCGCACGGCCCTGCTCGAAGCGTCGGCGCAGGTGTACGGACTCGAAAATGGCGAGACCTTCGCGGCGCAACAGCCAATTGGACGACTCATTGATCCCGTTGAGATTGCCGCGTCGATTCTCTGGCTTTGCTCGTCGGCGTCGTCGGCGATCACTGGTGCCAACATCGCGGTTGATGGGGGCATGACGGTTTCGTAACGCGCCAGTGTGCGACGACGTCACGCGTTTGTCGTTCACGGCGACATTTAAAAGTGGTGGAGCGAATGCGGTTAGGCTCGCTCGTGGCCAAATCGCCACCACTTAGTCGTGAGAGGTCCTAATTGAGCGAAGTCGCAACGCCAAATCGTGTCGTCATTCTCGGGTGTGGATCAGTCGTTCAGTGTCTGCTTCCTCTCCTCTTAGATCACTTCAAATTCGAGCCCTCATCAGTAACGGTGCTCGAAAGCCGAGACAATCGCACACGAATCGCGTCGTCGCTCGATCGAGGCGTTCACTACCGACAGTTCGAGATCACCCTCGAGAACCTCGAGGTCACGCTCGATGAGCTGCTGGGCGACGGAGATCTCTTGATCGATCTGGCCTGGAACATCGGACTCAGCGAACTCTTGACGTGGTGTCGGGCTCACAACGTTCGCTACCTCAACACGTCGGTTGAAGTCTGGAACCCCTACCTCGACCCCGCGAGCGTGACGCCCCAAGAACGCACGTTGTACTGGCGCCACATGACCCTTCGCCGCCAGATAGAAGCGTGGGGATCGAACGATGGACCTTCTGCTGTCGTAGAACATGGCGCAAATCCCGGACTCGTCAGTCACTTCACGAAGCAAGCGCTGAGCGAAATCGCGGCGGCGGTACTTCGTGACGGTCTCCTTTTGGACCGGCACGATGCCATCAACGACGCGATCACGAAAGGGCGCTTCAACGTGTTGGCCCAGTTGCTCGACGTCAAATCAATCCATATCGCAGAACGTGACACGCAGATCTCGAACCGCCCAAAAGAAGTGGGCGAGTTCGTCAACACGTGGAGTGTGGACGGTTTCTATGAAGAAGGCGTGGCGCCTTCAGAAGTTGGATGGGGCACGCACGAGAAGACATTGCCCGACCTCGCCCGTACGCACGACGGCGACGGGCCCCGTAATCAGATCTGTTTCGCGAAGATGGCGCACAAGACATTGGTGCACTCGACGGTGCCTTCGGGGCCGATACTGGGAATGGTGATCCGCCACGGCGAAGCCTTCACCATCTGTGATCACTTGACCGTGTGGGACGGTGACACCGCGGTCTACCGACCAACCGTGCACTACGCCTACTGTCCCACCGACGTCGCGTGGGCCAGTTTCGTCGAGCTGGAGGGCAATGAGTACGCCTACCCCGAGCGACAGCGCATTATGAACGACGAGATCGTGTCGGGCCGCGACGAGTTAGGCGTGCTCGTAATGGGTCATCCCTACAAGTCATGGTGGACAGGCATGCGCACCACCATTGACGAGGCGCGCTCTGTCGCGCCGCACCAGAGCGCGACGACGATTCAAGTCGCCGCCTCGATACTTGGCGCTCTGCAGTGGATGTTGGATTCGCCGCGTGAAGGCGTGCGCGTGCCCGACGAGTTGCCGTGGCGAAAAGTACTCGACGTTGCCACGTCCTACCTCGGCACGTTGTGGTCGGGCCCCCTCGACTGGGACCCCGTCGCCACGCACGCCGATTGGTTCGACCAGTGGTCGGGTCGAAAGCTCGACGCTGAGGATCCTTGGCAGTTCACGAACTTCCTCGTGTCGTAGCGTCGACACTGACGCGAGGGGCAGTGATTTGAACGCTCTTCTCGACGTACAGTGGTGAAGCGACAGTGCCAAGGAGGTGATGTTCCATGGCAGCAACGTTTCGCCGCGGAGCAACGGTGCTCGAGGCCATTGGATCGACACCGCTCATTGAAGTTGACGGGATTTACGTCAAGCTCGAGTACCTGAACCCCTCTGGTTCGATCAAGGCCCGCATGGCCCGCTACATCATTCAACGAGCTGAACGAGAGGGGTTGCTCCATCCCGGCGACACGATCGTCGAAGCATCGTCTGGTAACACTGGCAACGCCATGAGCATGGTGGCCGCAGTCTTGGGTTACAAGATGCTCGTCGTCATGCCCGAAGGACTCAGTCCCGAACGGGCCGCCATCTCGTTGGCCTATGGCGCGGAGATGCGCACTATCGGAACGTTTCACGTCAACGAGGCCCTGGACGAGGCGCGTCGACTTGGCGAACTCGAGGGCTTCTTCGCTCCCCATCAATTCGAGTCGGAGTGGAACGTCGAAGAGAATCGCACGTGGCTCGGGCCCGAGATACTCAACCAACTACCTAAAGGCGTCCTACCCGACGCCTTTGTTATGGGCGTGGGTACTGGCGGCACGCTGATCGGCGTCGGACAGGCGATGCGCGAGGTGAACCCCGACGTACTCATCGTGGCGCTAGAGCCGAGCGAATCGTGCACGATTCAGTGCGGCGACACGGGACTACACCGGATCGAAGGCATAGCGGATGGATTCATTCCAACGATTTACCAGCGTCATCAGTCACTCGTCAATCGTGTGGTGGCGGTCCACAGTGATGACGCGGTGCTCGAGATGCGCCGCCTCGCGCGCGCGCACGGTCTGCTGGTTGGGCCGAGTTCGGGCGCCAACATGATCGCGGCGCGACGTCTGAAAGACGAGCTTCACGACTCGGCCGTCGTGGTGACGATTCTTTGCGACGAAGGGGAGAAGTACCTGAGTGAGTACTTCATTCCTGCCGATAGTGCGACGAACTGACGCTGTAGCCGACTGAACGCGCCGTCTACAGCGGTGTGACGTAGGCGCCGTGGATGCCGCCGTCAACGAGAAACGTCGAGGCGGTGATAAAAGACGCGTCATCACTCGCGAGAAACAACACGGCGCTCGCGATTTCCTCGGGCTCGGCGAATCGTCCGACGGGAACGTGAATGAGTCGCCGCGCCGCACGCTCAGGGTCCTTCGCGAAGAGCTCTTGGAGGAGCGGGGTGTTGACTGGTCCCGGGCAGAGCGCGTTCACGCGAATGCCTTGGCGAGCGAATTGCACGCCGAGCTCGCGTGACATTGACAGCACCCCACCCTTGGAGGCGGTGTAGGAGATCTGCGACGTGGCCGATCCCAACACCGCGACGAATGAGGCAGTGTTGATGATGGAGCCGCCGCCTCGCTCGAGCAGCAAGGGTATGCCGTACTTGCAACAGAGGTACACCGACGTGAGGTTCACGTCTTGCACGCGCTTCCACGCTTCGAGTTCGGTAGTGAGAATCGAATCGTCGTCAGAAGGGGAGATGCCGGCGTTGTTGAAGAGGATGTCGACGCCGCCGTAGGTGTCGACGACGGTGGCGTACATTGCCTTCACGCTCTCTTCGCTCGCGACGTTGACGTTCACGAACGTGCCCTCGATCTCTGTAGCGAGCGCGGTGCCCTCTTTCTCGGCGAGGTCGGCAACCACAACCTTGGCGCCTTCGGCGGCGAAGCGAAGTGCGGTAGCGCGTCCGATGCCGCTCGCGGCCCCGGTGATGATCGCGACCTTGTTATCCAGACGTCCCATTAATTTTCCTCCGTTGCGATGAACACATTCTTTTCTTCACTAAATCCAAGCAGTGCGTCGGGGCCGAGTTCTCGCCCGAGTCCAGACTGCTTGAAGCCACCAAAGGGCGTCGAGTAGCGCACCGATGAGTTTGAGTTCACTGAGAGTGCACCGGTTTCGACGCCACGCGCGACGCGCAGCGCGCGTCCGATGTCGCGACTCCAGATCGAACCCGACAGTCCGTAGGGACTCTCGTTGGCGACGTGAATCGCCTCTGCCTCGTCGCTAAAGCGCACCACCGAGACGACGGGACCAAAGATCTCTTCTTGAAAGGAGCGGCTCGAGGTATCAGAGGTTTCGAGGACCGTGGGCGCCATCCAGTAGCCCGGCCCGTTGGGTGCGTGTCCGCGAAAGGCCACCTCAGACTCATCGACGTAGGAGCGAACTGTTTCGCGCTGGGCTGCGGTGATGAGAGGTCCCATCTCGCTGGACTCGTCGCTGGGGTCCATCACGCGCAGGGCCTTCACCGCGGGTTCGAACAGCTCCATGAAGCGGTCATAGGCCGACGCTTCAACGAGGAGTCGAGACCTCGCACAACAGTCCTGGCCCGCGTTATCAAAGACGGCGTAGGGCGCACTCTTCGCCGCTTTTTCGAGATCGGCGTCGGCGAAGATGATGTTGGCGCTTTTGCCACCGAGCTCGAGGGTCACTCGCTTCACTTGCTCCGCGCAGCCCTCCATAATGCGTCGACCGACGGCGTTAGAACCCGTAAAGCAGACTTTTCGAACGGCGGGGTGGGTGACGAAGCGGTTTCCGACCATGGCGCCGTCGCCGGTGACGACTTGAAAGACCCCTTCAGGGATACCGGCCTCGAGCGCTAACTCGCCCAGTCGTACGGCGGTGAGTGGCGTGAGCATGGCTGGCTTCAAGACCACGGTGTTGCCCGCGGCGAGTGCCGGCGCGAGTCCCCAACTAGCTATAGGCATGGGAAAGTTCCATGGCACAATGATGCCGACGACGCCGAGCGGCTCGTAGAACGTCAAGTCCACGCCACCGGCAACGGGAATCTGACGCCCCGAGTGTCGTTCGGGCGCGCCGGAGTAGTACATCAGCACGTCACGGACGTTGCCGGCCTCCCAACGAGCGTTCGAGATGGTGTGTCCCGAGTTCGCGACTTCGAGTTGAGCTAGTTCCTCAATGTGCGCGTCGACGACGTCGGCGAATCGACGGAGCAGTCGCGAACGATCGGCGGGCGTGACCTTTCGCCACGCGGGCGCCACGCTCGTGGCGAGTTCGATCGCTCGATTGGTCTCGCCGAGGTCGTGGACCGCGACCGAAGCGATCTCACGCTCCGTGGCGGGGTTGATGATGCCGAGTTGCGTGCTCACAGTCGCTCAAACCCTCGGTAGCGTTCCCAGTCGGTCACGGCGGCGTCATAAGCGGCGACCTCTACCCGCGCGGCGTGGACGAAGTGATCGACCACTTCGCCAGAGAATGCGTCACGCGCCACTCGAGAGTTGTTGAAGAGCTCGAGCGCTTCGTGCAAGGACGTTGGAACACGTAGCGCGTTGGAGAGGTACGCGTTGCCTTCGAAGGCGTCGGGTAAGGCCAACGGCTCCTCGACGCCGCGCAGACCCGCCGCGACGAGAGCGGCGACCGCCAAGTAGGGGTTCACGTCGCCACCGGGAATGCGACACTCGACTCGTAGTGATGCGCCGTGTCCAACAACGCGAAAAGCGCAGGTGCGGTTATCGAGCCCCCAGAGCATCGCCGTCGGGGCGAAGGAACCGTTCACGAATCGTTTGTAGCTGTTGATGTTGGGCGCCAGCATGAGAGAGAACTCCCTTGCGTAGGCGATTTGACCAGCGAGGAAATGTTCGAACACTTCTGAGAAGCCGTGCGCTTTGTCGCCAGCGAAGACGGGCGTGCCGTCCTCCTCACGGAGCGAGAGGTGGATGTGACACGAGTTGCCTTCGCGTTCGTTGTACTTGGCCATGAAGGTAAGACTGCAACCCTCTTGCGCGGCGATCTCTTTCGAGCCCAGCTTGAAGAGCGTGTGTTCGTCGCACTTATCGACGAGTTCGGCGTACTTAAAGGCGATCTCGTGTTGACCGAAGTTGCATTCGCCCTTCAGCGACTCCACCTTCATACCCGCGTCGCGCATTGAGCGACGAATGCGTCCAAGGAGCGGCTCGAGTCGCGAGATACCTTGCAGCGAGTAGTCAACGTTGTAGAGGTTTGCTGGTGTGAGATCGCGATAGCCCGACGTCCACGCCGCTTCGTAGGTGTCGTGAAAGACAATGAATTCGAGTTCAGTGCCCGTGAATCCGAACCAACCGCGTTCGTTCAGTCGATCAACTTGGCGCTGGAGGATCTGGCGCGGCGAGACCGCTACGGGTTCTCCCTCTACGGTTTCCACGTCGGCGAAGATGATCACGGTCTTTTCGTGCCACGGGACGCGGCGGATCGTCGAAAAGTCGGCGGTGAACGCAAGATCGCCGTAACCACGCTCCCACGAAGTAAGCGCGAAGCCGTCAACAGTGTTCATGTCCACGTCCGAGGCGAGCAAGTAGCTGCAGCCCTCAACGGGGTGGTCGAGGAGCTCGTCGACAAAGAATCGCGCGTCGAGACGCTTCCCCTGGAGGCGCCCCTGCATGTCCGTAATGCCGATAATGACGGTATCGATCTCGTCGCTATCGATGAGATTGAGCAACTCGTCGCGGCTCAATCGACCCGGGGTTGAAGAACTCATTGTGATCTCCTCAGATTCAACGGTGGTCAAAATGGTAGCCCTCGACTACATGGCCTATTTCAACGTCGTTGAAGGGCGATTGGTTGCGATGCTTTTCGCACAATCAACGAGGCCACGTCGACCATCGAACCAATTCCAAGGTGGTGCATGGTCGGCATTACCGCACAAAACCTTCTGGGGGACTCGTTTTGAGCGTTCCGCTGTGCAGAACTCGGCGTGGAGGTCGGTGGCGAGGTTGTTCACTTCGTGATTCGACACTCGAATGGTAGTTGTCCGAAATAAGACGAAAGAACCTTGCTTATACAAGGGCTGCACTATAGGCTCGCCCAAAAGCATCAACAAATCATCCGCGAATCGGGGGTTTTATGCCAGAGGGACTTGATCGACCACTTGAGATGATGAGTGATACCGAGCAATTGCATCAACTCGGTTACGCGCAGGAACTCAACCGCACAATGAGTAAGTTTTCCAACTTCGCAATTTCGTTCACGATCATTTCAATCCTTTCTGGGTGTCTCACTCTCTATGGATTCGGACTCCAACACGGCGGTCCTCCGACAATGCTCTGGGGTTGGCTGATCGTTGGAACATTGGTTCTTTTCGCCGGGCTTTCGATGGCTGAGATCTGCTCGGCCTATCCAACGGCAGGTGGACTGTATTACTGGGCGGCGAAGTTAGCGCCGGGCAAAAGCGGTCCCATCTGGTCGTGGTTCACCGGATGGTTCAATCTCCTTGGTCAAGTGGCAGTGACCGCTGGCATCAGTTTTGGCACGGCATTTTCGGTGTCCGCATTTCTTGCGATCTTCACTAATCAGCCGTATTGGCTTTCACGCGGACACACGATCGCCCTTCTGGCGGTCATCCTCGTTGCGCAGGGTCTGCTCAATACTTTTGGCATCAAACTTGTCGCGGTACTGAACAACATTTCAGTGTGGTGGCACTTGATTGGTGTCGCACTCATCGTGACCATTTTGTTCGCAGCACCCACCTCGCACAGCCACCAGTCCGCAGGTTTCCTCTTTGGAAGTTCTGGTTGGCACGCCTTTAGTGGACTCTCGGGTCTCTCGATTCCCTTCTACGTCTTCTTGGTCGGTCTGTTGAACGCGCAGTACACCTTCACCGGTTACGACGCCTCCGCGCACGTGACGGAAGAGACGTTGAACGCGGCCGTCGCTGGACCCAAGGGCATCGTGAATTCCATATGGATTTCGCTCGTGGCTGGATTCATCTTGTTGCTCGGCGTCAGCATGGCGATTCCCCACGCGTTCCCCGTCACCATTGGCGGCGTCGCGTACCCCAGCTACGCCAGCATCGCTACGGCGACGGTTCCGTGGGCGACGATCTTTCAGTTCGCCGCGGGCCGCGTGACCGCCGAGCTGCTCATCTTGCTCGTCATAGGTGCGCAGTTCTTTTGTGGCATGTCGTCGGTGACCGCGAACTCGAGAATGCTCTTTGCCTTTTCGAGAGACGGTGCGGTGCCCTTCTCCAGTTACTGGCACAAGATCTCCAAGCGGAGCCACGTACCAGTGCACTCGGCCTGGTTTGGCGCAGTGGGCGCGTTCATCTTGTCGGCGCCCTACCTGTGGAGTCCGGTCGCCTACGGCGCAGTGACGTCGATCGCGGTCATTGGTCTGTACGTCGCGTACCTCATTCCGGTGTACCTACGTCGCACGAATGGTGCCGCGTTCCACCCTGGACCGTGGAAGCTCAATAAGTGGGGACCGCTCATTGGCTGGACGGCGATCGTCTGGGTCATCTTCATTTGCATCATCTTGTTGCTGCCGCAGTTCAGTCCGGTAACCGCGGCCTCCTTTAACTACGCGCCCGTCGCGGTCGTAGCCGTTTTGGGATTCGCGGGCATCTGGTACGCGGTATCGGCACGCAAGTGGTTCAAGGGACCAAAGATTCAAGGTACGCCGGAAGAGCTGGCCGCCATTGAGCACGAGCTCAGCATCTAGATCTCGCTCTTCGGAGTGTCAACGAAGTACTCCAGCGAACGCGGCGCCACTCTAAGTGGCGCCGCGTTCGCTTTGAACCCGTAACGATCTCTCACTGATGATGGTCAATTTTTCCTCGTTGCGCGTCAATACGTTGGAGTAAGGTCGTGGTGCCTCGTGGCAGCGAAGTTGGTGAAATTCCAACGCTGTCCCGCAACTGTATGTGGCCTCTTTGGAGACCATGAGCCAGGTCGCCTGCTGCGAGGAGATTTGAAAATCAGCTCTCGAGGTAAGGAGCGGTTCTTCGGATATCCATCCGTCGCCCACACCACTTCGACGGAAAAGGAGATATCCATGATTAAATCCATGCGACTAACCCTCGCGTTAACCCTTGGCCTAGTGGCGTTGCCACTAGTCAGTGTCGCCGGCGCTGGCGCGTCGAGTACGCCCCAGTGTGTCGTGTCGCTTTCACCCACGGCGACCGAAACGCTCTTCGCCATCGGGGCCGGCAAACAAGTTCAAGCGGTGGACACCGATTCGAACTACCCAAGGGGCCTTCCCCGGAAGCGAATCAGTGCGCTGAATCCGAGCGTTGAAGCAGTCGTAGGTCTCTGCAAGGTAACGAAAACACATCCATCAGCCAAGCCTGACTTGGTAATCATCTCGTACAACGCGAACAGCATTCAACAGAAATTGACGGGTCTCGGCATCAAGGTCATCAACCAAGGTGCGCCTACGACGCTGCAAGGTGCGTACGCTCAAATTACGCAGTTAGGTGCGCTCACTGGTCACGCGACCAAGGCCGCGTCCATTGTGGCGTCGCTAAAGTCGACGATTGCGCGCGACATAGCATCGGTGCCCCCGCACGCCAGCAAGGTTGTCACGGCGTACTACGAGCTCGATCCGACGTACTACTCAATCGCGAGCCGCACGTTCGTGGGTTCATTAATGAAGTCACTCGGCATCGTTAACATCGCCGACGCTAATTCAACGTCGGCTGACGCGGGCTATCCGCAGTTGAGTGCGGAGTACATCGTCAGCGCAAATCCGAACTTGATCTTCCTCGCCGACACCATTTGCTGTCACGTGTCGACGTCGGTCGTCGCGCAGCGCACTGGATTCTCCAACGTAAGTGCCGTGGTGCATAATCACGTCATCGGACTCAACGACGACGTCGCGTCTCGTTGGGGACCACGTTTGGGCGTGTTGATGAATCAGCTGACCGCCGCGGTAAAGAATGTCGTGGGCGACACCGCACTTTGGAACGGGTAGCTTGACGGCCAATCCACCGACCGGGCGCCGAGTCGCGCTCGTCGCCGTCGCGACGCTGATTGCGCTCGCGGCGGCGGTTGTCGGTGGATTAGTGATTGGCCCTACGTCGATTGGCACGACGCGCGTCGTTGGTGACGTCGCCTCGCACCTCGGCCTCGGTCACAGCACCCTCACACCATTGCAGTCATCGATCATCTGGCAATTTCGCGCGCCAAGGATGGTGTTAGGTCTGCTGGCGGGATCGATGCTCGCCGTGGCTGGGGGAACCTATCAAGGAGTTTTTCGAAACCCTCTGGCCGATCCCTATCTGTTGGGTGTCGCGGCGGGTGCAGGACTCGGTGCCACGATCGCCATTGTTGACGTCGGCGGGGGGCTAACGACGCCGTATTGGACGCCGCTACTCGCCTTTGTGGGCGCGATGGTGGCCGTCGCGGTCACGTGGGTGATTGGCGGACGAGGTCTTCGCTCGAATACCTCGACATTGATCTTGGCTGGTGTCGCGGTGGCGTCGCTCTTCACGAGTACGCAAACATTCCTCCAACAACAGTCCTCCACGAATTCGATCGCGCGGGTCTACATCTGGTTGCTCGGTTCTCTCGCAAGTGCTAGCTGGAGTTCGGTGCTGTTGGTGTTGCCCTACGTGGCGATTTGCCTTCTAATCTGTGTCGCTGCCGGTCGGGCGCTCGACGTGATGAGCGTGGGCGAAGACGAGTCGCGCTCACTCGGTCTTCCGGTGCAACGCGTTCGTTTCGTCGTTATCGTTGCGTCGTCGCTTGGCACGGCGGCCATCGTTTCGGCGGTCGGACTCATTGGCTTCGTCGGCATTATCGTGCCCCACATCGTGCGACTGCTCGTGGGCACGTCGTACCGACGCATACTTCCACTATCCGTGGCCTTTGGTGCGGCGTTCTTAGTCTTTGCGGACACCATCGCGAGAACGGTGTTGGCGCCGTCGGAGTTGCCGCTCGGCGTCGTCACCGCCATCGTCGGCGCGCCGGTCTTCGTCATTATTTTGAGTCTTCGTCGACGGATGGTCACGTGAGCACCGTCGAGATCGACAACCTAAGCGTTCGCGCGGGATCAGCGACGCTGATCAGCGACGTCTCGCTCAACGTAGAGGCGGGCACCTGGTGCACGATCATCGGCCCGAACGGCGCCGGCAAGACCACTCTCGTCGAGACGGTGGCGGGGCTTCGCCGAGCTTCGAAGGGGACGGTGTCGATCTCGGGCGAACTAGTGGGATCGATGAACGAACGAGAGCGAGCGAAGCGGGTCGCCCTCGTGCCACAACACCCCACGGTGCCTTCGGGCATGAGCGTGCGGGATTACGTAGCCCTTGGAAGGACGCCGTACCACGGACTACTGAGAGCGCCGAGCGCGGTCGATCGGAGGGCCGTCGATGACGTGCTGACGCGCCTGTCGCTTGATGAATTCTCACGTCGCGACGTGATTACCCTTTCGGGGGGTGAGCGTCAACGGATGGTGCTCGCGCGCGCCCTTGCTCAGTCGACGATGGTCATGGTGCTTGACGAACCAATCACTGGACTCGATCTGCGCCACCAAATGACGATGCTCGAGTTATTGCAAAAAGAAGTGCACGAATGTGGCCTCACGGTGCTCGCCACCCTGCATGATCTCACGTTGGCCGGTCAGTTTGCCGATCGTCTTGTGCTGTTGAACCACGGGGAAGTGGTGTTGGACGGCCCTTCAAGTGAAGTGGTGCGCAGTGAAGAATTGGCGGCGTGTTACGAAATGAAACTCCGCGTCGTTGAGGTTGACGGTGCCGACGTCGTCATACCGGTTCGTCACTGAACGAGGCGGCGTTGAGGTGGTTACTTAGCGGTAGACCAACATGCTCGTCGTTTCCGAATAGAACCACGTCGCGCACCCCGTAGACTTGGTGAAAGAAACGAAGGGAACTGCGTGCGACGCACGAAAATCGTAGCGACAATTGGTCCGTCTTCAAGTTCCGACGAGAAGTTAAAAGAGCTGGTACAGGCCGGCGTTGACGTCTTTCGCATCTCCTTCGCTCACGGCGATATTCAATCTGGCGTCGAGTTACTGCGCCGAGTGAGGGCAATTGCGCCCGATCTGGCCATCATGGTGGACATTCCGGGACCCAAGATTCGAGCGGGCACTTTTGGTACGTTGCCCGTCGCTCTTAATGCCGGCGAGGAGATCGAACTCGTCGAAGCAATGGGCGAGACTTCGACGGCACAGCGCATCACGATCGAGCGCTTCAACGTGCTCAGCCAACTGCGACCTGGTGAGAAGATTCACATTGGCGACGGCGGCGTCTCGCTCGAGATTCTCAAACGAGGTAAGACGGTCACTGCGCGAGTCACGTCGGGCGGATCGGTGCTCGGTAAGCCCGGTCTCTCGTTGCCGTCGTCGATTATGAACGACCGCTTGCCCACTGACGATGACCGCTTACGTATCGAGGCACTTCGCGACGAAAAGTTTGAGATTCTCGCGGTCTCCTTTGTCAGATCAGGATTTGACGTTGAGTCAGTGCGAGCCGTTTTGTCGCGCGATGACGTAATGATCATGGCCAAGATCGAGACCGGTGAAGGCGTAGAAAACCTTCAAGAGATCATCGAACACTCCGACGCCATAATGGTTGCTCGCGGTGACCTCGGTGTTCGTCTACCCATCGAAGAAGTGCCGCACTTGCAAAAGGAGATCGTGCGCCTTGGTATTCGCTACGCTCGCCCGGTCGTCGTGGCGACGCAGATGCTCGAGTCGATGACCCACGCGCAGGTTCCCACTCGCGCCGAAGTCACGGACGTGGCGAACGCCGTGCTGGACGGTGCCAGTGCCGTGATGTTGAGCGGTGAGACCGCGATTGGTGATGATCCGGTAGGCACCGTGCTCACTATGGACCGCATCGTGCGCAGGGCCGAAAAGTCCTTTCCCTACGCTGAGTGGGGAGCGGGTCTTGGTGTTCAACGCCTCGCGGCGTCGAGTACCCAAGCCGTGCGAATCACTGCCGCCATCACTGGTGCGGCGTGGCGCGCGGCGACGGACGAAGGCGCCGTGGCGATCGTGGCGTGTACTCGTTCGGGTATGACGGCGCGAGCCATCTCGCGTTTTCGACCCCCGATGCCAATCGTGGCGATTACGCCAAGTGAGGCAACCGCCCGTCAACTTCGCGGATCTTGGGGAGTGCAAGAGATCTTTCTCTCGCCGGCCAACGATATTGACACGCTGTGTGATGTGGCGATCACGCAGCTTAAGAGAATTGGCATGGCCAAGATCGGCGACCCCGTGGTCCTCATGGCGGGATCCTCATCGGGCGGTGCGGCCATCACCGACACCGTGCGGATGATCATCGTCCACTAGGTCGTTGTTTTTTGATGCGTCCATGTTAGGTCAATGAAACGATGAGGTCGGGCTCGGTGGCAGCGCGCACGTCATCGACGGTGACGTCTGGCGCAAGCTCGCGTAGTACCAGACCCTCTGGTTCGACGTCGATCACCGCCAAGTCGGTGATGATGCGCTGGACGCACCTCTTTCCGGTCAAGGGAAGCGAGCACTCGCGAACAATCTTGAATCCGCCGTCTTTCGCCGAGTGCTCCATCATCACGATCACTCGTTTCGCCCCATGAACGAGGTCCATCGCGCCACCCATACCTTTCACCATCTTGCCGGGAATCATCCAGTTCGCCAGATCGCCCGTGCTCGACACCTGCATGGCGCCGAGTATGGCGACGTCAACGTGACCGCCGCGGATCATGCCAAACGATGTCGCCGAGTCAAAAAAGGAGGCCCCGGGCACAATCGTCACGGTCTCTTTGCCGGCGTTGATCAGGTCCGGATCAACCGCGTCCTCACGAGGGTACGAACCCACCCCGAGTATTCCGTTTTCCGAGTGCAACACGACGTGCGTGCCATCGGGCACGAAGTTGGGCACCAGTGTCGGCAGTCCGATGCCCAGGTTCACGTATTGGCCGTCTCGGAGTTCTCTAGCAACTCGTGCTGCCAACTGATCTCGGCTCAACGCACTCACTGGGTCACCGTCCTTCGCTCGATTCGCTTTTCGATGCCAGGGGTGTGCACGACGCGTTGCACGAATATCCCCGGGGTGTGCACCGCCATTGGGTCCAACTCTCCTGGTTCCACCAACTCCTCAACCTCGGCGATGGTGAGTCGTCCGGCGGCGGCGCAGAGCGGGTTGAAATTCGCGGCGCTCTTTTCGTAGATGAGATTGCCGTGACGATCTCCGTATCGGGCATGCACCAGCGCAAAGTCTGTTCGAATTCCTAACTCGAGGACGTAGCGCTGTCCGTCGAACTCACGGACTTCCTTTGCGGGTGACGCCAGCGCCACGCCGCCCGCGCCGTCAAAGCGCCAGGGCAGTCCGCCCTCTGCGACTTGGGTACCCACGCCAGCGGGCGTGTAGAAGGCGGGAATACCCGCCCCTCCCGCACGAAGTCTCTCGGCCAGGGTGCCTTGTGGCACTAATTCAACTTCAAGTTCACCGGATAGAAATTGTCGCTCAAACTCCTTGTTTTCGCCAACGTACGATCCAGTCGTACGCCGGATTCGTTTGGCGGCGAGCAGCATACCGAGACCCCATCCGTCGACGCCACAGTTATTGCTGACGGTCTCAAGATCGGTGGCGTCGCTCGCGAGGAGCGCCGCAATGAGTGCAGTCGGGATACCGCACAGCCCAAAGCCCCCCACGGCTAACGAAGATCCGCTTCTTATGTCTTGCACGGCTTGCGCCGTTGAATCCACGACTTTGTCCATCTACACTCCCGTCACAGTTGCGAACATCGGTCTACTCACTCTTAGCAAATCGTTCGAAAGCAATCCAGCGTTACTCAAGGGACGGAGCCAGTGCTCTGACCGTTCGTGACGGACTGGGCCGGCCCAGTAGCGTGGCCATCCAAAGACTCGTACGACAAAGTGCTTCTAAATCGACACCGGTCTCGATACCAAGTCCGTGGAGTTGCCACACCAAATCCTCGGTTGCCAGATTGCCGGTCGCGCTACCCGCGTACGGACATCCACCGAGTCCGCCAGCCGAAGCGTCCACTGTCGTGACCCCATGTTGGAGGGCGACCAGAGCGTTGGCTAGTCCTTGGCCGTAGGTGTCGTGAAAATGAACAGCGAGGCGATCTCGACTCAGGCCAGCGTCACTCAAGTCGTCGAGCACGTCGATTACCCGCCCAGGTGTCGCTACTCCAATTGTGTCGCCCAGCGAGATTTCGTCGCATCCCATTGCAGCGAGCTCCGTCGCGACCGCCGTTACTTGCGACGAAGCAACGTCTCCCTCCCAAGGATCCCCGAAGCACATGGACACGTAGCCGCGAACCGCGAGACCGGCGTCCGTCGCTCGCTTCACTACTGGGGAGAACAGTTGCAAGGACTCGGCCACGCTCTTGTTGAGATTTCGTTTCGCAAAGCTTTCCGTCGCACTGGCGAAGACAGCAATTTCTTTCACGCCAGCGGCGAGCGCGCGATCAAGGCCACGTTCGTTGGGAACGAGCACCGGGTGGCGACCAGGAAGTGGTCCAAGAAGCGCTATCAGATCTTCCGCGTCGGCTAACTGCGGTATCCACGTCGGGGGCACAAAACTCGTCAGCTCGATGGTGTTCAGTCCTGACGCCGCCAAGCGACGAACAAACTCCGCTTTGATCTCAACGTTGAGGATCGCGGCTTCGTTCTGCAGCCCGTCGCGCGGCCCAACTTCGTAGACCGTGACGTGATCGGGTAATCCAGCAATCTCCGAACGCTGGGGGCTTCTCATGACGGTGCGCTCGCGTCAAAGTGCGTCGGCGTCGCGTTTCGATTGAATTCTCGGGTCATGTTGTTCATCATCTAACTTCACCCCTTCATTAGTTCCATCAATCAGACGTCCAACCGCCAGTGTACGAAGAAGCGTTCCACGTCAAATTTTCGCTCCCGTCGCCGATGTCGCGTTGGCGGGGCCCGGAAGTCTCAAAGGTGCTAGAGAAGTAAGAATGTCGCAACGACGCTCGCTCGATCACGCGCCGCCAGTGAGACGAGGCCCACGCTCGTGGTGATCGAATGTCGCCAATCAGAAGGAGATCGTCTATGACGTTACAGGGCAAGGTGGCGTTGGTCACGGGCTCGACGAGCGGCATCGGTCTCGGTGTGGCGCGAGCGTTGGCGGTAGAGGGTGCGGATCTCATGATGAATGGATTTGGCGATGTCGACGAGATTGAAAAGATCCGCACTGGTCTCGCCAAAGAGTTTTCCGTGCGAGTCCTCTACGACCCAGCGGATCTAATGAAACCAGATCAAGTGGCCGGGATCGTCAAGAAGACCCAAGACGAACTTGGAAGCCTCGACATCTTGGTGAACAACGCTGGCATTCAATTCGTTTCACCGATTGAGGACTTTCCAGAGGCGAAGTGGGACGCAATTCTCGCGCTGAATCTCTCGGCGGTGTTTCACGCCATGAAGGCCGCGACGCCGGGGATGAAGGCGAAGAAGTGGGGGCGCATCATCAATATCGCCTCGGCACACGGTCTCGTCGCGAGCCCCAACAAGGTGGCGTACGTGGCGGCAAAGCACGGCGTGATCGGCGCTACAAAAGTCGCCGGCTTGGAGTTGGCGAATGACGGCGTCACCGTGAACGCCATCTGTCCGGGCTGGGTGTTGACTCCCCTCGTCGAGCAACAACTTGAAGACCGGGCTCGCAAAAATGGCACTGACGTGGCGACCGAGACGACGGAATTGTTGCGAGAGAAACAGCCAATGCTGAAGTTCACCTCACCCGAGTCGATCGGCGCTTTTGTCGTGTTTCTGTGCTCCGACGCGGCCCAGACCATCACCGGTGCGGCGCTATCGATTGACGGCGGTTGGGTCGCGCAGTAGGACCTGAGGTCATCGAGAGCTACGTGGCGAGGGATGGCGACAGAAATTAAGGTGAGGATCATCAGCATTGCTTGGTACAGTTTTTCACTGTTGCCCCGGCCGGAGTCGAACCTGCGCGCATGGCCTCGGAGGCCGTGACTCTCTGGGTCGCGTGACTGAAGACTCCTCGGCTGAAGTGGCGTTGCTGGCGAACAAGTCCAGTCCAGGTTGGCGTGCACCGAACAATTAGGCTTCGATTCCCCTCAACACCACTCGTTCGGATTGCCTCAAACGGCCCCAACGTCTTTGGCGATCGCTAAGGCGCCATCAGTCGGTAGCCCGCGCCTCGCACTGTCTGGATCAGCGGATCGAGACCAGCGATGTTGAGCTTCTTCCTCAGGTAGCTGACGTAGACGTCGACGACGTTATTGCCCGGGTCAAATCCGTACTCCCAGACCTCGTTGAGGATCCGAACGCGTGAGAGCACGTGGGTCGGGTGGCGCATGAAGAGCTCCAGCAGCGCCCATTCGCGCGGCGCAAGGTCGATGCGGCGACCGGCCCGCCACGCGATCTTGGTTAACAGATCCAGACGAAGATCACCGACGACGAGTTCGTTCGAGGCCGACTGGGCCGAACTGCGCAGCGCCGCACGGATTCGCGCGAGTAGCTCGGCAAACGAGAAGGGCTTGGTGACGTAGTCGTTGGCCCCTAGCTCGAGGCTGCGTACCTTGTCGGCAATTTCTGTACGCGAGGTAAGCACGATGACCGGCAGCGACGCGTCTCGCTGGCGAAGGACGCGCAGAACCTCGTCGCCAGAGGTGCCGGGTAGGCCGAGGTCTAACAGGACGAGGTCGAAACTCTCGTCACGCGCGCGGAGCAGTCGAATCGCCCTCTCTCCGTCGCGCGCGATGGCGGTCGCGTAGCCCTCGGACTTGAGTCCCTTCACGAGGAACGACACAATTCCGGCGTCGTCTTCGACGATCAGAATCCGCATTCTCAGATCTCCTCGAAAGCCCGAGTGCGGGCTATGGGCAGCACGATAGTCACTCGCGCTCCGCCGAGGTCCGATGTCTCAATGGTGATCCACCCGCCGTGACCCTCGGTGACGGCCTTGACTATCGCGAGACCGAGACCTGACCCGTCGCTGTCGCGCGCACCCGGTCGCCTGAATCGTTCCAGGACCGCGGCCCGTTGATCTTCGGGGATCCCCGGGCCCGAGTCGTCGACGCTCAACCTGATGACGTCGTCGAGGTAATCGACTTCGGCGACGAGCGCGATCGCGTCACCGGGTTCGGTTGCCCGCACGGCGTTGTCGACGAGGTTCATCAGCGCTCCACGAAGCTTCTCAGCATCGATGACGGCGACGACGCCGTCGGGGGCTTGGGGGAGAAGGAACTGGCGATCGGCGAGCACGCGAACGGCGTCGTACACCTCGTCGAGCAAGGCACGCACCTCGACGGGTCGAGTGTCCAGGAAGTCTGGCTCCATCGCTCGACCGAGCATGAGCAGCCGCTCGACGACGACGCGGGTGTGGTCGATCTCGTCGATGACGAGATCGAGCGTCTCTCGTACTTCGACCGGATCTTTGGCGCCGCCACGCTCGAGGACCTCGAGATGCCCACGTATTACCGTCAGTGGCGTTCGCAGCTGATGCGAGACGTCCGAGAGCAGCCGTCGCTGGGTAGTCATCGCTGCCTGGACGCGATCGAGCATCGCGTCAAACGTTCGCGCGAGTTCACCGACCTCATCGTTGCTCCCCTGGTCACCGAGGCGTTGATCCAGCGTCCCGCTGCCAATCTCATCGGCGGTGGTCGTGATCCGTCCAACCTTGCGCAGGAGTTGGCGCAACAGCGCGAACGTACTGATCGCTCCGACGAGCAGCGCGATGGCTCCTTCGGCGATCGAGAGCAGAATTTCTCGTGAGCGTTCCTGCGCAAAAGCGCTCAGGTCGCTCGTAGCGATGAATGTCCCCACTACGTTGTGTCCAGCGATGATGGGTGCACCGACCAACTCAGTGGGGTGTCCGGCGATGACCGTTGAGACGACGATGCTCCGACTAGGCGGAGTGCGAAGCCACGGTTGCACGATGGGACTCGCGAGGACTGGTCCCGAGCCGGGCGTGGCGAGTCGACTGAACTTCGTCAAGTCGATGACCACCACTTCGCCCGGTGCCAGGGCGTGATTCCTCAAGAAGCTTGCGGCAAAGGATTCGAGGTTCACGGGTCTTTGTTTCAGTGCCTGCTGCTGGAACTCGCGCAGCTCGACGCCGATGCTTGAGGCGGCGACTGTCTGGTAACTCGATGTGAAATTGCGGATGAAGACCGCCCCTACCGCGCCGAGTACGAGTGTCAGGATGATCGAGTTCAGGATCGCGAGACGTCCGGCGCTGCCGACCCTTCTCAGCAACGGCTTGGACTTCAACACGCGTTGGAGGCGCGCCGCGTGAAGCAGGGCACGCAAACGGATGCAGGGCGATCCCATCGCCGCGACGTCGTCTTGCTCAGTGTTGCCCCATGGAAGTTGAGGCGCGCACCACGACCTTGCTCATCCCGGTTAGTAGTTGACACTCGTCGAGGGGGTAGCGGTAGTCGTGCTCGTCGAGGGGGTAGCGGTAGTCGTGCTCGTCGAAGGGGTAGTGGCAGTCGTGCTCGTCGCGGATCCAGCGTTCGTGGCGCTCGAGTTGCTGTCTCCGCTCGAGTTTTTGTCTCCGCTCGAGTCCTGGTGGTCAGTGACCGTCGACAACGGGTTGATTACGGTCGTGCGGTGTGTGACTGCAGTCGTCGTCGTGGTGGGCGACAATGCGCCGGGTCGACGGCTCGTCGCCGCAAGGCTCGACGTGACGGTCGTCGCCTGGTGTCCAACTTGGAGTGCGGAGGGGACCTGCGTGGCGGCGCCGCCCGTGCCAATGAGCGTGACCAAGAGGACGGCACCGGCGGCAACGAACAACGAGCAGAGCCACATTCCCCACCGCGTGCCGGTCAACGAGGACCTCAGCCCGCGCGATCGAACGCGCGATGCTCCGGAGGTCCGCGCCGCGTCATCTTTGTTGGGTCCGGTCATCTCACGATTCTCCTATATCTGAGACGGCGACGAATGGCGATCTCGCCACTGGCGACCGGCTCAACGGGCTCGGTCCCTCGGGCGTCGTCCGGCGCCCCGGCGGAGCCGCACAATGACGTCCACCGGGCCGACCAGCGCGAGGGCATGAACCGGACAGGCGGCGACGGCGCGCTTTGCCCTAGCGAGCGTTCTTGTGTCCTCAATCGGGTCGTTCTCGATTGAGGCGTAACCCCACGCATCGAGCGAGATGCGCTCGGGCAGGATGAGCGCGCAGATTCCGTGTCCGTCGCACTTGGCGCCGTCCACGACGATGCGCACGGCATCAATGGGCGCCCTCATAGCGCCAACTCCCAGTCGCGCGGCAGCGGGAAGTGATCGGGACCGTCGAGGGCATCGCAGACCGCTCCGTGAAGGTGACTCGCGAGTTCGGGGGCAAACGTGTCCAAAGCGCTCTCGACGAGGGTGACCACACCCGTGGGATGTCCGCACGCGCCGCGTCCGCGCACCGAAGCCGCTTGCTCGCGCAGACGCCTCAGCTCGCCACGGCCGGACTTGCCCGAGATGATGTCGTCGACGAACCCAGCCAGAACGGGGAGCCCGAACACGCACGACCCGCACTGTCCAGACGACTCCCCAGCGAGCCAACGAAGCAAGCGGGCAGTCTCGGCCAGACCACAGACCTGATCGTTCAGTACCGCGACCAGCCCGCAACCGAGCGAGATTCCGAGCGTCTTGAGACGGTGCCGTTCGAGCGGCGTGTGCCACGCCGCCTCGCCCGAGATCCAGGTTCCCTCGTATCCCCCGAGCAGGACCGCTCGCGGCACCACGTCGAGGCCGCCCATGCGTTCGAGCACGTGGCCGATCGTGACCGGTCCCAGGATCTCGACAACGAGCCCGGGAACCGCGACAGACCCCGCGAGCGTGATCAGCGTCGAGCCGGGCGCCTCCGGCGTGCCGGCCTGTGCGAACCAGGCCGCCCCGAAACGGGCGACAAGCGCGAGGTGGGCGAGTGTCTCGGCGTTGTTGACTACTGTCGGACGATTGCCGATGCCGACCTGCGCGGCCGGCTGTGCGCCACGTCGTGGCAGCGCTCCATGGCCGCTGAGATATGAGACGACGGCGCTCGTTTCGCCCGCGACGTATCGACCAGGCGCGTCGACCATTCGCACGTGCGCGCTGGCGCGTCCAGCGTCGCGGCGTTCGGCGAGCGCCTGCTCGAGCGCGGCGTTTGCACGCAGGTGCGAGCGGTGGAAGTAGACGACGATCTCGCGGGCGCCTACGGCCGTCGCGGCGAGATCGGCACCATCGAGCACGAGGTGAGGACGAAGTTCGAGCAGCGTGCGGTCCTTGGCGCTCGCGGGCTCGCCCTCGCTCGCGTTGACGACGACGATCGGCGTTCCCGGGGCCGCTGCCGCGACGTCGAACTTGGTGGCCGTGGGGAATCCCGCGCCGCCACGACCCAGCAGCCCGCTGGCGCGCACCACGTCACGCAGTGCTTGGGGTGTGGAGCACACGGAGTCGACGGCTCCCAGGCGGCGCTCGTGACTGGCGAGCGTTTCGCTTCCCATCGAGTGGGCGGGCCCCGCGAGCAGGCGCGTTCCGGGCGAGCCCGCGACACCGAACGACGGCACTTGTTCGGGGGTCGGCGAAAGGCTCCCGACTCGAAGGACCGCATCGTCAAAGGTATCGAGGGCACTCATCGCAAAACTCGACCGATCTCGCCGACACTCTCGGCTTGGGTGTTGGCGAACGCCGCGACCATTTTAATGTCGCCGGGTGTGGGCGCAACGGTTCGAGCAGCGCGGTATCGGGTCAGGGCGAGGCCGCCGATGCCGACGGCGGTGGATATGTAAAGTCCGCGCAGGGCACTCGTATCAGCCCCCGCGAGCACGCCGTGGAACCAGACGAGGATGTACGTGAGGATTGCGAAGCGGTGGATCGCGCTCCAGTGACGCGCCCCGCGGCGGCCCGCGGCCCGAGCGGACACGAAGAGCAGGACCATGAAGAACAGCGCGATGACGCCGAGCGCCACCGCGAACGTTCGATAGCGCGAAAGGCCTGGCACGAAGGCACCCGACCAACCGACACCGGCGTAGTGGTCTGAGGCGAGAGTAACGAGGTGGCCCGCGACGAGCGCGACAGTCGCCGTGGCGAGCGCCGCGTGGAGTCGAAGGCGCGTCTCGCTGTGGATGAAGGGCCAGCGGAAGCGCCAGGGATGGCGCATCCAGATGCCAAGGGCGACCAGCGCGCTGAGCGAGATGAATGCCGCGATGCCGAGGGCGCGTCCGGTGATCCAAGGGAAGTACCTACTGTGCAGCGTCGGTGCGAAGAGGCGGGCGAATCCGAACCCGGCCGCGAGTGGCAGGACGAGCGCCGCGAGTGCGGTGACCAGCCAGGAAGCGGCGCCGCGCAGGCGCTCGGACCGCGGGCCGATCATGATCGTTGCCAAAGGACGTAACGGCTCATGTTCTCGCTGGAGTCGACCTCACCGTGCACGTCCACCCACAGGGCGGCGATGCCGTGCCGGCGCGCCGTGCTGGCGATTTGGCGGCGCCCGGCGAGGAACAGCACTTTGCTGTCGATCTCAGCGGCTGCCGGATCCCTGCCAACCACCGTGACCGCGACGAGATCTTTCCCGCCCGGGCGTCCGGTACGCGGGTCGATGAGGTGGTGGACGGTCTCGTGACCGGCTCGCCAATGGCGAAGCCTGATCGACGAAGTCGTCGCGGCCCGGTCGCTGAGCGAGAGTACCGCCAGTGGCTCGTCACCGCCGGAGGGATCCTCGATACCGATGCGCCAGCTGTTTCCATCGGACGCGACTCCCGCGCAGTAGCAGTCGCCTCCGGCCTCGACCATATAGTTGGCCGTGTGCGAAGCTAACTCTTGGCTGGACCAGCGCACGGCGAGTCCCTTCCCAATGCCACCGAGGTCGACCGCCTCGCCCAGCAGAACCTCCAGGGAACCGCCGCGAAATCGCGGATGCCACGGTCCACGTCGTTGTGAGCCCGGTCGTCGGACGGACCGTTCCGGCGTGACGATATCGTCGGTCGCGAAGGCGAGCGTACGGTCGTAACCGAGCGCGATCAGATCACCGAGAACCCTCGGATCGAAGCGCCCCACGGTGCGCTGGTGGGCGCTGTTCGCCTCCATGAGCGCTTTGTACAGGACCTCAGGCACGCGGTGCCAGCGCGCGGGCGTTGCGTTGGCGCGCATCAGGGGGCTCGCGGGATCAAAGCGCGTGCATGCCCTTTCGACAGTGTGAAAGACCTCAAGGGAGGTGCGAATCGCTTCGTCGGAACTTTGGAGCTCGTGTTCGGCGCGTGTCGGTGCGATCTTGATGGTCACGTCGGTCGCCATTGCCCGGGTCGTAGCGACTGTCTCGCTCTCCACGGGGTTAGTGAACAACGGAGGCTCCAGTTGTGGCGTGCGTCGGGGGAGCCGGCGATGCAGCGGGCGCGGCGGCGACCGGCGCGGCGACGCTCACGAGGGCGGCGCTCGTTCCTGACGCTGAGGTCGTGGACTGGGACGCGCCGCGCCCTGTGGCAGAGGAGGCCGCCGCAACACTCGTTCTCGCGGCCGTTGCCGCCAGCGCCGCCAGCGTTCGCTGGTCAGCGGCGATGACGGCGGAAAGTCGCGTCAGGGTGAGGGCGTTGGCCGCATTTTGGCTGGTGGCGGCGACCGACGCGCTCGTTGTCGCCGCGCTCGTTGTCATGGGGATTGTCGAGCTGACGAAGGCGTTGGCCAGTCCGGCGCCGATCAGGGCCATCGAGGTGACGACGATGGACGGAAGAATACGCCGTCGGGCTCGCGAACGTCCGAGCGCTCGGGCGCCACTCGCGCGGCTCGCGGCCATCCGGTGACTGGCCGCGAGCAGCTCGTCGGGCAGTATCGCGTCGCCTGGCGGAATCACCGCAGGGTCCGGCAGTGGGTTGGGGTTAGTTGTCACTATTGACTCCGTTCGAATTGCTGTCGTCGTTGTGGGTCGCGGAACTCGCTCCAGTGGTTGCGTGAGTTACCGGCGCCTTGGGGGCCGACACTGTGGACACCACTGGGGCGCTTTGACGCAGCGCCGCGCTCCGCTTGGCGGCGTTTGCCAAGACCAGCTGCTCCAGCCTCGACAGTGTCGTGCGGGCGTTCGTGATCTGCGCGCTGAGGCTTTGGGCCTCGGTGACCAGAGAGTGGATCTGCCTCGTTGTCGCCGCTGGGATCGTGGTGGTGGCCGCGGCCAGTCCCGTGCCCGAACTCGAAGCGGCGTTGCTCAAAAGCGCGGCGGACCCGCCGGCGACGGCGCCACCGGCCACGATCGCGGTGATCCAAATCGATGGCCACCTCATCGGTTCACCGATCCCGTTGTCATCGACGCGCGGTCGCTGGCGTGCTTGCTCAGTGGAATGGGTCGTCCGGACTGATCGTGAGACTGACTCGACGGACGTGGGGCGAGGAAGGTGAAACCGTCATGTTCGACTCGTTCTCTTTGTAGGTCCATTACCCAAGTATGGGACGGGATTCTTACATTTCGATGAGTGGGAGATGAAAGTTCGTTCATCTTTTGGAAGCCGCTCGCCCCGCGTCGTGGACTTTCGCCGACGACCCTTGGGATTGCAGGAGACGTGAGTCCGAAGCGCTCTCCGCGTTCTCAATTGGTGCCCACGCCGGGACTCGAACCCGGGCACATGGCTTCGGAGGCCAATAATCTTTCCGAGAATCAGGTGAGAGAATCCCCGTGCTTCCTGGGTTTCGTAAGTAACTGCATGCATTCTGCTCTCCGATTGCCCCCCACTTCACGCCAGTAACTGCTACTAGCCGCCACTTTTTGTCGGGGCGGTTTCGGGGCAGCGTATTGCGAAGGTCCGGGAGTACTCCACGGCACCTAAACGTTCGGTCCTTCACTTGCTTGAGCCAGTACAAGTACAAGAGAGCCCTATCCGAGAAACGCGCTCGGATAGGGCTCTCGACTATTGACCACGAACTGTGGGCTTTGGTGCGCTTTTGATTCTGCGTCGTCACGAGGAAGCGATCCCCTCGAATTGCGAAGGGCTCGCTTTCGCTAAGTCAAGGCGTAACGCTACGGCGTTATCTTCTCGATGAACCTCGTGCCGCCAGTTCCTCCCGATGATGTCTTAGATGCAACCGACGAAGTTCAACTCATCGAGCACGAGTAGGTTTGTGAGTTTGCGTGGGAGCATTCTTGAGATCGTCCAGCGTGTTGGCAGGAACAACGCCGAATTTCTGTTTGGCGAGGCCGGCGACGGTGCAGCAGGCCAACTGACCGCGCAGCGCCCTCCAGGCCGATTCCCACGTCGCGTGTACGGCGCATTGCCTGGCCTGGATGCACGGGCCGTATCCAAAGGGGCATTCCGACACTTCCAAGGAACCCTCGAATGCCTCGATAACGTCCAGCACAGTAATCTGGTCCGACGGCCGCGCCAGCAAGAACCCACCTCGACGGCTCGGCTGTGCGGACACCAAGTTGGCCCGTCGAAGTGTATCCAGGATGTGCCGCAGCGTCCCGACTGGAATATTCGTAGAATCGGCGATATCTGCCGCTGTTACCCGCGTCTTCGCGTCCGCGAGGCGCACCACGGCACGCAGTGCATAATTGAACTCTCGTGTGCCAGCCGGTTTCATAGGATGCAAACCAATCTCATTTTTGAGAACCCTAGTACGGTCCGGCAAGAATCGTTAGGACGGATCGTCGGAGCGCTCGACGTGATGGAGAGATAGAACGTGTCATTCATTACGTCATGATTACGACTAAAGTAAATTCTACAAGCTGTACGGGTTGCTCGGCCCACGAATGAAGGCGACAGCCTAATTGGCGTCGACGGAGGGCTCACCGACTCTGTCGATATACAACTCGTGGGGGGCCGCGATGGATGCGAGTGAGGGGACCATGTGGAAATAGTCTCTGTGGGCGATGACGAGTCGATGTTCGATGCGGTCTTGTCCGTCAGCCCCGATGTGGTCCTCTTGGTGGACGACTCCGGCAGGATCGTGCTCACGAACGTTGCGGTGACGACGCTCTTCGGCTACACCCCCGAAGAGCTCGTTGGCCAACCGCTCGGGATCCTAATTCCAACCGATCGCCGAGAGCGCCACGCGGAGCATCTCCGACGGTTTTTCGAAACGCCGCGGACCCGCTTCATGGGCGCAGACCTCGAGCTCGAGCTCGCCGGTCGGCACCAGGACGGAACGCAGTTCGTTGTCGATGTCGGTCTTGCGCCCGTCACTATCCGCGGCCGACACTTCACCGTGGCGTTAGTCCGAGATGCCCTCGAGCGTCAACGGGGCCGGGAGTTCGCGTCGCTCCTCGCGTCGATCGTCACCTCCTCAGAAGACGCCATCCTCAGTTTGGACCTCGAGGGCATCCTCACCAGTTGGAATTTCGCCGCTGAGCGAATGTACGGCTACGAGGCGAGTGAGGTCCTCGGACGCCACATCTCGCTCTTTACCCCGCCCGACCGTCTCGACGAACTTGCCGAAATGCTCAAACAGATCCCGCGCGACGGAGAAATCCGGCATTACAGCACGCAGCGGCTCCGCAAGGACGGGACGAGGCTCGACGTGTCGGTCACGGTCTCACCGATCCGTGACGCGAGTGGTGAGATCACTGGATCGTCAGGGATCATTCGGGACATCACCCAACGGCTCGCCGCGGAGCGCGAACGGCGAACGCTCACGGTGCGCCTCAATCAGTCCGAACGATTGGAGAGCCTGGGACGACTCGCCGGTGGTATCGCGCATGATTTCAACAACCTGCTCATGGTGATCTTGAACTACGCAAACTTCGCGAGCGACGAACTCGACGGCAACGAGGCAGCTCGAGCGGACCTCGGCCAGATCCACGCGGCGGCGGAACGCGCGAGCAAGCTCACGCACCAGCTTCTCGCGTTCGCTCGTCGGAAGGTGCTACAGCCACAGGTCGTCAATCTGAACGACGTCGTCACCGGTGTCGAGCAATTCCTCCGTCGAACGATCGGCGAACAGGTCGACTTCGTCACCGCGCTCTCGGCAGATCTGTGGCGCGTCGAAGCAGACGCCGGACAACTCGAGCAGGTGCTCGTGAACTTGGCGGTGAACGCGCGCGACGCGATGCCGGAAGGTGGTGTCATCACCATCGACACCGAGAACGTCGAAATCGACGATGGACACGTAGAGTTCCGTCCGGGATTGATGCCCGGACGCTACGTGCGTTTTCGGATCAGTGATACCGGCTGTGGTATGGAACAAGACGTGCTCGATCACGTTTTCGAGCCGTTCTTCACGACCAAGCCTCACGGAGAGGGCACCGGTCTCGGATTGCCGATGGTGTTTGGAATTGTCACTCAGGCCGGTGGGGATATTCAGCTCTACTCCGAACTTGGCGTCGGGACGACCTGCCGAGTACTGCTCCCCGCGACCGATCGGACTGCGTTCGTCCATCCGTCGGACGCCGAACCTCGGCATCTTCGAGGGACAGAAACCATTCTCGTCGTTGAAGATGAGGGCGCCATTAGAGAGGTGGCCCGGAGGATTCTCGCGCGCAATGGCTACGAGGTATTGACGAGCGCGAACGGGCCCGAGGCGATCGCTCTGGTCGATGCTCACGAAGGTACGATCGACCTGCTCTTGACCGACGTGATCTTGCCCCAGATGCTCGGAAAAGAAGTTGCGGCCAGGATCCAAGCGCTTCGCCCGGGTCTCCCGGTGCTCTACATGTCGGGTTACGCCCAACCAGTGCTCGGTTCGACCTTGGGCGATGAGATCGCGCTTTTGGAAAAGCCGTTCTCGGAACAACTCCTTCTCCTCAAGGTTCGCGATGTCCTTGACAACGCTCACTAACACGAGGCTCGCTGGGGCAGGCACGGCGGTTCGTGAAGGAATTCTGGGGTTTGACGAGATTGGATAGCGAGGCTTCATCATGAATGTCCCAAAGCGGGTATTGAGCGCATTGCGCAAACGCGCTTCAGCCCGTGTCCGATAGCGACGAAATCGGCGCGCGGGCCGAGACGAGGATCAGCGTGGCAATCGTGGACGATCACTTGATGGTCGCCGAGGGGTTGGCGCGTATTGTCTCGAGCGAGACTGACTTCGAACTCGTCGGCATCGCGGCGAGCGTCGCCGAAGCCCTAGTGCTCGTCGAACACCACACGCCGCAGGTGGTGCTGATGGACTATCTGTTGCCCGACGGCGATGGTGCAGAGGCCACGGTGAAGATTCTGCAGCGTTGGCCAGAGACCAAGGTTGTGATGCTCTCCGGTCTTGGCGGGAGCGATGTCGTCGCCCGTGCCATCGAAGCCGGATGCTCCGGCTTTCTCGCCAAGGATCGTCCCGCGAGCGATGTCGTGGCGGCCGTGCGGGCCGCTTCGCGAGGTGCGTTGGTCCTGCGGTCTGACGAGCTCGCTTCCCTGCTCAGTCAGCTCAAAAGCACACCGAACCAACAGGCGCAGTGGCTAAGTGCGCGCGAACTCGAAATCCTCCGCCTACTCGCTAGGGCAAGATCGACAGATGGTATCGCCACCGAACTGTTCCTGTCCGTCCACACGGTGCGGAACCATGTCAGCAACATTCTCTCGAAACTCGGTGCCCACACCAAGCTCGAGGCGGTGGCCATCGCGGCGCGTGACGGGATCATCTCTCTCGAGGAGATCGGATGACTAAAAATTCGTAGTGCCAGTCCGAGGATCTTGTTGTCGAAGCGCGTACGGGCGCGCCTGAGCATTTCGACGAGCCCGGACTCAAGGGGTGCTTGGCGGCTCTTCGGCCAGTAGGCCGCTACTGGGCCCATCGAGCCCCGTAGTCCGTTGCTACGCGGGGCACGCACGAACTTGCGTGAGCGAAACTGCCCAAGTTCAAGGAGTGGTCGCAACACCGGCTTCTTGAATCGATAGCAGATGTTCGTTGAGTGCTTCCGCTGGCACTGCTCGATCGTCGAGGAGGTGACACCGATCTCCTCACACAGGTCGGCAACCGATATCTATTCGGTTTTCTTACGTGGCGCCACCTCTTTTTCCTTTCTCCGGGGAGAATTTCCCAGCGGAAGGACGATGGTTGTGGCGGCTAACTTTGCACGCTAGACAGTGGCGGATAGTGGTGGAAACTGGAGGCTTTCCTAATAACTGCGGGGCAGGTACAGGACAAATTGAGAAATTGTCGCCAGACGAAAGACAAAATATCGAGTGCCCCCGGCAGGAGTCGAACCTGCGCACATGGCTTCGGAGGCCAATGCTCTATCCGCTGAGCTACGAGGGCGGCGTGGTCAGCCTACCGGAGAAGACTTTTGCGCCTCGGGTCGTACGCCGCCAACTTCTAATGTTCTCGTATGAGTGTTGAGCCGATTCTCGCGTCGCTGTTCCCCGACTCCGCGGTCTTGCTCGACCACGGAGTGACGATTGACGGCGTGGAGTTGCACGACCTTGCTTCGACCTACGGCACGCCACTCTTCGTTTATGACGAGGCGACCCTTCGTGCAAGGTGTCGCGAGGCCGCGCTGGTTTTTGACGACGGCGTCGCTTTCGCCTCGAAGTCCTTTCTCTGTGGTGCAATGGCGCGATTGGCCTATGAAGAAGGGCTCTGCGTTGACGTCGCGACCGGTGGGGAGCTCGACATCGTTTTGCGCGCAGGCGTACCGGCGAGTCGGGTCATTATGCACGGCAACAACAAGTCCGACGAAGAGATTGACCAAGCCATTGCCGCTCGCGTCCATCGCCTCGTCGTCGACAACTTCGACGAGATCGATCGTCTTGGCTCCAAGATCGTGCCAGCAGCGCCCTTGAACGTGCTCGTGCGCGTGACCCCCGGCGTCGAAGCCCACACGCACGAATACGTGCGCACGGGTCAAGAAGACACGAAGTTCGGTTTCTCAGTCGCGAGCGGCGACGCTCGTCGCGCTATTTCGTTGCTTCGAGCGATGGCGGGCGTCACTGTGCACGGCGTGCACGCACACATTGGATCGCAAATCTTTGAGGTCAAGGGTTTCCGTGAGTCGATGGCAATCCTCGCCCACTTCACTCGCGACGACGACTTTGACGAGCTGTGCGTTGGCGGGGGACTGGGCGTCGCGTACGTGGCCGGCGAGACCGCGCCGTCCATCACTGAGTGGGCGCGGGCGCTGCGCGACGCCGCCACCGAGAGCGGTCTCGCGACTTCAACGCGGATCATCGCCGAACCCGGTCGGGCCATTGTGGCTCAGGCGGGTCTTACGTTGTATCGAGTCGGCGTGGTCAAGACCGTGACGCAACGTACCTATATGGCCGTTGACGGAGGTATGAGCGACAACCCACGCCCGGTGCTCTACGGGTCGGGGTATGAAGCTTTTGACGTCGATCACCCCTTGGCGCCACGTTCTCAGAAGGTGCGGCTCGTCGGGAAACACTGTGAGAGCGGTGACGTCTTGATTGACGAGGCGTACCTACCGGCCTCAACCAAGCCGGGCAGCCTCATCGCCACCCCCGTCACTGGTGCGTACGGCTACTCGATGGCGTCGAACTACAACCGCGTTCCTCGTTCGGCGGTCGTGTTCGTACGCGACGGCCGCGCGCGCGAAGTACTGCGACGTGAGACCTTCGACGATCTCGCGCAACTCGAAGTGTGAGAGTCGACGATTGTTGAGCGTCGGTTAGCCTTATTTCATGGGAACTCGGGTCGTGAGAGTTGGCGTCATCGGCGCCGGATTCGTTGGGAGTTCCCTCGTGCAGCTACTCACCGATCCAACTCGGCACCACGCGTTGGTCGACGCGGCGACCGCGCCGCTAGAGCTCGTGGGCGTCGCGGTGAGCGACACCTCGAAACCCCGGCCCGGTATTGACAAGGCTTTACTCACCACCGACGTGGAAGGGCTCATCGAGAAAGACCTCGACATCCTCGTTGAACTGGTGGGCGGCATTGAACCGGCGAAGTCCTACCTCGAATTAGCTCTTCGTCATGGCGTGTCGGTTGTGACCGCCAATAAGGCCTTGATGGCCGAACACGGGACGGCGCTCGCGAAGTTGGCCCACGAACACAGCGCTGACCTCTTCTACGAGGCGGCCGTCGGGGGTGCCATTCCGATCTTGCGCGCGCTGCGCAGTTCGCTGGCCGGTGAACGCATCAGTCGGGTGATGGGCATTGTCAACGGCACCACCAATTTCATCTTGACCAAGATGACGAACGAAGGCAGCGATTACGCGAGCGCCCTCGCTGAAGCGCAGTCACTCGGCTTCGCCGAGGCTGATCCCAGTGCCGACGTAGAAGGATTCGATGCTGCGGCCAAGGTGCAGATTCTCTCGTCGCTCGCCTTTGGCACGGGACTTACCGGCGAGGTGATTGCTCGTGAGGGCATCACGGGCGTGCGCGCCGTCGACGTCGAGTTCGCTCGTCGCTCGGGCTACGTGATCAAACTGCTCGGCGTCGCCGAACGAGTCGGCGAGTCGGGAATCTCGCGCCGCGCACATCCGGCCATGGTGCCCGTGGGTCATCCATTGGCCTCGGTCGCTGGCGCGACAAACGCTGTGTTCGTCGAGGGAGTGAGAAGTGGTCCGCTCATGTGGCTCGGCCAAGGGGCGGGCGGCGAACCGACGGCGACCGCGGTCCTCGGTGACGTACTCGACGCCGCGAGAAATCGGGTCTCTGGACGTCACGACGCGCCCTTCACGGGCGATAAGTCGCTGCACCTCGTGGAGAGCGGGGAGCTGTCTAGTGTCTTCTATCTCAGCATCGACGTGATGGATCAACCGGGCGTGCTGGCGGAAGTCGCGAGCGTCTTTGGGCGCCACAACGTCTCGATTCAGTCGATGGAGCAGTCCGGATATGGCGAGGAGGCACGACTGTCATTTCTTACCCACCACGCTCGTAGCAGTGACGTCAGCGCCACGGTTGATGAGTTGGCGTCTCTCGCGTCAGTGGATTCAATCGGTGCCTGTATTCGTGTCATCGACGGAGGTGGTGCGTGAACGGTTGGCGAGGATTACTCGAAGAGTACGCGCAGTGGTTCGACCTTGATGGCGTCAATGACGTCGTCACGCTGCAAGAAGGAAATACGCCACTCTATAGAGCCGATCGACTCTCGGAGCGACTCGAGGCGGACGTATGGCTGAAGTACGAAGGACTTAATCCCACGGGTTCGTTCAAGGACCGCGGTATGACGATGGCGATCACCAAGGCCAAAGCGCAAGGTGCCCAGACGGTGATCTGTGGTTCGACGGGCAACACGTCAGCCTCCGCGGCCGCCTACGCCGCTAAGGCCGACATGCAGTGCGTCGTCCTCGTTCCCGAGGGCAAGATTGCACTTGGAAAACTGGCGCAGGCAATTATGTACGGCGCCCAAGTGTTGCAGATTCGTGGCAACTTCGACCAGGCGCTCAACCTCGCGAGAGAACTCACGCAACACCTGCCCATCACGATCGTGAACTCGATCAACCCCGATCGCATCGAGGGTCAAAAGACCGGCGCCTTTGAGATCGTCGACGTGCTCGGTAAGGCTCCCGACATTCTTTCCATTCCAGTGGGGAACGCTGGCAACATCACCGCGTACTGGCGTGGCTTCACGCAGTACCACTTCGCGCAGCGTTGTTCGACGTTGCCCAAGATGTGGGGCTTTCAAGCGGCCGGGGCCGCGCCGATCGTGCTCGGCCATCCGGTAGCCAACCCCGAAACGATTGCCACCGCCATTCGCATTGGCAACCCGGCGAGTTGGGTTCCGGCGCTCGAAGTCATCCACGAGTCCTTAGGGGACATCCGCGCGGTCACCGACGAAGAGATTCTGGACGCCTACCACTACATCGCGCGCTACGAGTCAGTTTTTTGCGAACCGGCTTCCGCCGCCTCGGTCGCGGGACTTCTGAAATTCGGTGTTCCCAAGGGCTCGACGGTTGTGTGCGTGCTGACTGGCAACGGCCTTAAGGACCCCGACACGGCCGTGAGTTCGAGCGCTTCGCCCGACGTGGTGGACGCCACACTGAGCGCTCTGCTAGCCAAACTTTCGTAAATCGTTGCGCTGAGCGCTCCTTCGACTACACTGGATGTTGTCGTCCGTTCGGCTGCACCGACGTAAGGAATCTCTTCCGAGACGACATTTCCCGATTTTCTTCTCCGCCCCGTCGCATCATCGCGGGCGGCGAGAAAGGATCATGCATGGCTATTAAGCCCGCCCCAGACCGTTCGGATCTCGAGTCAAAATCTCGTGAGGATCTCCAAACGATCGCCAAAGTAAAAGGCGTCGAAGCTCCCACTCGCGCCACCAAAGCCGCGCTCATTGAGGCGATTATGGGTGAACCGCCCGAATCGTCGAGTGCCCCTAGTTCACGCGCCGTGCGCTCTCGTCGCACGGTCGCTACGCCCACCGACGACTTCGAGGACCTACTCGGCGAATTCGTCCCCGAGACCAGCGTCGCTCCTGTCGCCGCCCCCAGCGAGCCCGCAGCACCTGAGGTCACAACGAACGGCGCAGAAAGGCCCGCTCCTCGTCAGTTCACCCAGAGCCGTCCCGAGCGTCAACCCCGTGACTTCTCCAACGACTCGAGCAACCGCAGCCGTCGCAATCGTCGCAACCGAAACGGTCGCGAGCGATCTGGCGGTGACTCAATGCCCAACGCCGATCAGCCCTACGCGGGCGAACTCGTCGAGATTGAGGGACTCCTCGATCTTCGTGACGACGGTTATGGCTTCTTGCGCACCAAGGGCTACCACGCGTCGCCCAACGACGTCTACGTCTCGATCAACCAAGTTCGTCGCTATCACTTGCGCAAGGGCGACACGATCGTCGGGGGATTTCGTCCCGCGGCGTCGAATGAGAAGTACCCGGCGTTACTTCGCGTCGACAGCGTCGCGGGTGTCGATCCCGAGGTCGCTCGACTTCGTCCCCGGTTCGAAGACTTAACGCCACTCTTTCCCGACGAGAAACTGAAACTCGAGACCAACGAGGGCAAGACCGATCTCACGCCGCGCATTGTCGACCTCTTGTCGCCCATTGGCAAAGGTCAGCGCGGACTCATCGTGTCGCCACCCAAAGCCGGCAAGACGACGATCATGAAGCAGATCGCTCAGTCGATCGAGGAGAACAACCCCGAGGTGCACCTGATGGTGCTCCTCGTTGACGAACGCCCCGAAGAAGTCACCGACATTCGTCGCAGCGTGCAGGGGGAAGTTATCTCCTCCACGTTCGACCGCCCGGCCGAAGAGCACACCCACGTCGCTGAACTTTGCATCGAGCGCGCGAAGCGCCTCGTGGAGCAAGGTCGAGACGTCGTAATCATCCTCGACGGCATCACTCGCCTCGCGCGTGCTTACAACTTGGCCGCGCCCGCGACGGGACGCATCATGTCCGGTGGTGTCGACTCGGGCGCGCTGTACCCGCCAAAGAAGTTCTTTGGAGCGGCGCGCAACATCGAAGAGGGCGGTTCGTTGACTATCCTCGCGAGCGCCCTCGTCGAGACCGGATCCAAGATGGACGAAGTCATCTTCGAAGAGTTCAAGGGCACCGGCAACATGGAACTACGCCTGGACCGTCGACTGGCCGAGCGCCGTCTCTACCCGGCGATTGACGTGAACGGTTCGTCCACGCGACACGAAGAGTTGCTCTTCGGCCGCGACGTCTTACCGCAGGTGTGGAAACTACGTCGCGTGTTGAATGGACTTGCCGCCGAAGGCCGTGACGCCGCGGGACTCGAACTCTTGATCGACAAGCTCAAGTCCACCAAGTCCAATGATGAGTTCCTGGCCGAGATTGCCCGAGGCCCGTCGCCAACCAGTTGATTTCCCGCTAAACTCGTTCTTCGCACCAAGGAGCATTATGAAGCCAGATATCCACCCCACCTACGGTGAAGCGTCAGTGACCTGCTCGTGTGGAAACACGTTCACGACCGAGTCCACCAAGTCAGTCGTTCGTGTCGAACTCTGCAACGAGTGCCACCCCTTCTATACCGGCAAGCAAAAGCTTGTCGACACCGGTGGTCGCGTCGAGCGCTTCCAGCGCCGCTACGCACAAAAGACGAAGGCGCGCGCGCCGAAGGCTTAGGTCCTCGAGCGCTCAGCGAGTTTCGTGCGCTCTCTCGACGAGACGCTGAACGGTCTTCAGGAGGAGCTTCGATCCGTCGAGGCTCAACTGTCAGAACCCGACGTAGCTAGTGACCTGACACGACTTCGTGATCTCTCGCGCCGCCACAAGGAACTCAGTGGCATCAACGTTGCGTGGATCGACGTCAAATCTGCCCGCGACGATCTCGCCACGGCCAAAGAGATGTTCGACGAGACCGAGGGCGCCGATCGCGAATCGTGGCGTGACGAGGTGAACAGCGCCGAGGAGCGTCTCGGTGAATTCGAGGCTCGCCTGGAGACGTTGTTGTTGCCCCACGATCCGAATGAGGGTCGCAACGTCATTTTGGAGATTCGAGGAGCTGAAGGTGGCGAAGAGGCAAATCTCTTTGCGTCGGACTTAGCGACGATGTACCGCCGCTACGCGGCGATTCGTGGTTGGAAACTCGAAGTCATAGAAGAGCGTGAGTCAGAACAAGGTGGCCTCGATGAGGCGATCTACCTCGTCAAGGGTGACGACGCCTGGAGTCGACTCGAATTCGAAGCCGGCGTGCACCGCGTGCAGCGCGTGCCGGTCACCGAGGCCAAGGGTCGGGTCCACACTTCGTCGGCGACCGTGTCGGTACTGCCCGAAGCCGAAGAGGTTGACGTCGACATCAATCCGAGCGATCTAAAGATCGACGTCTATCGTTCGTCGGGCCCGGGAGGACAGAGCGTGAACACCACGGACTCCGCGGTTCGTATCACTCACCTGCCGTCGGGCATTGTCGTGTCGATGCAAGACGAGAAGAGTCAGATCCAAAATCGTGCCAAAGCGCTCATTGTTCTTCGCTCGCGGCTTTTGAAGGCGGCCCAGGATGCTCAAGCCAGCGAGCTCGGCGATCTCAAGCGTTCCCAGTTGGGAAGCGGCGGGCGAAGCGAAAAGATTAGAACCTACAACTTCAAAGAGAATCGCGTCACCGACCACCGCATCAACTTGACGAACTACTCGCTCGACGCGGTACTCGTCGGGGACCTCGATCCCTACATCGACGCACTCTTGGCGGACAAGCGAGCGCGCCAGTTGGCCGAGAGTGACGGACGTTAAAGGCGATCTTGTGGCCGAACTGGTCGCAGAGGGTCTCGAGCGGCGCGAAGCGCGCTGGTTGGTCGAGGAGTTCCTGCCCGGCGGCGACCTCGACGCCGCGCACGCGTTACGTGTCGCCGCGCGCCGTCGCCTCAACGGTGAACCATTGCAGTACATCATCGGACATTGGCCGTTTCGATTCCTCGACCTCGAGGTCGATGAGAGCGTTCTGATTCCGCGGCCCGAAACCGAAGAGTTAGTTAGCGTCGCACTGACAGAGATCGCGAGCAGTGATGTTCTCGCGCCGACGATTCTCGATCTCGGCTGTGGATCGGGAGCAATAGGACTTTCGCTCCTCTACGAATTACAACAACGCGGCATTGGGGCCACCCTGGTGGCCGTGGACGAGTCGCGCGACGCGCTCGACGTGGCGCGACGAAACGCCCTTAAATACAAACTCCACGCCGTTTCCTTTGTTCACTCGACGTGGTTCGAGTTACTCGATGACTCACTGCGTGCTCGTATTGACCTCGTCGTCGCGAACCCTCCCTACGTGGGCGACGACGAGTTCGACACACTCGACCCCGTGCTTCGTCACGAACCTCGCGGCGCCATCGTGTCGCCCGACGTTGACGGCGTAGCGGGATTTGCTGACGTAAGCGTGATCATTTCCGAGGCCTTTACGTGGTTGGCACCAACGGGGGTGTTGATCTGTGAACACGCCAACACTCATCGCGACGCCGCCCTCGCACTCGCACACCGTGTTGGCTACGTCGAGGCCAATGATCTTGACGATCTCGCTGGTCAAGCGCGAGTCCTGATCGCGCGTCGATGATTCACGTCGTTAACTCCGAGGAGGCCGTGCGCCTATTGAGTGAAGGCCACGTCGTGGCCGTGCCCACCGACACGGTTTACGGCTTGGCCGCGTCGCTCGAGCACCCGCGGGCGATAGAGCGACTGTTCGAGATAAAGCGTCGTCCGTTGACGCTGGCGCTGCCGGTCATCATTGAATCGTTCGGTTCGATCGAGAAGCTTCGTGTCAACTGGCCCGAACAGGCCCAACGTTTGAGTGACGCGTTCTGGCCCGGCGCGCTCACCGTTGTCGTTGCCGTTCCCTACGAACTGGCTGACCTTGTCGGCAGCTCGCACGATACTGCGGGCTTTCGAATTCCTAATGACGAACTACTCCTCGACGTCGCTCGCCGCGTAGGTCCACTCGCTGTTTCGAGCGCGAACGAACACGGCGATGAGCCATGTCACAGTGCGGCTGACGTCATGACGGACTTTGCGCAGCGCGACGGCATCGACGGCATCCTTGACGGTGGAGTGCGCTCGGGGGAAGTCTCTACCGTGGTCGAGATAAGTGGCACCACGTGGCGAGTTCTTCGTAGCGGTGCGATCAAAGAGGATGAACTCGCCCGAGTTTTGGACTAGGTAAAACATTCGCCGGGAGTTAATTTGGCGGTTTCAAGGGGTGAGCGCAACACTTGGTGAGTGACTCTGTTCATGACTACTCACCAAGGAGATTCAAATGGCCGCCCACCTGACCAACGAGCAGCGTCAACTTGTCTTTCGACTTCGTCACCGTGGCTTGACGACGGCGGCCATTGCCAGGGAAATAGGCGTCACCTGGCAAGGCATTCACGTGGTGCTGCGCGGTCAGAAACGTGACGCTCGACCCGACGAGTGGGTGTCTGCGCCGAGTCGTCTCAGCGTGCACGAGCGTGAAGAAATTCTTCTCGGGCTTCACCACGGACTCTCGATGCGGGCCATCGCTCGAGCCCTCGGTCGTTCGCCGTCGACGGTGACGAGAGAAGTCGCCGCCAACGGCGGACGAGCGAGTTATCGCATCTGGCCGGCCCACCAGCGAGCACGAGCCTGCATCAAACGACCCAAGTCCGCCAAGCTGGACAACCCGGTGCTGTGTGAGAAAGTGACGTCATGGCTCGAAGAGTTCTGGTCCCCCGACGAGATTGCTCGTCGCCTTCGTCGGGAGTTTCCTGGTGATGCGACGATGCAGGTGAGTCACGAGACCATCTATCAGTCGCTCTACGTGCAGGGACGCGGTGAACTTCGCCGGGAACTGGCCCGGTGCCTGCGCTCGGGTCGCGCAAAACGGCGGCCCCAGGGCTTCGTGCAGACCCACGGCCAGATCCCCGACATGGTGATGATCAGTGAGCGTCCCGCCGAGGTCGCTGATCGTGCGGTTCCCGGTCACTGGGAGGGCGACCTCATCTTGGGCGCCAACAACCGCAGTGCCGTGGGCACGCTGGTCGAGCGTTCGACGCGCTTCGTGTTGCTCTTGCATCTAGGTAAGGACCGCAGCGCCGCGGCCGTTGAAAAAGCGATGCGCAAAGCGATCGCCACGCTGCCCAACGAGCTCGTGCGCAGCGTCACCTGGGATCAAGGTAAGGAGATGGCCAACCACCGATCCTTCACGGTCGCGACCGGGGTGCCGGTCTACTTCTGCGATCCCCACTCACCCTGGCAGCGGGGCTCGAACGAGAACACCAACGGACTGCTGCGTCAGTACATGCCGAAAGGAACTGACCTCTCCAAACACTCAGTCGAAGACCTTATGAGAATCCAACGCAGCCTCAACGGACGACCCCGCAAGACGCTCGACTATATGATGCCCGTGGAGAAGCTCGCCGAGCTTGTTGCGCTGACCGGTTGAACCCGCCTTTTTAGTCGTTCGACGTTTTTTCAACCCACGACGCGGGACGCTTCTCCAAGAATGCGCTCATGCCTTCCTTTGCTTCGTCACTCCGGAAAAGATTTGCGGACATCCGTGCTGTCCACTTGAACGCCTCTTCATCGGACATCGACGGCACGGCGTAGGTGAGCAACTTCGCCGCCGCCAGAGCATTGGGCTCACCCGCCAAGAGATCGTTCACGATGTCCGTTATCTCTGCGTCAATGCGATCGGCAGCAACCGACTTTGTGATGAGTCCCATGCGGGCCGCTTCATCGGCGGAGAATCTATTCCCGCGCAGGAAGGCCTCTTGTGCGTCGCCTCTTCGCATCTTTGCGAGACAGATAACCGAGATGATGGCCGGCGCGACGCCCACGCGAACCTCAGTGAAGCCGAATTTCGCCGAGTCGATGGCTACAGATATGTCCATTGATGCGGCGAGACCGACACCACCGGCCACGCAGTGGCCGGCCAGACGACCCACGAAGGGCTTGGGCGAACTGCGAATTCGTCCAAACAGTTCGCTGAGCTGCACCGCGGGCGCCCCATCACCTTGCTGAGTCGACGATATCTCTGCGAGATTGGCGCCTGAACAGAATGAAGAGCCGTGGTTCGTCATCACGACGACGCGAACCTTGTCGTTTTGTTCGGCGGCGTCGATCGCCTCGATTAGTTCGCTGAGCAACTCGCGGCTTAACGCGTTACGTCGCTTTTCATCGGCCAGCGTCATTGTCGTAACACTGCCAAGGGTCTCCGTTAGAACTAATCCCATTAGGTACTCCTTGGCCGAGGTCCGTCACTTGCGCCACCGGCGAAGGCTTGCGCACGCTCGAGCCAGTGCCGCCCGAGTTCGCCAGTCCGTAGCGACGTGTCGTCGACGTGACGTCGTTGGGTGACGACCAAGCAGAACTCCTCGGCCGAGCCGCCAATCGTGTCGTCAGCTTTTTCGGGTCCCCACGTCCAGATTTCTCCGTCGGGCGCGCTGAGTTCAAGTCGTACCTCACCCGTGGGCACCTCTTCGCCGCGCACGAGGTAGGACCACTTTCTGGTGATGAATCCGAGTCGCGCGACGTGGCGAAGTCTGTTCGTTGCCGTGCGCTGCACCCCCAGTGCGTCAACGACGTCGGTGCCGTGCGCCCACACCTCCATGAGTCGAGCACTGAGAAACGACGTGGCACTCATCGACGGGCCGTACCACGGCACGCGGGTCTCGACGCTGAGTGACGACGCCGCGTCGTTCAAATGTTCGCGGGCTCGTCGCCACGCGCCGAGTAGTTGGCGGGGGGAGTGATCGCGTAAGGGTGCGAGTGTGAACTCATCAACGGAGCCGTGTCGTGCGTTCGCGACAAGCTCAAGGACACTCTCTTGAAAACGGGCGGGACTGAGAATTGCGGTGGCGCCGCTGTGGTCAAAGTAGGTCAGGTGCGCGATCTGGTCGCGCACGTTCCAACCGGGACTCGGTGTCGCAGCGCTCCACTGTTCGTCGGCAATGTTGGCAACCACGTCGTCGAGCGACTCTTGTTCAGCGATGAGTTCCGCTCGCAGCGCGTCGAGTTCTTCAATCTTTTTGGGGTTGCGTTCGCTCGTCACGGCGCTGCAAGCAACTCACTGGGAATCTCAACATAACGACTCCGCAGCCACTCGCCCAGTCCCTTGGCTTGGGCGTCTTGGCGCGACGAGGCGGCGACACCTTCTTCGAGTAAGTCATGGATCACGAAGTTCAACGCGCGCAGCAATGGCAAACGGTAACGATCGATTCGTAGTGGCGCGGTCTCGGGTAAGAGGCGACGGAGTTCGCCTTCGCTCAAGTACTCGTCCAGCCACAACCACGCCTCGTAGCTCCTCGCGAATACGCCGAGGTTGGCGTTGCCACCCTTGTCGCCCGAACGCGCGCCAATGATGAGACCTAAAGGAGCGAGTGTTGTTGGGCCGTCGACAGGCGTGATTTTCAGCGCGTCCACAAGAAGGATGTCGGTGCTGGTTGTGGGCGCCACCGAGTCGACGACGACGCGCTCACCACCAAGCATCGTCACGTACTGGGGCACCATGGAACTTGGCACCTTGGCGGGTCGATACACGCCGTAGGCCGATCCACCCGCGTAGGAAGCGCCAAGCACGAAGAAGCCTGGCACGCTGGTAAGGGCGAGTTCGATGACGGCGTCCGTGACGGCTCGTCCGACCTTTCGCTCGTCGCGATCCTTGAGCGTCAGGCGCCACGTCGCGACCGCTTCTTCGTTCGTCGAGGGGTCGGGCTTGTCGGTTCGCACCAACTTGGACGTGACGCTCTCAAAGTCATCGGGTTCGAAGGGGCACGCCATCCAGAAGGCGTCCTCAACGAGCTTCGCCTTGGCCTCGATATCAAGTCCCGTGAGCGCGACTCGAAGGTCGCGGCGAAAACCACCAATCTCGTTCATGGCGACTTTGAGTGTCGTGGGCGGCGCTTGGCCCTTGGTGCCACTGATGCGCACGCGGTCCTTCGCGATCTCTTCGAGGTGAATGGTGTCAAAGCGCGCCGAGACGTCGGGACCAAAGTAGGTGGGGCTCGCGATCTCATAGAGCAACTGCGAGGTCACCGTGCCGATTGACACTTCGCCGCCCGTGCCGTCATGTTTTCCGACCACCGAGGATCCGTCGCTCGCGACCTCAACCCACGGAAATCCGACGCGGCTCATTCCGGGCACCTCTTGAAAAAACGAGTAGTTGCCACCGGTGACCTGCGCGCCACATTCGACCACGTGTCCAGCGACGACTGCACCAGCGAGTGCGTCGAAGTCGTCGCGGCGCCACTGATGGTGCCACGCCGCCGGTCCACAGACGAGGGCGGCGTCGGTGACACGACCGGTGATGACAATGTCGGCGCCCATTGCGAGCGCCTCGATAATGCCAAAACATCCCAGGTAGGCGTTCGCGGTGATGAAGCGCGAGACGTCGCCAATGGGTTTGCCCGTTTCGAAGTGCGCAAGGTCCACGCCCGCCGCTCGTAGTTCCTCCAAGCGCGGCAGAAGGTTGTCGCCATTCACGTAGGCGATCTTTGGCGAGAGGCCGAGCTTGTTTGCCACCTCTGCCACCGCCTCGGCGCAGCGATCGGGATCGAGCCCTCCGGCATTGGACACGACTTTGATGCCCTTGTCGAGACAGGTGCCCATTACGTGTTCCATCTGGGTCACGAAGGTTCTTGCGTAACCCACTCCGGGGTTTTTCGCTTGCGTTCTCGCCAAAATTAACATCGTTAGCTCGGCTAGCCAGTCGCCGGTGAGCACGTCGATGGGTCCGCCGTTGACCATCTCGGCGGCCGCCGAGAGGCGATCACCAAAGAAGCCAGAACAGTTGGCAATGCGAATTGGGGCGGCCATCGTTAGACCTCGCGCGTCGCGTCGTCGGGCTCGAGGGCGAGCAACGTCACGCCACTGTCAACTTGTTGGTTCTTAACTACGAGAACCTCACTCACGACGCCCGCGCGTGGAGCGCTGATGACGTGTTCCATCTTCATCGCTTCCATCACCATGAGTGTC
>Ga0208587_1000016_pt1 | contig 114057 bp, 104 predicted proteins | sample NGESurdeep092012_7_FD_184472 | JGI IMG/M metagenome (GOLD analysis project Ga0208587, IMG submission 184472) | Arctic peat soil microbial communities from Barrow, Alaska - NGEE Surface sample 210 deep-092012 (SPAdes) | ecosystem: Environmental > Terrestrial > Soil > Wetlands > Peat ...
AAACTCTGCCAGAAGCCAGATCGCCGAAGCTCTTCTGACGAAGAAAGGTGGTGACCGCTTCGTCGTTGCTAGTGCAGGGACGTCGCCGGCGAAGGAAGTTCGACCGGAGACGCTCACCGCTCTTCAGGTACTGGGCATCGACTGGTCCGCCGCCAAGCCCAAGGGTCTCGACCACGTCGTCGAGGCGGATTGGGACATGGTCATCACGCTGTGCGATCGTGCCCGTGAGAGCTGTCCCAATCTACCGAGCCGACCGGTGACAGCGCACTGGGGCATCCCGGATCCGAGTGAGGCTAAAGATGGCGGTCACCGCGCAAACGCATTCGACTACACCGTGTCTTTGCTTTCCTGGCGCATTGACCTCATGCTCGCACTTCGAACCGAACTGCTCGAGCGTCTCGTGGCCGAAGAGCGTTTGCGGTCAATCGCAACGCTGTCGCCTCCACCGCAGCTGTCTCCTCGAACCTGATCACGGTAATGCGCTACCTCCTGCTCTCTGACGTCCATGCGAATCGTCCGGCGCTTGAAGCTGTTCTGCGCGACGCAAAGACGAAGGGAGATCTCACTGGGCTCTACCATCTGGGTGATCTGGTCGGCTACGCGCCTTGGCCGAATGAAGTCGTTTCCATGCTCCAGAGCGCCGGAATTCCCGGAGTTGCGGGGAACTATGACTCGACTGTCGCGACAGGATACAAGCATTGTGGCTGCCGCTCCGAGAATCCTCATCAAGAGGAGCTCGCACATCAGAGCTTCAGCTGGACGCTCGAGCACACCTCGGAGAGTTCCAAGAGATTCATGCGGAGCTTACCCTTTCGGATCGACATCCGACCGTTCGGGGGGCACCAGGCCGGCCCGACGATTCGGCTGGTGCATGGGAGTCACATGCTGAACACCGTCTACGTCACCGAAGACCGTTCGGACGACTTCCTGACGAAGATGGCTGAGGGAATGCATGCGAACGCTGGTGACGTGATCGCTTTCGGCCACACACACAAGCCGTGGCACCGGGTCGTCGGCAACGTGCATTTCGTGAATACCGGAAGCGTCGGTCGGCCGAAGGACGGGGACCCGCGCGCGGGGTACGTGCTTCTCGACGTCACCGCGAGCGCTATCGAAGTCGAGTTCGTGCGAATTGAGTACGACGTCGAAGAGGCTGCGCGCGCAATCCTGGCAAGTGAGCTGCCCGACGAATTTGCCGATTTTCTGCGCACGGGTGGCAACGCGGCCGTGCCAACCGCCACTGCGTGACCTCACTCTTCTATCGGCTTCCTGAATGACGACCGCTTCGCAGCCCGCGCCTCTTTCGCTGCCCGGTGCCGACGCGCCTATCCTCAAGCGCCTTTCGACCCTCGATCGTTTTCTGCCGTTCTGGATCGTCGCGGCGATGGCCACCGGTATTCTCCTCGGCAAAGTATACCCGGATCTCGGCGCAGTGCTCAACCGCGTTCAAATGGCCGGCGTGTCCGTTCCGATTGCCGTCGGACTGCTGTGGATGATGTATCCCGTGCTCGCCAAGGTTCGTTATGAGTCGATCGGGGCGCACGTCCGGGATACGAAACTCCTGGGCACATCGCTTTTCCTGAACTGGATTCTCGGCCCAGTAGTCATGCTCGGGCTCGCCTGGCTTTTCCTGCCCGACATGCCGGAGTACCGGAATGGACTCGTGTTGATCGGTCTCGCCCGGTGCATTGCCATGGTGCTGATCTGGAACTCCCTCGCCCGCGGATCAGGGGAGCTGGCGGCAGTGCTCGTCGCGCTCAACTCCGTTTTTCAGATCCTGACCTACTCCGTGCTCGGCTGGCTCTTTCTCACGGTCGTGCCGCAGTGGTTCGGCGCCGACACGACGACGCTGCATGTATCGATGGGCCAGATCGCCAAGAGTGTCGGGATCTTCCTCGGTGTGCCGCTTGTCGCGGGCTTCCTCACGCGGAAGGTGCTCGTCGCGCAAAAGGGCGCCGCGTGGTACGACGACGTTTTCATGCCGAAGTTCGGACCCACGGCACTGCTTGGACTCCTCTACACGATCGTGCTGATGTTCGCGATGCAGGGACATCGCATCCTCGAGCTTCCGCTGGACGTGCTGCGGATCGCGTTGCCGCTGCTCGTTTACTTCGCCGTGATGTTCGGGCTCGCCTTCTGGCTCTCGCGTCGTCTGGGTTTCAACTACGAGTCAACCGCCTCCCTCTCGTTCACGGCCGCCGGGAACAACTTCGAGCTCGCCATCGCGGTGGCCGTCGCGACCTTCGGCATCGGCTCGGGCGAGGCCCTAGCCGCGGTAGTGGGTCCGCTCATCGAGGTCCCGGCGCTGATCGGCCTCGTGTACGTATCTCTTTGGGCCCGTCCGCGGTTCTTCCCGGCGGACGCCACTGGCGTCACAAGCTGACGTACTGGAATCCGCTCGGCGGTGGGGATGGCGCCGACGGACAGATATTCTTATATTACTAGGTAGTTGTACTTACTATGTAGTTGTATAGTGATTACTCGGGGCTCGCATGATCGAACTAAGTGGCACCAACGCGTCCGCCATCGCCGAGCGGTTCAAGGCGCTGGGCGAGCCGATGCGGCTCCTCCTCCTCGAGGCGCTCCGGCGCGGCGAGTGCTCGGTCGGGGAGCTGGCCGAGCGCACCGGCGGCGGCCAGGCCAACGTCTCGAAGCATCTGCAGGTGCTCCTCCAGCAGGGGTATGTGGACCGCCGCAAGGAGGGCACGACCAGCTGGTACCGCATCACCGACCCACAGGTGTTCAGGATGTGCGAGCTCGTCTGCGGCGGGCTGGAGCAGGAGCTCGACCGCAAGCGGAAGCTCCTCCGGCGCCGGAAGTAGCCCTCAGCCCCGCCGCGGCTCACACCCGAAGAGGCGCGCCCGGCCGAGGATCCGTTCCAGCGGGCAGAACCCGGTGAGGCTTGACTGGAAGAGATTGAAGCCCACGAACACGGTGAAGATGAACCACGCGGGGTTCACCCAGACCCCCAGCGCCACCGATGCCATCACGAAGAGTCCGGCGATCCGCCGGATAAGCGCGTCATTGCACATTCTTAATCTCCAATGTTAGAAGAACGAGTCGACAGGCAGGACGGCCATGTGCAGCCGCTCGCCAGGGGGCAGTTGCGCCGCGCGGCAACGTGTGACGGCGACTTCCGCCACTACATCGTCCACCACGGAGAAGCAAACGGTTACATCGCCGGGCCAGGCGCGGGTGCCGGCCCGCGGACCGGTAAGCCCGTGGCCGCGGGCGCCCTCGAGGCAGGTGTGCCCCGGCACGCCGGCCTCGTCGAGCAGGGCGCTCACCCGGTCGGGATCCGCACCGCTGTAGGTCAGCACGAGCATCTTCACGTTGTCGTTCCCTCCCGGCGCCGAAGCTCCCAGTAGAGGAGCGGCACCACCACCATAGTGAGCAGGGTGGCCACGATGGCGCCGCTGATCATTGCCACCGCGAGCCCCTGGAAAATCGGGTCGAGCACCATCACGAGCCCGCCGATGACCACCGCGGCGGCAGTGAGCGCGATCGGGCGGAACCGCACCGCCCCCGCCTCGAGCACCGCTTCGCGGAGCGGCCGTCCGCGCGCCTCGGCCAGCTGGATGAAGTCCACCAGCAGGATGGAGTTACGCACGATGATTCCCGCCAAGGCGATCATTCCGATCATCGATGTGGCGGTGAAGAAAGCACCGGTGAGGGCATGCCCCGGCAGGATGCCGATGAGAGTGAGCGGGATCGGCGCCATGATGACGAACGGTACCTTGAAGGACTGGAACCACCCCACCACCAGCACGTAGATGAGGACCAGCACGGCGGCGAAGGCGAGACCCAGGTCGCGGAAGACCTCGATGGTAACCTGCCATTCGCCATCCCATTTGAGCGCCGTTTCGTCCAGCCGGTCCGGCACCGCCGCGTTGTAGCGCGCGATGGCCGCACCTTCCACCCGCACGGTGTCGAGCGCGTGGTTCATCGCAAGGATGGCGTACACCGGCGACTCAATGGAGCCAGCGACGTCGCCGGTCACATAGATGACCGGACGGAGGTTCTTCCGCATCCGGAGCGGTGCACGTGTGGTGGAATCCACTGTGACAAACCTCGCCAGTGGGGTCGGACCCCGCGTCGTGGCCACCGGCACGGCAAGGAGCGCTTCGACGCCGCTTCGAGTGGCCAGGTCGAGCCGCGCCACGATGACTTCGCCCTCGCGTGATGTCGGCGCGCTGGCAAGTCCCGCGTCCGCACCCGAGAGCGCCATCGTGAGTACCTGCGCCACCTGCTCGACGGTTACACCCGCCTCGCCGGCGCGCACCCTATCCACACGGAAAACGCGCCGGGCCTGGGGCGCCTCCACGGTCCAATCCACATCCACCACTCCCGGCGTGGACTCCATGACCGACTTGACCCGCGCAGCAGCGGCGAGCCGCGTGCTGTCGTCGGCGGCGTAAATCTCCGCCACCAGTGTCGAGAGCACGGGCGGCCCAGGTGGGATCTCGGCAATCTTGGCGTTGGCGCCGAAGCCGCGCGCAATAGAATCCACGGCCGGCCGGACCGCCACGGCGATGTCATGGCTCTGGCGGTGGCGCTCTCCCTTGGCGAGAAGGTTGACCTGCACGTCGGCCACGTTGGCGCCGCGACGCAGAAAATAGTGCCGCACCAGGCCGTTGAAGTTGAAGGGCGCCGACGTGCCGGCATATGTCTCGGTGCTGACCACCTCCGGCACCGTGCGGAGGTACGCCGCCACCGCCCCGGCCGCGGCGTTGGAGGTTTCGAGGGTCGCTCCTTCCGGCAGGTCGAGCACCACCTGGAATTCCGACTTGTTGTCGAAGGGCAGCATCTTGACCTCGACCAGCTTGACGGCCACGAGTCCCATCGAGAGCAGGAGGAGAACACCGATGCCACCATAGAATGCGAGGCGTCGTCGCGGGAAGTCCATCAGCGGCGTCATCACGCCGGCGTAGAACCGGGCGAAGCGCGTGACCTCCTCCGGCTCGTGCGCGCGGTCGGGCATGTGCGGCCCGGCGGCGACGTGGCCCTTGAGCAGGCGGAGCGCGAGGTACGGCGTGATGATGAACGCCACCGCGAGCGAAGCGAGCATTGCCGCAGAGGCGCCGACCGGAATCGGTCGCATGTAGGGGCCCATGAGCCCCGAGACGAACGCCATCGGCAGGATGGCGGCGATGACGGTAAACGTGGCGAGGATGGTCGGGTTGCCGACCTCGTCAACGCCCTCGACCGCGGCCACGTCGGGAGTGCGATCCCCCATCTGCATGTGCCGGTAGATGTTCTCCACCACCACGATGGCGTCGTCCACCAGGATGCCGATCGAGAAGATGAGTGCGAACAGCGTGATCCGGTTGAGGGAGTACCCCATCGCGTAGTACACGAATAGCGTCAGCGCCAGCGTCACCGGCACGGCCACCAACACCACCAGCGCCTCGCGCCATCCGAGAAATAGGGCGACCAGAATGGTGACCGAGACCGTGGCGATGAGCAGATGCAGAATCAGCTCGTTGGCCTTCTCGCTGGCGGTCTCGCCATAGTTGCGGGTGACATCCACTTTCACGTTGGCGGGCAGGAGCCGGCTCCTCGCTTCATCGACCCGCGCCAGGGCGGCGTTCGCGATGTCGGTCGCGTTCACGCCCGGCCGCTTGGCGACGGCGATGGTGACGGCTTGCTCGCCACTCTCGCCCCGCGCGGCGTGGGTCACGTAGTCGATAGCCTCAGCTGGCGCCTCGACGACTGTAGCCACGTTACGGAGGTAGACCGGTCCGCCGCGGTTGGCAATGACAACGTCGCCGGCGTCGCGTACGGTGCGGATCGGGGCACCGACAGAGACCTGGAAAACCTGATTGGCCGAGGCGAACTCACCGGCCTGAAGCCGGACGTTGGCGGCGCGGAGCGCTTGAATCACTTCGCCGGGGGTCACGCCGCTCGCCGCCAGGCGGGCGGCGTCGAGAGTAACGCGGAGTTGCGATGGCTCACCGCCAATGAGGTCGATGCGGGCCACGTCGGGAATCGTGGCTAGCTCGTCAGCGAGGTGCGCGGCCATGGCCCGGAGGGCGTCGGAACCGTAGCCGCCGCCGTGAAGGGTGAGGGCCAGCATCGGCACATCGTCGATCGAGTGCGGCTTGACGAGTGGCGGCATCGCCCCGGGAGGCGAGCGATCCGCCGCCGAGCCGAGCTTGGTGAAGACCCGGCTCACCGCGCGGTCCTGGTTCTCACCGACCTTGAAGCGCACCGTGACCAACGTCATACCCTCAGCCGCCATCGAGTAGACGTACTCCACGCCTGGGATTTCCCACATCAACTTCTCGATCGGGCGAGTGAGGAGGTTCTCCACCTCGGTGGGGGAAGCGCCGGGGAGCGCGGCCATCACGTCAATCATCGGCACCGAGATCTGCGGCTCCTCCTCGCGTGGCGTGGCGAAAATGGCGAGCGCGCCAACCGCGAGGGAGGCGATGGTGACCAAGGGCGTGAGCTTCGAGCGCAGGAACGCCTGCGCGATCCGTCCGGCGATGCCCATGGTCAGCGCTTCTCGCCAGCTACCAGCACTGTGTCGCCCGGTGCCAACCCGGAGAGCACCTCGACGACGACGCTCTGCGTGCGGCCGAGCTTGACCCAGCGGAGTGACGCTTGGCCTGCCGTCACGGTGCGGACGCCCGTGAGATCCCCCTGGCGGACGACCGCGCCCGCTGGCACCAGAATGGCGCGGCGGGTTCCGCGTGGGAGCGACAGGGTGGCGGCACTTCCGCTCAGGAAGCGGCCGCCGGAGTTCGGTACCATGGCATTGACGGTGTAGAGATTGGCGCCCGCGGGCACCACGCCCTCGATCGTGGCCCGGACCGCAGTGTCACCTATTGTGGCGCCGACCGTCGCGCCGCGCCGGAGGCCGCGCACCGCATCCGGCGCCGCGTTCACCGTCACACGCAGCGTGCTGGCGTCCTCCACGGTCGCGAGCGGCGCGCCCGGCGCCGCGAACGACCCCGGGTCCACGAAGCGACGGGTCACGACGCCCGCGAACGGCGCGCGCACCTCGGCGTAGGAAGCCGTGGCAGCGAGTTCCGCGGCCATTCCCCGAGCGGTGGCCACCGCCGCTTCGGCGCGCGCGAGGCCCATCTCCGCCTGATCGAGCTGTGACTTCGTGGCGGCGCTGTCGGCGTAGAGGGCGCGGATCCGCGCGGCCTGCACCGTGGCTTCGTGATGCACCGCGGTGGCCTCGGCAAGTCCGGCCTCCACTTGAGCGCGCTTCGCGTCAAGATCCCGCGCGTCGAGCCGCACCAGCAGCTGACCCGCCGCGACACGGTCGCCCTCATGGACCGAGACTGCGGTTACCGTCCCCATCAACTTGGTGCTGAGGGTGGCGAGTCGCACCGGTTCGGCGGTGCCGGACGCGTCGAAGGCGTCGACGATGACTGCGTCGGTCACTGCCACCCGGGTACCGCCCAGCGAAAGTCTTTCAGACGGGGTCGGCGCCGCCTCCGGGCCGCACGCGACGAGCAGGAATGTCGCCAGGACCGTGCCGACTACGGGAATCAACCTCCGCATATCAATTCTCCAGAACAGTAAGGGCCATCAGGTCTGCACCGGCGGCGTGTCGAGCTGCCGCATTGGCCACGATGGCTTGGTATCGCGCTTCGGAGAGACTGAGTCGCGTCTGGGTCTCGACGGCCGCAGCGCTGAGCAGTTCCGCGATGGTGGCTAGGCCACCGGTGTACTTCTTTGCCACGATGCGGTGGGCCTCGGCACCCTGCGTCACGGAGATCTCCGCGATGCCGAGCTGGGCAATCGCCACCGCGAGCTGGGTTTGGGTAGCGTTCCGTTCCAGCGCCGCACCGGCTCCGGCCGCCTCGGCCATGGCACGCGCGGCGTCGGCGCGGCCTTGCGCCACCCGGCGATCGGCGATTTCGGACGCCCCCGCAAAGGGAGACCATGAGGCCATGACGCCGACGGTGTAGCTGCTGGGGCCGCCGAAGAGTTGGTCGGGGCTGTTCCAGTCGTAGCGGCCGAAGCCGTTGAGGTGCGGCATGTACCTGGCGTTGGCGCGGCGCACGTCGCGCTGGGCGGCTTCGAGGCCGAGCCGCGCGGCGGTCACGTCGAGCCGGGCGGCGGAGTCCCGTATCGAAGGGGTCATCAGGTTCCGGATCTGGACCGCCGAGGGGAGCGAGTCGGGCAGTGTGAAGGCGGTGTCGCCGGGCTGACCGAGCAGGAGCGCCAGCCGCTCGCGGGCGATGCCGGCATTGCCGCGGGCGCCGATCAACTGGGCCTCCATCTGGCCCAGCTGCACCGAAGCGAGGAGTGCGTCGGAGCGGGTGGCGAGTCCGTTGGTTACCATCGATTCGGCCTGGCGTACGTGGGCCTGGCCGGCGGCGGTGGAGGTCTCGAGGGTGCGCACCTGTTCCCGGGCGAGTACGGCACCGAAATAGGAGCGAGTTACATCGACGCGGGTTGTTTCGCGGGTCCAGCCGGAGCCGGCCTTCGCGGCGGCGGCGGCGCTCGAGGCGACCGCGCGGCCGAACCAGGCATCAGCGTTGAAGATCGGAAGTTCGGCCACCACGCCGCCGCTCCAGTTGGTCGCTGGCGAGGGGTAGTTGAGGCTCGCGGGGTTGAAGGAAGCGGGGGAGACACCGCGCTGTTGGAGGGTGAATCCGAAAGCGGCCAGCGGATTATCAGTCCGCACGTAGCCAGCCTCGGTCCGCACGGTGGGGAGGATCCCCTGGAGGGTAGCGGTGGCTTGGGCACTCTGCGCACGGGCGTTGCCGCCGGCGGTCCGATTGGAATAGGCGGCGGAATCGGCTCGCCGGAACGCTTCGCCCAGTGAGAGCGGCGCCTGTGCGCCAAGCGGGGCGGCGGCCGCGAGGGCCAACGCCCAGAGAACGGTTGATGGTCGCATACGGTGGGAGTTCTTATACGAGTTGCTGAGTGCCTTCTAGTATTATACAACTATATAGTTATATAGAAAGGATGTCAATATAGTTGTATAGAATGATTGTCATGGTTGTATAGGGTCCCGACGGGCTCCGCGGCCATCACACCCTGATGGACAATTCTCTCAGATCGTCGAAGCGCGACTCCTGCTCCGAGATGAGGATAAGTTGGTGCGAGCTCCGATTTACGGCCTCAGCTCCCCGTGGTCGACCGGCTCGCGCCCTCGACGCATGAACAGGAACTCGTAGAGAAGCGACGCTATCAACGCGCCGGTGATCGGCGCGGCCCAATACAGTAATTGCGCTTCATAGACGCCGCTGGCCACCGCCGGCCCGAACGAGCGCGCCGGGTTCATCGACGCGCCGGTGAGCGGACCGATTGCCAGTATGTCGGCCGCGATCACAAAACCAATCGCCAGACCACCGATCTTGGGGCCTCGCAGATCCACCACCGTTCCAAAGATCACGAAGACGAGGAAGAACGTCGCGATCGCCTCGAGCAGGAATGCCTGGCCGCCCGTGATGTCGAGCGCAATAGCCTGCCCGCCGCCGCGCGTGGCGACGAATACCGCTTCCGGGAACGACGCCTTGAGCGCGTACCCCGCCGCGATCGCGCCGAGGATCTGTGCGACGATGTAGAGCGCGGCCATCATGGGCTCGATTCGTCGCGTGGCGAGAATTCCCAACGTAACCGCGGGATTGAAGTGCCCCGAGATTCGCATCAGTGCGCTCACCATGACGGCCATGGTCAGGCCGTGTGCGAGCGCGACTTCGACCAAACCGGCCGGGCTCTGCGACATGCGCGCGGTCATGATCGCGCCGCTCCCGACGAATACGAAGGCGAAAGTACCGATGAATTCTGCTGCGAAGTGGCGCCACGCGTCCCGCATTTGCTGCCCCCTGTTCCGGATTGATGGGGCCGCGGCGCGTGAGATCCCTAGATCACCCGGCGCAATACCAGCGCGGCATTTATTCCGCCGAAGCCGAAGGAGTTCGTGAGGACGTGCTCCACGCGTTCCTTCCGCCCGGTTCCCGGCAGAAAGTTAAGATCGCAGGCCTTGTCCGCAACCTGTAGGTTGACGGTTGGCGGCAGCCATTCGCGCTCGATTGCAAGCGCGCATATCGCCGTCTCGATCGCGCCCGATGCGCCCAGTGCGTGGCCGTAGTAGCCCTTGGTTCCACTCATCGGAATCTTGTACGCGCGATCGCCCAGCACCTGTTTGATCGCCATCGTCTCGGTCGTGTCGTTGAGCAGCGTCGAGCTTCCGTGAGTGTTGACGTAGCCGATCTCGCCGGCTGACACGTTGGCGTCTTCGAGCGCCAGCCGCATCGATCTCGCCGCCTGCGAGCCGTCGGGACGCGGAGCCGTCATGTGGTGCGCGTCGTTCGTCGTGCCGTACCCAGCGACCTCGGCGTAGATCTTGGCACCCCGCGATTTCGCTCTCTCGTACTCCTCGAGAACCAGGACCGCCGCTCCCTCGCCCATCACGAATCCGTCGCGATCCTTGTCGAACGGGCGCGAAGCCGTCTCCGGCTCCTCGTTGCGCGTGGACATCGCGCGAATAAGCGCGAACGCGCCGAAGCAGAGCGGGGCAAGCGGAGCCTCGGCGCCGCCCGCGATCATCACATCTGCGTAGCCGTCCCGTATCTGCCTGAACGCGTCCCCGATAGCGATGGTTCCCGACGCGCAGCTCATGGCGTTGGTCGAGTTCGGGCCCATGACACCGAGCTCGATCGCGATGTTGCAGCTTGCGGCGCCCCCGAATACCGCGAGCGCGAGTGTCGCGTCCACCGCACGCAATCCTTGTGTGAGATAGACAGCAAGCTGGCCTTCCGCGTAGCCGATCCCACCCAGAGCCGTACCCATGTTGGCTCCGATGCGCTCCCGGTCTTCCTTCGCGAGGTCGAGATCCGCATCGGCGAGGGCCATCTGCGCGCCAACCACGGAGAACTGCGCGAACCGGTCGAGCCGCCTGGCGCGCTTGTTGTCGAGGTAGTCGGTCGGAACGAAGTCGTTGACCTCCGCCGCGTTGTGACTGCGGAACTCCGAAGGATCAAACCGGGTCAGTGACCGAACCGCTGAGCGCTGTCGCTCGAGTCCCGACCAGAAAGGATCCAGCGTGGTTCCGATCGGAGTGATTGGGCCGATACCGGTTATGACAACTCTGCGTCGCTTCACCTGTCTCCTCGATTCACAATTAATTCACTGCTGATTTTTCGTTGCGCGCTCGGCGACGTCCGCCAGTCCCGACAGTGTGCGGGTGGCGATGCCGTGCACGAATACCGGACCGATCACGTACATCGCCGCCCACATTCCAACCAGCGGAACCCGCGGCCCATCCCATACGTGCAGGATTCGCACGTGCGTGCCGCCCGGCGCGGGGGTGAAGGTCCATTCGACGTCCATCCCCTTGGTGATACCCCCGACGTGCCGAAAGCGGATCGACGGCTCTGCCCTGTTCACCGACATCTCCGATAGCCACCACGTCGGCCAATTGGCCCGGAGCGGTCCCTTCGAGGTATCGATGATCTGAAACGGGCGATAGGCGGACATCTCCACCAGCCCACCACCATCGGTGCATCGCTCCCGAAATCGCACGTATCTGTAGTGGGAGAGATGTGCCGGCCAGTTGTCCACGTTACTCGCTAGTTCAAACATCGTTCCCACGGGGGCGCGAACGAGTCGCTCGTCGATTGTCTCCATCGGGCGTCCGAGCGGCATCGGCCCCAGATCGAGGGGACGCGCGAGATCCCTGGTCATCGATGCACTGGCGCCCAGCTCGTCGTCACCCGAAATGCGCGGCGGCAATGAGCCACCGGCCTCCGCGCAATCGCCTCGTGCACTGTATCCGCAAGTTCCTCCGTAGTGAAACCCCGCATCACGGAGACGACGCCATCGTGGCGGCTAACGGCATGAAATCTAAGGGGAAAAGAGGCGAGCCACAGGCCGACAGCCGCGATCCAGCTCCGCCTGATGTCGCTCACGATCACCCGGACCCGGGCGACGCGATCCATCTCGCGCAGCATCTCCGCCGCCTCCCGGCCGGCAAAGTGATGCAACACCTGTGAGCACATCACGACGTCGATGCTGTTGTCCGCGAACGGGAGACGCAGCGCGTCGGCGCATACGGAAAAGTCGACCGACGTTCGACTGGCGGACGCGAGCTCGGGGGCCGAATCGAGGCCGATTGTGGTCAGGTCCACGCCGGACCGGCGCGCTTCCTCTCTCGCGCGGCAGGGAATGTCGCCGAGTCCGGTGCCGACATCGAGCAGCGTTGCATCGCGCGGCACCTCCTTCAACGCTTCCCTCACCTCGTCCAGAGCCGAGCTCATTCCGCCGAACAGAGCGTTGGCGCGCGCCACGTCGGCGAGCGAGCGCGTCACTATTCGCGGATCGACATCCGGCGAGTCGAGTATCTCGACGCCTCTCCTTCGCGGCGGGGTTAGTATGTCACGCACCGTACTAATGCTCCAACTGTGCGTAACCGCCGCGGTAGTAGAGGAGCGGCGACCCGCTCTCCACGCGCGTCGCTTCCACTTCGCCAAGGATGATAGTGTGGTCGCCTCCATCGTGCAGGGCGAACCGGCGGCACTCCAGCACCCCGAGTACGTCGTCGAGAATCGCGTATCCATTCGACGACCTCGTGAAGCCGACGCCTTCGAACCTGTCTATGTCGGTGATCGAAAAGCGGCGGGCGATCTGCTCCTGTCTGGCAGACAGAATGTTGACGGCGAATCCCGGCGCCGTAGTGAGCGCCTGGTACGCCGAGGCGGTCTTCTCGATGCAGACGAGGACAAGCGGCGGCTCCAGGCTCACCGAGCAGAATGCGCTCACGGTCATTCCTTGATCGGAAGCGTCAGTGCCTTTGGTAGTCACTACCGCCACACCGGAAGGAAACCTGCCGAGTACCGCGCGAAACTCGTCTGGGTTGACGCTCAAGTTCTGAATGCCGGAGAAATGAAGAGATTGAAAAGAAAGCGCGGGCTCAGCACAACGCTCGGGGGAATGAAATCTCCCGCCACGCCAACCAGCAAATCCGCCATGTCCTTGCGCCGGGAGAGAATCTTCGCCGCATTGTTCAGGAAATATGGATACGCGATGGCCAGGCCGACGATTCGCTCAACCTTCCACTTGCCGCCGAACTCCCTCTTGCGCGCCCTGTCGTATCCGGAAAGAATCCGGCCCTCCTCCTTCGCGCTGCGTCCCAGCGCCTCCACCAGATAGGGCGCGAGCAGCTCTCCGCCCCGAAGGGCCGCGTAAATGCCCTCGCCGGTGAAAGGATCGAAGAAATCCGCGGCGTCACCGACGAGCGCCGCTCCCGGCGACCACGCGTGGCGAGATGAAGTCGCGAACGGACCCGTCGCGCGGACCGGCGTGGTTCGCACTGCTCCGACGAACCGCTCGGCCAGGTGCGGTCGCGACGCGATCCATCGCTCGAGGAATTCGGTCTTGTCGTCGCCGATCTCCCGCGCGCGCGACATCGGTACGACGACCGCGACGTTCACTTGCCCGCCGCCGACATCCGCTATTCCCAAGTATCCATCGTGATCCACGTGCATCTCGCCCATGTCGGTGACACCCTGCACCTTCCGGTAATGTGAGACGAGGGCGATGCGCCGCGGCCAGACACGGCTCGTTCTCACCAGACCAAGCCGGCGTGCAACGACCGAGCGCAGCCCATCGGCCCCGACGACGTAGCGCGCCCGAAGCGTGCGCGGCTGTCCATCGGCCGCGAGCGCCTTGACACCGGTCACCCGCGCCGAGTCGTTCTTCGCGAGATCCGTCACCCGCATGGATTCTTCGACACATGCTCCGGCGGTGCGCGCCCCGCGAAGTACGATCTCGTCGAGAATCGTCCTCCGGACGGCGAGCCCTTTGTCGCGGAACCCGCGGAAGCCATGATTGGCAGCAAACTCTCCGTTCGCGATGTGGCCGTTGGGGGCGCGAATGCTCATCCCGGCGAGATGCCCCGGATTGGTTCGCTCGATTTCCTCGAGCACGTTCATGTCCGAGAGGATTCTCGAGGCCTGCGGGCTCAGATATTCGGCGCAAATCTTGTCGCGCGGAAACTTCGCCCGGTCGAGGACGAGCACATCGACTCCTTCCCGCGCGAGCACCCACGCCGTGGCGGCGCCGGCAGGTCCGCCGCCGACTACTATCACTTCCGCGTCGAGGTGCTGGCCCAAGTTATCCCGTCGCGCGCGAGACGCGCTGAAACAACCCCATGTATTGCCAGTGTGGCCTCGGGAGATGAAGAACCGATGCCGCGCGCATGAGGTATGGCAGGATCACCGATCGCGAGTCGGCCGAGAACATGAATCGCGGATGATCTGCCGCGAACCGCTTGAGCCGCGTGACCGTGGTGTCGAACCTGAGCTCGCTCGAAAAGTAAAACGCGGGATCAAGCAGCGTGCTGTTGGCCGGGATTACGCCCTCCGCGATCGCGATGCGGTGCAGCGTCGTCCCCGGGTAGATGCGGAGCCCCACCGTCAGATAGACCGCGTCGCCCCTCTTCAGCCGCCACTTCGCGAAGGCGAGAGTCTCCTCCAGGGTCGAGGACGTCTCTCCTGGTCCGCCAACAAGAAAAATCCAGAGCGTCTTGATACCATGCTTCTCGACCCGCTCGGCGACCTCTCGCACCTTGGCTGCGTTGAAGCCCTTCTCGAGTTTTTCGAGAACAGGATCGCTGGCGCTCTCGGCGGTTATCCCAAGCGAGCGAAAGCCGGCGACCTTCATCGCGGCCAGCAGCTCGGATGACGCGGTGGCAGGAGTGAAGTTGGTTGTGTCGAGCTGAACGCCCAGCTTCCGGCGGGTGATCGCTTCGCAGACCTGCAGCGCATGGCCCGGCGGAGAATTGAAGGTGGAATCGACGAAATCGAAGTGGCGGACACCGGCTTTCACTTTCAGCTCTTCGATCTCGTCGGCGACGAGCTCCGGATCACGCGTGCGGTATCCCCAGCCCTCGACATTCCGGTAAGTGCAATAGACGCACTTGTACACGCAGCCGCGCTTTGTCTGGATCGGAATGGTCGCGCCGTGGCGCTGGTAGCGCGCGAGATCTATCCAGCGATGGAGCGCGGGCTGCGGAAGTGAATCGAGATCGGCGTCTTCGCCCGGAGGAGTGAACACGACCGTTCCGTTCCGGTCGCGGACGAGCCCGGGAAGATTCTCGATCGGCGCGCCGGAGCATAGAGCATCGACCAGCGCAACGCTTGCCCTCTCGCCGTCGCCGGCGACGGCATAATCGACGGCGAGATCTCGAAACAGCGCTTCAGGCGCTACTCCAAATGCGGCGCCGCCCGCGATGACTTTCGCTGCGGGCGCGGCCTCACGGAGCGCGCGCAGGACGTCGCGCGCTTCCGGAGTGTAATGCCGAAGAGCGATCGCATCGCTGTTGTCGATGTTGCGAACGGAGACGCCGATGATGTCCGGCCGGAAGGCGCGAGCCGCAGCGCTCGCGCTCGCGACCGGGGCCTTCGCGAAGCAGAGGTCGAGGAATCGCACCCGATGCCCGGCGGCGTCGAGCGCGGAAGCGACGCACGCCATTCCGTTGGGCACGACGGGATACGGTTGCCGCTCGCGATTGGTGCTCACGAGCAGCACCCGCGCTCCGTCGTCGGTAGCCATTCCAGCATTCGATTTCATGAATCCACCGCGCGAGTACTCGCGCTGCTCAAGAGAGAAGTAAAGCTATAAGCGCGCCCACGCCGGAGCAGACCGCATTGACCGCATCGTTGTCGAATCCCACGAGGCCGCTCGCATGCCTGGTCGGCGCGCCGCAACTGTGGACGAACCGCTCCGTCGACATCGCGCACAGCTCGCACCAGCGCCGCGCCTGCACCGTGCCACCTAGCAGGGAGTCTGCCAGAGCGCCCGTCCCTCCACCGAGCGCAACGGCGGCGAACGGAACAGGCCACCTGGCCAGCGCCGCCGCGGCACCAATAAACAGCGCGCCGCCCACTCCCGCTGCTGTGCCGAGCGCCGAGATGCCGCCCGAAGTTCCGGGTGCGACTCTTCTACCCGAGATTATCGATATTGGATCGCCCTCCGCGAGGGTTCCGACTTCGGTTGCCCATGTGTCGGCGGCAGATGCGGCGAGCGCGCCTGCTCCAATCGCATACCAGATGGGTGATGGAGCGAGGAGAGATCCGAACGCCGCCATCGCGTACACGCCGCCGTTGGCGAGCACCTGACCGGCGTCTCGCTCGGCGCCTTTCTCCACGACTGGGGCCACCCGCTCGGCTTTTTTTCGCTCACCCAACCCCGACAGAGCGCTCGCCGAGGCGAACATCGTGAGGAGGAGCGCGCCCCAGCTCCATCCGGCGGTGAGCGAGATCGTTCCCACCACTGCGGCCGCGATCGCTCCGCCCGTCGAAAGCGTGCGCGCACGACGCGCCGCGAGCGCAAAAAATACCGAGAACACCGCGCCAATACCCGCGCGAGCCAGCACCTCAGTCAGCTGTGCGGACCCGGTACTTGATTTCCAGCCAGCGGCGACTTCACGGTCTCCTGCTTGAAGGCGATTCGAGCGACGGTTAGCTTGCGATCTCCGCCCATCAACTAAATGCCCGGCACTGTAAATCCCATAGTCCCGCTCAGTCTCCTCGAAGCAGTGCGCACTCTCGACATTCCGGAAGGCGACGATGTCGAGGTCGAATATGTGCAGGAGCATCGCAACAAGCGACTGGGATTGAGCGATACGGTGATCGCGCAGATCCGGCGCTACAAGGAGGCGTTGAAGCGCAATCAGCAGATCGCGATTGACGAGGCGAGCGGCATCGCCCGCCTGATCGGACGCAGGCCCGACGCTGAGGGGATCTTCACCCGCGCCGGAACGATCGTCGCCAATCGCATGTACCAGATGATCTCCGCCACCAGGCGACAGATCATCCACCTGCTGCCCGGACTTCTCGCGCGCCCGCTCGCGTTCCGCCAGGTGAAGAAGGCCGGAAACAAGTACCTCGGGGCTTCGGTGCGGCGAGTTGGCTCCTCGATTGTCGTCGGCATCAAGGAATCGGTCACGTTCGGCACGGCGCCGAAGGGGATCGGATGTCTCTACTACGAGTCGGCGCTGAGGGAAATGCTGAGGCTGCTCGTGAATGGCGGTGGGATGATCGATCACGTGCACTGCCGCGAGCGGGGCGAAGACATCTGCGAGTGGCGCGCGGAATGGCGCGCAGTGAAGAGCACTCAGTAGACGCTCGCGGTGCTGCAGCCTGAATCTCTGCCCGCGCTCCAGTCCGCGCTCGATCGAGCCGGGCTCGACGGCTGGCTCCTCTACGATTTCCATGGCCTGAATCCCGTGGCGGTGGGCATGCTCGAGCTACCTGGGATGACCACGCGCAGATTCTTCGTCTACATCCCGCGCCTGGGAGCACCGGTCGCGATCACGCACGCGATCGAGCAGGGTCCGTGGGCCGGATGGCCGGCAAAATGGCGCAAGGAGAAGTACAGCAGCTGGCGCCTGCTGGAATCCCTGCTCGGCGAGCTGGTCAAGGGAAAGCGGGTGGCAATGGAGTACTCGCCCGGTGACGCCGTTCCATACCTCGACCGCGTTCCGGCGGGAGTGCTCGAGATGGTTCGGAACGCCGGCGCGACGGTCGTTTCATCCGCCGATCTCGTCTCCAGCTTCTACGCGGTGTGGAGCAACGAGCAGCGCGCATCGCACGAGCGGGCGGCGCGCGCCGTGGCGACGATCGGGCAGGACGCGATTCGCCTGGCGGGAAGCCGCGCAAACAGCGCGTCCCCGCTGACAGAATATGCCCTCCAGAGCTGGATCAAGGAAAAATTCGCGGCCGGAGGGCTGGAGACCGACCACGGTCCCATCGTCGCGATCGGTCCGAACGCCGCGAATCCTCACTACGAGCCGACGGCCGAGAAATCGGCATCGATCAATCGCGGCGACATACTCCTGGTGGACCTGTGGGCGCGCGAAAAGGCCGGGGTCTTCGCCGATCAAACCTGGATGGGCTCACTCGGCCCGCCGAGCGAGCGCGACAAGGCCATTTGGCTGGCGGTGCGGGACGCGCGCGACGCGGCGATCTCGCTGCTCCAGCAAAGAATCGGCGCACACAAGCCGGTGCGCGGTGGCGAGGTCGATGACGCCGCCCGCGAAGTGATTACCAAGCGTGGCTACGGCGAATTCTTCATCCACCGTACCGGCCACTCGATCGACCCGCGTGACTTGCACGGCTCCGGTCCGCACATCGACAACCTGGAAACGCGCGAGGACCGCTCTCTCATTCCCGGGGTCGGGTTCTCGATCGAACCGGGAATTTATCTCGCCGAAGACGTCGGAATGCGCAGCGAGGTCAACGGCTTCATCGGCGTGGACGGGCTTCTCATCACGCCATCCGACTATCAGAAAGATCTGCTGATCGTCTAGCGGCCGATGACGTCCCACACGGCTGGGTCCTCGAGTCCGAGCCGCCATAGCGCAAACGTCGTCACGCCAAGCTCTCTTGCTTCACGGACGAGCGTCTCGAGGAGCACGTGGTCGCTCACCCAGATCTCCCAGCCTTCGGGCGAGAGCGCGTGAAGCGTCGCGGACGCGTGGTCGCGAGTGAGCGGCGTGTTGGTCATCGTCGTAAGGCGCCGCGCGTCGTCGTAGCTGATAACCTCCGTCGCCGCGCTCCGGCGCCACCGATAGCCGTAGAGAGGAAATGCCGCGACGATCCTGGCCGCTCCGACTTCCGCCACGCGCGTGCCGAGGTTGCGGTTGACCCAGTCCAGAGCCGCGATTGGACCAGGCGGAGAGGTGGCCCAGTGCTGGTCGTACAGTACCGGCATGATGAGATCCGCGGACTGCAAGAGAAGCGCGGCGGGATAGGCGGCGGTGTCGCCCGCCGGAACCGCGATGACGACAGTGGAGACGCCGTGCGCGCGCACGGAATCGGCCACCGCCTTCGTGACGGTCAGCAGCTGGTCCAGATCGCGGGGCGTCATTCCTTCGAAGTCGATCACGACTCCGTGATATCCGCCCGAGTCGATGAGAGACGCGATCGCTCCCGCGGTCAGCGCCGATACCTGCGTGTTGTCGCCGAGTCCACGGATTACCTCGGGATGAAAGCGACTGCCGAAGTAGGTGGTGATGAGCGCCATCGCGCGCGGCGCAACAACCGGCTGCTTCCCGATCCTGTCCGGATAAAGCTGGACGGGGCGAAAGCTGGTAGTGTCGATCGCGATCCAGCCGGTGATGACTCGCTCGAGGCTCGAGCCGTGCGCCTCGACAGATGTATCGCTATGACGGTCCCACGGTCCGGTGAAACCCCAATACGCCGGCGGCACGCGCGGCTGCGAGGGAAGATGCGCGCATCCGGCGAAAATTATCAGCATCGCGGCGCAGCGAAGTGGCGAGCGATTCATTGGCGCGCCCGCGGTCCTTGTGTCGGAGCGGTCGACGCCGCAAACTCCGGCCTCATGAGACATCTCTCAACCTACTTTGCGGTTGTCGCGCTCGCACCAGCGGTGCTCGAAGCGCAGGGATCCGCGGATCTCGTTCTCACCAACGGAAGAATCTACACAGTCGACAACGCGCGGCCGCACGCTTCCGCTCTCGCGATTCGCGGCGGGCGCGTCCTCTTCGTCGGGTCCGACGCCGAGGCGAGGGTGCTCGCCGGTCCGTCCACGCTGGTCATCGACCTGCATGGCGCCACCGTCGTTCCGGGAATCGTGGACGCCCACGCCCACTTGCTCGGGCTCGGGAATACGCTGCAGCGCGCAAATCTCGTCGGATCGACGTCGTACGACGAGGTGATTGCTCGCGTCAAAGCGTGGGCAAAGGATGTGAAGCCGGGCGCATGGATCCAGGGCAGGGGCTGGGACCAGAACCTTTGGCCCACCAGGGAATTTCCGACGCACGAGGAGCTTACGAGCGCATTCCCGAACAATCCGGTGGTGCTCACCCGCATCGACGGTCACGCCCTGCTCGCGAACGCGAAAGCGATGGAGCTGGCGCACGTCACCGCAGCGACCGCCGATACCTCGGGCGGACGGATCGTGAGGCTTGCCTCCGGCGCGCCGTCAGGCGTCTTCGTCGACAATGCGAAAAGCCTGATCGACCGCGCAATCCCCACCGAGACCCGCGCCGACAATCGAAAAGCGATCCTCGCCGCGATCGCCGAGGCCAACCGCTGGGGACTGACAGGGATCCACGATCCGGGAGAAGACGCGGAGACTATCGGCATCTACGAGGAGCTTGCAAAAGCGGGGAAATACAACCTGCGCAACTACGTGATGCTGAGCGATCCGGGCGAGCCCGGGTCGGCGGCGACGCTTCGAAACCCGTACATCCAGCGTGGGCCGCAGAGCGCGCTGTACGACGGACACCTTTGGATTCGGGCGATCAAGCTCTACGCCGACGGCGCCCTCGGCTCGCGTGGTGCAGCTCTGCTAGCGCCCTACAGCGACGAGCCTTCCAACTCCGGACTGCTCCTCTCCAAGCCCGAGCACATCGAGGCCTGGGCCGAGACCGCGCTCCGACGCGGTTTCCAGGTGAACGTGCACGCGATCGGAGATCGCGGCAATCGCATCGTGCTCGACGCCTTCGACTCGGCGCTGAAGAAAGTTCCGAAAGCCGATCACCGCTTTCGGATCGAGCACGCGCAGGTGCTGAGCCCGGAGGACATCCCGCGCTTTGCCAGGCTCGGCGTGATCCCCTCGATGCAGGCGACGCATCAGACGAGCGACATGCGCTGGGCCGAAGCTCGCGTGGGGCCCCAGCGAATTCGTGGAGCGTATGCGTGGAGATCCCTCCTCAACACCGGCGTGGTGATTCCGAACGGGACCGACTTTCCCGTCGAAGAAGTGAACCCCCTTCTCACCTTTCACGCTGCCGTGACTCGGCAGGATCCTTCCAACTTGCCGGCCGGGGGCTGGTATCCCGAGCAGAAGATGACGCGCGAAGAAGCTCTTCAGTCCATGACGATCTGGCCCGCCTACGCGGGGTTCCAGGAATCGATCCTGGGCTCGCTCACCCCCGGCAAATACGCAGATTTCGTCATTCTGGACCGCGACATCATGCACATACCCGACACCGAAATCCTGGGGACTCGAGTAATTTCCACCTGGATCGGAGGAAAGCGCGTGTACGAGGCGAAGTAGCGCGGCACATCGCTTGCCCCTTTCATCAAGCGAACTTCCACTTCGGCTCGACATAAATGCTCCGCCGGGTTTTCGGCTTTTCAATAATTTCCTTTGTTGCCCTCGCGTGCTCGCACGACGAGACCGCCTCAGCGCATGCCAGAAACCGCCCGCGCTCTTCTGAGAACGGCGTTGCTCCGCGGCCGGCGGTCATCGCGCCAGCAGCGCAACCGTACAAGATCGTTCCCGTCGCCGGCGGCGGCACGATCGCGGGGACCGTCGACTTCGAAGGAACGGCGCCAGTAGCCGAGGTCGTCCGCCCGTCGGCGGATCAGAAGGTGTGCGGCAACTTGGTCGTGGAGAAGAACGTCACTCTCTCCGGGACGCGCGTCGGCGGAGCCGTCGTCTGGCTGACCGACATCCGGAGCGGCAAGGCGTTCCCGCTCGAGCGCCGCTTTGACCTGACGAACGACGGCTGTACGCTCGACCCGTTCGTGCAGGTGATCTCGACAAACAGCACGCTGAACGTCGGCAACGATGACAGGACGCTGCACACCAACCGCTTCATCAATGTCGGTACCGGCGCGATCGCGGCTGTGGCGCCGTTCAACGACGATGGAGAGGTAGTCCCGGTCGATCGGCTCAAAGAGGCCGCCGAGATCGAGGTCGTGTGCGAGCAGCATCCGTGGACTCACGCCTGGATCGCGGTGCTGGATCATCCCTACTACGCACAGACAGCCGCGAACGGGACGTTCAGCATCGACGGCATTCCACCCGGCAGATACCGCGTTCGCGCCTGGCATCCGAGCCTCGGATACGCGGATGACAGCGTGACGGTCGGGGAAGGGCTGCAGGCGAACGTCGCTTTCCGGATCCGGCGGGCCGTGCCCGCCGTGCCCACGCCGCCGGCGGCCGAGAGTGCACATCCCGCCGCTTCGAGCACGCCCGCGGTTCCGATTCTGCCGACGGCTCCCGGTACTCCCATTACGGGACCACCGCCGCCCCGGCAGCGCGACTAGTCCACGCGTTTTTCCCGCAGTTGTTTTTCCTTACCCGACGAGCGCATCCCCCGGCCTGAACTGTCCCCGATACAGACGGGAGTACACTCCTTCCGACGCGAGCAGATCCTGATGCCGACCCTCCTCGACGATCAGGCCGTGATCGATCACGACCAGTCTGTCAGCGCGCAGCACTGTGCTCAGTCGGTGGGCGATGATGAGCGTCGAGCGCTGGCGGAGCAGGTCCTCCATCGCCTCCTCGACCAGCCTCTCACTCTCGGTGTCCAGACTGGATGTCGCCTCGTCGAGAATCACGAGCGCCGGATTCTTCAGGAACACTCTTGCGATCGCGATCCGCTGACGCTGACCGCCCGAGAGCTTGACGCCCCGCTCGCCCACACTCGTGTCGAATCCAGCGGGCAGCCGTTCGATGAACTCGACCGCGTGCGCCGCCTTCGCCGCGGCGCGGATCGATTCCTCGCTCGGGCGCGATCCATCCGCGCCGATTGCCGCGTAGGCGATGTTCTCGCGGATCGTGCCGCTGAAGAGCGTCGGCTCCTGAGGCACGATCCCGATCGCGCCGCGGAGCTCTGTCAGCGAGAGATCGCGGATGTCGATTCCGTCGAACGTGATCCGACCCGACGCAACGTCCCAGAATCGCGGCAGCAGCGACGCGACCGTCGTCTTGCCGGCCCCGCTCGGACCGACCAGCGCCACCACTTCGCCCGCGCCGATCCTGAGTGAGACACCGTGCAGCACTTCCGGCAGCGCCGGATTGTAGTTGAACGTGACGTTGTCCACGACGATTTCGCCGCGCAGCGGACGCGGAAGCTTGAGCGGCCTCGCCGGATCCTTCACGGAAGACACCGTCTCGAGCAGGTCGAACACGCGTCGCGCGGCTCCAACCGCTTCCTGATACGCGCCGAAGAGTGAGGCGAGTGAGGCAACCGCTCCCGCTACGTAAAGGGCGTACAGAAGAAAGGAGACGAGAGCGCCGGCCGTGAGATTTCCCGCCAGCACCTGGCGTCCGCCCTGCCACAGCACGGCGACGACGCCGCCGAATCCGCAGAAGGTGAGAATGCCGAAGAACGCTCCGCGAATTTTCGCGCGCTGGATGGCGGCGTCGATCACCTGATGAAGGTGCGCGCCGTATCTGCGCACTTCCTCCCATTCCGCCGTGTAGCTCTGAACCGTCCGGATCTGCGAGAACGCTTCATCCGCGGTGCCCGTCGCCTCGGCGATCCGGTCTTGCACGCCGGTGCTGGCTTTCCGCAGGGCGCGTCCAAAAACCACGGCCGCTCCGACCACGAGCGGCACGACCGCCAGTGTCGTCGCCGTGAGGCGGCTGTCTGTAATGGTCAGCAGTATGATGCCGCCGATCAGGAACAGCGTCTGCCGCGCGAACTCAGAGAGGTTGTAGCTCAGAACGGTTTGCAGCACCGTCGTGTCGGCCGAGAGGCGGCTGGTGAGCTCGCCGGTTCTGCGCTCGGTGAAAAATCCCGGCGACAGCCTGACTAGGTGCGCGAACAGATCCTCGCGGAGCTGCGCGATCACCAGCTCCGACGTCGCCGTCAGGAAATAGACCTGTACGAAGTTGAGCGCCGCCTGAATCGCGAACAGAACCAGCAGTCCGAGCGCAATCTTGTTGAGAAGGCTGGCGTCCGCCGAGATGAACGCGGCGTCCAGCAGGTGACGCACGATCTGGGGGAATGCCAGCGCGATGCTGGCGCTCGCGAGCAGACACACGAACGCCACGATCAATCGCCACATGTACGGGCGTATTCTCGGAAGCAGTCGTCCGAGCGGGAGAGGCGATGAGACCGGCGGCTGCGCGCGCGGCGTGGGACGCTGCGCGGAGACCGCGAATGGAGGTGGCGCCGTCACGCTCCCAAAACCTTGCGGTCGATCACCATCGCCAGAAAGAGGAGCGCGAGGTAGAGCAGCGAAAACTTGTACACCCACCACGCCGGTTTCGTCCAGTCGGCGCTCCGGCTGACGCCAATGACTCCCGCCAGTAAAATCACGCCGAGTACGAGGGCCGAGACGAAATAGATGATGCCGAACGCACCGAAGGTGAATGGCAGCAGCGTGAGCGCGATGAGAATGACGTTGTACCACAGCATCTGCCGCATCGTCTCGCGCTCACCCCACACGAGTGGCGCCATCGGAATTCCCGCCCGCCCGTAGTCTTTCTGCTTGAGCAGCGCGAGCGCCCAGAAGTGGGGCGGCGTCCAGTAGAAGATGATGAGAAAGAGATAGACCGCGGTCAGGTCGATCGTGCCCGTCATGGAGGCCCATCCAACGAGCGGCGGAAATGCCCCAGCGGCGCCCCCGATCACGATGTTCTGCGGCGTCGTTCGCTTGAGCCAGCCGGTATAGACGAAGATGTAGAAGTAGAATCCGCCGAGCGCGAGCAGCGCGGTGAGCACGTTTGTGAATCGGGCGAGCAGAAACGTCGCGGCGGTGGCAAGAGCGACTCCGAATGCGAGCACTGACCTTGGGTCCATGCGTCCGCTCGGAATCGGACGCAGGCGCGTGCGCGACATCTGCGTGTCGATGTCGCGGTCGAGGTACATGTTGACGGCGTTCGCGCCGCCCGCCATGAGGTAGCCGCCAACCGCCACCACGAGCACGAGCAGCCAACCCGGATTCCCGGCGACGAACATCGGCGCGATCGTGGTGACGAGGAGCAGCGAGATGATGCGCGGCTTGGTCAGCATCACCATGTCGCGCAGCAGCGAGGGCTGCGTCTGCTCGCGCGTCGCGAGGTCCATCTAGGTGCTTACCCCTTCGGGCGTGGCGAACTTGCCCCTCGATGGCGACTCGTACACGATCCGCTCGATGTCACTCGTGCCGCGCGTTCCCGCCGCGAGCGCGGCGAGTGCCACGATGGAAATCCAGAGCGCTGTTCCGACGGCCTGATGAAGCGAGCGGAGAGTTGGCGGCAAATGCATCTCGACCATCGCCGCCGCCACAAAGACCTGCAGAATCACGATGCCAAGCGCCGTCCAGGCCGCATTGCGGATGGCGCGAGCCTCACCGCGCTTGCGGGCACCGATGACAATTCCGATCAGATGGCCGAGCAGCAGGAACGCGAGTATCCGGTGCGTCACCTGGATGTAGAGTGGAGCGCCGCCCATCGTGATTGCCCTGCACCACGGAAACCCCAGGCAAGCGACCGCCGCGCCGGACGTGTTGGCGGTGAGTGCACCGAATACGAGTATTAGAAACGTGAGTCCCGCGGCCGCAGCGGCCGAGCGCATGGTTCGCTTGTAGCGAGCGGGAACGGTGCCGGCGCCAAAGCCACCGGCGCGCACGACGACGATCACGAGCACGGCCAGCAGCGACATCCCGATCACGAGGTGCGTGACCACCACTAATGGATTCAGCGCCATCTTGACCGTGACGGCGCCAAAGATCGCGGCGACGATCACGAGCAGGATCGCGAGCAGGGATGGACGGAGCAGGCCGCCCGGTCCGCTCACGCCGGGCTCGCTGCGCTTGAGCCATGCCGCGACAACCAGCGCGATGATCGCGAGCGTCAGCGCGCCGGCTCCGTAGCGGTGCGAGATCTCGACGAGAAGACTCGGCCCGCTGTGGGCGGGCGTGAACGATCCGTAGCAATCCGGCCAGTGATCGCCGCAACCCATTCCGGAACCCGTGATCCGTACGATCGCTCCGAACACCACCTGCGCGAACCCGATGACGAGCGCGAGGTAGCCAAGTCTTCTGATGGTCATCATCTCAGCTGCCCGGAGCTGCAGGCGGTACCGAAGGCATTTGCATCGAGTGCCGCATGTCGGAGTGATTCATCGTCTGCGTGTGGCTCTGGCGAGCCTCGATTCTCTGCCAGGTAGCAACCAGCACGGCACAGAGGCCAAGCGCCGGAATGACGGCCCACGCGAGCTCGCCACTTCGTGACGAGGCTGGAACCAGCTCCGATCTGTTCGCGGGCCGCGCCGCAAAGGTGGATCGCAGTATGGCGACTTCGGCAATCACGCATGCAACCGCGGCGATCCAGAAGATTGTCTCAGCCAGAGACTGATTCATTGGTGAGAATTGAAGTGTGCGGGGACGCGCGGCAAAAAATTCGCCGCGCACATAAAGCTACTCGCGAATCCAGGTGCTTTGCACTAGCGTATTCGGATGACCGACCCGATCCTCGCTGATTCTTCCTCGCGATCGGCGACGACGGACTCGACGTTCGCGCGCGCCTCATCTCTTCCACGCCGGCTCGGATTGTGGAGCGCGGTAGCGGTTCTCGTCGGCTCGACGATCGGCTCTGGAATCTTTCGCTCGCCAGCCGGCATCGCGGACAGGCTTCCCGGTCCGCTCCCGCTGCTCGCGATCTGGCTGACCGGCGGTCTCTTCGCGCTCTGCGGCGCGCTGACGCTCGCCGAAGTGGCGGGAGTATTCCCGCGCACCGGCGGAGTCTACGTCTTCATCCGCGAGTCGTGGGGGCGGCTGCCCGCCTTTCTCTTCGGCTGGTCCGAGCTCGTCATCATTCGCGCGGCGGCGCTGGGGGCCATCTCCACCACGTTCTCGGAATACCTGCTTCGCGTTCTCGGCCACGATCCGAGGGTCGAGCCTTATAGCAGGTACGTTCACTACATCGCAGCCGCCGCAATCCTCATGACGGCGACGTTCAACTACGTCGGCATCAGGTGGGGCTCGCTGGTGCAGAACGTCACGACGCTGGCCAAGACGGGGGCGCTGCTCCTCATCATCATCCTCGCTCTCGTGATCGGACTGCCGCAGACGGGTGGTCACTTCACGCCCGCGGTTCCACCGGGAAGCTTTTCGCTCGGGCGCTTTGGGCTCGCGCTCGTGTCGGTGCTCTGGGTCTACGATGGTTGGGCCGACGTCAGCTTCGTCGGCGGGGAGGTGAAGGACCCGGAAAGGAATCTTCCCCGCGTTCTCATCTACGGCACGCTGATAATCATCGCGCTGTATCTGCTGGCGAACCTGGCATATCTCGCCGTGCTCCCCGTTGAGGAGATTCGGCACTCGAAGCTCGTCGCGGCCGATGTCGCCTACAGATTGATGGGGTCAGCGGGCGTGGCCTTCGTCTCGGTTGCCGTGATGATCTCGACCTTTGGAACGCTCAATGGCTCGGTGATGACCGGCTCGCGGGTCCTCTTCGCGATGGCCGCGGACGGTCTGCTCTTCAAGCCGATAGCGAAGGTCGACCGCAGATTCCAGACTCCGGGCGTGGCGATCTGGCTTGGCGCGACGCTGGGGGTGCTCTTCGTCCTCGCGGGGACGTTCGAGCAGCTCGCCGACACCTTCGTGACCGCGATCGTGCCTTTCTATGCCCTGGCGGTCGGCGCTGTCTTCGTCCTCCGCCGCCGGGCCGGCTATCATCCGCCGTTCAGGGTTCCCTTGTATCCCGTGATCCCGGCCCTCTTTATCGTTGCGACCGTGCTCCTCCTCGGCAACGCCATTATCGACCCCGCCAGCCGCGTCCCCACCCTCGCCGTTCTGGGGGTGATTCTGCTCGGCATCCCGATTTTCTTCCTCACCGAACGTTCGAGGCACGAAATCGTGACCCGCTCGTGATTTCTTTTTGCTTGACCACACGAGTTGTCGACACATAGCTTATCCCTTCCTCACAACCTTATTGACCATGCCCCAATATCGTTTGCGCTTTCTCTGTGCTGCCGCGTCAGCACTCCTGATTTCATCCGCGAGTCCGGCGTTTGCCCAGGGGGTCACGACTGGCGCAGTCAGCGGCACCGTCATGAACGACCAGGGCCAACCCGTCGAATCGGCCCAGATTGAAATCGTGAATCGCGCCACAGGCGCCCGAAGCGGCACGAATTCACGCAGCGACGGGCGATATTACATCCAGGGTCTCGAAGTTGGAGGCCCCTATACAGTGACGGTCCGCCGCATCGGCTTCTCGCCGCGCGATACCAGTAACATATATGTCTCGCTCGGACAGAACCTCCGCCTCGACATGGTGCTGGTTACACAGGCCACCCAGCTCGCCGGCGTGCAGGTGCTTGGCGCCTCGAGCGCAGTCATGACGAGCTCACACAAAGGCGTCGCGACGACTGTCACCGACTCGGCGATCGCCCGTCTCCCAACCTTGAATCGCAATTTCACCGATTTCGTGGCTTTGACGCCGCAGATATCGACGAAAGGACCGGGAAACTCCGGCGGGGGCCAAAACAATCGGTTCAACGCAATCCAGATCGACGGTTCGGTCGCCAATGACCTTTTCGGGCTCGGCTCGACTGGGCAGCCCGGTGGTCAGGCTGGCGCGAAGCAGATCTCGCTGGAAGCAGTCAAGGAATACCAGGTTCTTCTTTCGCCGTTCGACGTTCGCGAGGGGAATTTCACCGGGGCACTCGTCAACGCTGTGACGAAGAGCGGTTCGAACGAGGTCCACGGCTCCGCCACCTACGCGGATCGCAGCGAGAAGCTCGAGAGGAACGTCGATTATCTCCGCGCGGCTCCGTTTACAGTGAAGCAGGAGGGGTTCTGGGTTGGTGGTCCGATCCTCAAGGACAAACTTCTTTTCTCTGTTGCTCCGGAGTGGCAGCAGCAGAGCGCGCCTGCATCCGGTCCCTACATTGGCCAGCCGGCAAACCTCGTCCCGAAGCCGCCGGCAACGCAAGCAGGTGTTGACAGTCTTGTCAATATTCTCACCAATCAGTACGGCTTCAGCGATCCGGGCAACGGCGCGTTGGTGAAGAACGAGAATCCGCTTTCGAACCTGTTTGCCCGCCTGGATCTCATCAACCTGCCGGTCAGCAGCCGGCTCGTCGCGAGGTACAACTACGTCGACGCCCAGCAGGATATCTTCAGCCGCAGCAATACCCGCCTCAATCTCTCGAACAACGGCTACAATTTCCGCTCGACCACCAACAGCTATTTGACGCAGCTGTTCTCGAGTATGGATAACGGGCAGAACAACGAGTTCCTCATCGGTCTTACGAAGATCCGCGACAAGCGCCTGACGCCGATTCAGTCGCCCTTCGTCTTCATCTCACGCACCGCCAATCCGAATGGAGGTACCGGCCAGATGTCGGCCGGAACCGAGAACTCGTCACAGGGCAACGAGCTCGATCAGGATATTTTCGAGATCACCGACAATTACACTATCCCCGTCGGGAATCATCGCTTTACGGTCGGCACCAAGAACGAGTTCTTCAAGGTGCGGAACCTGTTCTCCCAGAACTCGCTCGGCAACTTCACCTTCGGTACTCTGGATTCGCTCGTCAACAACACCCCCAGCTCGGCAACGCTCGGCATCAAACTCGACAGCACCGATGGTGCGGCGCGCTTCAACGCCCGCACGCTTGGCTTCTACGCTGAGGACGAGTGGCAGACAACGAGCAGGCTGAGCACGACGTTCGGCCTCCGTCTCGACCTGCCTGGCCTCACATCGAGCCCGGGCCTCAATCTGGACGTTCAGAATACGTTGGGAATCACCACAACCGACGTGCCCCGGAATGTGAAGCAGTGGTCGCCGCGCTTTGGCTTCAACTGGGACGTGACAGGCGATCAGCGCAACCAACTTCGCGGAGGGAGTGGCGTCTTTGTCGGTCGCCCCGCCTACGTTTGGCTGAGCAATCTGTTTGGCAACTCGGGCGTGAATGGCTACGGCAACCTTAGCTGCAACGGCCTTGGGCGCGCTCCAGCGATGCCCAATGCAGGCACCACCCCGCCCGGCAACTGCCTCGGGGCGTTGGGAGCACCGGCCATCACAGCCAATACGGTCGACCCGAATCTCAAGTTCCCATCGGTCTGGCGGAGCTCGCTCGGCTACGATCGACTTCTGCCCTGGAATGTGATTGGAACGTTCGAGGCGCTGTACACGCGGTCCGTTTCCAACTTCTACTATCAGAACATTGGCCTGGTCGACGAGCCGATCGGCACCGACCGCAATGGCCGCGCGCTGTACGGTGACATTCCATCAGCCACGGGTAATCCGGTCCCATCCCGCAAGCCGATTCCGCTCACGACGCCGCAACGGTTCCTCGGCGACGTGATCAACCTGTCGAATACCAGGACCCACGATTACGCCTACAGCTACACCGGCCAGCTTCAGAAGCGCTTCTCGAACTCTTTCGAGGGATCGTTCGCGTACACCTACGGCCGATCATACGACGTCTGGGATGTCACTTCGTCGGTCGCCTTCTCGAATTGGTCTTTCGGTCGCTCCTACTCGGGCCGACAGGACGCGCAGGATCTCTATCCTTCCAAGTTCGACGTGCCGCATCGTATTGTCGCGAGCGGTACATATAGTTTCCCGAGTAAGACCGATCTGTCCTTCACCTTCTTTGGCGAATCGGGGGTACCGTTCGAATACGTATACGGGAGCGACCTGAACGGCGACGGCTCATCGGGGAACGATCTCGTCTACGTTCCCACGGATGCGCATCTCGCGTCCGAGATCCTGTTCCAACAGAACGGCAACCTCACTCCGCTCATGCAGCAGGACTCCTTGGAGGCGTTCATTTCCGCCCACGAATGCCTCAATTCGCAGCGCGGCAAGATCATGCTGCGCAACTCCTGCCGCACGCCGTGGACGAAGTTCATGAATGTATCGGTGCGCCAATCGTTGCCGACGCTGAGAGCGCAGAACTTCATCCTCCAGCTCGACATCTTCAACTTCCTCAACCTGTTGAACAAGAACTGGGGCGCGCAGGACCTTGGCAGCAGCAACAGCCCGAGCCTGCTAACGCGCCGGAGTGCCGTCGCCGTCACCGGTCAGCCGCTCAAATGGGCGAGCGGTGCCCAGTCGGTGTTCATCTTCTCTCCGTTCCAGCAATTCAACACCAAAAACCCGCAATCGAACTATGCGCTTCAGCTCCAGCTCAAGTACGCGTTCTGATGTGCCGGAGTGGCTGACTCGATTCAGCCGCGACTGACCTCACCGTAAGTAAATGCCGGCGGGATTCGTCCCGCCGGCATTTTGTTTTTCACCAGCGATCATTGCCGATGCTTTCAGGAGGCTTTTTGTTGCGGGCACGCCTCCGCGCAGACTCAAAGCGGGCTGCGTTCGACCCTGCTAGAAGACTTTCACGTTGAAGTACCGCTTGGGATTCTTCTTCACGTCCGCCAACAGCGAATCCATCCGCTGCAGCAGCGCCCTGGTGTCATTGTAGACACCGGGGTCGTTGAGCAGCCTCGCCGCGCTGCCATTTCCGCTGTCCACTTTGGCCAGAATCAGATCGAGCTTGCCGGAAGTTTCCTTGAGCTGGGCGCTCATCTCCGCCATGTTCGCGCTCGCAGTGCGGAAGTTGTTGATCGTCGAATCCACCTTGGCCGGATCGATCGCTCCAGTCGCTCTCCTCAGCGATGTCATCGTCGCACTCAACTGCCGCGACTGCTCGGCGGCGATCGACGAGAAGTCGTTCACCAGGCGATTCGTCGCGGCGATCGTGTTGCGCAGGTCGCGGATTCCTCCCGACGCCACCATCTCGTGCTGCAACGCCGATGTTATCGCGTTCACCGATCGCATCACCGAATCGGCCTTGCTCGTGAGCTCCGCGATACCGGGAGTGGACGGGCCGATCGGAATCGTGTCGCCCGAATTGAAGGAGCGGGGATCCGGCCGCGATGGAGTGACCGCGATGGCCTGATCGCCAAAGATGCCGTTCGGAATGACCGCCGCCTTGCTCGTTACCGGCACCTGGTAGTGCTTCTGGATCCTCAGCGTCGTGACGAGGATTCCATCCTGGTGCAGATCGACCTCGTCCACGTAGCCGACGTTCACGCCCACGAGCAGCACCGGCTGTCCTTGCTTGAGTCCCGCGCCCCACGGGAATTTCACGTACAGGGGATAACCCTTCGACAGTCCGCCACGCGCCAGCCAAAGCGAGCCGAGCACGGTCACTATGATGGCAACCGTGATCACTAGGCCAACCAGCACTTCGTCTCTTGTCTTCATGCCTGGAGGTAAGGGGCGAGCAGGAGCGCGGTCAGTGCATCCAGCACGAGAATGGCAACCGACGTCACGACTACTGCCTGAGCGGTGCTCCGACCGACGCCTTCGGCGCCGGCGTTCGCGGTGTAGCCCTCGTAAGAGCAGAAGAAGGCTATCGCGCCCCCGAATATAGTCGCCTTGATGATGCTGTACACTATCTGGAACGGCGTGAACGACAGCCGCAGTCCCTCGGCGAACGCGGCCGAGGTGACGTCAGTCGCGGTGACGGCGGTGAACATCGCTGTCCCAATCCCGACGGCGTCTGCTAGGATCGTGAGCACCGGCAGCATGACGAGCGCCGCGATCAGGCGTGGTACTACCAGGTATGCGATCGGATCGTACGCGAGCGTCTCCAGCGCATCGATCTGCTCGGTCACGCGCATCGTTCCGATCTCGGCCGTGATGCGCGCTCCAACACGTCCCGTCAGCACCAGGCCCGTCAGGAGCGGACCGAGCTCGAGGACTATCGATTGGCGCGAGATCAGCCCTACGACCGAGAGCTGCACCCCTCCGAACAGCTGATACCTCGTCTGAAACGCCGTGACCGCGCCGATGAACGCCGCGACGATCGCAGCGAGCGGCACCGAATCGACGCCGATGTTCCGCATCTGTCGGATCGTCTCCCGCCCGTAGGTTGCCGGATCCCTGAAGGCGATGCCGATATCCCGCAGGAAGTAACCCCACTCCCCAACCTTGCGAAAAGGGCGGAGCGGATCTCGGATCAAGTTCTAACGCGCGCGAAGAGGATGACTCCCACCACGCCGAATATGATGCTTGGCAGCCACGCTGCCAGGTCCGCGGGTATCATTCCCTTGCCGCCAATGCCTTTGGTGAGCTGGATCAGCATCAGGAATATCACCGTCGTCGCCAGACTGAGCCCGATTCCGTACGCCGCGCCGCCGCGCTGCGTGCTCGTCGCCAACGGCGCGCCGAAGAGGAGAATCACGATGCACGTGATCGGTATCGCGATCTTGAGCATCCTCTCCACCCGCAGCTCGTTCACTTCCGCTCCCGACCTCTCCATCGACGTAATGAAGCGTCCGAGTTCCCGAAAGCCCATGTCTGCCGGCGCCTTCTGGGCCAGCGTCAGCTGCTTCGGCGGCTCGGTGAAGTGACGGTCTACCAGCGAGTCGAAGCTGAAGGTCATGTTGTGAAGCGTGTCGGGGATCACGTGCATGGCCCCCTTCTGCAGCACCCAGCCCTTCGACGCCTTGTATCGCGCGGCGCTGGCTGTGACGACATACGACGGATATTCGGGACCGTTGCCCTTCCGCTCGATCACCATCGCCTCGATCGACGGCTCGAGCAGATGCAGAGCGCCGATCTTGTAGACGCGTCCGCCGTCGGCCGCGTACGCGAAGTTGTAGCGATCGTTGCCGACATTGACGCGATTCGCGTCGAGGATCTCCAGACGCTTCTTGTTGGTGATCGGAGCGAGCTCGCCGAGTATGAGGCCGAGAATCGTCGCGATGATTGCGCCCGCGAAAATCGGAGCGATGAGACGGTAGAAGCTGATGCCGGAGGCCTTGGCCGCGGTGATCTCCGAATGGCGCGTCAGCGAGCCGATGGCGAACACCGTCGCGAATAGGACGGCGGCCGGCAGCACCATGAACATCGAGTCGGGAAGCCAGTACAAATAACTGAGCGCGATGCGGCCCACCGTCAGTCTCTGGCTGAGGTATTTGTCGAGATTGTCGGTAAGATCGATGACGATGAGGAGGATCGGAAAGCCGAGCGCCGTCGCCACGAAGATGTTCCAGAATTCGACGAATACGTAGCGGTCGAGCGCCCGCACCATTCTCTTCAAGCTGCGGCTCGCTCGCGCCGAATCCTACGGTCCTTCCACGCGATCTTCGAGCGGATCGATCCCTTGATCGCCCCGATCATGTCCCTCATGTCGCCGCCGCGCGCGGTCGAGCCCTCCTGGCCCATCTTGGCCAGCATCCAAAGGGCTATAAGGGCGAAGATGACATTTGCCATCCACATCGACACCACCGCCGGCATGAATCCGCGCTTGGCGATCGACTCGCCGGCGATCAGGCACACGTAGTAGAGCGCGAAGACGAACAAGCTGACGCCAATCGTGAGACCCACGCCGCCGCGCGGGAATCTCAGCGCGATCGGGGCCCCGAGGAGGACGAACACGAAGCAGGCTACGGCGAGCGCGAATTTCTTGTGGATCTCGACTCCGTACGAGTTCATGAGCTGCGCGCTGTCCTGAAGTCTGATCCTCAACCCCTCGATCGCGACGAGGTCGGACGAGTTGGGCGGCGGCCCCTGGGTGAGAGCCTTATTCACGTCGGGAGCCGGCGCCGCTGTTCCCAGTCTGGCAGCCGGCGGTGGGAGAGTCGCCGCGGTCGACGACGTGCTCTGCGATGTCGACGATGCGCTCTGCTTGACTATCACTCTCGGTGTTGTCGATACACCCTGTGCCTTTGCCTGCTTCGGGGCGAACAGCGCCACGGCGTTGCAGTACAGCCTGCCGAGGCCGATGTCCCACGGTGCGCTGGTGTTCGCGTTGAGCACATCCTTGCTCAGCGTCGCCTTCGATTTCTTGAGGGCAGCCACCTTCGTCTCGAAATCCTTGCGGGCAGCCTCATGCTCGCCGCGCGCCTTGTCCTGCGCCTCCTGCATCTCGCACACGGTCATCTCGCGATCGCTCTTGTAGGCGTCGGCGGTGGTCTTCTGAAACTGGTTCCCCACGCCGCGCACTCGAATCTGATCGACGTTGAAGTACAGCCGCTGCAGCTCGTCTGGATTCGCGGTGGGAACATCCTGCAGGTTGCCGTTGTAGAGCGTGAGCTCGAGGTCGGTCAACCCCTTGCTCATCCTCATGTTGCCACTGTCTGCGAAGATGGTGCGGCGGCGCGTTGGATCCTCCATATCGTAGATCGTCACCTCGCGCATCATGTTCGACGCTTCGTCCAGATGTCCCGCGCGAAGGTAGAACTTTCCGGGGCTGACTTCATTGATTACTTGCTCGCGCAGTCCGAACGTCGGCTTCTTTTGCGCGATGTCACGCTGAAGTACAGCCAGCCGGTGATTGGATCTGGCGAGGATCTGATCGTTGAACCCGATCATTACGACCGTCACGCCGAGCGCCGCCCACAGCACCGGCGTGAGCACGCTCACCAGGCTCACCCCACTGGCCTTGAGCGCTGTGATCTCGTTTTCGGCCGCCAGCCGGCTGAACGCGTACAGAGTGGCGACGAGAACAGCCATCGGCAGAGTCAGCGCTACCGTGAGCGGCACGGACAGTCCGAAGAACTCAGCGATCACGACCGTCGGCAGCCCTTTGCCGACCAGCTCCCCGAAATGCTTTCCGATGTACTGCAACAGCAGGATCGAAGTGAGCGCTGTTAGGGCGAAAGTCAGCGGACCCACGTGTTCCTTTAGAACGTAGCGGTGCAGTATCTTCACGGAGTGAAATATACCCTGCGCTCATGGGTAAGCGACACGCAGACAACGAGTTCCGCGCGTTCGGTCGAGCGCGGACCACGCCGCGCTGCGCTCGCGTTCGCCGCGATTGCGCTGCTGTGCGCGGCTGGCCGAACCGCGCGCGCGCAGGATCCGCTCGACACGACGCGGAAGATCACTCCAGCACCCCCGGTCACTCCGCCGACTGGCATGCCGGGAACCCCCGCCCTCCGGCTGCGGCTGGGACGCGACACACTCCCGCTGATTCTTCCGTCGGTTCTTTCACGCGGCGACCGCGAATCGTTCCGTCAGGCCCAGGCACAGATTGAGGCCGCGCGCGCGACGGCGTTCCAGCAGAACATGCGCGCGATTCTCCAGGCCGTGTGGGGTCAGGTCGCGACGAGCAACTTCGCCACGTCGGCGCCCGCGCCGGCGTATCCGGGCGACCTGCCGCCAAAGCCAAAGCCCACCGTCACTCCGAAGCGCGTGCCGATACTCGGAGAATACGCCGATCTCGGGCTTCAGATCGACGGACGGCTCGAGTTCCGAGGCGAAAAAAATCAGAGCGCTCTCTGCTCGTCGACTTTCTTCTTCGATCCGGTGGCGAACTGCCGCAGCGCCTTCGAGCCACTGGTGGATTTTCAGTTCGCCGCCAAGTCCGGCGGCATCGTTGCCGACAGAGTGCACGTCAATCTCGATTACGACACCCAGCGCGAGTTCGACGCTTCCAACAACATCTCGATCTACTACGAGGGGAAGGGCAGTGAGTTCCTGCAAAGGCTCGAGGTCGGCAACGTGACCTTCCAGCCGCCCGCATCCCGCTACATCACGGCGGGAATCGCGAGCGGCAACTACGGAATCCAGGCCATCACCAAGATCGGCTCGATGCGGCTGAAGACGATTCTCGCGCAGCAGAAGGGAAACATCGTTCGCGACCGGGTGTTCACGGTCGGCGACCGGACGCTCCAGGCGATCGACCGAAAGATCGAGGACTACCAGTTCGAGCCGCGCCGCTTCTTTTTTACGCTCGATCCGCGGCTGTTCGGCAGCGCGTACCCGAACGTCGACATTCTCGATACGAAAAAAATGGCGACGCTCTCGGCTTCCCTTCCGGATACGCTGAGGCCGACCAAGATCTTTCTCTACCGCCTGTTGATCGGCGGGCAGCCGCCGAATCCCGCGGGGCCACAGTTCCGCCTGATCGGCAACCCGCGCTCGCGCCGCGGACAGGTGTACGAGTTCCTGCGTGAAGGCGTGGACTACTACGCCGACCCATCTCTCCTCTGGATCGCGCTGGTGCGTCCGCTCGCTCTCAACAACGAGCGGCTCGTCGTCGCGTATCGCGTCCGCATCAACGGCCGTGACACCACCTACACGGCGACGGGCGGCACGCCCGACCTCGCGTTCACGCCCGTGCGGGAGCAGTTCGCGAATCTCATCTGGGATCCGAACGTTCAGCCCGGCGATCCTGTGTTCGATCGCGAGATCCGAAGCGTCTATCGCCTCGGCGGGCCGGATCTTCGGCGGCAGAGCGTGACGCTCAAGGTCGTCACGGGAAGCGCCGAGGATCAGGAGAAGCCCCTCGCCGGCAACGCCAACACCTATCTAAAGCTGTTCGGCCTCGCGCAGTCGACGAACAGCTCGAGCTTCGATCTCGAGAATCGAATCTGGCCGCGCCCGAGCGACCCGAACTTCGAGCTGAGTCTCGGCTCACCGGGCGCGCACACGATCCGCGATCAGTTCCTCATCTTCCCCTCGGCCAAGCCTTTCGCGTCGAACGGCCTCGCGGTTGGCGGCAATCCGACGAACGACACCATCTACACCACGCCGCCTGAGTATGTGCGCTCGTCGCAACGGCCCGAGGCGATCTATCACATTCGGATGCGCGCGCAGTCGGAGGGAAGCGGAGATGGCGGCGCGTTGATGCTTGGAACAGTGCAGATCAGGCCGAATTCGGAGCGCCTTCTCGTGGACGGCATTCCCCTCACGCGCGGCACCGATTACTCAGTGGATTACGATCTCGGCCGCGTTTCCTTCAACCGGCCCGACACCCTTTTCCCGCGGCCGCGGCAGGTCACCGTTCAATACGAGGAGAATCCCGTCTTCGAGGAAACTCCCACCTCGATCTTCGGCGCAACCGCGGAGATCCCGCTCGCGAACGGCCAGATCAACTTCACCGCGATCTCCCAGAGTCAGCACACCAACTTCACGCGTCCCCCGCTTGGCTTCGAGCCCGCCGCCTCGCTCGTTGCCGGTGTGAGCGCGCTCTTCAACTTCGACGCGGACCCGTTGACCCAGCTCGTATCCAAGCTTCCGTTCGGACCGACGACGGTTCCTTCGCGCATCGCCTTCTCCGCCGAGATTGCCGCGAGCCGCCCCCAGACGAATGCGTCGCAGCAGGCTTATCTGGAATCATTCGAAGGTGAAGGCGGTTTGCAGATCTCGCTCGCCGACCCGCAATGGTACTTCAGCAGCCAGCCGGCGCTGGGAACCAGGATACCAACGCGCTTCGGCGCCACAGTATTCGACCTGACGCGAGCCACCACGCTGGCGTGGCAGAGCAATGGGGTGGACGCTGATGGACGCGCTGTTCGCTATCGGATCGACCAAATCGATCCGGCGGTCGCTCAGAGCGGTACCGGAATCGCCGGTCCGGAGCCGCTGCTCTGGCTCACGCTCTATCCGCTCTCCGTCGGCGGGCAGTTGAACAGCATCACGAATACGTTTCGCTGGACGGTACCGAACGCCACCACAGGACGCAGGTGGCGCTCCGTCCGCACCGTCCTCAACCCGAGCGGCGCCGACATTTCGCGCGCGGAGAACCTGGAGTTCTGGGCGCAGATTCCGGTCGGCAGCACTCAGTCGAAGAATCCCACGCTCGTCTTCGATTTTGGAGACGTCTCCGAAAACTCGGTAACGTTCGGTCCGGACACGCTCATTATTCGCCCCGGCGGAGCTGCCGGCTCGCTCGACACGACTTATCACGGCAAGGGGATTCAGGGCCTCGACACGCTCAACAGCGAGCGCGATCCGTTTTCTCGCGCCTTCAACGTGGCGAGCAACGACAACGGACTGCCCGGCGATGTCGTCGGCTCGCTGACCGTGGAGTACGACACGATACCCCCCCAGCCGCCGACGTTCGCGACGCTTCGCTTCGCCCCGACGTGCCGGGGCGGTTACGGGCTTCGTCAGATTCTCGGCGACTCGCAGACGAACTGCACGGTCCACAACAATCGCCTCGACGAAGAAGACATCGACGCCGACAACGTCCTGAACCTCACCACCGCGGAGCGCGATCAGGAGCAGTGGCAGCGCTACGTCGTAAATCTCGCCGACGCGTCCAAGTTCACACGAACCGGGGTATGCAGCCAGCCACCTCTGCTCGCGGGCCAGCCGAGAGTTCCGCACGACGACGTGTGCTGGGTCTTCTTTCGGATTCCATTCCGCACCCCCGACGACTCCCTCGGCCACCCTTTGCTGCGCCGCGCCCGGGCGCTCCGCATCACGGTGATCTCCGGCGACGGACTCCCCGATGACGAGTTCACCACCATTCCGCTGGCGCGACTGCGACTCACTGGAGCCCCCTGGCTCAAGGTCAGCGACAGAACGCTGCACGGAATTGCGGGCGCGCAGACGTCGACCGGCGCGGTTCAATCCGGAGTCGTCGGCACACAGGACAAGCAGGTGCGCAGTGGCATCGACTACGAGTCACCGCCTGGCGTTACCGACGCGCCAACGAGCAAGACCGTCGCGTTCCAGCCCGGCCGCGTTCAGATCAACGAGAGGTCCCTGCGGCTCACCGCGACTGATCTCGCCGTGTTCGACCGCGCGGAGTCGTATTACCGCTTCCCGGAAGGCGAAAAGAACTTCATGAGCTACAAGGAGCTGCGCGTCTGGGCCCGCGGCGTAAGCAGTGGCTGGGGTCAGGACGGAGAGCTTCAGTTCTACATCAAGATCGCCCGCGACGACAACAATTTTTATATGTATCACACGCCGATCAATTCGGGAACGTCAAAGGTCGCATGGCTGCCCGAGATAAGCGTGAACTTCGCGAGACTGTTCGCGCTGAGGGCGCAGATCCAGAACGCGTATCTCCAGGCAAAGCAGCGCAACACCTGCACCGGTCTCGACTCCGTGTTGATCGCGAACACGCCGCTTCCAATAGGAGCGACCGCCAGCTCGCTCTACGCCGCGTGCGACAGCGGCTACATTGTGTACACGCTGAACCCGGGCGTGAGTCCTCCCAATCTTGCTGCCGTTCAGGAGCTGGCCGTGGGAATGCTCCGGCTTCCCGTTGCTCCCGGCGCAAATCCGATTCTTCCCAGCGATACGCTGGAAGTCTGGGTCGATGACATCAGGCTGGCGGGCGTCGTTAACGAGACTGGTTTCGCCGGGCAGGCTGGACTGACGATCGTCGCGAGCGACTTCGCCGACATTCGCATCAACGCCAGCAGGCGCGATCCGAATTTCAGGCAGTTGGCCGAACAGCCTAGTTATCTCACCGACAACAACCTGGACTTCAGCTCCGCGTTCCATCTGGAGAAACTGCTTCCCGCCTCGCTCGGCCTGTCCATCCCTCTCACCGTCAACTACACATCGGCCTCAGTCGAGCCGTTGTATGTCACGCAGTCCGACATCCAGGCCGACGCGATAGACGGACTGCGCACGCCGCGCTCGGCAGCGACGTCAATGACCCTGAGCTTGCGGCGTACGAAGCAATCGACTGGCTCGGTGTGGTCGCCCTTTCTCAACAACCTCGTGCTCAACTCGTCGTACACGACAGGCGTGTCGCGCAGCGAATACGAGGACGGAAAGGCGAAGAGCTTCGTGGTGGGACTCGATTTCAACCTGTTGCGCGCACTGCTTCCCGACATCGCGCGATGGTCGCCGACCGAGCTGCATCTCACCAGCACTTACACTAATGGACACGACGATCGCGCCTCCTTCCTGAAGCCCGCGTTGGCCCTCGACGACACCGCGCACCCAGTCAAAGGAAGGACTCGGGCCTGGAGCAATGGCAGCAGCCTCGTGTTCCGACCCTTCAAGGCGGCATCGGTTCGCTGGGACATTACGTCGGTGCGCGATCTGCGCGGATACGGCACGGACTCACCCCTCGGACTCGTTTCCGCCAGTGATCGCGATCGAGTGCTTGGCACCGACACGGGACTTGAGCGTGAGCGCGCGATGCAGGCTGGGATAAACATCTCACCTCCCATCACGGCGTGGTTTCGGCCGAGGCTGGATTTCGGTACTTCGTACAACATGCTGAGGGATCCAAACACCCTCAGCTTCGCGCGGCAGGGAGACAGCACCGGTTCGCTGCGCATTCCGCGGCGGCTCGGAAACTCGCAGACCACAACAGCCGGCCTGACGCTGGATCTCCCGCGCGCGATCAAGCTCTACACCGACAGCAACAGCTTCCTTCGCGGATTCCTCAGCGGTCTCCAGCCGGTGGACATCAACTTCAATCGCAGCGTGCTCTCGGTCTATGATGGGAGCGCGGCGCCGGCGCCCCTCTCCTACCAGTTTGGACTCGGTGGCATCAACACCTTCCGGGAGCTCAGCGGCGAGCTGGCGACGAGCGTCGGACTCGTAACCCAGATCTCCGTCAACCAATCGCTGAACCTTCCGTTCGGCGCGAGCCTCGCCAGCAGATACCAGCGAATCAACACCAGAAACTGGACGCGCAGGATCGACCAGGGGCAGGACATCGTCGACGGAACGCAGATCGCGTTTCCGGATGTTTCGCTTCGCTGGACCGGAAAGCCGCTTGCGCTCCAGTCCGTTATCTCGAGCGTGGGAGCAAACGCGCGCGTCACGGAGACGCGACAGTTCAACGGCACCCAGCCGTTGCCTGACGAGGTGATCGACGACAGGGGACGGCTCCGCGTTCGGACCTTTCCGCTGAGCGGCTCGATCGTATTCGCCGGGGCCCGACCCCTCGCGAGCACTGTGGGGTATTCATTTTCCAAGCGGTTGGATGCAAAGCCGGGATTGAGCAGCAACGGCGACAACGCCGACTTCAGTATCGATGTCTCAAAGCCGTGGGCGCTCCCCGCCGATTGGAACGCGCGGAGCGATCTGCGGACGCGCGTCAGCTATCAGAAGAGCCAGGGACAGAATTTCGTCGTCAATCCGCTCGCGATCACGGGAGAGAGCCGGCTATCCGACAACGGCCGGCGCGCCTTCAGCATGAGCGCGGACACTGATGTCGCTGAAAACCTTTCGTCGAGCTTCGTGATCTCGCGCGTCGAGAGCTTCGACCGTAACCTTAACCGCCGCTTCACGCAGACAGTGCTCAGTGCGGTGATGCACCTGCAGTTTTACGCTGGGGAATTCAAGTGAGATCAATGCTGGTCATTCTGTTGTTGTGCCTGGTGGTTGGTTGCAAGGGAGACGCAAAGGAGGGAAGCGCCGCGCAAACGAGTGCGGCCGCGACCTCGACCGGGTTCAACGGGAACGCTGCCTATAGCTACGCGAAGGCGCAGGTCGATTTCGGCCCGCGGGTGCCGGGGTCCCCAGCCGCAAAACAGGCCGGTGACTGGATCATCCGGCAGATGCGCGCTCGCGCAGACACCGTAATCGTCCAGAGCTTCACCTACACAACCGCCGACGGAAAAACGCTTCCGCTGCGCAACATCCTGGCGCGGTTCCGGCCCAAATTGTCGGAACGCGTTCTCTATCTAACGCACTGGGATTCGCGGCCGATATCCGAATCCGCCGCAACCGAGGCTGAAAAAAAGATGCCTGTACCGGGCGCGAATGACGGTGCTTCCGGCGTCGGCATGTTCGTCGCCCTGGCGGATGTGTTGAAGAAAACGAAGCCCAACGTCGGCGTCGATCTCCTCTTCACCGATGGCGAGGACTACGGACAGTTCGGCCCACCGGAAGTCGATGTTCTCATCGGCGCGAAGTACTTCGCCACCCACCTGCCGTCGCCCGGCTACAAACCGCTCTACGGCGTTCTCTGGGACATGATCGGCGACAAGGATCTCCGCATCCCGTACGAGATGAACTCCTTTCAGCAGGCGCCGGAAGTCGTCTCGCGTGTGTGGCAGACCGCTGCGGACCTGGGCTACGGGGAGGTGTTCGTCCAGGAGAGTGGCGGACAGATCACCGACGACCACATTCCGCTGCTCAACGCTGGACTCCGTGTCATCGACGTCATCGACCTCACGTACCCCCCGCACCACACTCCGCAGGACACGATGGACAAGATTTCCGCCAAGTCGCTCGCGACTGTCGGAGATGTCGCAACCGCGCTGTTAACGCGCAGATAGAACATGAAAGGGAAGCTCACGGTCCTCATGATCACGGCATTCGTGGACATGCTGGGCCTGGCGATGGTCATCCCTCTCCTTCCGTGATGGAAGAGTACGCTCCGAGCCGCGCGGCTTCGGTAACGTAACCGGATTGGTTGTCGCTAGGGTCGAGTCATGCCGACCCCCGCCGAGCGCAAGGCGCTCCTCTTTTTCTCGGTTGTTCTGGTCCTCGGGGCTTCAAACCGCGCCTACCGAACCCTCCACAGTCGTTCCCCAGGCGATTCAGGAGCACGCTCGGCCCTTGAAGCCCAAATAAAAGCGGCGGATTCCGCCCGTCGCTCCGGCCTCCGAAAGCCGAAGCGGGAGCCGAAGCAGAAGACGACTGCCAAGCCTGCCGGGCCGGTGGATCTGGATGTCGCCAGCGAGAAAGAGATAGAGGCCCTTCGGCACGTCGGACCCACTCTCGCCAGGCGCATCGTTGCCGACCGAGACTCCTTCGGTCCATTCGGCTCAATGGAGGGATTGCGACGCGTAAAAGGCATCGGCCCCTCTATGGTAGGAAAGCTCGACTCCATCGTAACCTTCTCGCTTGTCCCGCGTCCTACCAACACAGTGATATCCAGGCCATCCGAACTGCCAAAAGCACGCAGGAAGCCTCATCGGAGGGACATGCGTCCTTGACAGCTCCTGCCGCCAAAAATTCGCCTAGGATCGGAGAGCTACTCTTGAGAGAGGGCCTGGTCACCCAGGACCAGCTCAATAAGGCTCTCGCTGAGCAGAGACACAACGGCACGCGTGTCGGCTATAACCTGGTCAAGCTCGGTTTCGTGAAGGAAACCGACCTCACCAGGATGCTCGCTCGTCAGCACAAGATGCCCGCCGTCGACCTGGCGAAATTCCAGGTGGATGCGCGCATCGCGAAGCTCATTCCGGGCGAGCTCGCCCTCAAGCACAACGTCCTTCCCCTCAAGCGCGACGGTCGCACCCTGACGGTGGCGATGTCCGATCCGAGTGCGATGGCGGTGCTCGACGACATCAAGTTCATCACCCGCCTCGACATCTTCCCGGTCATCGCCGGCGAGTTCACGCTCCGCAACGCGATCGAGAAGTTCTACGAGTCCGGCGAAGCCCAGATGGAGAACCTGCTCTCCGACATTGCGGACGACGACATCGAGATCCTGGAGAACGAAGCAGAGGATTCCGCGACCGCCGCCGCCGCCGCGGTAGACGAAGCGCCGGTCGTAAAGCTCATCAACGCCATCATGACCGACGCGGTCAAGAAAGGCGCGTCGGATATTCATTTCGAGTGCTTCGAGAAGGAGCTGCGGGTACGCTACCGCATCGATGGCGCGCTCCAGGAGATCATGAAGCCGCCCATCAAGATGCGGCCGGCTCTCATCTCGCGCTTCAAGATCATGGCGAGCCTGAACATCGCCGAGCGTCGCGTGCCGCAGGACGGCCGCATCAAGCTCAAGCTCGGAAGCAAGGTCATCGACTTCCGTGTCTCGACGCTCCCGACACTGTTCGGCGAGAAGGTCGTGCTCCGTATTCTCGACAAGGGCAACCTGACCCTGGATCTCGAGAAGTTCGGAATCGAGCCGCGCGCCGAGCGCGAGCTGATGGAAGCGATCTCCAACCCTTACGGAATGGTCCTCGTCACCGGCCCAACGGGTTCCGGTAAGACCACCACGCTGTATTCCGCTCTGTCCAAGATCAACAACATCGACGTCAACATCATGACGGCCGAGGACCCGGTCGAGTACAATCTCTTCGGCATCAACCAGGTGCTCGTGAGAACCGAAATCGGGATGACCTTCGCCGCGGCGCTGAAGGCGTTCCTTCGTCAGGACCCCAATATCATCATGTTGGGAGAAATTCGAGACCTGGAAACGGGTGGCATCGCCATCAAGGCTGCATTGACCGGTCACCTTGTTCTCTCCACCCTGCACACCAACTCGGCGTCCGAGACGGTTACTCGTCTGATGGACATGGGCATCGAGCCGTTCAACGTCGCGTCAGCACTAAACCTCGTTCTCGCCCAGCGCCTCGTGCGCCGTGTCTGCTCCAAGTGCGCCGAGGCCTACAAAATGGACAACGCCGAGATCGCCGGCGCCAAAATCGGCGGCGGTGTCACGCTCCGCAACTTGCAATTCACGGACATGGCGGTCAACGACGCGAAAACGCGCGCTACCGAAGCGGCCAAGCCTTTCATGGACCAGATCACCCTCGACACCAAGATGGAAGACCTCCCGGTCTTTCGCGGAAAGGGATGCGAGCAATGCGATGGTTCCGGCCTCAAGGGACGCCAGGGACTGTACGAAGTGATGAACATGACGCCCAAGCTCAGAAAGCTGATCATGCAGAGCGCGGGCGCGGCAGAGATTCAAAAGGTCGCCATCGAAGAGGGAATGCTCACCCTCCGCATGGACGGCTGGCTGAAGGTGCTCAAGGGGATCTGTCCTCTGGAGCAGGTAGTCCGCGAAACCGCAGCAGCGTGATCCTCAACATCCGAATCGATAACCGATGACCTTACCGTTCATTGACACGTCTTCCCCATCCGGACCGGCGAAGCCACTCGGAGTCAACCTCCGCGCCCTTCTCGAGGAGATGGTCTCCCGTAACGCCTCCGACCTGCACATCGTGGCAGGCGAGCGCCCCAAGCTTCGCGTCGATGGCGACATAACAAACTCGTCGGCTGAGCACGAACTGGCACCGAAGGACACGCTGCAACTCGCCTATTCGGTCTTGACCGAAACGCAGAAGAAGCGGTTCGAGCTGGAGGACGAGCTCGACTTCTCGTTCGGAATCCAGGGCCTCGCTCGCTTCCGCGGCAACGTCTTCAAGCAGCGCGGCTGCGTGTCGATGGTCATCCGGCAGATTCCTTTCGCGATCAAAACCTTCGATCAGCTCGGGCTCCCGGGTGCCATCGCCAAGATGGCCGAGAAGCCGCGCGGACTGGTTCTCGTCACCGGCCCGACCGGCTCGGGTAAATCGACCACTCTCGCCGCGATGATCGACAAGATCAACCGCGAGCGAAAAGGCCATATCATCACGGTCGAAGATCCGATCGAATTCATCCACAAGCATCAGGAATGCATCATCAATCAGCGCGAGATCGGGAGCGACACCAAGTCGTACGCCAACGCGCTCAAGTACGCGTTGCGTGAAGATCCGGACGTAATTCTGATCGGCGAAATGCGCGACCTGGAGACGATCGCCGCGGCTCTGACGATCGCCGAGACGGGTCACTTGGCCTTCGCGACACTCCACACCAACTCCGCAGCCGAAGCGATCAATCGTATCATCGATGTCTTCCCGTCCCACCAGCAGTCGCAAGTAAGAGCGCAGCTCGCGTTCGTACTCGAGGGAATCGTCACCCAGACGCTCCTTCCCAAAGCGCAGGGAAAGGGACGCGTGATGGCCGCCGAGATTCTGGTGGTAACGCCGGCGATCCGCGCGCTCATTCGCGACGACAAGGTTCACCAGATCTACTCGTCCATGCAGGCCGGCAAGAAATTCGGCATGCAGACCCTGAACGACGCGTTGTACGCGCTCTACATGAACCGAGAGGTGGCGGCGGAAGAGTGCTTGCGCGTGAGTGGTGATCCGACCGAGTTCCAGCGCATGATTGGACAGCTGGATCCGGCTGACGATGGAAGTGGCGGCAAGTCAGCCGCCGGCAAGTCGGGAGCCACACGTGGACCCGCCCCGGGCTCACCAGTGAAACGTTAGGAGAGGATTAGGTAATGGCTACGTTCACATATACGGCGAGAGCATTCAACGGCGATCTGCGCACCGCGACGATCGATGCGTCCTCTCGCGATGATGTCATCGCCCAGCTCAGAAAGCAGAGACTCAGCGTCGTCAAGATCGACCAGGACGCCGCGAAGAAGATCGGCCGCGGGTCGATCAAGACGCGCGACGTCGTCATCTTCACCCGCCAGTTCTCGACGATGATCAACTCGGGTCTGCCGCTGGTGCAGGCCCTTACGATTCTCGCCGAGCAGACGGACAACAAGGCACTGGCGGAAGTCACCAGGAAAGTGGTGTTCGACGTAGAGTCCGGTAATACCGTTGCCGACGCGCTCTCCAAGCACCCGAGAGCGTTCACCAATCTGTACGTCAACATGGTCGCCGCAGGTGAAGCCGGTGGTATTCTCGACACGATTCTTCTCCGCCTCGCGACATTCCTCGAAAAGAACGACGCGCTGGTCAGAAAGGTGAAGGGCGCAATGATTTACCCGACGGTCATCATGAGCGTCGCGGCCATTGCGGTCGTGGTCCTCCTGATCTTCGTCATCCCGGTGTTCGCGGGCATGTTCGCATCGGCGGGCCAGGCGCTGCCAATGCCGACCCGACTCGTCATCGGTGCCTCGGGCTTCCTCAGGAGGTACTGGTGGGTGATAGGCGCCGTGGTCGTGATCGGCGGATACATGTTCAAGAAGTACTATGCTACGCCGCCCGGAAAACTCGTAATTGACCGGTTGATGTTGCGCATGCCGGTTCTCGGTGACGTGCTGCGCAAGTCCGCGGTGTCGCGCTTCACGCGTACGCTCGGCACGCTCATCAGCTCGGGCGTCAGCATTCTCGAAGGACTCGAGATTACGGCGAAGACGGCCGGCAACCGCGTCATTCAGGACGCGATCATGCAGTCCCGTTCCTCGATCGCCGGCGGTGACACGATCGCTCAGCCGCTCCAGAAGTCGAAGGTCTTCCCGCCCATGGTCATCTCGATGATCGCGGTCGGTGAGCAAACTGGTGGCCTGGACGAGATGTTGTCCAAGATTGCCGACTTCTACGACGAAGAAGTCGATGCCGCGGTGAGCAACCTTCTTTCACTGCTGGAGCCTATCATGATTGTCTTCCTCGGCGTTGTTGTCGGAGGCATGGTCGTGGCTATGTACCTCCCGATCTTCGACATGGTCAACGCGGTTCAATAAGATTCACGAGGCATAAAAAAAGGCCAGCCCGGAAGGGCTGGCCTTTTTGTCGTCTATGCCATCTTTCATGCAGGAAGCCGAAGCAGTCCTACCACATGATCCCGACGGTCACGGGAATGAAGCTCAGGTTCCCGCCAGTGATTGACACGCGATTATATCGTGCCTCGACGAACGTCTCGAAGCTGGTGCTGAGCGGCAGCTTAACTCCGCCCCCGATGTTGAACCCAAAGTCGTTCTCCGAGGCGCTGTTGCCGAACGTGTTGCCGGCGCTGGGACGGTACAGGCCTGCTCCGCCAATCACATAGGGCGTGAATCCCGACGCCGGCAGCGCGAACACCGCGTTTGCCGTGAATGCGGCGATGTTGATGTTGCCGCCGCCCACCTGGCGCCCGAATTCGTTGTACGCCGCCTCGAACCGCAGCCCAACCGGCGCCGCCGGCGGATTGTAACCCACGGCCAGTGTGACGTTGTAGCCCGTGTTCGTTGCCGTGCCGAGATCGCCGGTCGGGAACGCGATGCCCGCCGCGCCGCCTATCTGGAACGGATTGGACGAGCTCTGCGCGCGCGCAGCCGGTGCCGCCGCCGCGATGCCCGCCGCAACCAGAGTTGAAAGAATGATTCGGTTCACTATATCTCCAATGTTATGTATGACGCCTTGAGCCACTCTGGCTGGCATACCCGTCTCACCGCGTCCGGGTCCCGCACTGGACGGGAAGCCCGCTGAGAAGGCCACGAAGCAGATGGCCTCAGGTCGTCGCAGTCTTTCCCGCGTCGGCGCGCAATAGCGCGTCGATCTCCTGGAGATCTGCGGGAGTCAACTTCCAGCCCGCGGCCGCGGCGTTGGCACTTAGCTGCTGCGCCGATGAAGCGCCGGCGATCACCGACGCGACGACGCGATGCGCGAGCAGCCATGAAAACGCCAGCTCCAGAATCGTGTGGCCGCGCGACTCGGCGTACTCGATGAGGACTTCCACCTTGTCGAGGTTCTCATCGGTCAGAAGTTTCCGGTAGCGCTCGTACTTCGCGACCCGCGTGTCCTCGGGAATCGGCTGGCCCTTTCGATACTTTCCCGTGAGCAACCCGCTCTTGAGCGGAAAAAAAGGAAGGAACGCCAGGCCCTGTCGCTCGCATTCGGCGAGCACGCCTTCCTCCGGCTCTCGATGAAGAAGGCTGTACTCGTTCTGAACGCTCACGAACCTCGCTGAACCCGGGCCACGAGCGGCAGCGGCTTGCGCCTCGCGTATCTGCTGCGCCGAAAAGTTCGAGCAGCCGATCTCCCGCACCTTGCCGGCTTGTACGAGCTCGTCGAGCGCGCCCAGGGTTTCCTCGATGGGGATATCGGGGTCGGGGACGTGCTGCTGATACACATCGATGTAATCCGTACGAAGCCGCTTGAGACTCGCCTCGAAAGCCTGCCTCACGTATTCAGGGCGCGCGCCCCGACCCTGTCCGGGCATGTCGTTGCCGAACTTGGTGGCGATGATCACATCGGAGCGGTGCCCGCCGCCGATAAGAAAGCGGCCGATCAGCTCCTCGCTCCTGCCGCTCGCGTACATGTCGGCGGTATCGAAGAAGTTGATCCCTTCGTCGAGCGCCGCGTTGATGACTTCCTCGGTGCGCGTCTTGTCGATGCGCATGCCGAAGTTGTTGCAGCCCACGCCCACGACCGATACTTCGAGCGTGCCGATCTTTCGCTTTTCCACTCGCGCTCCTCTATAAGTCGGCGGCGGTCTCTACGTCGGCGGCGGTCTCTCCCAGCTCGCCACGATCCGGCAATTCGCGCACCCCGCGCTCGAGTCTCAACTTGCTGCCCCGAGCTCGAATGCCTCAGCAATCAGCCTGTAGGACTGTTTCCGCGCTTCGTGGCTGTGCGTGATGGTCACGATCATCAGCTCCTCGGCGCCGTACTCGCGCGCGATCGCTTCGAGGCCGTCGCGCACTACCGGTTTGGTGCCGAGCGTCATGCGCCGGCGGCGCGCGATCGGAAGCGCTCCGGCGGGCTCTTGGAGAAATCGCGTCGCTGTCTCCACTGTTGGTACAGGTATCATCTTCCCGGTCGTGCGCAGTAACGAGAGCGCCATCCGGCTGCTCGTGGCGAGTCGCTCCGCCTCCTCCTGCGTGTGGGCGCAAAGCGCCCACGTGGCCACAATCATCCTGGGCTCTCGCAACCGAGCAGATGGTGTGAATCGCTCCCGGTACAGCGCCGCAATGTGCGCGCCCTCGGAGTTAATGAAGTCCGCAAACACGTACGGCAGGCCCAGCTCTCCAGCCCAGATCGCACTTTGAGGGGACGAGCCGAGGAGCCAGATCTCGGGCGCTTCCGGTCCGCCTGGAAGTTTCGCCACGCGCGCGAATGGATGCTGATCCGGCAGGCTGCCCTCGAGATATCCGCGCAGCTCGACCAGCTGCTCCGGGAAATCGTCGGGCGCCGCCTGCCTTCGATCTCGCTGCAGCGCGAATGTCGCCAGAGGATCCGTTCCCGCTGCCCGCCCAATGCCGAGATCGACTCTCCCGGGAAAGAGTCCAGCGAGCATGCTGAACGTCTCGGCCACCTTGAGCGGACTGTAGTGGGGAAGCATTACTCCGCCCGAGCCGACGCGAATGCGCTTCGTGAGAGCGGCGATCGGACCGATCAGCGCCTCAGGGCTCGGACTCGCCAGCATCGGCGTGGCATGATGCTCCGCGACCCAATAGCGGCGATACCCGACCGACTCGGCGAGCTGCGCCAGATCGATGCTGTTTCGGAGAGCGTCCCCGCCAGTTGACCCTTCGGAGATCGGCGACTGGTCGAGAACGCTGAGGAGGCTCGTCATGACATCGCCTCTTGCGCGCTAGGGCCGATTCCTCGCAGGCAGGCTTTGAATAACGCCGGCCCCCTCCACACAAGCCGCAACGTCACGTATTACGTCCGACTGACACGCCCGCTGGCGCGACGCCGAGTCCGAAAAGAATCCTCCGACTTGCAACCCCACGCCGTCCCAGCAGCGCGACCGGCTCTCTCCCTCCGGCAGCGACTTGCAGAACGCTACGCCACGCGGAAGCTCGCTCGGCGCGTACGCGAGATGTCGCACCGCGCCCTCGTAGCACTCGCGCCGGTAGCGAGCAGGTGTGGCGTCGCAGGGATAGTGGAGATCGTTGGGCTTGAACAGAACGACGTTTGCCGCCGGCATCGAATGCCGATGCATCCCGAACATGCCGACGCCGAACGCCTGCATGCTGGCGCCCATGTTGTGCTCCATGAACACGCCGCTGTAGCAGCTCCGCTCGTCCCAGTCGCCGGCGAGCCGATCGCAATCCTTGAGTGACGCGTTAACGTCGTAGCGGTGGCACATCATGAGGCCGTGACCGGTCCCGTGAAGGCAGTCGAACAGCCGGAATGCTCGCGAGTGCCGCGCAGTCCATCACACGGCGCCAGCAACACGCTCTGGGTTATCGGCATCCCCATCCGCGCGTCGAAGTATCGCTGCAGAATTCCGTGATAGCATCCCGACTGGTAGCGGTCGTCGCACTGCGACAGCAGGCGCGTCGCGGTCGCGGGCGTGGATCGAACCGCATATCCAAGGGCGTGCGCGAGTGGATGTCCGAGCAGAACGAGCGAGGGATCGATGTGAATGATGCGATCGAGCGTTCCCATCGCCAGGGCGATGTTTCCGGCGAACGAGAGCGATGCGATGCCGTCGCCGAGGCAGGTGGAGTACGCGTCGATCGAATGTGTGACGTGCGGCTTACAGACCCCGAGCAGCGAGTCCGCGATCGCGCCCGAGTCCGAGCGCGGACGGCTCGGTGTGGTCGGGGCGGTGACGAGCGTATCGCCCTGCATGTCCTGCATTGCTGCGTGGTTTTCGTGCTGCGCGTCGCTGCGCGGCGCGATGACAAGGAGCGCAACGAGCGCAAGCGCCAGTACGGCCGAAGGGTATCTACGCAATGCCGAAGAGTTTCCGCGCAATGATGAGTTTCTGCGCAACAAGGAAGGATCAATCACCACTGGAGTATCACCGCGCGCCGCATGCGATTCAACTGCCTCGCAATGCTGGCGCGTCTGGCCGGCCACAAACTCGAACAGCCTCTCGGTATAAAGCGGCCGATACGCGGTGTAGAGCGCCGCGCGTTCCGAGAAATGATCCTTGAATCTCACGCGCGCCCCAGGGCGAGACGCGCTAGAGTTACCGCGACTCGAGGCTCAGGATGCGATTCAGCGCGGTCGCGACAAAGACCATGTCTATGCTCTTCAGGAACTCGTGCCAGGGTGGGGGAGCACGAAATGCCATTCTGCCGGCCGCATCTTCCCAGACCGGAACCACGACGCCGTTCATTTCCACCGAGACCGCACTCCGCTGAAACGCTTCCTGAATGTGAGCCTGCTCCGCGGGCGATCTTTTCCCGAAAGTGCGGTCCACGGGCACAATGATTATGTCCTGACCATCGCGCCGCAAATGCGCCACCTGAAAGGTGGGCATCGCGTCGGTCCGCTTCGGAGTTGGGTTTCCCATGTACCATTGAGACTTCCATGAGCGCGCAAGTCGGTCAATGTCGATTTTATTTCTCAAACTGTCGTTTTTCTATCACCAGTGAGTTAATGCCTTCCACGCGTGGCTGACGGCGCTACCTTCCCGTCAATGAGAAAACTCGCGGTCATTGCGCTGGCTTTTTTTGCGGGGGGCTGTACGGAGCACGCTCCCGGGACCGGGCCCGCCGACGCCGGGGGCACGCTCGTCATCTCGACGACCGCGGATCCCGGGACGCTCTTCCCTCCTCTCGTTATCAGCGTTCAAGCGAAGCAGATCACCGAGCAGATCTATGACTACCTCGCCGACGTCGGCCCAGACCTGGACACCAGAAACGAAAAAGGATTTCGCCTGGGCCTCTCTGACCGGTGGCGCTGGTCTGGCGACTCGCTGACGCTGGCGTTTCACGTCAATCCGCGGGCAAAGTGGCACGATGGAAGGGATGTCACGGCGCGAGACGTTCAATTCACTTTCGCGCTCAACAAGAACCCCGCGCTCGGCGGTAGAATGGGCACCGAGCTCGCGAACATCGATTCCGTGACTGTGACCGACTCACTCACGGCTGTGTTCTGGTTTCGCGCGAGATCGCCGACGCAGTTCCTCGATGCCGCGGCGCAATTGCTCATCCTTCCCGCGCACCAGTTGGAGAAAATTCCAGTCGACTCGCTGCGCGAAGGCGCGCCGCCGCCCATCGGCACCGGGCGCTTCCGCCTGCGAAAGTGGGACAAGGGCGCCTCGGTGGAGATCATCGCTGATACTTCCAATTTTCGCGGGCGGGCGAGGCTGGATCGGGTGATCTGGAGCGTCGCACCGGAGTTCACGACGGCGGTGACGAGGCTGTTTAGCGGAGACGCCGATCTGTTCGATGCGCTCCGCCCAGAGAACCTGCAGCAGCTCGCGCGATACAGGAACGTCCGGACGATACTCCTGCCCGGAATGGACTACGCTTTTCTCCGGTTCAATCTGCGCGATCCAACGAACAAGGCCCGGCCACACCCGCTCTTCGGCGATCGCGATCTGCGCCGCGCAATCACCATGGCCGTCAACCGCGGCACGCTGGTGCGGAGTGTCCTGGACACCTTTGCGCTGGTGCCCGTCGGCCCGATCGTGCGTGCTTATCCGACTACGGATCCGCGGGGCGCACAGCTCCCATTCGATTCGGCGCGCGCGAGCCGGCTTCTCGATTCGCTGGGATGGGTGCGTCGGGGCGTGGACGGAATGAGAGCGAAAAACGGGCGAGAGCTCGCCTTCACACTCATCATCCCGACTTCGAGCATGAACAGGATCAGGATGGGACCACTGCTCCAGGAACAGCTTCGCCGCATGGGTATTCGCGTGCAGCTGGAACAGCTCGAAGCATCCACGGAAGGCGACAGGGAAGCCCGTGGCGCATTCGATGCCGCGCTCGGCGGCTGGACCATGAGCTCTAGCCCGGACGGGATGAAGGGAGCGTGGAGCAGCCAGGGCATCGGCAAGAATGGCGTCAACTATGGGTCGTACAGCAATCCTAGATTCGACGCCTTGCTCGATAGCGCGCTTCGGGCGGACCCCACCCAGGCGCGCGAAAAGTTCGCAAAGGCCCTCGCCGTTATCAACGAAGACGCGCCCGCCATCTGGCTGTACGAACCTCGGAAAATCCTGGGGGTCCACAGGCGAATCCGGACTACCGAAATGCGCCCGGACGCGTGGTGGTTTGACCTCGCCGACTGGTACATACCCCGCTCTGAGCGCCTTCTAAGGGACCGAATCCCCCTGGTGCGTTGAAGCTTCCTGGAGGGGCTTAACTCGCCGAAGGTGATATGAAATCGCCCCTATGATGATACGAAAAAGGCATTTCCTTAATGCGCGCATAGTGGCATTTTAATGCACCAAATTGCGCCCAAAAAAGGCCCTATGATCCGGCATCAAGTCTACTTCGATACACTCGGTTCCATGCAGGAAGACAGCGCTTCCTGGTGCGCCATATTCGCCGGACTTTCAGTCCTGCGTCTCGTGGACGCCTATGCCGATACCGGATCGTCCATCGACCCGGCGAATTGGGCGCAGCTGCACAGCGTGCGTGCCGCGATCGAGAGAGTCAGCGAGGGCGATACCGTGCGGAGCGCGCTGACCACCGTGCTCGAGGAAGTGACGAACCGCAGGTCGATCGACGAGACCGTTTGCAGGTCGCTCATGGCGTACGGGCGCACGCTGGACTACGCCGCAGCCTGGGGACTCGCGATCGATGTTTTCTCGACCGTTGCCAAGCTGGCCCGTCCGGAAAAGAATGCCAAGCTCGCCGTCGAGGCGCAGGTGGCCGTGGGCGGCGCGGCGCGCCGCAATGGCGATTGGGACACCTCTGCGCGCGCCTACTCGCAGGCTGCCTACATCGCTGACACAGTCGGCGATCGTCAGGGCGTGCTGACTGTGCAGGTTGGTATCGCGAACACGTACATGGCCAAGGGTAACCTGCCCCAGGCGCAGACCATCCTCGACGACGTGCTTGTTCAGGCGCGCGATCAGGAATTGCTGCAGGTCCAGGCGGTAGCGCTTCACAGCCGTGCAGTGTTGGCGGCTTATAAAGGCGATCATTCCGAAGGAATCAAGCTCGCCAATGAGGCGCTTAACCTCACAACGAGTCCTGCTGAACGGGATTCCGTTCTGGAGGATATCGGGGCGATGTTCACGGAGCTCGGCCTGCACGACGCCGCGCGCGATTCCCACCTCATACTCGCTTCCACAGCTCAGTCCAAAATGGTTCGCGGCACGGCCACGATCAACTTGATGGAATTGGCATCGCTTGACGACATGCCCGAAGCGTTTGACTCGTACGCTCGCGAGCTTGCGCAATCCGCGCTCGGGCCCTGGCTTCGCGCGCACTACCTGCTTTTCCTTGGCGAAGGCATGAACCGCCTCGGTCGTCGCGACGCATCAGAGGAAGCGCTCAAAGAGGCGATTTCGTTCGCCGAAGCCAATCAGATTCACCTGGTCTCGTTCAAGGCGCAGTCCGCACTTTCTGCGATTCGTAGCGCCGCCCGCCCGAACAAGGCGTTTGTTGCGCCTCCTGCGTGGGTTCCCGAGGAGGTCAGCACCGTGGTTCGCGCAATGTCCGAGCTGCGCAAGACGGCGGTGGCTGCGAGCACGTAAAGGACTTACGGGCAGCCACCGGTCCGCTTTTGATTTAGTGGCCGATGCAGGTCGAAGAGCCGTTCATAACCGGGCAAGCATCGTTCTTCGGGGCGGTCATGTCTGAGCAAGCGGTGAGGACGACGGCGGCGATGATGACGGCTGCGGCGAAAAGTCTGTTGCGGGTCATTGGAAAAACTCCTGACAAGAGAAGGGAGAGGGCCTTGGGGAACTAAGCACGCCTCAACGTACCTCCCTCCGTGAACGCCGAAATGTCGTTTTCTTATCAGAAAATGGCTGTTTCCTACCAAAAACAGCACTTTTCTTATCATTTGCCCTCGCGCTGCCGAGTCTTTGGCGCCAGTTTCCTTAGATCATGCGCGCGATCGCCCCATGAGCGTTGCGGCGTTCCTGCCCTCCCGACTGCTCACTCACGTCAAGCACGTCCTCGCTGATGAGCCCGAGATCTTTGTCGCCTCATCATGGCAGGAGCTCGAATCCATCATCCGCCGCAAGCCGATCAGCGTTGTAATCCTCGACCCGACGGCGGACGGGATCATGAACGTCAGCGCAGTCGCCGGACTCCTCAAGCGCTACCCGTCCCTTCCGTTGATCGCGTACGTCACGCTCCACGCCCCCCAGTTCAACGCCGTCGCGCAACTCGGCCGGCTCGGACTGAAGGAAGTCGTTCTTCACCACTTCGACGACGAGCCTGAGGGATTCCGTGAACGAGTCGAGCGCGTGGAAGCCAACGCGCTGACACACGATGTCATCGAAGCACTGCGAGACCGGCTCGTCCAACTTCCAAGGCAGCTCTCCGTCGCGGTCGAGAATCTTTTCGACCAGCCCCACCGGTACACGAGCGCCCTCGACCTCGGCATGGAGGCCGGCATCGCCATCGTGAGCGTTTATCGAAACCTGGACGCCGCGCAGCTTGGCTCACCGAAGCGTCTGCTCATCGCCGCAAAGGTTCTGCGAGGCTTCGGCTACCTGCGCGATCCCGGCTACTCGGTGCTCGATGTCTCGATCAAGCTGGGATACAAGACTGCCCGCATCTTCTCCGAGCACTGGGTGAACGTGTTCGGAATTACGCCCGCACGCGTTCGAACCCGCCTTACTGACGAAGCCGCAATCGAAAGTGTGTTGCGGTGGCTGGGAGCGGGCGATGACGATTCGCTCCCCGACGATCTGGGCCGCCCGCTTGGGCGCAACGGATCGCGACCGCGTCGTCGCCGGAAGCCTGAGCCGAGCTAGGCGAGTCCCATTGCAGGATGCCCTTCAAGTCGTCCAGAAGGGGTACCGCGGAGGTGGAACCCTTCGGCCCTTCCGGGTCCCGCGCCTGGTCCGCAGCCCGTATGAAATCGCTCCATAGATGACCCAGCCTGACCGCCAAGGGCTCGCCGCCCAACTCGTCGCCGATCGAGTCGACGACGGTCAGGTGCGGCCTTTCAATGTCGCCCACCAGCGGCGAGCGATGCTTTCGGTTGGTCATTTGGACGGGGGCGGTGCGCTGTCGGGTGGGTCCAGGTGGTCAAAGGCGATGACTGACCCGCCCGTGAATGCATTGACCACTATGCGACCATCGCTCGTCACACGTCTAGCGGCAACCATATGATCCGCAAACCACCTTCCTCGGCTGGTCCCCAGATCGTCATATCGGACCCCGCTCCCGCTGGATGAGGAATGGATGAAGCGGCCGTTCCCCGCGTAGATCGCGACGTGGCTGATCCGCCCTCCCTGGGCAAACAGCATCAGGTCGCCAACCGCGAGTGAGCGGGTCGATGGCTCGACGGCGATTCCCGCTCCCGCCATCTGCCGCGACGTGCGCGGCAGGTCCACACCCTGAATTCCGTAGACGTATTGAACGAATCCGGAGCAATCGAAACCCGTTCGCGGCGAAGTCCCGCCGTAACGATACGGCACGCCGATGTACTGTTCCGCTGTCGGCACTACTCTGCGAGCGGCTCCGCTCGCAGAGGTGGTGCTGACGGGCCAGGTCGTGCGTGACGTCCGGGGCGGGCGCGAAGCACTAGGAGGTACGTCCGCGGTGCGCCTCGAATAGACCGAGGAACGCGAGCGGCCTCCGCCGAAATGAAGCCCGATTCCCACGCGGTATTCGAGTCCGTGAACGAACTGGGAGTCAGCCACGGTCGCAGGAGCGGCCAGATGTCGGGACCGGACTTCGCCGTTGATTGACAGGAGGCGGCCAAGGGCAAGCTGAAGTCCGCCTCCGTAACTCCATGTGCGGATGGCGTCAGTGAAAACCGCCGGTTGCGCGCTGCTCTCGAGCCCGATTCCGGCAAAGGCGTATGGCATGAAGCCTTCGCCGAGTCGGGCATTGACGGGCCCGAACATGAGATCGGCGTTGGTCGCCCAAACCAGATTGGACGGGCCCTGATTGATCCCAAACGTGTTAGTTGTGAGCGAGGAGATTCCCAGCCCGCCGCTCCCCCGGATTCCCAAGTAGGGTGTGCCCATGCTGAGGGAGAGTCCCCCAATTGTTCTGGTTATGGGGGCGGCGTTATCGAGAGCTCCGTAGAACTCCACACCGCCGGCCACCTGGGCAGCCAGACCGCCCGGTAGTGCTAAATACGATAGGACTCCAGAGAGACCTATCAAGCGTCGCAGGTGCATAAGCGACTCCACTGAAGAGGTTGGGACCTGATAAAGCATTAGGGGTACCAAGCCGTGCCAAGTCGTTAAGCCAATGACCCACAACGTCTTAACCTCACAAGCCTCAGCTGTAAACACCCTATTGTCACCTTTCTCGGACAGGCATTGAGGTCAGAGGAACGATTCGATTTGACCGGGTAGGATTAAATGGACCCAAGAATCAGCCGGATCTGGCCTTAACAACGGGTCGCAAACCCGGTCAAACATATGTTCGGCGAGATCTCCTTCTTGGATGCTCGTCCGGTCGTGCTTGTCACGGGTCGAGTGAAGCCCGCCGCCCTCAAGCCTGGAGACACGAAATGCCAACGATTGAATGGCGCTCGATCCTGGCTTTGCTCACGGCTGGACTCATCGTGAGCACGCGCTCGCCCATCGGAACCTCCTCGATCGGGTCAATCGGCAACGCCGTCGAGACCGCCTCCGCCCGCATCGCTGACAACCTCTCCGGCGATGGCCCGCACCTCGGCTTCGATACTTTCGCGTATCCCGGGGACGATGCGATGCAGGCGTGGCTGACCGCCGACAAACCGTACAGGTGGGTCGGCTACTACTTGTCCGCCCCCTGCCACAACGACACCTCGTGGCAAGGAAAGAGAGAGACGCTTTCCACCATGGGTTGGGGCATGGCGGTCATCTACGTCGGCCAGCAGACCTGGGGCAAGATCCCCGGACAGAAGGTCGCGATCACACGCTACGTCGCCAAGCGCGTTCAACAGGTGAAAACGCGCAACGGCAAGCGCGTAGTCAGCTACGTCAATAAACGCGTTCCCGTCAAAGTGCTGGTAGCCCCGCGCACATCTCCTGGCTCGAGCTGCTCGACGCAGTTCGTGAACGCCGCACGCGGAACCGCCGATGCGAACGACGCAATCGCGAAGACCGCGGACGAGGGCTTTGGGAACGGCACCGTGATCTTTCTCGACATCGAGCGAATGGAGACGGTGCCGAAGGCAATGCGCGACTACTATGAGGCCTGGACCAAACGGGTGGTCGAGGACGGTCGCTTCCGCCCGGCCTATTACGCTCACAGCTTCAACGCGGATCTCATTTACGGCGATGTGAAACAGGTGCTCGCCGCGGCCGGTGTCTCGGGTGATCCTCCGTTCTGGATTGCGAGCGAGCGCGGCTTCGCCATCGACAAGGCACCGACAGAAGTCGGCCACGCATTCGCGCAGGTCTGGCAGGGTCTGCTCGACGTCGTCGAAACCCACAACGGCGTCAAGCTGCCGATCGACGTCAACGTCGCCCAGCTCCCGTCGCCATCCGAGGATTATCGGGCCGGAGAGTAGTCCGGACTATTCACGGTCCGAGGTTTATCCGGGTGGAGAGGATTCCAGGCTATTTGACGCGAGTGATGAAATCTTCGCGGTTCGGCGGGCGGAAGATCAAGTCGACGGCGAGCCAGGTCGTCTTGGCGAACGGGTAACAGAGCACGGCGCCAAGAATCGACAGCAGGACACCGCCGTATTGCAACGCATCCCAGGGCGGATTGGGCCAGGTCGCGACCACCACGACGAGAAATGCGAGTGCGAGCAGTATCTCGACCGCAATGAGGTTGAGCGTGTACGCGCCTATGAAGTAATCTGATTCACCGCGCTCGAGCAGGATTCCGCAATGCGGGCAACGCTCCTTCATCCTGAAGAATCCCGTGAACAGGCCGCCGTGCCCGCAGTTCGGACACCGGAGAAGGAGCGCGCGACCCAGAAGGCGCCACGGTGAGTGGCGCGAAATGTCCGGATGCGCTGGATCGGCTACGCGGCTCGCTTGCTCTTCCACCATCAATCGTCGCGCACAATTCAGGCCCTGCCGTTCGCGCCGACCGCGAAGCCGTCCGCCTATCTCAGTGACCGCGCACAGGGTGCGGCTCGTATGGCTCCTCGACGGCGCGGATGTGCTCTTCGCTCAGCTCGACGTCGAGCGCACGAACCGCGCTCTCGAGATGCTCGATCTTGGTGGCACCGACGATTGGGGCGGCGACACCCGGTTTCTTCAGCAGCCATGCCAGGGCTACTTCGGAGGGTGAGACGCCAACCTCGTTCGCCACTCTGCGCACGGCTTCGATCACCTTCAAATCCGAAGGAGAGTCGTAGAGGTCGACGGCGTACGTATCACTGTCGGCCCGGGTCGTACCCTCCGCCGGCGAAGGAGTTGTGCGCGCAAGCCGTCCTCGCGCGAGCGGCGACCAGGGGACGACGCCCACGCCTTCCTCGAGACAGAGCGGAATCATCTCACGCTCTTCCTCCCGGTACACGAGGTTGTAGTGATTCTGCATCGATATGAATCGCGCCCAGCCGCGTCTCTCCGAAACGCTGAGCGAGCGCGCCATCTGCCACGCGTATCCGGAGCTCGCTCCGATATAGCGGACCTTGCCCTGGTGCACGAGGTGGTCTAGCGCCCCGAGGGTCTCTTCAATTGGTACACTGCTCTTGAAGCGGTGAATCTGGTAGAGATCAATCGTCTCCACGCCCAGCCGGCGGAGACTCGCCTCGCAAGCCTGCACGATGTGCTTGCGCGAGATCCCTCCCATGTTCGGCCCGTCGCCCATCGGGAAATGGACCTTGGTCGCGAGGACGATCTCGTCCATTTTCGCCATCTCCCGGAGCGCACGCCCCGTGACCTCCTCGCTCACGCCCATCGAATACATGTCGGCCGTGTCGAAGAAGTTGATGCCGAGCTCGAGCGCTTTTTTGTAGAAGGGACGCGAGTCGACTTCGTCCAGAATCCACGGTCGCCACTTGGGGGTTCCGTAGGTCATGCAACCGAGACATATCCGCGAGACTTCGAGTCCGCTGCGGCCTAGCTGGGTGTACTTCATCAAGCGCTCCGGGTATGCCTGCTAGGGGGCAGGCGATCACGTAAGGGTATCATCTGACTTGGGGCGGCGAGGACAGTCTTAGCACGCTCACGGGGAATACTATATACGCAGTCGATGAACGCGATATACGCAGTCGATGAACGCGGCCCGCGAATCCTCAACCCTTTCCCGGCAACGGTTGTCAGAAGGTCGACAATGGAGCGGGTTGCACGACAAGCGATGCCGATCCTGCAAAAGGTTCTGGCGCGTCGCGATGCTTGCTCGGTGGCGCTGCGTCGGAAGGCGGTGTTCCTGGTCTCGCAGAAGCGATTGACCAGACTGCGAACATCATCATGAGTGTCGCGCGCAACACCCGGACACAGTCGGTGTTCTGGCTCGGTCAGGCGGCGGACAATCCCATGACCAGCGCGCGCTCGATCTGTTCGAGGAGCTGCAGACGAAGAAGTAGCTCGATCAGCGCGGAATGATTGCAAAGGGGGGTGCTCCGAAATAGCATCCCTCTTCTGCATCCGGGACAATCGTGGATTTCACTCACATATCTACACAGCTCTCATCCAGTCCGCTCACCGCGCTGCCGATCCTGTTCATCGCGGGCGTGCTGACGAGCCTCGCTCCGTGCATCTATCCGATGATTCCGATCACCGCGGCGATCGTCGGAGGCAGCGCCGTCGGGGAAGCGCCGCGTGCGCGCTCCCGGACTGTGTTTCTGACTTTCGCTTACGTGCTCGGGCTCTCCCTCGCGTACGCGTCGGTTGGCCTGTTCGCGGGACTCACTGGCACTCTGTTCGGTTCGGTGAGCACCAATCCGTGGCTGTACTTCACGATGGCGAACCTTCTGATCATCGCCGCACTGGCAATGCTCGAGGTGATTCCGGTGCGAGTGCCGGCGTGGCTCCTCGCGCGCGCGGCAACCGCGGGTAAGGGAGGGAGCCTTTACGGCGTGTTCGTCATGGGCGCCGCTTCCGGACTGGTAGCCGCACCGTGCTCGGCGCCCGTCATGGCGGCGGTCCTGACCTGGGTCACCGCGACAAAGAGTGGCGTGCTCGGATTCATCTACCTGTTCGTATTCTCGCTCGGGATGTGCACGCTGCTCGTGCTGGTGGGACTCTTTAGCGGCGCCCTGGCGCGCCTGCCGAAGGCAGGCACGTGGATGGTCTGGATCAAGCGGCTCTTCGCGCTGATCATGTTGGGCGTCGCGGAGTATTACCTTGTGCAGATGGGGCTGCTCCTCATCTGAACGACCCCCGACATCGAACTCACAATCCGAACCAGATGATCATTCGAAAGCTGTTCCAATCGTCGAAAATATCTCTCACGGTATTTCTGTCCGCGGCGGCATTGGCATCCACACCCGCGTTGGCGCAGGATCTCGGCATCGAGGTCGGCGCGCAGGCGCCGGCGGTGACAGTACAGTCTCTCGATGGCAAGCAGGTCGATCTCGGTAGCTACGTCGGCAAGACGCCGATGCTGATCGAGTTCTGGGCTACGTGGTGCCCGAACTGCAAGGAGCTGATGCCGGCGCTGCTCGACGCCGAGAAGAAGTTCGGGAAGAAGGTGAAGTTCGTGGGGATCGCGGTGGCGATCAATCAGTCGCCTGAGAGAGTGCGGAGGTGGCTCGCGGCGAATCCGTTGCCGCACGACACCTACTACGATACGCAAGGCAAAGCGGCGAGCGCGTTCGACGCTCCCGCCACTTCGTATGTTGTCGTGCTCGACAAAACGGGTCGCGTGGTTTACACGGGCCTCGGCGGAAAACAGGACCTCGAGGCGGCGCTAAAGAAGGCGCTATAGCCTTGGCATTTTCCGTTCAGCAGGTGTTGCAGACGAAAAAAGAGCCGCGGACAAGTCCGCGGCTCTTTGTTATTTGGTCGAATCCGGCTTCGGTGGAGGAGCAAGACTGTCAACGACCGCCGCGAGATCGGTGTACGCCGAAGGAGTGAGAACCTTGAACGGCTTGGTCACGTAGGCGATACGTCCGTCGGGACGCACAACAAACAGAGACCGGTTGTCCAGTTTGTTCTTGGCATCGTACGCGACGTAGAGCTGTCCGACTTTTCCGCCGGGGTCGCTGGCGAAGAGAACGGGGAAGTCCTCGTCGCGCGCCCACGACGCGAGCGCGGTGTCGGGATCTACGCTGATGCCGATGACGACGACGTTCCGTCCGTTGTTGAAGAGCGTGGCGTACTGATCACGGTACGCCTCCATTTGAATGGTTCAGCCTTTGGTTCGCGCCTGATAGAAGAAGGCGAGGACGACGGTGCGCCCGCGATAGTCGGAGAGTCTGACGGGCGCTTTAAGGAGGCCGTACCTGTCGGCGCCGTCGAGGGTGAAATCAGGCGCGACATTGTTGACCACGGGGCCCGCGGGAACCGCCGTTGCGGGTGGAGCAGTCTGCTGTGCGCGTGCGGCCTGACCGGCGGTCACAAGCGACGCCGCGGCGGCAATCGTTAGAGTGGCGAATTTTGCTAGAGTGGCGAATTTTGCTCGAACGAGCATGCTTAAATCCCCAATGCGATATTGAGAAAGAACTACAACTGAACGGGATGCGAGTTGTCAGTGGCGCAGATGCCAGTTAACAGTTCACGATGCCCGGACGTCACGGAGTCTACATCGCGGATCATTTCACGGCTAGCCATCGCAGTTGAAAACCATCGCGTTCATTAAACCCAACTACGGCGCCGGGAGAATCCGGCGCTCGCTGGCAGCGGTTCAGATGCTCTTGGCGCCGCTCGCGCTCGTGGAATTCCCTGCCCTGACTGCCAGCGCGCAGGGCGGTCAACATGCTTCCGGCGTCTTCGAGATAGGCGCGCAAGCAATCGGGGTCGCGACCCGCGAATCGCCCGCGATTGACGGTCGTACACTCGCGGAGGGTTACCTGACCCAGCCGATGATCATGGCTCAGCTCGATCCATGGAGCGGTTTGCTCTCGCTGAAAGGGACGCTCGATTTCGAGGGAGCCACCATCAAGCGCGGGGAGCTGAACGCCGGCATCTACGGCGAGGGATACATCGATCGCCGTCATCCGCACACCTATCTACACGAGATGGTGCTCACATCGGAGCGAAGATTTGGCGGGGACGGCACGAGTGGCGTGTCCATTACAGTTGGGAAGGGCTTTGCGGCCTTCGGTACCGATGACCCGATGGCGCGGCCGTTCGAGAAGTATCCGATCAACCACCACCTGGCCCAGATCCTGGAGCGCGCCGTCGCGATCGGCGCGCTGCGCGCAGGCCGCTGGATCTTCGAAGGAGGGGCGTTCAATGGAGATGAGCCAACCAGTCCTGGAGACACTCCCAACCGGAACCGATACTGGGATTCGTGGTCCGGTCGGATCACGTTTGTTCCCTGGCCGCAGGGAGAATTCCAGACCAGCTACGCGCGAGTGAAATCGCCAGAGAACCCGGACGGGGGCGGCGCCGATCAGCGCAAGCAAAGCGCATCGATCCGCCTCGAAGATGTCCAGCATTCCGGCTACGCCCTGTTCGAGTGGGCGCGTAGCGGGGACTACGTCGGATCGACGCGCAGCTTCGCCTATACATCACTTCTGGCGGAAACGTGGGCACGCTACGATCGCTTGAACGGGGCGCTCAGAATCGAGCGCACCGAGCGGCCAGACGAGCAACGTCTCGTCGACCCGTTCAGAACTCCGGTTCCCGCTACCGATCTCGGCATTGCGGGCCGCTCGCGCTGGACGATCATCACCGCGCGCGCCGCCGCCTCCTTCGTGAATGCCAGAGCTTTCTCCCTTGAGCCGTTTGCCGAATTGGCGCGAGCTCGTGTCAGCCCGACGCTGCGGCCGTCGGGATTCGATCCGCGCCAGTTCTATGGATCCGATCACCTATGGAGCGTATCGGTCGGGGCCAAGCTGGCGTTCGGGATGTCTCACATGCGAATGGGCCGGTACGGTGTCGCGATTGCGAGGAACCCGGATGTAAGAATGGGCGGTATGAAGATGGAGAACATGTAGAATGCGGTTCGCGATCCTGACGTGTGCGATTCTCACGCTGGCATGCGGATCCGATAATCCTGTGACGCCGCCGACGGGCTCGCGTGCCCTCACCGTATTCGGAGCCGGGCGGGTCTCGGACCGCTACACCGGAGAGATCTGGGTGCGGGGGAGCGTCGCCTAGGCCCAGCGGGCTGGGACCCGTCTTTATATGGGGTGTGCAGCTGGTCGGATTGCGCGTCTATGCTTCGGACATGCTCAACGGAATCTGGAAGCTCGGCCCGGCTTCGCTCCCGCCGGGCTGAAACCGGGCCCCGTTCAAACCGTAAGGGGGGCAGGGGTTGTCCAACCCTGTCACACCGGAACGGAGTCCTAAATGAAGCGGCAGTTTCGCGGTGCAGCCTTCGCGGCGGCACCTTTTCTAATCGGCTCGACAGCGCGCGCGCAGTGGTCCAGCCCATATACGGCGCCGAGGAATGCTGTGGTTGACGCAGTAGGCGCCAAATCCGTCGAGGTCGAGGCGGGCGCGGGAACGCTCCGCGTCGAAGGCAAAGCCGGCCTGCGGCAGGTGCAGGTAACCGGCACCGCCCGGTCATCTTCGCAGCAATTCCTCACCAGGATCAAGCTGATCGCCGAGCGGCGAGGAGATGTCGTGTTCATCAAAGCGGACATTCCCGACGGCGAGCGGGGCTACAACGACGACGACTATTCCGCGGCGCTCGATCTCGTGATCGAGGTTCCGCAGGGAATCAACGCCGACGTCTCCGATGGCAGCGGCGATGCGAAGATTGTGAACATTGGCTCGCTGGATGCGACTGACGGGTCGGGATCGTTTTCCGTGATCGGGGCCGCGGGATCAGTTCGCGTTACGGACGGCTCGGGTGATCTCACGATCGAGAACGTCGGTGGCGATGTGAAGGTGGACGATGGCTCGGGCGACATCAACGTCCGCAACGTGACCGGATCGTTCACGGTCGAGAGCGATGGGTCAGGGGGCATCTACGCCACTGACGTACGCGGCTCGGTGATCGTGCAGAACGATGGATCAGGCAGTATCGAAGTGAACAAAGTCGGCAAGGACTTCAAGGTCGAGTCAAAGGGGAGCGGCAGCATTGACTACGCCGACGTCTCCGGACAGATCGACATCCCGGAGCGCCATCGCGACCGGCACCGAAGGGGCGGCGAGCGGTAGTCTTTTCTTGACGGGGCGGTTGCTCCCTTCTATGGCGTGGCGCCTGTGAGATTGCAGCGCCACCATCCCGGCGAGGACCTGATCCGCGGTTCGAGTCGTGCGCGGCGTGAAGTCGTGCACGTTTATTGCCGACATTCCCCCCAACTGTGCGGGACGCGGATTACGCGAGAGAGCGTCTTCCTCACGAACTTTTCTTCCTGCCTTCAACGGAGAACTAAATGCGCTTTCTGGCAATCAGCTTCTGTGCTCTTGCTTTACTACCCGCTGCATCCGGTGCCCAGCAGTCGGCTCAAAACTCAGTGAAAGGCCCTACGCTGCAGGCGGCGTCAGTCGGATTTCGCCTGAACGAGGCCAAGGTTGACGCATCCACTAAGGTCACTGCGGCTCCCGTGATCCGCCGCCATGAGGGACAGGATGTGGCGCTCATGGTCGTGGGCGTGGGTGCGATGATCGCGGGCGCGCTCATTGGCGACAAAGCTGGAACGATCATCATCATCGGCGGCGCGGCAATGGCACTGTTCGGGCTCTACCAATATCTCGAGTAGGGCCTAGGCTTCGCCTTCGACGTGCAGCGTTCCGGAGCTGACGAGCACCGAGGAGCCGCCCACTCTTATCGCGGCCAGCTGTCCCCGCTTCAGATCAACCTCCAGCTCGAGCCTGCTCGGCCTGCCCATCTCGACGCCCTGATCGACACTCCAGCGGAGCGTTCCCTCGCGCGTCTCCGACCGCAGTGCCAAAAACCCGGCGAGCGCTGCGCAGGCGCTGCCCGTTGCCGGGTCCTCCCCGATGCCAAGTCCGGGCGCGAACATTCGCGCCCGGATATGGCCGCCCTCGAAGATGTTGCTCCAGTCGTCCGTGCTGAACACGAACATTTCGGGTGCCCAGTAGTCGCGCAGCCCCTGTTCCCATTTCGCGATGTCGACCTTCACCCACGAGAGCATCTCTGGTTTCTTGAGCGGGATGAAGAGATAGGGCAAGCCGCACGACACCGCTTCCGGCTCGATCATGTCGTCCGCCACTATGTGGCTCGGCTCGAGCGATAGGATCTCGCATAGCGTTTCCGGCGGCGGCGGCGGATCGTTGATTTCGGGGAGCTTCGCAGACGTGAGCTGCGCGAAGATGGGCTTTCCGTTCTTGGCGCGAATGAGGACAGGTACGGGTCCTACACCCTCCTCCAGCACGATTCGTGTTTCGTCGCCGTTGAGGGGAATCTCACCGATCGATGCGAGGACGAACGCGCAACCCACCGTTGGATGACCCGCGAACGGCAGCTCCGCTCCGGGGGTGAAGATGCGCACGCGGCGGGTATTGGTGCTCTGCTGCGGAGGAAAAACGAAGACGGTTTCCGAGTAGTTGAATTCGCGCGTGATGGCCTGCATCTGCGTTTCCGACAAGCCGCGCGCGTCCGGAATCACGGCGAGCGGATTCCCACCATGAAGGTGATCGGTGAAGACGTCGGCGGTGTGAAAGGTGTAGGGCATAACGCCCAAGAATGTGCGAAGAGCCGGCCTTTCCGGCTACCAGGCGAGCTTCCCGCCGAGCTACCCGCTACCCAGCACCCAGGCGGAGCCAATTCTCATTGACGGCAAGGCCTTGGCTGGTTAGGTTTAAAGCCTGAAGCGCAACGATTGCGCATTGGAGCCAGCGAACTGTAGAGGGACCTGGGATGTTGCCAGGTCTTTTTTTGGTTCTGGCGAACAAATGCGGCCATTTCGGCCGCGAACAAACAGTAGTCGGACAGGTACCGCAAAAACGGCACTCCGACACAATTGAATGAGGATGTACCGAACATGCGTACCACCGGCAAAGTGAAATGGTTCAACGACGCCAAGGGCTTTGGCTTCATCACCCCCGAGAACGGACAGAAGGATTGCTTCGTTCATCATTCCGCCATTCAGGGCAACGGCTTCAAGTCGTTGGCCGAAGGCGAGCGCGTTGAATTCGACGTCGTGCAGGGCCAAAAGGGCCCCGCAGCCGAAAACGTCACCAAGCTCGGCGCTTAAGTCGTAGCTTGCTGAGCGCAGGATAAGAAAGCGGGGCCGCTCTGGACAACTCCAGACCGGCCCCGTTTTCTTTAGCTCCTACCGCGGGAAGAGTTTGGAACTACCACTGCGAGAAGAATAAGGCAGGAGGTGCCCGGTCGTGGGTGTGAGGCGAGAGGTAAATGCAAATACATTGCGCTTCTACCTCTAACCTCATATCTAGCACCTCCTACCTAGCTTCCCTCGCATTTGGTTTTAGTCTTAGCATTCAACCCAAGGGGGTATATGGCAAAAGAAGAAGCAATCGAGCTGGAAGGAACCGTTACTGAAGTGCTGCCAGATGCGACGTTCCGCGTGCAGGTGAACAACGGCCACGACGTGCACGCCACGATCGCGGGAAAGATGCGGAGATTTCGTATCCGCGTTCTAGCAGGAGACCGCGTAACTCTCGAGGTGTCGCCTTACGACCTGACGAGAGGACGCATCACCTTCCGCCACAAGAGCTGACGCACTAGCTCGTATTTCCAGCTACTGCGCGTAACGCAGTATGTCATAATAGAACCGCACGCCGTAACCGACGTTCTCAACCGTTAGACGCTCGTCGTTGCCGTGCATCCCGCGCTGGATTTCCGGTCGCGGGATCTTGAACGGACTGAACCCATAGGTCGTTATCCCCACCTTGCGATAGGTCGGCCTGTCCGTCGCCGCGGTCTCCATTGGAGTCGTGACGAATGCGCCTGGCTCGCGATCGTGAGCCGCTCTCTCGATGGCGCGGAAGAGGTCGGTATCGACGGGACTCTCGAGCGGTGCCTTGGTATTGGCCAGGTGGGTGAAGTGCACGGCCGTATCGCCGACAATCGCCTCCAGTGTCTTCAGGAACGCCGTCGTGTCCTGATCGGGCAGCAATCTCACATCAATGTCTGCTGTGGCGACTCCGGGAATGACGTTCGTCTTGTTCGAGCCGGCGAGACCGGTCAGCGAGATAGTGTTTCGGAGAACCGCGTTCCAGGACACATCGCTCAGTATCCAGTCCCGCGCGCGTGGAGTCTCGAGCGCGGCGGTCACGTTGGAGAGCCACGAACGCTGCGGCTCGGGATAAGTCCGCGCGATGTCGCGAAAGAATTTCTCGACCCCCGGAGTAACGTGGAGCGGAGTTTCGTACTGCGAGATCTTGTACAGCGCCGCGACGAGCCGTGGAACCGGATTCTGTTTCGTTGGACGCGATCCATGTGATGGAACTCCGTTCACGGTGAGGCGCTGCCAGAAGGTCCGCTTCTCGGAGACACCAACTCCGAAATAGACGACTCTCCCCTTCTCGTCCAGAACGTTGTCGGCACCTTCAGTGATCAGGTACTCGACGTCGCGTAGCAGATCCGGGTGCTGTTTCACGAACACCAATGCTCCGGTGGACCCAAGCTCCTCGTCGGCGTTTCCAATGAATACGATGTCACGCGTGAGGAGCACGCCAGAGCGCTTGAGGGCGATCATCGCCATGAGCTGGGCGACCCCGTTCCCCTTCATGTCTATCGCGCCGCGCCCCCAGATGTAGCCATCCCTGACCTCCCCCGAGAACGGATCGACCGACCACGAGGACGGTGTAGCTGGAACGACGTCCATGTGGTGCACCAGGGCGATCGCCCGCTTGCTGCCGTTCCCGCGGAGTCGTGCGTAGAGATTGGCACGATTCGGCCCCACCTCCGTAGTGTCCAGTATCCGGGCTTCGATCCCCTCACGATCGAGAATGGCCTTTAGAAATCTCGCGCTGAGGATCTCGTTGCCGGGAGGATTGGTGGTGTTGACGCGGAGGTAGTCGGACAGGACTGCCTGCGACTCCCGCGCGAGAGCCGTCCAGTCCAGGGGCGTTGCTTGCGCCGGCAATTTCGAGGAGCCCAGCAAGCAGAAGGTGAGGCCGGTTGTCAGTGCGATGCGATTCATAAGGAAGGTGCTCGGGTTCGTGGCCAGGAAACGGTGGAAGCAATTAATTCTATTCGCGCAACGCTCGATCCGCTGCCCGGCGTAAGGATGACTCGTGATTTTGTCTGGGCGGGAGGTGTGACTTGTGATTCGTTCATTCGCGGTTGATTGGCGCGCTGTGGCAGTGGTGGCCGTTTCGTTCGCCGCCGCGGTCTGCACGGGGCAGACTCGGGAGGCGACGAACCCACTGGTAGCTTCGCTGATTTTCGACAACGCTTCTCCGGACGCGCGCGAGGCGCTGACCAGCTCGATTGATTATCGGATCACCGAAGACAATTTCTCGCGGTGGCAGGAGGCGCAGGAAAATCTCGACCAACTCCCACGATCAGCGATACGGTCCACGCCCGGGTCGGGACGAAGCGCCATCGACCGCGCCATTGCGCGCCTGCAATCGAGTCCGCTCGCACGGGGAGCGATCGAAAGTGCCGGACTTTCGGTGAAGGATTTCGTTCTTGAGACGATCGCGCTGGCTCAGGCCACGGAGTCAGCCGAGACGGGCAAGTCGACGAGCCCGATACTGATTCTGGCCGACAATTATCAATTCGTTCGGCAATACCGGTCTGGCGGCCTGCGCGTGGAGAGTACGGCGCCGCCCGAACCGCCAGAGGCGCCTGAGCCGCCTGAGCCGCCTGAGCCGTCCGCCGAGAGCTTCGACATGCAGCTCGAAATGCAGGCCGACATTCGGGAACAGGAATCCGCTCAGGCGAGACTGCAGTTCGATGCGATGGAGGCGGAGCGAGCCGCGCAAGTGGAGAGCGAGCGCGCACTCTACGCAACTCTTCGCGCGACGATCTTCCCGATTCTCTTCCGGACCATCGTTAGCTACTGCTGCTGATCGCGGGGGAGCTGCCTCGGCGGCGGTGGCACAGGAAGCTTGGACACGCGCGTCTTGAACGCCTGAAACTCCGGGGTATCGACAACCATCCTTTGCGATCGATCAAGCGGCAATTGCGCGATCAAAGCCTTTGCCCTCTGGATGCGCGCTTCCTCGAGGGGATGGGATGCGAACCATCCTTCGACCTTTGTCGGTTGATATTCCCGCTCCCTCAGCAGCACCTGAAACAGGTCCGGGATCCCCTGCGGATCGTAGCCGGCCCGCGTGACATTCACGACGCCCTCTGAATCCGCCTGAAGCTCGTCGAGCCGGCTGTACCTGGCGAAAAGCGCGGTTCCACCCACCTGCACGGCGGCCTGGGCGAGTCCACTGCGACAGATGCTGGTGAGCGTGCACACGACGGAGACTCCGAGGTTCGCCTTCCGCGCGCTCTCCATCTGCTTTACGGAGTGCCGCTCGATCACGTGGCCGATCTCGTGGCCAAGCGAGCCCGTGAGCTCGTCGAGCCTGTCGGCGCTCTCAATGAGGCCGCGGTTCACGTAAATGAATCCGCCCGGCAGCGCGAACGCGTTGACCTGTCTCGTATTGACGACGTAGAAATGCCAGTCCAGGTCCGACCGGCTCGTTTTCTTCGCGATGGACTCGCCCAATGCCTGGATGTAGCCACTGATGGCGGGATCGGTGACGATGGGAAGCTGGGAATTGATCTCATCGGCGTCCTGGCGGCCGAGCGCAATCTCCTGATCCTCGGACACGGAGCAGGCGGCGAGAAGAAAAAGAAGCGCTGTGAGAGCGAAGCACCGAATCATTTCTTAGCGGGAATGGTACATTCATGGGGGCAAGACATGTTCCAGCCCCCACCAGCGTAATTCGTTGCACCAGTCGAGCGTCTCCTTGCAGATTCCTGCCGTGCCGGAAAAAAAGCATCGCGCCTTTGAACAGCGCCACCTCCAGGTCCCGAGGTTCGCGCGGTATTCGATAATGGGGTCCCTCGAGGGAGATCTGAGCGAAGTGTGGATAGTTTGCCATGGTCACGGGCAGCTGGCCAGGCGCTTCCTCTCCCGCTTCTTGCCGCTCGAGCGCCCCGACCGCCTTTTCATCGCTCCGGAAGCGCTGTCGCGCTACTACCTCTTGCCTCCGGTCGCTGGACCGCATGCGCCAGGCACGCCAGTCGGCGCCAGCTGGATGACCTCTGAGGATCGCGAGTTCGAGATACAGGACTATGTGAACTATCTCGATCTGCTCCATGACGAGATCTTTTCCGTCGTCGATCGCTCGAAGGTGCGGCTGTGGGTGCTCGGGTTTTCACAGGGTGTAGCGACCGTTGCGCGTTGGGTGGCTCGCGGGAATGTCGATCCCGACCGCGTCGTATTGTATGCGGGTGTTTTGCCCCCTGAGCTCGATGTGGAGAGCGCAGCTCGTCTCGCGCGACGGTCGCCATTGACGATCGCGCTCGGCACGAGCGATGACTTCGCCAGCCCGGAGCTGATTGCTGCTCAGGAAGCGCGGCTGCGGGAGCTGGGCGTCCCGCACACGACCATCAGATTCGATGGCGGGCACGAAGTCATCCCGGAAGTGCTGAAGCGCCTCACCGAAGTGGCGACGAGCTGACCCGTGCGAATTTCCACAGCGCGGTTACCTGAGCTCTCGTGGCGCACCGCTGTCATCGCGTTGCTGCTCGCATCGCTCGCGGTTCCGCTGATCGTCGCGACGGACTTCTTCTTTCCGTATGTGGTGCCGCGGAACATCTTCTTCCGCGTCGTCGTCGAAGTCGGAGCTGCCGCGCTGGTCCTGGCGCTCTGCTTCGGGCGGAATACGCTCGACCTTCGTAGCGAGCCGATTTTCTGGTCCCTCGTGGCGTTTCTCGCTGCCGCATCTCTCTCCGCGCTCTTCTCGCCGGCGCCCACGCACAGCTTCTTCGGGGACTTCGAGCGGATGGGTGGAGTGTGGGCCTGGCTCCATCTCGTCCTCTTCTTTCTGCTGCTGAGAACTCTTCGCGACGGGGATTGGAGCTGGGTCCTCAACGCCGCGCTTGCGGTGGGTCTTATAGTCAGTCTGAGCGCGATCGCGCAGCACTCCGGTCTCGCGCCCGCGACCCATTTCGCCGATACGGTCGTTGCGGCCAGCTCTTCGACGCTGGGCAATTCAGGACTTCTCGCGGCCTATCTCCTGATGAGCGTCGCGCTGGCGGGATATCTCGCCGCGACGATCGTGCGATTCCGCCTGCTCTATCTCGCCGCCGGCGGATTGAATCTGCTCGCACTTTTTCTTGCCGAGAACAGAAGCACGGTAATCGGCCTGGTGCTGGGGGCGATCGTGGCCGGACTCATCTTCGCCGCACTTGGCGCGGCGTCGAGGAATAAATGGATTGCTCTCGCCATGGCTGTGACATTCGCGGTCGTCGTCGCTGGAATCTCCGCCGGCGTCAGAGCATTTCCAACGAGCCCGGTGACGCGTCACGTTCCGACGGTGCTGAAGCGTCTGGCCCTGACCAATCCCGCGGGCTCGGACGAGTCGCGCTCGATGCAATGGCGCGCCGCCATCGATGGATTCAAGGATCGTCCGCTTCTCGGCTACGGATTGGAGAACCACAATCTCGTCTGGAGCGCGCACCTTGATCCTGGGATCTACAGGCTCGACACCGACATATTTGATCGCACGCACAACCAGTTTCTGGAGACTCTCGCCACCACGGGGCTGATCGGCGCGGTTGCATTTCTCGGCATTTGGTTCGCGATCGGGTTGACGCTCGTCAGGGCGTTCCGGGCCGGCAGACTCTCCGCGTCCGCGGTCGCGGTCCTTGCGGGACTCCAGGTCGCCTATGCGACTTACCTGTTCTTCTGGTTCGTCGATCTCAACTCGACGATGCTCTGGATCCTGATCGCCGCGTTGATCGCGTCGCGAGGTACCGTGGGCTCGGTAGTACTGGAGGCAAGCGGTCAGGACACCGAGAGAGCGGCGCCTCGGCCGATGCTGGGTCTCGCGTCAATTGTCGTTCTCGTCGCGGCGCTCTACGGCGAAGGCTACACGCCGCTGCGCGCGAATCGGGCTCTCGCAAGGATTGATTCGCCAAGGGGGTCGTTCGTCCAGACATTCTCCGAGCTTGATGTCCTCTCGAATTCCCATGCCCGACAGACCACGCATACGCCGATCCTGATGGCCCAGTTCATCGGCTCGCTTCGCCCTCGCCTGCAGGAGATACGGGCCAACCCGCGCCAGCGACGAATGCTCGACCGCGCGTTCGCGGAATCTTTCACCGCATTCGCGCGCGAGATCCACCGCGACACTTTGAACGACAGACTCTACACGCACGAAGGCGGCTTGCTGGTGGAGGCCGCGCAGTTCTACGGGTCGCCATCGTATGAACAGCAGGCGATCGACGCGTTTCACAAGGCGATCGAGCTCAGTCCGCACCGTATCGAGCAGCGCCTCGCGCTCGCCAGCGTGTACACCGGCAATCGGGACTATGAGCGTGCGCTCGTGGTGTTGAGCGACGCCGTGAAAAGCGATCCGCTGCTTGGCGAGCCTCGCTATCGACTGGCGGAGGCTTACATCGGGGCAGGGCAGGGCGACTCCGCCCTCGCAATGCTCCAGAGCTCCCTCAGGCTCGGATACGTAGGCGCCCCGGAGACGTATCTGTCGATGGGGAAACGTCTCGAGTTCTCGGGCAGAAACACCGTTGCCGCGAAACTCTACTCCGACTATCTCGAGGCCAAGTACACCGAAGCCGTGTGGGACCGCTCCGAGGCGATCGACAGGCCCATCCCAACCGCAGACATCGCGGTCGCCGCGCATCTACCGCTGCTCTACATGCGCGCGCGTGAGAGTGAGCTCGCGATCAAGACGGCGGCTGCTCTCTCTGCGTTCGATCCGTCGCGGGACACCATCGTCGACCGGTTCGTGTCCGACGTCGGTTCGCGGCGACGGGCGAACTGGGTGGCGAGAAGCTCACTCCTGCCGTGCAGCACAGCACGCAACGCGCGGTCGAGGGACGCGATTGCGTTCGGCGCGTGCGGAGTGTTCCGCCGAAAGCTCTAGGCGGGCTGAGCGACCGCAGGCTGTCTGATGCCGGCGCGGTGTATTCTGAGAGCGGCGATGCGGCGCCCATCCATCGCCACAACCTCCATTTCTCCTCCCGGGATCGGGATCCGATCCCCCATGCGGGGGAGGCGTCCCAGCTTCGCGAAGGCGTATCCGCCAAGCGTCGTCCAGTCTCCGTTGGGGATCTGGATGCGGTAGTCGGAACGAACATCGATCAGCGACAAAGATCCGGCGAGCTCCAGTACTCCATCCGTCACGATGGATTCTCGCGATGCGAAGTCGTATTCGTCGGCGATGTCTCCAACGACTTCCTCGACCAGATCCTCCATCGTGACGATGCCGGCGGTGCCGCCGTACTCGTCGAGCACGACGGCCATGTGCGCGCGGGTCTTTCTCAGGTCGTCGAGCACCCGCTCCGCCGGACGGCTGTCGGGCACGTACATCGGCTCGCGCACGAAATCGGCGAGGTTGAACGGAGCATCGCCCGAGTGCAGCCACAGATCCTTGGCCAGGAACACGCCAGTCACGTCGTCGAGCGATTCGCGGTAGACCGGATAGCGGGAGTACCGTTCGCGCCGCAGGATTTCCCAGACTTCTTCCTCCGTCGCTTCGATGTCCAGGGCCACTACCTCCGTTCGCGGGCGCATGACATCGCGCGCCTTCTTCTCGTGGAAGTCGAGAACTCCGGCGAGCATCGCACGGTCGGACTCGTCCAGCGTTCCACGGGCGTGCGCCTGCATCACCAGAAAACGGATCTCGTCGGGGCTATGTCCCTCCGGATCATTTATGGGCTCGACGCCGAATATCCGGAGCAGGGCATTCGCCGCGCCATTGAAGATCCAGATAAATGGAGACATAATGCGCGAGAAGACCAGAAGGGGGCGCACGATAGCGCGCGCGGTCTTTTCCGGACTCGTCAGCGCGATGGATTTGGGCGCGAGCTCCCCGAGCACGATATGGAAGAACGTCAGAATGAAGAACGCCACCGGGACGGCAGCGACGTGCACTGCCGTCGGCGATGGATTTAGTCCAATCGCCCGAAAGAGCCCGTCGAACATCTGGGCCAGCATGGGCTCGCCAATCCATCCCAGAGCAAGGGAAGCGATGGTTATGCCGAGCTGGGTGGCCGCGATGTACCGGTCGAGATGCTGGAGCGCCGTTTGAACCGTGCGCGCGCCGCGATCGCCTTGGACGATCATCTTATCGAGCTTGCTGCGCCGGACGGCGACGAGGGAGAACTCCGCGGCGACGAAAAACCCGTTCAGCGCGACCAGTCCAAGTAGGGCAATCATGCTGCTCGCCGCCACGGCCATCGACGGAGGATCGGCGGCCTCCGCAGCAACAAGTCCAAGGACCATATCCCTGTAATCTATTCTATTCTATATAGTAGTAGAGACTTAGGTGCCCGCCGAAGCGTCTAATTGACGGCAGTGCCAAAACCCCCCCGCATAAGGAACCCTTGCTACCGGCCGTCCTCCCAATAACACCCGCGGCTCCGCGGGCCGCCCTGGCGCTCTCCGCCCCCACTGGCGACGGGCGGGAAAGGGTCCTCCGGGCCCTATATCTCGGCCGCCTCTCCGTGGCGACGGCGATCTTCATCGCGGCAGTAGTCGTCTGGCGCGCAGCCGACAGCACCGCGACACTGCTCGCGACGCTGGCCTTTGTTTCGACGCTTCTGTTCACCGGCGCGTCGATGTTCTACAGCGAGCAGAGAGTGCGCCTGCCCGGCGACACGTTCTTTTACGTGCAGATGGTGTTCGATCTGCTGCTCGTCACCGCGGTCGTTCACCTGACCCAGGCGGGCACGCCGTCGCAGCTCGCTCCGCTCTACATCCTCGTCATCGCGGTGAGCGCGCTGGTGCTGCCGCCGGGCGGAGTGCTGCTCATCGCGACGCTGGGTGACGTGCTGTACTTCGCGGTGACGATCATCGATACGGCCAACGCGTTCGATCTGCCGGTCCTGGTGCAGCTCGGGATCTTCGGCGCGGTGGCGCTAGGCTGCGGCTACATCGGTGCCCGGTTGCGAAGGGCCAACTCCGGGCGAGAGGAGATGGCCGCCGAGCTGGCCGCGTTCAGGCTGCGCGAAACCGACATCGAGCGCCTCCACACACGCGCGGAAAGACTCGAGGCGGTCGCCGAGATGAGCGCATCGCTCGCGCACGAGATCAAGAACCCGCTGGCATCGATCCGAAGCGCCGCTGAGCTGCTTGCAAAGGTGCCCGGAGCGGATGATGACACACGCACGCTCACGAAGCTCGTTCAGCGAGAATCGGACAGGCTGTCGCGGCTGTTGTCGGAGTTCCTCGACTTCGCCCGAACAGGGGTGACGAGCGTGCGACGGATCGACTTGGTCGATGTCGCGCACCACGCCGCCGCTCTTGTTGCCGCGCACCCCGACAAGCCCGAAAACGTGACGATCCGCGAGCTGTTTCCTTCGATACCCCTGGTCGTCGTTGGCGATGATGACCTGCTACATCGTGCGATCTTCAATCTCCTCCTCAATGCGGTGCAGGCGTCTCCTCCTGGCGGGGAAGTTCGGCTCGAAGCGTGCGAGCTCGCGTCTCACCAGCTCCCGGCGCAGGCCGGACATTTCGTGCGCGGCGGGATAATGCTCCAGGTAACCGATCAGGGGAAAGGCATAGCCGCCTCGATCAAGGACAGGATGTTCGAGCCATTCGTTACCACCAAGACCGGCGGAAGCGGTCTCGGTCTCTCCATCGTGCACCGCGCGGTCGAGGCGCACCACGGTTTCATACTCGTCGACAGCGCCGGCCCCGCCGGGGGTACGAAGTTCACGGTGATCCTGCCCAAGCTCGGCGCCGACGGATCGAAGAAGACTCCGAGAGTGACGGCGAGGGGCGAGGCATGACCGCGATCGCGACGGCCGCTCCGACGGTTCTCATCATTGATGATGAGATGGGCATCCTCGACACGATCCGCATTCTGCTCAAGAACGAGGGATTCATCCCCTACACGGCGCTCGGCGGCAAGAAGGGTCTCGAGCAAATCGCGGCGCTGAAGCCCGAGCTGATAATCACCGACGTCAGAATGCCGGACGTGACCGGACTGGACATCCTCGCCTCGGTTCGTGCACACGATCCGGAAGCAGTAGTGATTCTGATGACAGCACAAGCCACCTTGCAGTCGGCCATCGGCGCGGTGAACAACGGCGCCTTCTACTACATACAGAAGCCGTTCAAGAACGAAGAGCTGGTGACGATCGTTCGCCGTGCCGCCGAGCATCGCAACCTGAGGCGCGAGAACAAAACGCTGAAGGCGGAGATGAAGCGTCGCGACAAGTCGGGAGGCCCCATTGGCGCGAGCAAGCCCTGGCTCGATGCGTTGCACGTCGCGGAATCGGTCGCCGGCACGGACTCGACGGTTCTTCTGCAGGGAGAATCCGGAACCGGAAAGGAAGTCGTGGCGCGTTACATCCACGACCTCTCGGCACGGGCGACCAAGCCATTCCTCTCCATCAACTGCGGCGCGTTGCCGGAGAGCCTGCTCGAGAGCGAGCTCTTCGGACACGTTAAAGGATCCTTCACCGGCGCTTCGCGCGACAAGGACGGCCTCTTTTGCGCGGCCGGGGACGGCACCTTCTTCCTCGACGAGATCGGCGAGACCACGCCGGCTACGCAGGTAAAATTGCTCCGCGTGCTTCAGCAGCGTGAAGTGATACCGGTAGGAGCCACCGAGGCAAAGCCCGTTCATGCCCGCGTCATCGCCGCGACCAACCGTGATCTGGAAGAGGAGATAAAGCGGGGATCCTTCAGGAGCGATCTGTATTACAGGTTGAACGTGATCTCGATTGTTCTCCCACCACTCAGAAATCGACCCGAGGACATCCCTCTTTTGGCCGAAGCATTTCTGAAGCGGACTGCGGACCTAGCGGGAGAGGCTCCAATGGCGCTCGAGCCCGAGGCGCGCGACGCGTTGTTGCGCTACTCCTGGCCCGGAAACGTGCGCGAGCTGGAGAATGCCCTGGAGCGAGCAGCCATTCTCGCGAAAGATCACAGCATCGGAGTATCGGCGCTCCCTGAACGAGTTACCGAGGTAAAACCCGATCCGCTCGTCAGTGATGCGACGCAAATGAATCCCACGCTCGACACGATCGAGCGAGCGTACATCCTGTGGGTGCTCGAGAACGAAGGCGGAAGCAAACCTCGCACTGCTGAGGTTCTCGGAATCGATGCCTCAACTCTGTACAGAAAACTCTCGCGCTACGGCCTGGAGAAATAGTAAGAAGTGATTACTCCCGTAACTCCGCTGAGGAAGGCAGAGATGCTCGTCTCTGTCCTGATGCCCGTGTACAACGAGGTGGATACGATCGCCGAGATCGTCGAGCGCGTTCGGGCCACTCCGTACTCGACCGAAATCGTTTGCGTAGACGACTGCTCTACTGACGGCACGCGTGACATCCTCGCGCGTCTGCTCGGTGAAGGGAAGATCCAGCAGGCGATCTACCAGGAGCGCAACCGTGGCAAGGGTGCCGCGGTTCGAGCGGCGATCGCGGCGAGCCATGGCGACATAGTGATCGTTCAGGACGCCGATCTGGAGTACGATCCGTCCGACTGGCCCGCGCTCTTCGAGCCGCTCGTTCAGGGGCGCGCGGACGCCGTGTTCGGATCCCGCTTTCTCGGCGGCACGCACCGCGTGTTGTACTACTGGCACGCCGTCGGGAATGGCTTACTGACGATCCTCAGCAACATGTTCAGCAACCTGAACCTCACGGATATGGAGTGCTGCTACAAGGCGGTTCGAGGAGATCTCGCGCGCTCGCTCCCGCTGCGCTCCGAGCGGTTCGGTTTCGAGCCGGAAATCACAGCACGGCTCTCCAGGGCAAATGCGCGAATCTTCGAGGTGCCGGTGAGTTATTCCGGTAGAACGTATCTGGAAGGCAAGAAGATCACGTGGAGAGATGGTGCTGCCGCCCTCATGCACATCCTGAGGTACAACCTCCTCTCTTGATTGAAATTCGCCGGCGGGCCCTCGCCTGGATGTCCGTCGTCGCTCTGGCGCTAGTCTCATCGATAACGAGCCTGACCAACAAGTATGCGTTCGACGATGTGCCCATCATCCTCGAAAACGACCGAATTCACTCGCTGGCTGGCTGGTGGCACCTCTGGACGCAGCCGTATTGGCCCGACCAGATAGGAGCGGGACTGTACCGGCCCATCACGGTATTGAGCTTCTCACTTCAGTGGGTGGCCGGCAACGGCAACCCACTGGTCTTCCATGCGGTAAGCGTGGTGCTCCAAACATTGGTGTGTGTGGCTTTTTTCTGGCTGGCGCTGGAGCTCCTCGCCCCGGGTTTCGCATGGACGGCCGCCGCGCTGTTCGCCGTGCATCCTCTGCATGTCGAAGCTGTCGCCAATGTCGTCGGCCAGGCGGAACTGTGGGCGGCGCTGTTCATGATCGTTGCGGTCATTGTGTTCATCCGAGCACGGCGTCACGGCTCGATTTCCGCGCGGACGATTATCGCGCTGGTCATTCTGTACGCACTGGCCTGCCTCAGCAAGGAGCACGGAATCGTGCTGCCCCTCCTGTTTGGCGCGGCGGAGCTGACGCTGGATCGCAGCGGACGCCCGCTTAGGGAGCGGATCACGGAACTGAGACCGCTATTCTTAGCCCTGTTGCTTGTTGGCGTCAGTTTCGTGTGGGTGCGCTCGGCAGTGATCGCCGGGCGCGGCGAGATGGTGAGCATTCTCTTCGCCGGGGAATCGTTCCAAATCAGGGCGCTGACGATGCTCCGCGTGCTAGTGGAGTGGGTGCGGCTGTTCTTCTGGCCGGCGCATCTCTCAGCCGACTATTCGCCGCGCCACATCGACATCGTTACTGGCCCCACGCCCGAGATGCTGGCTAGTGTTGTCATCCTGCTCGGAGTTGCGGCGCTGGCGTGGACGTCCCGCCGGGCGGTACCGGTGCTGACCTTCGCCATTACCTGGGTCGTCGTCGGTTTGCTCATTCCAAGCAATCTCATCCTGCCCACGGGATTCGTTCTCGCTGAACGCACCCTCTTCCTGGCCAGTGTGGGAGTTCCACTGGGGGTCGCTGCCGCCGTTCAGAGAGTCTATTCCAGAGCGGAGCTTTCGACTCGCGGCAGGGCGGTCGCGGCTGCAGCGCTGGTAATTCTCCTGGCTCTGGGCGCCGCGCACAGTGCCTCCCGACAGCGCGTCTGGCACGACAACAATGTGCTCTTCGCTCAGACTGTCCTCGATGCTCCGACCGGTTATAAGGCACATCTGGGGTATGCTCTCGCCCTGACATCGCAGAAGCGGGATCGGGAGGCTCTCGACGAGCTTCGTCTCGCCCGCCTGATCTACCCCAACGACCCCAATCTTCTCGAGTACACGGCCGTGGAATACAGCATGATGAAACGCTGTCCACTCGCTATCCCGCTCTTTCGCCGCGTCCTTGTCCTGGCCCCCGGGGCCGCGTCGTCGCGCGTCAGTCTGATCGCCTGCCTCATCGACGTTCGGGAGTTCAAAGAAGCGAAGTCCGAGATCGTTCGGGGGCTTGCCCAGGGCGGATCGCGTGGGGCATTCGAGCGGCTTCGCACCATTGCGGACAGTATCGAGGCGGCCACGCCCCCCGAATATCGGAACCAGAAGTGAGTTCCTGGTCGATTGCATTCCGCAATGATTTCGGCGAAATGCGAGGACAAACTGGCCGTGCCCCCGATGGCACGGACCCCTAAGTCACTCATTCTATTGGAGTTAAAGAGTTCGCCCGAATGGGCCCGACCATTGCTTTACCATGGCATGCGTCGTCTAAGCGGTTACGGACGCAACCTAATGTTCAAGGAGAACAATATGTCTGGCAATAAAAAGGGCTTCACGCTTATCGAGCTTCTGATCGTGGTCGTCATCATCGGCATTCTTGCCGCAATCGCGATTCCGAAGTTCGCCGCAACGAAGGACAAGGCTTATATCGCAACGATGAAGTCTGACCTTCGCAACCTTGCGACCTACGAAGAGCAGTACGCCGCTGACAACAACGGTGCGTACTTCAATGGAGCCGCGATGACGATGGCTAATCCCATTAACGGCTTCACGCCTTCGAACAACGTAGGGGTCACTGCGGTTGCTCTCGTGGGCCCGCCGCAGAGCTGGATCGCGACCGCGTCCCACACGCTGTCAACCACCACTTGCACCAACGCCACTGGTGTGATCGTCTGCGTCTGATTAGGGCTGTCGTCTGGATAAAGAAAGAGGGAGCGTCGAAAGACGCTCCCTCTTTTTTTTGTGCTCGCTCAATCGCGCTCAGCGCCAGAGTTGCCTCAAGCCCTCGGCGTATGATACCAATTGTGGCCCCTTGTCCCCTCCCTCGGCGCGGTAAAAAAACATCGGAGTTCGGTGGGGGTAATGCGCAATCAGTCGTGCATTCGCCTCGGGCCCCATGTCGCGCACGATCATCGTGCCGTCACCGGTGAGTCCCGGGAGATCGGTCTGCCAGAGAAACGATGAGATGTCGATAATGCCGGCAGAATCAGATATGATCTCCCGTGAGCAATCGTGCGACATCGGCTGCCCGGGATTGGCGCGGATCTTATCGTCCTCCGCGATTAGGAATATTGCGGTGCGCCTGCGACTGGCCGGATCGAAGTCGACATCGGGGCGTGCGGTGATCCGGCCGGCCTTTGCCGCTGCGTACCAGTTGGCGAACTCCTGGAACTCACATGTCGTATTCTGTCTGATCCCAATATCGAGAGAATCCAGCCGGAGTCCATTCGCTATCAGTCGCATGACGACTCTTCCCGACCAGGCGCCATGAACGAAAATCAGTGAGGGTGTGGCGGTATGTGGCGGCTCGATTCGACTGCTCGCCATCCACGCTCCGCCATAACTCTTGAGCCGGCTGGGCGCGAGATAGAAGATTCCGGCTGCCCATGCAACGATGAATGCTACGGTGAGCATCGCGCGTGGAGAGTGGCTACCGAATCGTCTCCGAGTAGTCAGCCTCACGAGACCGACGGCACCGATCGCGGTGAGCAGTGCCCACGCCGGTGCAGCCTCGTTCAGCATCCGCGGGCCCATGACAATGCCGTGATGCCAGTAGAACATGTTCGCGACAACGGGGAGTAGCGCCCACAGTGCAATCAGCTGCTCACCCGCGGAAAACTTTCGCCTGAACATCAGAAACAATCCGACGACCATCACCGCCGGCAACGGCGTCTCGAGCAGGTAGAGGCTCAGTGTCAGCAGATCGGATGAGGTATATGCGAGTGCCTCCGCGGGACCGTAGAAATGCCCGAAAGGGTCATTGTGAAAACCCAAGCCGACCAGAGGACCCTGCGCGGCCACATAACCAAATCGGAATGGACCTCCGAAGAAGTGGTTGTTGTAGGCGCCGACCGCCACGAGAAAGGGCACCGCGCCAATCGCCGCGCCGATGCAGAGCCGAACCCATCCTGTCATTTCCGTACGGCGTGCGCCGCGGACGACGATCCATATCGCCATCACCGTCATACCCGCAACGATTGCAGCCAGGGGGCGAACCGAGAACGCAAGTCCGAGCGCTGCTCCGGTGAGCAGGGGCCAGCGAAAGCGCTCGTCATCTTCGCTACGCAGCGCGCAATACACCGCGACCGATGCAGCGGCGGCAGCGGCGACATGATTCATGTACGCTCCAGCGAGCCCGATGAAGAAAGGGCTGAGCGCGAGCATTATTGCGCCGAGTCTGGCAACCGCCGGATCGTCGCGCAGCAGCCGCTGGGCACTGAGCGCTGTGAACAGTACGGTGACTCCCACCAGAACCGGACCCACGAGGACGGGCACGTGAAGCAGGAATCCCAGGGCGAGCAGGAATACATGTCCGGGCGGGTACTGCGATACCCAGCCGGTGGGAGTAATCAGGGAATTCTGGAGCTGCCAGAATTCTGTGAAGCGGTCAGCCGGACCGCCGAGGTGGCCCGCCGCGACGAAGCGCGCCTGTAGCATCTGAACCATAGCATCGATGAGCGTTGGCTTTCCGGCGAGCATGAAGTGCGAGAACGCCAGAGTTACCGCTGCCGACAACAAGGCCAGGCCCCAGACAAATCGCGCGGAGGGAATCGCGGTCAGGCGCCGACCCCCGGAAATGCACCACGCCTCGATTTTGTCCGGGTCGAGGAGCCGCGCGAGAACAAGCGCGACCAGGATCACGATGAGGCTCCCGAACAACAACATCGTGCGCGCCAGCTCGGCGGAGGTGAGAATACTTCGCCGTACGAGATCGCTGTCGGTTGCATCCAGCCGCCGGTAGAGAGGCAATAGGACGAGGATGACGAGTGCGATGCCCGTGAAACGGAGGGCATATGTGAAAGGACCACCGCCGCCGCCGGCAGTGGTCGAATGCCTTGATGGCGATGTCACGCGCGGGAGTTGTTTCGCGAGCGCGTATCCGGCCTTCGCGCGATCAGGAACAGACTCTGTCCAACCGGCGGGTGAATGATTTTCTCAACTCTGGAAAGCCAGGGAATCACCCATCGATCGTAGAATCGAACCTGATTCCGCCCCAGCGTCGTACGACCGAGCACTCGTCCGGCCACGAACCAGGCGGCCACTCCGATACCATTCAGATAGTAGAGATCGTCGATTTCGAAGCCGGCTTTCACGAGCGCCGACCTCAGAACTGGGCGGGTGTATCTGCGATAGTGATCGAATGCGCGATCGAGCGAGCCAAAGATCGCCGGCAATGCGGGAACGAGTATGAGAAGCTTTCCTCCAGGGACGAGTCCCGTGTGCGCGGCGCGCAGGAACTCCAGATCCTTTTCCACGTGCTCGAGGACATTGACCGCGATGATTGTGTCCGCGCGCAATGTCGGAGCCATATCCTCCAGATATCCGTGGTGCACGCGAACGCGTGAGTCACCGGCAAAACGATGCCGCAGCGCCGGGACATTGTTCGACGCTGGCTCGATGAGCAGCAGATCCTTGACTGAGCCCTGGCGGAGAATGAGCTCGGATACCGTTCCTATTCCAGCCCCCGCCTCCACTGTCCTCGGGCCAATGTGCTTCGAGAACGCATCGATGATCCAGCGGTAATAGTTGGTTGCCTCGGCAACCGCGTCGAGCTCGGAGCCGGAGTACGAAAAATCGGTGGACCTCATGTCGCCAATTTACCACTTCACTTCCGGCCGAACGAGCGCGGCAGGCTGCGCCGTCGCCGTCGCCATCGTGATGGTGCCGTGGAGGAGCAGGAAAAGCAACAGAACGAGATGTCAGCGGGCAGCTTGAAGGAGGGAGCTGACAAGATTCAGCCAGCTGCGACCTTGTCAAGCGCCTCAAACTGAGAGATTCGAACCTTTCCCCCAGGGAAAGATGCTAGCACTTCAAGCGAACCACCCATTGCTTCGCTGGAACCGCGACGTTCCCTGCGACCATGAACGGCTTCACGCCTTCGCAGAACGTGACGGTCACGCCGACCGTCGTTCCTGGCCCGCCGCAGAGCTGGAGCGCGACCTCTAGCCACGCGCTGACAAACAAGGTTTGCAGCAACGCCACTGGTGTGATCGTCTGCAGCTGATTAGGGCTGCCGTCTGGATAAAGAGAGAGGGAGCGTCGAAAGGCGCTCCCTCTCTCTTTGTCACATCCAGCGCTCCAATCGATTCGAGCTCGATCTTGCCTCGAGCGTTAGCGAGGGACGATTTGGTTTTACCGGTTAACGCTGAATGACGCGCGTCGGAGCCAGCGTCGTATTGTCCGAAAATGCGAGGGCGTGCCGGCAATTCTGGCTACACACTGATCGAGGTGGTTGTCGCGCTGATGGTATTCACCATCGGAGGGTTGGCGCTCGCAGCGTCGAGCGCAGTCATAGCGCGCGGGATGGCGGCCAACGCGACGCGGGAGCGGGCAGGGTGGATCGCGTCGAGCAGACTGGAGCTTCTCGAGTCGCAGTGTCGCACCGCCGTGAGTGGGCGGGAATCCGTCCAACATGTTGAGTCCGAGTGGTCTGTAGCGCGGATTGATGCCTCGCGGGTCGCTCTCGTCGAATCGGTAAGCTACATGTCCCCACACGGCGTGCGCACCGACAGCTACCGCGCAACGGCTCCGTGCCCACAGTGATTCCCGATCGACGCGGGATCTCTTTCGCCGAGCTGATTGTGGTGCTGGCGATGCTTGGCCTGATCGGCAGCATGATCGGATCGACGATGGTCCGACAGCAGCGCTTTTACCGCGGCGCGACGGAGCTACTGGCTGTGCGCGAAGACGTTCGGGACGCGGTGGAGCTCTTGTCGACCGACATCCGCGGCTTGTCGGGCGCAGATACGGTGAGACTGATGGCAGATTCCGCGATCGAGTTTTTTGCGAGCATTGGATCTTCGGTCGTCTGTCAGACCGTTGGCGCCAGCGAGGTGGGATTGCCTCCGGCCCGATCATCCGGGAATACGCTGAGCGCCTTCCTTGCACAGCCCGACACCGGTGACCTCGCGGTTTTCTACCGTGATTCGATCGGGGGCTCGGCCCGATGGGAGCGACATCGGATCGTGGGCCTGGCCTCCCGCTCGCTCGCGACGAGCTGTCCGGCATCTTACGGGTTCTCGGACCAGTCAGATCTGGACGCGGGCCGCAACGGCTACCTCCTTAGCTTGGCGACTCCTTTGAGCGCCGCGGTCAAGCCGGGGACACCCGTGCGCTTCATCAGGCGCGGGAGGTACAGTCTCTATCGCGGGGCGGATGGCGAATGGTACCTCGGCTACCGGCGATGCAACGCGCTCGGAGCTTCGGTTTGCGGAGCGATCCAGCCTCTGAGCGGGCCGTACCGCGCCTACAGCAGCAATCAGCGGGCAACAGGTTTCCTGCTGGAATACTTCGACTCGGCCGGTGGGCGGCTGGCTCCCGCGTCGCCGCCGTTCGCGCTCGCCAGGGTGGACATCACGGCTCGAAGTGAAAGCTCGCAACGGATTCTGGTGGAGGGCCGCGCGAAGGCGTACTCCGATTCGGCGACGATCTCCGTTGCTCTTCGGAACAGAACGCCGTGATCGAACGAGCTCCGCCGCCGCCCGGCTCTGCGCGGCACTCGTTGTCCAACGGTCGCAAAGGCTTTGCACTGGCTGCGGCCTTGCTGGCCGTGATGTTGATCGGCGCGCTGGTCGGGGTTGTGCTCTTCGCGGCGACCGAGGAGACGAGAACCGGAAGTGTCATCGCCGGCCGTGAGACGGCTTTGCGCGCCGCCGAGTCGGCGCTCGAGATCACGATCGCCGGCCTCGGCGCGTCGTCTGGTGACACGGCCGGGATCATCGGGACGAAATCGCGCCGACTCGATGGGTTGGGCGCGCCGGTCGTAGTCTACATCACGCGGCTCGATTCGTCCCTCTTCTGGCTCGTCGCCGATGCCGGTGGAGAGATTTCGCTATCCGGCGTCAGAAGACGGATCGGGGTCGTGGTGAAAACCTCCGCGGGTGCGGATCGGTCGATAACTATCGGCCGGATTTCGGACCGGGCGTGGTCGGAGCTTTTCTAGGACTGTGCCAGCCCATCGTTACTTTCTCGTCATTTGAATCGTGTCTTAGTTCGAACGATTGGTGACGGACCTTTCAGGCAGTAATGCCCGCGGTTGGTCTCCACGTAAATGCAAGCAAACAGAGTTCTTAGGAAAGCACGCTTCAAGATGATTAACAATGCGGCGCGCGCCTGAGTAAAACTCGCTTCTTTTCATTCACCAAGGTCCGCGATGGCGTGGTTTGGCCGGAAGAAGACTACAGTAGGGCTCGATATCGGATCCGGCCTGGTTAAGGTCGCCGTTATCGATCACTCGAAGTCGACACCAGAACTGATCAAGGTTGCGATCACTCCGCTCCCCGATGATGCCATCGTGGAAGGCGAAGTGATGGATCCGCATCTCGTTTCGGATGTCATCCGCGCCACTATTGAGTCGGTAGATGCGAACACGAAGGCCGTGGTCGCCGCTGTCGGCGGACGCGATGTCATCATCAAGCGGATCAAGACCGAAAGGGTGAAAGAGGCCCAGGCCCGTGAGCTCATGCGCTGGGAAGCGGAACAGCACGTTCCGGATGTCGACTCGGTCGAGCTCGATTTTCAGATTCTCGACGCGGACGGCGACGGCAGAGACGAAATGAGCGTTCTTCTCGTCGCAGCCAAGCGTGACCTGGTGGAAGCCAAGCTGCGCATCCTCGCCGAGGCCGGCATCACGCCGAGCTCGATGGACGTGGACGCGTTCGCGCTCCACAACGCCTTCGAGCTCAACTATCCGGACGCGATGAGTGGCGCCGTAGGACTCGTGAACATCGGTCACGAGGTCACCAACATCAACATTCTGGACGACGGCGTCCCGATCCTGACCCGCGACCTTCCCATCGGCACCCGTCGTATTCGCGAAGATCTTCAGCGCGAGCACGGACTTTCGGCCGCGGATGCGGAAGCGCTCATCAGAGGGTACGACCGCTCCCCCCAACTCGACTCGGTGATTCTGCAGCGCACCGAAGAAATCGCCACGGGACTCGAGCGCGCTATCGCGTTCCTGTCCACGTCGCTCAAGGGCGACGGACAGATGAAGGCCGTTTATACCTGCGGCGGTGGGTCACGCACGCCAGGACTGACAGAATCACTTGGGCAACGCCTGAAGAAGCCGGTCGAGCTCGCCAACCCCCTGGCCATGATGTCGGTAAGGGACGGCGCATTGGAGTCTCTCGTGACCGACGAGGTCGCGCCTCTCCTGATGCTCGCCATCGGCCTTGCCCTTCGTAAGAACTGACCCCGGAGCACTGACACCATGATCGAGATCAATCTCCTCCCCGGGGACGGCAAGAAAAGACGTCGTGCCAATTCGACCAAAGGGCTGAAGTTCGAAATTCGGCCCGGGGACCTGTTCGCGTCACTCGCGGCCAAAATCACCGACAAATACATGCTGGGCGCAGTTGCCGCGGCGGGTGTATGCGGTGCGCTGATCGTCTTCATGTTCATCCATCAGGCGGCGCAGGCCAGCGGGCTGGAAGAGAGGGAGACCAAAGCCCTCAAGGATTCTACCCAGTTCAGCGCCGTTCTCGTGGCGAAGGCCAAGGCGGAAGCATCGCGCGACTCGCTGTATCAGCAGATCGCGATCATCAAGTCGATCGATGATTCCCGCTATCTCTGGTCGCATCTCATGTACGAGATCAGCAGCGCGCTGCCGCAGTACACATGGCTGACCGAGATCACTCAGACCAGCGCGCCGCGAAGTGCAGCCGCTGTTGACACCCTGAAGAAAGTGGTCGCGGTCGATAGCACGCAGTCGCCGGAGAAAAGGGCGGCGGCAAGGAATCGCGCGGTGAAGGCGAGGTCCGACTCGCTGCTCGCTACGGCGAAGGACCTGAAGTTCAAGATCGTCGGTCATACGGTGGACATACAGGCGCTCACGCGGTTCATGAAGTCGCTCGAAGCGTCGCCATTCATCCAGAACGTGCAGCTGAGCCGCTCCGATCTGGTTCAGGCCGAAGGAAAGGAAGTCACGGAGTTCACTCTCGAGGCGGAGACACAATCTCCCCCCGCCTTCGCGATCAAGACAGTTCCACTCGTAGTATCGGCGGTGCACTAACATGGCCCTAAGTCTCGCCAACATGACCAAGCGCGAGCAGTCGCTGGGCGGCGTGGGTGTGGCCGCCGTGCTGCTGCTCGCTGCGTACTGGTACTTCCTGTACAAACCGAAGGCGCAGGAGCTGACTGCTACTCAGGTCCACGTCGATTCGCTCAACAGGAAGAATCAGCAGGCGAAAGCCGACATCGCGACGGGCAGCTTGCAGAAGCTCCGCGCGCAGTCCGCCGAATACGAGCAGAGCCTCAAAGTGATGCGGCAGCTCGTTCCAAGGAGCAACGAGGTGCCCGCGCTGCTCGAGGACATCTCAACGGCGGCGCGCCGCGTCGGCCTCGATCTGGCGACCGTGGAGCCCATGCCGGTTCTGCCGGGCGAACAGTTCGATACCTATCGGTACAAGCTCGCCGTGATCGGCGGGTACCACCCGGTTGGCCAGTTCCTGAGCAACGTCGGCTCGCTCAATCGCATCATCGCGCCCGTCACGATGGCGATCAAGCTGCACCCCATCGCGGACAAGACGAAGGCCCGCACAAGGAAGGGCGAATCGCTCATCGACACCGAGTTCCAGGTGCAGACCTATGTCGCTCGTACGACGCCATATGTACCGCCCACGTCGGTGAAACAATAATGAAGCGCTCAATCTCTTTCGCGCTGGTCTTTGTAGGGGCACTGGCGACAGGAGCCTCCGCGCAGGCACGCGCCCAGGCCGCGCCGAGGCCGAATGCGAACACGGCCGCCAAGGCCGCCACGACCAAAGCGCCGCCGCCGCCTCCTCCCGATACCAGAAAGCCGGCCGCCGCAACGGCGCCGATTCCGGTCGCCGACGCCGCGCCCCGGGTGTTGATCAACCGCGAGGTTTTCTCGTATGACGGGGACGGCAGGCGCGATCCATTCGTGTCGCTTCTCACGACCTCCGACCTCAGGCCCCTCCTGACCGACCTGAAACTGGTCGCCGTGGCGTTCGACCCGCGGGGGCAAAACTCTGTTGCGGTTTTGCGTGATATCACGTCTAAGGAGCAGTACAGAGTAAGAGTTGGCCAGACGATCGGCAGGATGCGGGTCGCGGCCATTCAGGAGAAAGCTGTGATTTTCACGATTGAAGAGTTCGGCTACAGCCGTCAGGAAATCCTGCCGATCATCGCCGATTCGACCAAAACGAGGCCCCGTCAATGAGCTTTCTCAAAGCGCTGCCAGCAGCGGCGCTCCTGTTCCTGCCCTCATCGGCAGCGACCGTTCACTCACTCAGTGTAGTCCCGTCCTCCGGGAAGACTGAAGTGGTGATCGGCGTCAATGCCGCCGTGGATGTGCAGGACTTCACGCTCGACGCGCCCGCCCGTGTGGTAGTCGATCTGAAGGGAGCCACTCTGGATATGTCGCGCAGCACCTACGACAAGGTTGCGCGCGGCGGCATCACCAACATTCGCTATTCGCAGTTTCGTCCCAATGTGGTTCGCGTCGTCATCGAGATGGACGCGAAGCACCCGTACGAAGTGAAGCGCAACGACGGCGAAGTTCGCATCGCGGTCACCGGCGGAAAGACGGCCGACTACTCGTCGTGGTCGTCGAACAAGAAGCCGGACTATGTTGCTGCTCCGAAGGCGCCCTCGACGCGCCCCGCCGCCGCACGCGCGGTCGCCCAGGCACCCGACGTGACACGGACGCTGGTGAGCTCCGCTCCTCTGTCGGCTCAGACCACGCCAAAGGTGGTTTCTCAGGTCGAGTCGACCAGTTCGCAGGTTGAGGCGCAGGACTATACGGTGACCGCCGAGCCCGTCCCCGCGAGAGCGGTGTCGACCTACGACAAGCCGGTCGCTCTCTTCTCGCAGGCGCAGCAGTCGCAGCAGCCCTCCATCACAGTCACTTTCCAGGACACTGACATCGTCGACGTGATCGCGTCGTTCGCCGCCTTCTCCGGACGTACGATTGTCGTTGGAAAAGACGTGAAGGGCACAGTCACCGCCGAGATCCGCAATCAACCCTGGGACGTCGCGCTGCGCGCGATCCTTCAGGGCCAGGGCCTCGCCGCGTCGGAAGATGCTCTCTCCGGCATCATCACGGTTGACAGCTACGCCAACATCTTGAACCGCCAGGCTTCCGAGCCGCTACTCACCCAGCTCGTATCGATCAACTACGCGCGTGCGGTGGGGCTCGTGCCAACGATCCAGTCGCTTCTGCAGAAGGATTGCCCGCAGATCCCGTCCAGCGGAAATGTCGCCAGCAACGCCAGACCAAACTGCGTTGCGCGCGGACTGGTCGCGGCCGACAGCACCACCAACACGCTCATCATCACGGAGACGGCTTCGCGCCTCGCCGATGTCATGCAGTACGTGCGAAGCCTCGACGTTCGCACTCCGCAGGTCGGCATCAAGGCCAAGATCATCTTCGTCAACAGAACGAATATCGAAGACATTGGACTGTCGTACGATCTGGGCACAGGCACCGATCAGTTCTTCAGCCAGCTCGTAAAGCGTCCTGATCCGGCGACGCTCAAGCCGATCGACACCAACGGCGACGGAGTACCCGACGCCCTCGGCGGCGGCACGCCTTTCAACGGCGACAGGATTCTGCTCGGCGGCAACGCGCTGTCGGCGATCGCGAACGCCAACGCCAGAGTCGTCAACCCGGCGCTCAGTGTCGTGTTCTCGACCGCCCTCGGCAAGTTCCAGCTGACCAGCTTCCTCGACGCACTCCAGGAAGTTCGCCTCGCCGATTTGCAGGCGGAGCCGAGCATCGTGACGCTCGACAATCGTCAGGCATCGATTCAGGTCGGCCAGGAAATCCCGATCCGGGTGCTCGACGCGGGCACCGCCAACCAGGGCGGCGCGGCGACCCCGGGTCAACAGCCCCGTGCTACGGTGCAGATGAAACAGGTCGGCATCATCCTGACCGTCACTCCGCACATCACGAACAATCGCCAGATCCTTCTGCTTCTGCACGCCGAGAACTCGGATGCGCAGCTGGCGGCGTCGGACGTCGGATTCATCTTCGGCAAGCAGTCCGGCGACACTCAGCTCCTCGTCGGCGACGGCGAGACCGCAGTCATCGGCGGACTGACCGTCACGCAGACCACGCAATCCAAGTCCGGTATTCCGCTGCTCGTCGATCTGCCGATCATCGGCAGGCTGTTCGGCGAGACGCGCACCGACGACGAAAAGCGTGATCTCCTCATTCTCGTAACACCACACATCATCGACGACGGCGCGCCGATTCCAGGCGCATCGTCGAATCCGATCCCACCAGCCACCCGCTAAAGGTGACTCGAATGCACATAGATCTTACTGGCGGCTTGCGCCGCGGCCTCGTTCTCGCCGCGGTAGCAACCTCGATTTCTCTTGGGGTTGCGGCGTGCAACGACTCGACGTCGATCGATCCGCAGCGGGACCGCGTACCGCCAACTCTCACCCTGACGGCCGTCGGTGGTCAGGCCGACACCGTAATTGCCTTCACCACCCTTGCGAAGGATAATCTCGGTCTGAAGACCATCCATGTGCAGGCCATCGGTGCTGTCGGCTTCACCTTCGACACCGTCTTCACGAGCGCCGTCACCAACATCCAGCTGCCCTTTACGCTCTTCTCATCGCGGTCCGTTCCTCCAGGCACGCCGGTAACCGTTACTGCTACCGCAGTCGATGGAGCTGGCAACACCTCCGGAGTCGACACGTTGATCCTCGCGACCGGAAATGTTCCGCCGCCGGAAGTCAAAATCATCAGCCCGTTCTCCGGCAGCTCCGCGGTGCTCGGCAAGTCCATACTCGTCACCGTCATGGGCAAGACCGGGATCAAGGTTCGTTCGCTTGGCTTGATGACGACGGGTCCTGTAGTACGCGCCGATTCACTCATCTATTCGAGCCCGCTTCTTGATTCCCTCACGATGCAGGACACGGTTGCCATACCTGCGACCGCGACTGCCGGAACGCTTACCATAACGCCGTTCCTGAGAGATTCGCTCGGTCAGCGTGCTGTCGGTCCCAGCATCACGATCACGGTTCAGACCGCCGCTCAAATCAATTCTGTTCCTGCAGTGAACAGCTACTGTGTAGGCAACTCCGCTTACGACAATGCCTGCGGACATGCCAAGCGTATCGAAGTCGGCGACACCGTGCACGTCGAGGCCGATGACCCGAGCGGCATAGCGCAACTTGGTTACGAGGTTCGCAGCGCCCCTGGCGGGACAATCGATGATTCCGCGACGCACATATCCAGTGGGGCGCTGACGTTCGACCATTACCGTTTCGCGATGAACCTCCCGTACACGACATTCCCCACGACCGCGTACATCCAGGTGTTCGCTCGAAACACGAATGGCGTGCGAGCCTATGCAAAGCTGGCAAGTGGTGTGGACCGTATCGACACCGTGACGGTGGTCGCCGGCGTTACGCGGCAGCTGCCGGCCGGCAGTGTGGTGGCCGACGCCATGTATCACCCTGGTAAGGACCGTCTCTACATCACAAACATCACGCAGAACCGTGTTGAGGTGTTCGATCTCGCTACACTGTCCTTTCAGTCTGGAATCAACGTCGGTTCCCGCCCCTGGGGAATCGCCGGCTGGCCGCGCGACAATACCGGAGCGATGGGCGATACCATCCTCGTGGCGAACTCGGGTGGTACGAGCATCAGTTACGTGAGGTTGGATGCTGCAGGTAACGGGGTCGAGCTTTCCCCCCGCTATCAGCTCCCGAACATCATCGCCTACACGATTACGACGTCCACCTCGGCGACAAGCGGCCTGGCGATTCCGGTTCGCACCAAATACGATTTCAGTGATCGTCCGCAGTATCTCGGCGCGACCTGCAGACAGGCCGTCGGAGTCTGCGGGGACGTCATTCTCGTGTATTCAACGACGCCCACCCAAGGGCAGTCCTCTCCCTTCCAAAGCAACAATGGCACGTTGCGGTGGGAGAATCTGACGAACGGCACGTCGCACTTCTTCTTCGAACAGGCCATTGGCCAAGCGTCAGCGCGGAGTGACACCCTCGAGATTATTCGATACGACGCGGATGGTACTCAGACTGTGCTCGTCCCCTACGCATCGGCGACCGTCGTAGACATTACCAAGCTCGGATTCCGCGACACGACCTTTGTACGCGGGTCCGGTGACTTCAATCGCGCCATATTCGGCGAGGGTGGATCCGTCAACGGAAGCCGCGCGATGACCTATGACGCCTCGAAAGGTCTTGATTCGATCTTCCCGTTCATTGACCGCGGCGTGTCGCCGGCGTCCGATGTGTCAGACTTCATCGCCAACGCATTCTCGAAGGTTCAAGGCGTGGCTATCAACCGTGATGGCTCACTGGTCGCCATCAGAGGGGATTCGACCTATCTGCTCAACGGTGCTCTCAGACTGCAGGGCGTGCTTCCCACTGCCGCCGCCAACGCGGGGATCGACTTCCACCCGCTGAACGACGCGACAATGTTCCCGCTCAGCGCACGTCTGATTTTCGCAGCTTCTTCCGAGCCTCTGATCGATGTTTACGACACCAACTGCTATCAGAAAGTGGCCGTAATACAAATCCGGGATCCGATAATCGGGCCGGTCAAAGCGGCGCTGCGACCGACCGGGCAGCTGGTGCTCGTCGGAGCAACGGCGCGAGGGGTTGTCATCGCGACGCTACCGAATACGTTTACCACGACCTGCCCGTAGTTTTTCCCGCAGGACGCGGGTAACAAGCTTGAACGACGAGCCCGGTCAAACGCCGGGCTCGTTCTTTTCGGAGACGGATGCTGCGATTCACCACCGCCGGCGAGTCACACGGGCCCGCCCTCGTGTCCATCCTCGAGGGGATGGTCGCGGGGCTGCCTCTCGTGGCCGCTGACGTGGATGCGGACCTATCCCGCCGGCAGCAGGGCTACGGACGCGGCCGGCGCATGAAGATCGAGTCCGACCACACTGAGTTTCTCTCCGGCGTTCGCGCCGGCGAGACGCTCGGCTCTCCGATCGCGATGCTGATTCAGAATCGCGACTGGAAGAATTGGCAGGAGATAATGGATCCGGCGCCCCGGGATGGAGATCCCAACCGCCAGCGCGCTGTGACGCGTCCGCGGCCCGGGCACGTCGATCTCTCGGGAATGCTCAAGTACGATCGGGATGACGCTCGAGACGTGCTGGAGCGCGCATCCGCCCGCGAGACGACCGCTCGCGTGGCCGCGGGAGCCGTCTGCAGGCGCTTTCTCCGCGAATTCGGCGTCACCCTGGGGAGCCATATTGTGCACTTGGGGGGGGTCGACGCGCGCCGGCCCGACAAGATGCCGGCGGACCTCAACGCAGCCGCCGACGCGTCGCCGTTGCGCACTTTGGATGGCGCAGCCGAGAAAGAGATGATGGCCCGGATCGACGCGGCGAAGGCAGATGGCAATACCCTCGGCGGCATCGCAGAAGTCGTCTGCGGTGGGGTTCCGGTCGGCCTCGGCTCACACGTCTCATGGGACAGGAAGCTCGATGGCAGGCTTGCCGCCGCTCTGATGTCCATTCCCGCCGTGAAGGCGGTCGAGATCGGGCTCGGCGTGGAATGCGCGCGCAGAAAGGGCTCCGATGTCCACGACGAGATTGATCCCGACGAGGGCAACGTGAAAGCGGGCCGTGTGCGCAGGAGAACAAACCGTGCAGGCGGGATGGAAGGCGGCATCAGTAACGGCGAACAGATCGTGCTCCGCGCGTCGATGAAGCCCATCAGCACACTCATGCGGCCACTAGGAACGATCGAGATGAAGACGCGCGAGCCCGCGCAGGCGGTGGCGGAAAGAAGTGATGTCACCGCCGTTCCAGCGATGGGAGTCATCGCTGAAGCCATGACAGCATTCGTCGTCGCCCAGGCTTTCCTCGAGAAGTTCGGCGGGGATTCGCTCGGGGAGACGCGACGCAATTACGAGAATTACGTCGCTGGCTTGAGTGGCAGACACGGACGCTAGGACGCCGCCTCCACATCTGATCCTCGTTGGGCTTCCGGGAGTGGGGAAGACAACGATCGGCAGAGCGGCGGCGCGGAAGCTGGGGAGAGAGTTTCTCGATTTCGATCAGGAGATCGAGCGGCGGTCGGGAATGGATGTGCGCGAGATCTTTCGCCAGAAGGGCGAGGAGCACTTTCGCGAGATGGAATTCGCGCTGACGCAGGAGCTGAGCGCCACCGGCGGAATGGTGCTGTCACCCGGCGGGGGCTGGATCACACAGCAAAGGTCAGTCGAACTTTTGCGTTCGGCTGGACGTATCATATACCTTAGAGCGTCACCCGAAGCAGTCGCTCGCCGATTGCGCAGGGTTGAGACCAGGCCGCTGCTGGCCGGGCGCGACCCAGTGGTGGCACTACGGGAGCTGTACCAGAAAAGGCAGGCCCTCTACGAGACAGCCGATACTGTTCTCGATACGGAAAGCCTTGCACGGCAACAACTTATAGCGAAGGTCGTCGAGCTCGCCTCGATCATGAAATAACTACGAATGCCAATGGACGAACGAATTCCTGCACAGAACACATTTCGCGTAATGGGCCCACACGAGCGGGGGCGCTTCGCCCCTGAAGCGTGGGGTCATCTGCTCTCACTCAACGGCTCGGGCGCAATCAACGGGCTGGAGTTGGAGCACATCATCGAGAGAGCTCTCATGCAATTCGAGGGACGGATTGCGCTCGACGATCTGCGCGGACTGCTCGAGGGAACTGGCCTGGAAGATTCGTCCGGAAGCGGCGACAACACTACGGTGCATTAGATGGCGAAAGCCAAGACAGCTAAAGCGAAAACAACCGCTAAACGCGCGACGAAGAGCGCTGCGGCGAAGAGTGGCGCGATCAAGCCCACGCGCGCGAGAAAAAGCGCGGCGGCGAAAATCGTCGATGACGAAGGTCCATCGGAGCCGGGCTCGACATCGCTCGTGATCGTCGAGTCACCGGCGAAGGCCAAGACCATCGGGAAGTATCTCGGGCGCGGGTACAAAGTGCGCGCGACGGTCGGTCACGTGCGCGATCTGCCCGAGAAGAAGATGGGAATCGACATCGAGAACGGCTTCGAGCCGGAGTACGTGACGATCCCCGGAAAGGAGAAGACCGTCGCCGATCTCAAGAGCGCGGCCAGGGATTCGCGCGAGATCTTTCTCGCGACCGATCCGGACCGTGAGGGCGAGGCCATCGCGTGGCACGTCGCACAGCAGATAAAAACCAAGAACGGAGCGCCGATGAGGCGCGTCCTCTTTCATGAGATCACGCGCGATGCCGTGAAGCTGGCGATCGCCAACGCGGGTCAGATCGACGAGCGGAAGGTTGACGCGCAGCAGGCGCGCCGCGTGCTCGACCGCCTCGTCGGGTACAAGGCGAGCCCGGTTCTCTGGAAGACCGTGAAGAAGGGGATTTCAGCGGGCCGCGTGCAGACCGTCGCGCTGCGGCTGCTCGTGGAAAGAGAGCGCGAGATTCGTGCGTTCAAGCCGGTCGAGTACTGGACCGTCGAGGCCCTCCTCGAGGAGGCTGGACAGCAGTTCACCGCGAAGCTGCATCTGCTCGATGGCAAGAAGCCGGTAATCAGCAACGAGACGGAAGCGAACGCGATTCTCGACGCGCTCAAATCACGCAAGACGTTCCAGGTCACTGAGGTCAAACGCCGTGAGCGGAGGAAAAATCCGGCGGCGCCGTTCACGACCAGCACGCTGCAGCAGGACGCGGCAAAAAAACTCGGCTTCGGATCGAAGCGCACGATGCGACTGGCGCAGGATCTCTACGAAGGAATAGAGATCGGCGAGGAGGGCGCGGTAGGTCTCATCACCTACATGCGCACCGACTCGACGCGCGTGGCGTCTTCGGCCGCGGAACAGGCGCGCGAGTATATCAAGATGATGTACGGCCAGCCGTACCTGCCCGATGCGCCGCGCCTCTACGCCGACAACAAATCGAAGAACGCGCAGGATGCGCACGAGTCCGTCCGTCCGACGGATCCGACGCGCCGCCCCGAGCACATTCGCAAGTATCTCAAGGAAGACCAGTACCGGCTCTACGAGCTGATCTGGCAGCGGTTCATGGCGTCGCAAATGACGCCCGCGATCTTCGACACGACCACGGTCGACTTCGACTTCGACCGGTTCCTGTTCAGAGCGACCGGCAGCGTCGTCAAGTTCGACGGTTACCAGCGCCTCTACAAGGAATCGCGCGAGGCCGAGGAAGGAAAAGCGCTCGAAGAGGAGCAGGGACTGCCCGTGCTCGAGAAGGGCGAGGATATCCCGGTCAAGGCAATCACGCCCTCGCAGCATTTCACAGAGCCGCCGCCGCGCTATTCCGAGGCGAGCCTCGTCAAGGAGCTGGAGCGCCTCGGCATCGGTCGGCCGTCGACATACGCATCGATCGTCTCCACGCTCGTCGATCGCCGCTACGCGATGCTCGAGCAGCGGCGGTTTTTCCCCACTTTTCTCGGCGAGCAGGTCGAGAGAGTGATGGTGAAGAGCTTTCCTGATGTGTTCAACGTCAGGTTCACGTCCCACATGGAGACCGATCTCGACAAGATCGAGGAAGGCGACGTGAACTGGCGGAAGATGCTCAAGGATTTCTACGGACCATTCGCGGAATCCGTCAAGAGCGCGGATATCGAGTCGCTCATCGGCGAGGCGCACGATCTGTCCATGCTCGAGACCGAGAGATGTCCGACTTGCGGGGGGAAACTGGTTCCCCGCGGCGGATTCTTCGGGCCGTTCCTGGCGTGCGAGAACCATCCGAAGGACTGCAAGTACACGAGGCCTTTGCGCGGCGATCGCAAGCCGGCGCAGCCCACGGACGAGATCTGCCACGAGTGCGGCTCGCCAATGGTCATCCGCCAGGGACGCTCGGGGGAATTCCTCGGCTGCAGCACATTCCCGAAGTGCCGCGGCACGCGCTCGATGCCCACCGGCGTCAAGTGTCCGAAAGACGGCGGCGACATCGCTGTGCGTCGCTCGAAAAAGCGAGGCAAAGCGTTCTACGGCTGCTCCAACTACCCGAAGTGCGATTTCGTGGTGTGGGACAAGCCGGTAGCGGAGACATGTCCTGAGTGCGGCTACATCGGCGCGGAGACGAAGTTCACGAAAGCGCGCGGCGATTACCGTCGCTGCATCAAGTGCGCGAACGAGTGGGACGTCGCGCCGACGCCTGAAGCCGTGGCGGTGTGACGCAGCGAGTCACGGTTGTCGGGGGCGGCCTCGCCGGCTCGGAGGCCGCGTGGCAGCTCGCCACGCGCGGGTTCGAAGTATCGTTGCACGAGATGCGTCCGGTCACGAGGACGCCGGCGCACAAAACCGACAGACTCGCCGAGCTCGTTTGCTCGAACACGTTCAAGAGCACTGAGCTCACCAACGCGCACGGCCTGCTCAAGGCCGAGATGCGTCTGCTCGGCTCGCTCATTCTCGACGCAGCCGACGGCGCGCGAGTCGCCGCCGGCAGCGCGCTCGCGGTAGATCGTGATGTCTTCTCGGGCGCGGTGACTGAGCGGCTTGCGTCTGACGCCCGAATCAGTGTAGTGCGCGAAGAGGTCGCGAGCATCGCGGCTCCCTGTGTGATTGCCACCGGTCCGCTTACCTCGGAGAAACTGGCCGAGGCCATCCGCGCGCGTCTGGGAATTGGCGCGCTGGCTTTTTACGACGCGATCGCGCCGATCATCGCCCGAGACTCGATCGACGACTCCCTCGTCTTTCGCGGGTCGCGGTACGGCAAGGAGACGATGGAGGGCGCCGGTGATGACGGCGCGTATCTCAACTGCCCGATGTCGCGCGGCCAGTACGACGCGTTCCTCGATGCGCTGATTTCCGCCGATCAGTATCATGGCCACGAATTCGACGAAGTTCCGTACTTCGAGGGGTGCATCCCGGTCGAGGTGATGGCGAAGCGCGGACGCGATACGATGCGCTTTGGTCCGCTCAAGCCGGTCGGGCTGCGCGATCCGCGCACCGGCTATGAGGCGTACGCTGTGGTGCAGCTTCGTCAGGAGGATCGCGCCGGCCGCATGTGGAATCTGGTGGGCTTTCAGACGCGTCTCCGGATTCCAGAGCAGCAGCGTGTGCTGAGGATGATTCCTGGCCTCGCCGACGCGGAGTTTCTCCGTTACGGATCGATTCACCGCAACTCCTACCTCAACTCTCCCGCGGCGCTGAGCGCGCACCTGGCGGTCCGCGACGAGCCGGCGGCTCTTTTTGCGGGTCAGATCACCGGAGTTGAGGGCTACACCGAGAGCTCCGCCACGGGATTGCTCGCCGGAATCAACCTGGCGCGAATTCTTTCGGGCGACGATCCGGTGATTCCTCCGCCGACGACGATGATCGGCGCGCTCTACCGCTACATGAACGAGGCGGACCCCAGGCACTTCCAGCCGATGAACGCGAATTTCGGTCTGCTTGACGAGCTCCCTGAGCAAATCCGCGACAAAAAGCGGAAGCGCGAGGTTTTCGCGGACCGGGCCCTGCGAGACATGCAGGCGTGGATCGAAGCCAACAGCATCCACGGCGCGCTCTCGGTCCGGACATGAGCGAGCCGCAGGCGGTCGAAGAGTTCCTGACGCACCTCGAAAAGGAGCGCGACGTCTCTCCCAACACTCTCATAGCCTACCGGCGGGATCTCGAGGAATTCGTCTCGTTCCTCGGCCGCTACTACGGCGCGGAGGAATGGTCGTGGCAGGGACTGGATCGGCTCGCGATCCGCGGATTTCTCGCGCATCTGACGCGGAAGAAGCTCAATAAGAGATCGATCGCGCGGAACCTCTCGGCGGTCAGAAGCTTTTACAAGTATTTGCACCGGAACGAGCAGGTCGAAACAAATCCGGCGCGCGGCGTCAGGACGCCGAAGCAGGACAAGTACCTGCCCGGCTATCTGGATCGCGCGCAGATCGAGCTGCTGTTCCAATCGGCCGAGCTCAAGGCGCAGGAGGGACGCTTTGGCGACGTGCGCAACTCGGCGATCCTGGAGCTGTTCTACTCGACGGGAATGCGGCTGTCGGAGTTGCGCGGAATCAATCGAATGGACATCGATCTGATGTCACAGCAGGTGAAAGTGCGCGGGAAGGGGAGGAAGGAGCGGATCATCCCGATCGGCGACCACGCGCAGCTGGCGCTCAGAAACTATGAATCGAAGCGGGACGAGATGTTGCGGGCGATCGGTCCTACCGGAGACCGCACCGCGTTCTTCCTCAGCAATCGCAGCAAGCGCATCTCGGTGCGCGCAATCCAGAACGCGGTGAAAGGGTTCCTCGACAAAATCGACGAGAACTCGGGCCTTTCCACCCACTCGCTTCGCCACACCTTCGCCACGCACCTTCTCGACGCCGGTGCCGACCTCCGCGCGGTGCAGGAGTTGCTCGGCCACGCGTCCATCTCGACGACCCAGATCTACACCCACACGAGCATCGAGCGCCTGAAGCAGGTGTACCAGAAGGCTCACCCGCGTGCGTGACTCGGTGTACCCCGCGAGCGGAGGGAGATTGGGAAAGGAGCGACACCACTGGATCGTCCGGACAACGCATTGGATCAACGTGGTGGCCATCACGATCATGGTTGGCAGCGGCCTCCGCATCTTCAACGCCTACCCCGCGTTCGCGCGGAAGGGCGAGATGTTCTGCTGCTATCCGTTCGAGCACAAGGCGATTCCGGCCTGGCTGACGTTCGGCGGCTGGCTCGGAGGAGCGCGGCACTGGCATTTCGCGATGATGTGGGTGCTCGTCGTCAACGGACTCATCTACCTCACCTTCATTTATCTCCACGGCGAATGGCGCGATCTCGTTCCGCGCAAGGGTGACATTCGCGACAGCCTGCAGATGGTCAAGTTCTACACGTTCAGGCGGATGGATCACCCGCACCACGGGAAGCACAACGCACTTCAGAAGACTGCGTATTTCCTGCTGCCGGTGTTCGGAGCGCTCGCGGTCTTCACCGGAATCGCCATCTGGAAGCCGGTACAACTCGCGCCGCTCACCGCGGTATTCGGCGGGTACGTGTGGGCCCGCTACTGGCATTTCATAGCGATGCTCGCGATCGTCATCCTGAGCCTCATCCACGTCTTCATGGTGTTTGCGGTCGATCCGTACTCGATCACGTCGATGATCACGGGCGACTACGACCCCTCGCTTTCTCCGGAGGCGAGAAACGCGCGGCCGTTCTACAATCTCTTTCCGAAGCGCGCGCGTGCGGCAGCCGCGCCGCCTCCGCCGGAGGCGACGTGAGCATCGATCCGCGCAAATTCGTCTCGATCAACGGAATCGATCGTCGCGACTTCCTCGTTCGGGGAAGCGGTCTCGTATCGGCGGCGTTTCTCGCTGCCTGCAACTCCCGCGGACCCAAGGCAGCCGACAAGCTGCTCAAGTACGCCGAGCGGAAGAATCTCGTCATTGAACGGAAGCTTTTGCGTCACACCTCGATGGATGTAGTCCAGGCAGGTGCCCACGACGCCGGCAACAAGTTGCCGAGCTACTTCATCTCGCGGACAGTGCCGGTCTGGGATGAGAGCGTGCGAGGGAAATGGACGCTCGAAGTGAGTGGGCTCGTCGGCAATCCGGTGCGGCTCACGATCGAGGAGCTGCAACAACTCCCGCAGGTTTCCAATCGCGTGAATCACTACTGTGTCGAAGGATGGACGGCGGTCGAGACCTGGACCGGCGTTCCGTTCACCGAGCTGGCTCGCCTCGTGCGCGCCGATCCGCAGGCGCAATACATCGATTTTCAGTCGTTCGACGACGACTACCACGAGAGTTGGGACATCGAGAGCGCGATGCACAAGCAGACTGTGGTCGCCTACGGTCTCGACGGAAAGATGCTGGAGCCCGCTCACGGCGCGCCGGCGCGTGTCTATTCTCCCGTGAAGCTTGGCTACAAGAACACGAAGTACCTGACGAAGATCGTGTTCATGCCGAAGATGAACGGCGGGTACTGGAGCGACCTCGGCTATGAGTGGTACGGTGGCGTTTAGGGCCGCGACGCTCTCTCGAATTCGGGGGTCTATCTAATCCGCGTCCCTTTCGAGGGCGTCTGGTTGAGCCGAGAGTTCTTCTCGCCATCGCCTCGCCGTGCCGCGCCACGAAACAGCAGGACCTCCTTGAGGTACGCGCGGCTCATGATCACGCCGATCACGAGCAGCAGGATGCCGGCGAGCACCGAGATCGTTCCCCAACGCCACGTATCCCGCCCGATCAGGGCGGCTGCCATGCAGAGTGTGCCCAGCGCGACGAGCGATTGCCCCGCCTTGTGCGGCACGGCGCGGGTGCGCCGGCGACGCTCGCGCAACGGTGCCACGCCGCCCGCCTGCCACGCGTCGAGAAGGATCGTAAGCCCGACGAGGGCCATTAATACGCCGAGAAGGATCGGCAACTGTTCCAGCCTCATAATTGGTTGAATTGCAAGAAGGGGGCGCGTTTTGAGACCCCGTAGACGCGCCCAGCGTGCCACAGGCTGTTATTTTGAAGCGATGAAGCTCGAGCGCGTGCGGTCGACTACCATCCTTGCGGTGCGCCGTGACGGTAAGGTCGCACTCGGAGGCGACGGACAGGTCACCGTTGGACAGACCGTGATGAAGTCGAACGCGCAGAAGGTCCGGAGTCTTCACGATGGCAAGCTGCTCGCTGGTTTCGCGGGCGCCGCGGCGGATGCTTTCACCCTGTTCGAGAAGTTCGAGGAGAAGCTCGAGCGCTATCCCGGAAACCTGCAGCGCGCGGCGGTGGAGCTGGCGAAGGATTGGCGGAGTGATCGCGTGTTGCGGCGTCTCGACGCCCTGCTTGCCATAACCGATCGGCAGCACGGATTCATCATCTCGGGAACGGGCGACATCATCGAGCCCGAAGACGGCATCCTCGCGATCGGATCTGGCGGCCCCTACGCCCTCGCATCGGCTCGCGCGCTCCTCGAGAACACGGATCTTCCCGCGCGCGACATCGTGAGAAAAGGACTCGAGATCGCCGCCGAGATCTGCATCTATACGAACGCGAACATCACCGTCCTCGAGCCCACCTGATGTCATCGCCGCGCACACAGCAGGCGCTGGAGCGCTTGGCCGACCTCACGCCGAGGCAGATCGTCGAAGAGCTCGATCGCTATATCGTCGGGCAGGCCGACGCAAAGAAGGCTGTGGCGATCGCGCTCAGAAACCGGTGGCGGCGCCAGCGCGCGCCGGATGCAATCCGGGATGAAATCTCGCCTAACAACATCATTCTCGTCGGCCCAACGGGCGTCGGGAAGACGGAGATCGCGCGCAGGCTCGCGCGTCTCGTCGGTGCGCCGTTCGTAAAAGTCGAAGCATCCAAATTCACCGAGGTGGGCTACGTCGGCCGCGATGTCGAATCGATGGTGCGCGACCTGGTGGAGAGCGCGATCAACATGGTGCGCCGCGAGCGCGAAACCGAGGTGCAGGAGGTCGCGAAGCTAAAGGTCGAGGAGCGACTGCTCGATCTCCTGCTGCCGATGCCGCCCGACATAAAGCAATCCGCGCACACTCCAACGGCCGCCGCGGGCGGCGGGACGCACCTTTTCGTCGTGTCTCCGGCGGGATCGGTCTCGAGCGAGACCGACGCCACCGAGCTGCGCTACAAAAGAACGCGAGAGAAGCTCAAGCAGCTCCTGATCGACGGACAGCTCGACGAGCGCGAGATCGAAATCGAGGTCACGCAGCAGACGCCGGTGATGTTCGACATGATGGTTCCACAGGGCGCGCCGGAGGGCATGGACAATCTTTCCGACATGCTCCAGGACATGCTGCCCAAGCGAAAAAAGAAGAGAACCGTAAAGGTCTCCGAGGCGCGCCGCATCCTCCTCAGCGAGGAGCTGGAAAAGTTGATCAACAAGGAGGACGTCACCGCCGACGCGCTCGACAGAGTGCAGACGATGGGGATCATCTTCCTCGACGAGATCGACAAAATCGCCGGCCAGCGCGGCCCGAACGTTGGCGGACCCGATGTGTCACGAGAGGGGGTGCAGCGCGATCTCCTCCCGATCGTCGAAGGCTCCAACGTGCAGACCAAGCACGGGATGGTGAAGACCGACCACGTTCTGTTCATCGCGGCGGGCGCGTTCCACGTCGCCAAGCCGAGCGATCTGATTCCGGAGCTGCAGGGGAGATTCCCGATTCGGGTGGAGCTCCAGTCTCTCACCGAAGCGGATTTCGTGCGCATCATGACTGAGCCCGAGAACGCGCTCACCAAGCAGTACTCGGCGCTGGTCGAGGCCGAGGGCGCGAGGCTCGAGTTCACCACGGACGGCATCGCCGAGATAGCGAAGATCGCCGCGCACGTTAACGAGCGGATGGAAAATATCGGAGCGCGCAGGCTTCACACGGTGATGACGACGCTGCTCGAGGACGTGCTGTTCGGACTTCCCGAGAGTGGGGCGAGGACGGTCCGCGTCGATCAGGAGCTCGTGCTGAGCCGTCTCAAGACTATCGCCGACGACGAAGACCTGAGGCGTTACATCCTCTAGCCAACGCGTGGATCAACCGGAGAGCTCACGGCCTGAGCGGCTCCTTCTCGCGATTACCACGCCGTAGGCGGTCAGGTTGACGAGCAGTGCGAGACTTCCAAATACAATCTGCGTTCCACGTGTGAGCCCGGCCGGGTACAACAGCGGTTGTATGTAGTGCTCGATGAATCCGCCACTGTAACCCGCGCCGCCGCCGCGCGCCCTGAATGAATTCTCGAGTGGAGTAAGCGGGCAGATCCAACCCTTGTACTCGATCAGAACACCCCAGACCGCGGCGGGAACGTGAAGCCACGCCAGACGCGGCCACTTGAGCACCAGCAGTCCTCCCAGCACCACGAAGAGGACGAATGCGAGGTGCACGACGAGCACCAGATCTGCAAGCGCCCGGTAGATCAAGCGGCGGGCGCGCTGAATTTCATCCTTTGAACGAGCGCGTCGAATCGCGGCTCGCCGCGAAGGCTGCCGCGGGTCGCCTGCCGGCGGAGCGAAATGCCCAGATCGCGAGCCCGGCCGTGATCAGGAACGCGATACCCGACGGCCACACAGGAACGCTCAAGCCATCAACCTGCACTGGCAGCGCGAGTACCGTGCGCGTGAGCTGGATGAGCGAGAGAATGGCGAACATGGTTCCAGAGACAAGCTCGTAACGGCGCATGGCCGGGTCTCCGCGAAATGTGAAGAAAAGAGAGTCCTCAACGCTTCCTGTTCAAACTATCGACGCCCGTCCGGATTTGTCGATGCTGCTCGCCAGCCAGCTCACCCGGCGCGAGGATCCCGCCGCCATTGTCGAGGTATCCGATCGCGATGTACTGCGGCCGGAAGCGCGGCGCCTGTCTCACCTCGAGGCGCGGCACGCTGAGCTTCCACTCGTCGACGATCCATGTGATTGTCGAAGGTCGAATGTGGGGCCGTGATGATGAGCTTCGACGTCGCCGGGTCCGCTACCTCCGGGTTCGAGGTCGTGGTGAATCGCTCGATCCGGATGTCGCCGTTGGCCTGGGTGGTGAAATAGACGTAGAAGAAATGATTAGTCGCGTACTGCGGATGGAACGCGACGCTCAACAATCCACGCTCTCCGCCGCTCAGCACTCTCGTCGAGATGTCGAGAAACGGCGTCGCCAGGAGCACGCCGTTTCGAACGATGCGGATCCGCCCGCCCTGCTCCACGACGAAAATGCGTCCGTCGTCCAAGGGCTGCGTCATGAAAACGGGACTCGACAGGCCGGCCGTTATAAAAGGATTCAGCTTGAGACCGATACCCGGCGGCAATGGAGATCCGCCGTCGCCAGGGCCGGTGGAATCGGAGTGACAGGCGATTGCGAGCACCGCTACGTTCGCGCACAGCACACGAATCAAGCGTGACATCATCACATATCTCTGAGAGGGGAGTAGCCGACTCTAGTATATTTCCGGCGCACAGAAATCCCACAACCGGTACGCGCAACTCACATGCCCCGAATCGTCCGCAAAGAACGCCTTCACCGCGACTTCCTTCAGATCGCTGACTTTTCGGCCAAGGAAATAGACAAGCTGTTCGCGCTCGCCGAGTTGATGCGCGCGGGGAAGTACAAAAAGAAGCCGCTCGCCGGCAAGTCGCTGGCGATGATCTTCATGAAATCATCCACCCGCACCCGCGTCTCGTTCGAGGTCGGCGCGTGGCAGCTCGGCGGCCATGCGCTTTTTCTCTCCCCTCGCGACGTGCAGCTCGGGCGCGGCGAGCCGATCGCCGACACCGCGCGCGTTCTCTCGCGCTACGTCGACGGCATCATGATCAGGACCTTTGCGCACTCGGAGATCGAGGAGCTGGCGCGCTACGCCGATGTGCCGATCATCAATGGGCTCACGGACCTCGTGCATCCGTGCCAGGTGCTCGCCGATGTTCTCACCATCAAGCAGCACCTTGGCGGCTACAAGGGGAAGCGCGTCGCCTGGATCGGCGACGGCAACAACATGGCGAACTCGTGGCTCAATGCCGCGTACGTGCTCGGGTTCGAGCTCACGCTCGCGTGTCCCGAGGGCTATGACCCCGATCCGATGATTTTCCAGCGCGCGGCATCAAAGGCCAAGGTGAGACTCGTGCGGGATCCCGCCGAAGCCGCCGACAAGGCCGACGTCATCAACACAGACGTCTGGGCATCGATGGGGCAGGAGGAGGAGCAGGCGATCCGCGAGAAGGCGTTCAAGGGCTACCGCGTCGACGCCGCGATCATGAAGCGGGCGAAGGAGGACGCGATATTCCTCCACTGCCTGCCAGCCCATCGCGGTGAAGAAGTATCCGCCGAAGTGATCGATGGCCCGCAGAGTAGGGTGTGGGACGAGGCCGAAAACCGCCTCCACATCCAGAAGGCGATAATGGCGGTTTTGATGGGTGGGGAGAAGCTTTAACTGCCATCATCGCGATCACAAATCTGTCTTTCAGAATTGGTCTGTGAGAACGGGTTAAGACGCTCTGGAGGGCCTTAACTCCTGTTGAGCTTGGGGGAGGATGGTCGTCTTATATGTAACCCTCCACCGAGAGTCACGATGCGCCGCCCGACCGCTGTTTTATCCCTTATCAGCCTCCTCAAAATGGCCTCCGCCGGAGCAATTGTTCTGGCAATGGGCCTGTCTTGCTCAGATACCAACTCGCCAACCGTGGGGTCCGACGGCGTAATCCGCGTTCGGGTCCCATCGGTGATTTTCGACGTTCCTGACTCGGTCAAAGAGCGGCTGTCGGCTGAGGCCGCTGCAGGTGATCGCATCGTTCCAATCGGACCTGTCGCCAACGTTCTCGTCTCGCCGGCGTCTGCGGCCGCAACCATCGCCGCTGGCAGCTGCGGCAGCGGCGGCGGATTCGTTGGCTACACCAAGTCGAAGGTCGATTTCGCGCCTGAGAAACTCCCGCGCGTCTCGCCATTTCCGCTCGGCGACGAAGGGTACATCCCCGCGGACACCGTGCGCCTCGGATTCAACTTCAACTTCGAGGGAAACACGTACGACCGCGTGAACGTCTATTTCAACGGGTTTCTTCTCTTTGGCCAAGCTGGCAGCCAGAAGGTGGGGTATAGCAGCGCCGGAAACATTGCTTCCACTTCGCTCCCTAATAACGTCATCGCGCTGGCTTGGACGGACTGGGATCTTAGTAAGAGCCCGGATGCAATCCGGTACGAGAGTATTGGGGCTGCGCCGAACCGCAAATTTGTTCTTCAGTTCAATAACGCCCCAGAGTACGCCGGGACTGGGATGCTCACGTCCCAGGTCGTGCTGTCCGAGGGCTCGAACGACATTACGATATACACAACCAGCATGACCGTTCGGAACAGTAGTCACTTCGTGACGCAGGGCATCGAGAACGCTCTCGGGACGCAAGCGACCTACGACAGCGTCCTTAATGTCAACACGGGCATCGTAAGCAAGAGGGTAAGAAACTTCTTCAGCCTGCAGAACGACGCAGTTCGTTTTTCGCCGATCTCGACTAAGGACGAAGTGCCTCCGACGATCACTGCGCCCAACGACACCACCGCTAACAATGATCCGGGCCTTGCCTCGGCTGTAGTCGCGGTGAGCGCTCCTGCAGTGTCGGATAACTGCAGCGCTGTAACCGTAACAGGCGTGCGCAGCGATGGGGTACCTTCGCTAGATGCGCCATATCCGGTTGGCGTCACAACTATTACGTGGACCGCGAAGGACGCGGACCAGAACGCCGCCACGGCGATACAGACTGTCACGGTAATCGACAACGAGGCGCCCGTCTGGGCCCAGAGCGCGCAATCGGTAATTCAGGTGGACGCCACCAGTCCGAGCGGCGCAGTCGTAACCTTCAATGATCTGATCGTCACCGACAACGTTGGTGTGACGTCGCGTTCATGCGAACCCGCGTCGGGAAGTGTATTCCACGTAGGCACCAATCCGGTGACTTGCACCGCGAGCGACGCGGCCGGTAACAGCGCCTCGACGTCGTTCTCGGTCTATGTCATCGGCGCCCACGAACAGATCGGCTCTCTGATGGAAGAAATCGCAGACCTCGGTCTGCCAGACGGTACCCTTCAGCCGCTGCTCAACCAGTTAAGGCTCGCCTATACCCAGACGGCCGACGGTGATGCAGCGTGCAAAAAGGTGGCAGACTTCCTGAGCATGGTGCAGAAGAAGAGCTCGAATCTTTCGAGCGACGACATGGAAGCGCTGACAGCCGAGGCAACGAGAATCATGAACGTCATGGGTTGCCCTGCACCCGTGCGGGCGTCGATATCGACGGCTAGCTTCCTGAGGGTTCAGGTTCAGTAATTCCAGTTAAGGTTCTCAGTAGTAAAGCGGGGCGCAATAAAATGCGCCCCGCTTTTTTCCCGCCTGTTTGCACCCTGTATCTCTACCGTCCCGCCTTCGGGTCTGCCCCGGCACACGCCCGATTCGGCATGTCTTCTGCACATCCAAACGGCATGACAGCCTCCAAGAAAATCGACGAGCTCTACGACCTGATCAAAGGCATCGAGACGGCAATGTTCACAACCCGCGGGCCCACGGGCCAGCTCGTCTCGCGCCCGATGGCAACGCAGGACCGCATCGAGGGCACCGACCTCTGGTTCGTGACCAACGTCGAGACCCACAAGCTCGACGACCTGGCGCTCGACCCCCACGTCAACTGCTCCTACTACAACAATAGGACGCACGAATGGGTTTCGGTCGCGGGCGTCGCGCACGTGTCTAAGAACAGGAACAGGGTCCGTCAACTCTACAACGAAAGCTGGAAAGCCTGGTTCGACGACGAGGGCGGAGAGAAGGATGGCGGTCCCAACGATCCGCGTATTGCGCTCATCATGGTCGAAGCCGAGATGGCTACATATATGAAGGTGAACAAGTCGCGGCCTATCATCCTGTTCGACCTGCTCAAGGCGAAGGTGACCGGCTCGGCGGCCCGCTTGGGCGAAATCAAGGAGATCACCGGGGCCGAAATGATGGATTAGGCAGAGCTTTTCGGCCTACTCTGCCAAATTGTCACGGCGCCCCTCGAATTCGGGGGGCGCTTCGCGCATATTGGGGACGAGACCCTACCCAAGGCCCCCCAGCATGGTTGACGCAACGCCGCTCAAGCGAACGCCGCTCTACGACGTACACGTCGCACTGGGCGCCAAGATCGTCCCCTTCGCCGGGTTCGAGATGCCGGTGCAATACCCGACCGGCATCACCGCCGAGCACAAGGCGGTGCGCGAGAAGGCGGGGCTGTTCGACGTGAGCCACATGGGCGAGTTCGTCGTGCGCGGGCCGCAGGCGGTGGAGTTCGTGAATCACGTGACCACCAACGATGTCGCCGCGCTCGCGCCGGGCCAGGCGCAGTACTCGACGATTCTCCGCGAAGATGGGACGATCGTCGACGACTGTCTGGTCTACCGCTCCGCAGATCGCGTGCTGATGGTCGTGAACGGATCGAACATCGACAAGGACTTCGCGCACATCTCGCGATTCGTCGGCGATTTCAACGTGACGCTCGAGGACATCAGCGACAAGATCGCACTCCTCGCGCTCCAGGGACCGGACGCCGCGAGGATCCTGCAGAAGCACACGGACACTGATCTCTCGCGGATCAAGTACTACGAGTTCACTCCCGGCAAGGTTGCCGGAGTGGATAAGGTTTGCATCTCGCGCACCGGCTACACCGGCGAGGATGGATTCGAGCTGTACTTCCCGGGCGAGCACGCGAAGAAGATCTGGAACGCGCTCACCGCCTCGGGCGAAGTCACGCCCACCGGACTCGGCGCGCGCGACTCGTTGCGGCTCGAGATGGGAATGGCGCTCTACGGCAACGACCTCGACGACACCACCACGCCGCTCGAAGCATCACTCGGCTGGCTGGTGAAAATGAAAAAAGGCGATTTCGTCGGACGCGACGCACTGGCGAAGCAGAAAGAGCGGGGACTCGCTCGCAAGCTGGTTGGGTTCACGACCGCGGAGAGATCCTTTCCGCGACACGGATATCCGGTGTTCGCCGCTGGAAAGCCGAGCGGCGAGGTGAGGAGCGGGACGATGAGCCCGACGCTGGGGATTCCGATCGGAACCGCCTACGTGCCGCCCGGGTCCGCGGCGGAAGGAGCAGCGCTGGAAATTGAGATTCGCGGGAAGCGCATCCCGGCGACAGTGCAGAAAATGCCGTTCTACAAGAAGGGCAGCAGACTCTGAGCGGCGAGAACTCCTTGCCTTTTCATCAGCACATGCGACAACTGATCGTGATACCGACGACGGCGCGGGGAATCAAATGCGAGTAGCGGTGATCACCGTCTCCGATTCCGTCGTACGCGGCGAGCGGCAGGACACCTCGGGCGCCGTCATCGCCGGCTGGGTGAAGGCAAAGAAATATGAGCTCGTTTCCGCGGCGAAATGCGCCGATGAGACCGTGGAGATCGTGCGCGCTCTGGTTCGTGCGTGCGACACCGACGGCGCCGATCTCGTTCTCACTACCGGGGGTACCGGACTCGCTCCGCGCGACGTCACCCCCGAAGCGACCCGGGCCGTAATCGAGCGCGAGGCCCAGGGGATCGCGGAACGGATGCGGATGCTGGCGCTACCGAGCTTTCCGCGCGCGGCGCTAGGGCGTGGTGTCGCCGGAGTGCGGGGCAAATCGCTGATCGTGAATCTGCCCGGCTCGCCGAGCGGTGTGGGCGATGGGCTGGATGCGCTCGATCCAATCATTCAGCACGCCTGCGATGTCCTGAGCGGCAAAGTGACCGGCCACACTCTGGGAGCAAGATGAAAGTCTTGATCACGCTCACTGACGTCGAGCCGGCGGTCAGGCTCAACGCGGTGATCGAGGCGGCGGGGCACAAGACGGCGGTGGTCTCCCCGCTCGACGATCTGCGCGGCGAGATCAGGCGCTTCAAGCCCGATCTCATCGTCCTCACCGGCAACCTCGGCGATCCCGGCAATATCCAGATCGTACGGGACCAGTTGTGGAACGGTACCGCGGTGATCGGCCTCGCCGACGTAGAGGATCCTCAGCTGCGGGAGCGTCTCCGCATCATCGGATTCACCGACGTATACACGAAGCCCGTGACGGCGGACGAATTGTATCTGGCGGTGCGGCGGGTTCTCGACCGCAAGCGTCTCACCGAGGCGACGGGCCTGATCGGACAATCGGAAGCGATCGGAGAAGTGCTGCTCAAGATCGAGCAGATCGCGCCGGTCTCGAGTACCGTGATCATCGAAGGGGAGAGCGGCACGGGGAAGGAGCTCGTCGCGCAGGCGATCCACAAACTCAGTCCACGCCGTGGAAAGCCGTTCATCGCGGTGAACGCCGGCGCGCTGCCGGAGTCGCTGATCGAGAGCGAGCTGTTCGGCCACGAGAAGGGCGCGTTCACGGGCGCGGCGGAGCGGCGCATCGGACGGTTCGAGCTGGCCGACGAGGGGACGCTCTTTCTCGACGAGATCGGGGAGATTCTGCCATCGACGCAGGTGAAGCTGCTGCGGGTGCTGGAGGAGAGAAAGCTGACGCGCGTCGGTGGAACGACGCAGATCCCGATCAACGTGAGAGTGGTGGCGGCGACAAATCGTCCGCTGCGTGAGAGCATGGAGGAGGGAAGATTCCGCGCCGATCTGTACTATCGCCTGAACGTCCTCAGCATGTACATGCCGCCGCTGCGCGAGAGACCTGAGGACATTCCGCTCCTGGTGCGCCGCTTCATCAAGGAGTTTTCGTCGCAGCACGACCGCCCGTTTCACGGCATCTCGGCTGAGGCGATGCAGATCCTCATGACTTATCCGTGGCCGGGCAACGTGCGCGAGCTGCGGAACCTGGTGGAGAGCATGGTGGTGCTGGCGCCGGGCCGCGAGATCGGACCCGAGGACATTCCTCGTCCCATTCGGGAGGGAGGAGCGGCGCGCTTTCTACCGGTGCACGTGGGTCCGGTGGTGCGCGGCGCCGTTGGCACAGAGGGTCGTGAGCTGGAATTTCTGGTGAGGAGCATGCTGGAGCTGCGGCTCCAGGTGGAGGAGCTGCGGCGGCGTCTCGACGATGAGCGTCACGATCACCGCGACTGGGTGGGCGAGGTGCAGCCGACGGGAGCACTGGGCTCCGGCGCGACGGCGCGTGCGATAGAGCCGCCCGACCAGCCGGCGCCACCCAGCGTGATGACGATGGCTGCGGGGATGACGATGGCGGAGATCGAGAGGGCGGCGATCGAGGCGGCGCTCAGGGAGACGCGGGGGAACCGGAGAAAGGCGGCGGGGATGCTCGATATTGGCGAGCGGACGCTGTACCGGAAGCTCCGCGACTATGGGATCGCGCCGGAGGAAATCGCGGAGGCGAGTTGAGTCGGCTCGGCGGCTGGTCGCCCGCATACCCCAAATTGCCATGTTACTGCCGGCGCTTGGCATCGTCTACCTGTCGCGCTGCAATGAAACCAGCATCTTGGTGATATGAAACACGCATCTACGCGCTCGGCCAAGCAATGTTCGCACTCCCAAAGCATGTTTTTTCCCGGCGGAGATGGGCGTGATTTATTGCTTGATTAAACCCCAGTCGTCTGCAATATTGGTCGCCTGTTTCGCGCCATCTAAATCCCGCTCACAAATTGAATTTGAACAACATCGCCGGCAGC
>Ga0208587_1000018_pt1 | contig 108983 bp, 94 predicted proteins | sample NGESurdeep092012_7_FD_184472 | JGI IMG/M metagenome (GOLD analysis project Ga0208587, IMG submission 184472) | Arctic peat soil microbial communities from Barrow, Alaska - NGEE Surface sample 210 deep-092012 (SPAdes) | ecosystem: Environmental > Terrestrial > Soil > Wetlands > Peat ...
TCAAGTGCGGGCGGTCTCTAGGTTTCTCCTTCTAAGAAAGCAGAAGTTTCGGTCGTCGAGGTGCTTGCCGTGTCGGAACGGTCTCGATGGTGATGAGCGGAGGGGGTCGCGACGGCACACGTATCTACGCGCTGCGACGGTAGTTCCCGAAAACGCGGCCATGGTGGGTGCAGGCTTTCTGCGGACAGGACTGTTCTGGCGATGCGGCAGTGTTACCCGCCGCTCGGTCGGTAACAGCCGGGACGGGTTTTAGAGGCCCGATGGTCGTTCAGGGGGGACGGGGGATTGCCGCGCTCTGCCCTTGAGGTCGACCGGAACGCTTCCAAACAAGGGTCAGAGAAGAACGTGTCGGGCAGACCTCGGCAGGACGGTCAGCCCGGGGTGTTCGGGGGGGCGGGTAGCACCAGTTCACCACTTGCACCAGTGCACCGGTCACCCATCTAGATCTCTAGCATTTCTCTTCCCCCTACCCGTACCCCACCTCCTCCTGTTACCCCTCCTGCCTCTTTTGTTTCATTAGTAAGTGGTGATACTGGTGAGAGTGGTGATGAGGCCGATGAACCCGTGGGTTTGTCGTCACCACTCTCGCCGGCCGTTACTGGTGAAGCTACTGGTGCGCCCGGGGTGTACCCCCACACCCGGACTCCGTCGATGACGCGCTGCTTACGCTGCCAGCCGAGCCGCTTGAGACAGCGGGAGACGCGATTTTGCTCGGGCTGGGTTTGATGCGGAGTGTCCACACCGATCCCGGTCAGGACGAGGCCGATCGTCGTCCAGTCCTTCGCGCGGACCCAGCCTGCAATCTCGGACTCCCAGGCGTCGGTCAGGAAGCGCGCCTCCTGTTCAACCTCAGCCGATGCGACAAGTTCCGCCGACTCGAGCCACCACTTCTCTCCCGCCATGTAGCGCGCCACCGCCTCGGCCCAAAGCTGGTCGCAGTCCCGTTTAAGGCCTTCGATGTCGATCTCGCCACTCTTCGTCACGGCGGAGCACTTGACCGGCCAGAATCGGCGGTTTCCCGTCTCGTCCCTGAGGTAGTCGCTATGGTTGACCGTGCCGCCGAACACGCATTGCCTCTCGAAGCGAATCGCATGTTTGCCGTAGGGCGGCCTGAATCTGTCGAAGGACTTCGACATGAAAGCCTTGATGCGGCTGACTTCGGGGCGGCTCATGGCATCGAGTTCGGGGAGCTCCACAATCCAGACGCCCTGCAGCTGTGTAGCGGCATCCTTGGAACCGATCGCATCGATCTCGTCCGTGAACCAACTGCTGCCGAGAACCCGGAGACCCGTGCTCTTCATCAGCCCCTGACGGCCCTCAAGGATCAGGACGTGGTCCGCCTTGCAGCCGGGCGAGTAGACGCGGGCGACCGCTGAGATGAGCCACCGAGAGCCAACGGCCGTCGTGTATTTGGACTCCGCGGCACCAAAGTAGGTGGTCAGCATCGAGTTCAGGCGCAGAACGCCGTCCCAGTGCAGCCCATTGAGGTAGTCGCAAACAGGGTGGAACGAATTGTCCCGAGCGGTCGTCAGAATCGCTTGACGGGCAACCTCAGGGTTTACGAGAAGTTCGTATTCGGTCTGAAGCCACGCAGCTGTCTGAATGTCGTCCTCGTCGCGCCAGTCCCGCGGTTCGAACGGGCGGTCGGTGTTCTCGTATGGCGGTGTCCGGCGGACGGAAAGCCGCTGGCCGAATTCGTCCCACCCGACAACGCCGTTCCAGCGGACGTCGTTCCGCAGGACCAGGATTGCGTTGGCGACGACAGTTCTTGGCTTGCGTTTTCCATACCGGTCAACGGAGCAGATGAGGCCGGCCTGCCAGGCTTCATCGGCGGGAGGGCTTGCACTCTCCCGAGCGATCGTCCAGTCGATCTTGGCGCGAAGAAACCCGTCCGACACGTACCGCGCGATCTCCTTCTCGTCGCGCCCGCCCGGATCGGCGTCCAGCACGACGGAACGAATCACCGCGATGAGGGCGTCCCTATCCGTGCCGTCTGCTCCATGTGCGTGCACGTAGGCTGCGATCGCGGACATGATCGGCTCATGGAATCCATCCTCGGTTCCGATCTTCGCGAGGTACCCGTCGAAACCGACCGCAGGCTTCAGCCCGCCGCCGAAACCGCGCGGCTTCTCCTGCGTTCGCGCCGGAAGGACGATCGCAACCACATCGACCGCCCCTTTTTGGAGTCCGGACCGGCAAGGGAGCGGGTCGGGAATCCCGTCGAACACGGGGGCTGCCGTGTAGTGGACCTGAGCCGGCCGGAAGACCGCCGGGTCGATGCCGATCGACTTGTGCTGCTTCGCCCACCGTTCGAGATCGGCGTCCTCGACCTCCCGGTCGAGCCAGAACCACAGGTGCGCCGAGAGCAGACCGGGCTTGAACCCCTGACTCGACCCGAACTGCCAGTGACACGTCGCGTCCGCAAACTCGGGAGGTAGAAGCGAGATCAGGTAGGCGACAGCCGCTTCCGGGTCGGCCACGGGATCCAGTCCTTCCGGGCAGAGGACGTTGTCGAAGTCAACCATGATCCAACGGCGCGGCCGACCGACAAGACTCGGCTTGTCATCGCCATCCGCATAGAGGAGGCGTCGCATCCGCGCGGTGTCCACGCCCTCGGCGAGGCCGCCACGTACGACGCAGGCGCGCGGATCACCTTCCAGCGCGCTCAGCTTGGCTGACAGGCCGTATATGTTGCTGATCTCGACCGTCTGAGCCGAGAACCATTTCGCATTGCCGTACGGAGTTTTCACGACCTCGCCTGTTCTCGGATCGACGCTGAACCTCTTCGTCGCAAGGGGCCCGAGCGTCCGAAGCACGGTGAATCCGGAAAGGGCTAGGTTAGCTGCGCCAACCCCACCTGCACCGATGTTTCTTGCCTTTTCATCACGAGTTTCGGTCGTCGTACCATGATTGGGATTCGGGTCGCACTGGGGTGAATTCATACAGCTGCTCCTCAAGATTTTGGAGCGGTGCGGAAACTCCCCAGCCCCTCGGAGCGCTTATACAGTCCCGGTCCGCGGCCACCGGGCGGCATCTAGTCAGGTAGCAAGATATATCAAGCCGATTACCAATGTCCAGACGGCGACATCCGGTAGGTCCAGGCGGTCAATGGTCGCGCTCACTTGTGCGTACGTCGCCATAGTTAAGTCGCGCGCGTTAGTAGTGTCAGGAGAGGGAGACTACCCGGCGGCCATAGCTGTCCTCGTCGAGCCACGACGGGTCACTCATTGCCCTATTTGCGTCCTGCGCCCGAACGACCGGAAGATGCGCCAAGAATTCCTCGACCCAAAGGAAGTTCTTCTCGTAAATCTTCCCGATCTTTACTCTGTAGAGCGGATCCGACGGACTTACCGCCGCAAGTTCACTCCAGATACTCGGCTCCTCATCTTCCGGTGGATCGCTGGCAGAGCCGTCCCAGACATCCTCTAGCCGGTCGATGCCTGGCCGAAAGATCCATGAATCGTCCTGAGGTTTCTTCTTCACTGACATAACCCTCCGTCGATAGTGGGCTGGCCAGCCACTGCACGGACTGCAGCCCCCTCAGTGAAAACATGCGACACAATCCCCATCCCCGATGGCCCTAAATTGCCTTGCATTCGCGTCAGGTTGCCTTCTGTGACCACGGCAGGTCGAACTTCGAGCCTTGTTTCCCGATTCCGTCTCAGGCAGATTCAGGGACTCCGTAGGCCAGCTGTGAAGTTCAGCTCCGCACCATTCACACTCGAGCGTTCGCCTAAACGTCAAGACAGCTCCGCAGACACCAGAGCCGATTGCAACGAAACTACCTGCTGATAGGCATCGATGCGGTCCAGAACCGGATCCCAGTCTTTCCAATCAAAACGCCCCAAGAGCGCCTCGTGAACTATCTCCCGGAGAACGTTGCATTCCCGCTCGCCAATTTCGTCGCGGATCAAATCTAGTACATCCATTGCAACCCGATAACGCATCCAAGCCAGCACTTTCTGGTTGAGGTCGAGGCTGTCTATGATGTTGGAATCGCGTTTGGGGGTATCCGGGATGTTGGTCATGTTAGTTGCCTCCTGAGCTTGATTCGCTAGATGGGGTGTCGTGCCGTGTCCGATCCGGATTTCATGAAAGAGCGGAGGAAGTGCTGCCGTAACACTCCCCGCTGGGCCGGTCCCGCCCGGAGACGATGACGCTGGGCGGAGTGGTTGGTTCGGCCCGGGATCAGCAACTGCGATCCCGTCGCGTCCGCTCGTGACCGGTCCCTTGGTCCGCAGGACTACTCCCGCTTCGGAGCGATCTGGGCGTTGGTCCGGATGACAGCGTCGGCGCACGCACTACGAATAGCAGCCAGAGCGCGACACACCGGAAGATATTGATAGGACACGGGTTACGCCTCGCCGCGCAAGAGCTTACAGCGGCAAGAAAGTTACTCGAACTTCTTGGGTTGGACGCTCTTCACTTTCCGCCTGAGGGTCTCACGCGAAATCTGGAGATCATTTGCCGCCCGGATTCTTGCCGCAGCCTCGCGTGAAGGGCTCCGCCGCCGCGCTGGTTCCTGCGGCTCAGGGAAGATAGTTAGGTCTTCCGCCCGCGCCCCCGGGTCCAAGTCCCCGACGTACCACCGCGCCTGTTCGAGGGCTTCAAGAGCGTCCTGCGGCGACACACCAGTTCCCGGAGGGCGACCCTCGGAGTAAACCCTACGTCCTTCTGCCAAAGCCAAGACCTGTAAGGCGAGACCTCCATCGGACATGAGCGACTGGAATGCGTCCTCGACGACTAAGTTCTTGAAGGCTCCGAAGCCCCACCGCCAAAACGTGGTTCCAAGGCATACCGCACGGGCTACAGCGTTCGAGCCGGGTCCGAGGACGCGGGGATCGAAATCGTGCAGATACCGCCTTGGTGCGATCTCTAGGAAGAATTTGTCCGGCGACGCATATGCCCAGACCAAAGAACGGACGTGGAACTCAAGGTCGGCTGCCAGACTCCGGACCGGATCGGGGTATCGGAGAAGTGCTTTCAGTTCGCGTTCGGTCCGGTCCTTGTGCGGGAGGTACGAGTCCGAATTCGAGTCGATGAACCTTAACGCCCCTTCGTAATCTAGCCCGTCGGGACCGAGGGCACGGATGATCTGATCAACGGCTGCGCGGCAGAGCGGGACCTTCTCCCATTCGCACACGAGCGATGCTTGATGAAAAGCTCCTCTCACCTTCCGCGAACGCAGTTTCTCGACTTCGCCAACCACGAACCTTACGAAGCCAGAATCCGGCGTCTCTCCCGATCTCAGTTCCGCCTCCATCCGGGATATGAGGCCGATGAGGTGCGTCCGTGATCGGAAGCCCTCATCGAGTTCTCTGACGAGGTCTTCTGTACTTGTTTCGGCGACGACCGTCGATGTGGTTTTGCCCCGCATCTTCGACGGCAGCTCCTCCATCGGCTTATCTGCTCGGTACGCCTTGAGCGCATCTCGAAGGGAAGCGAAACGCCGCAGGTAGTACGCCTCGAAGGGTTTTGCCGGAAGCCGGAGTTCTTCCCTCTCGGGTCTCCGGCGTGCCTCGGGTTCCGCAGCCAGTGCGCGGATTGCAATTTCCCGCTCTGTTTCCTCCCGTTGAGCACGGGAGTTCTTTGAATGCCGCTTCACGGACGGAAGTATGAACCGTAGGTACAGCCGCGAGCCGTCAGGCTGCTAGGCTGCCAGCGGGTCGCAAAGTGAAGACCCTCCGGCCTCTCTCCACCCTGGGGGTGTGCCATGCATCTCCATAACAGGGGTCTTTTGACATGTTAAAGCGCCTCGGAGCCGCGTCCTTACGACTCGGAGTTTCATCTCTCGCCCCGGGGAGACCCTATGTGTGGGCCGCGCATGCCTCAGGGGAGGGGCTCTACTGCACCAGCGACCGGAAGAAGTGTGCGACTTCCTCCGGGGTTCCCGTCGCCTTGTGGGTTGCCGAGAGCGCCGCGAATGAACGCCGACCTTCCCTCTTCGGCTGGGGCTTGACCTTCGCTGCGGCCACCTTCTTCTTCCGGGCACGAGCGCGGCGGAGGTGCCCGGAGACTTTCTTCTTCCCGGGTCGGAGGTGAGATACGTCGGGCGCCGCAAGGCTGATCCCGAACTTCTCCTTCACATCCTCGATGACCTTCTTGGCCTCGAGGGTCGGGTACTTCGCCAGGAGGTTCCGGGCGTAGGTGATGGCCCTGGGACGGTCGATCCCGAGACTCTTCCGGACTTCCCGGATGACGCCGGGCTGCCGAAGAGCTACCGGGATCGGCCCCGGCTTCTGGAACAAGCCGCGCCCGGATCGAGATCATTCACGTCGATCTTGCCGGGGCGGACGAGAGCGGAAGCCGGGCGAAGAGTCCGTCCACGTATCCCCTCGAAGAGATCGTCCGCGACCTTGAACGTGACGACACGCTGCTCACGAACAAGAAACAAGGCGGACGCCGTAAGACATAGCAGTTCGCCACCGGGAACTCACGCCCGGCACGAGCGACGGGAGCTTCAATTCGAGAGAGCGAAAGAGCCTCGTTTTTCACCCTTCCGTCTACTCCCGCGAACGTCTCCTTGACGTGCCAAGTCCCGAAATGGCGCGAGATACTGCCTCTGAACCCGTTGGCCACGCTTTCAGAATCTCCATCCTGCTTGCGGCACGGACTGCCGCGGCCCTACCTCCGTCCCGATCACGCTCACCCCTCCTGCGCCTCGCCCGAGACTCACGTTCCCTACGCCGGAAGCCGTCCAGATCCTTGGCGCGAGCCTCGGCCCGGAGACGGGCGACCTTCTTTCTGTGCTTAGCCCGCCTCTGAATATTCCGTTCGTCGAGCCAGCTTAAATCGTTGACTGCACGAAGAACGTCCTGCGCCCGGATTATTTTCGGGAGGGTAGCCAAGAACTCCTCCGTCCACGGTCTGGTCGAGAGTCTCTTCAAGAAATTCTCCAACCATCCCAGACTCTCTTCGCCGAGCTTCTGGCTTTCGTCTAGCCCTTCCTTCATTCCGAAGACTGGTTCTGGATTTGGATGACCTTCCGGAGGCGCTCCAAGCGCCATTCAAACGAAACTAGAATCTTTTCGACGACTGCCAGAACGTCCTCCTGCCAGTGCTCGTCTTGTAGGTTTAGCGCAGCAAGCTCGGCCCACGCTCTGCGTTCCTCACCTGCCCGCGGATCTCCTTCGCTGCTGAACCAGAACTGCTCGATCCGGCCTCTACCTCGTTTCCGCTTCTTCATGGCCGCTCCCTAAGGCCAGATCGTGCTGGCCGATCCCTTCGGTAGTACGCCCGCATGTAAGCCCTTTGGTACATCCTGATCCGCTTTCTGTTCTTCTCTCGGTACGCTCGCCGGTAAGCCCGGTACCGCTCGCGGTTTCTCTCTCGATACAGCCTCGCGACCGTCCTGTGCAGAGACGCCTTCTTCTCTTCTTGAGTCATCTTCCCCTGCGGCTTGTCAGGGATTCGTGGTCTACCTCGTCCCAGCGGTCTGCTTGTCATGGTCATAAGTTGGCCCCATTAGATAGTGGTATAGGAGGCTACTGATCTGCTCAGGATGGGCGTTTTTCCGGGCCTTCTGGAAGGAGGCGTCTGAGAAGCGATCCCTAGAAACCCAAGACCGGTTCGGGGCTAGGATCAGGCAGATTCCATACGTTTGTGGTGCCTCGGTCGTTGCCACAACCTCCCTTTGACGTCTGTCCGTACAGCGTCGGTGAGAGTCCCTCGTCGAGAGGCCACGGGGAGATTCCGTAGATGATTTCGAGTTCTCTACAGGCTTATAGCCGAATTGAAATAAAGGACGAATCCCGCCATTCGGAGAAAAGGGGTAACCTCTGGTTCCCCTCCCCAGAGGTTAGTCTCCTTCAATTCATTTCAATGTTTTCGCTATAGGGCGCCAAATATAAATGCCCATTTCGGATTTCGTTTGATTTGCTCCAATCCGCTCAAAATGCCGAAACGAGAGCGGGTTCCTACCCCCCCCGGTGGACTCCCACGAGGGGTGTCGCGCGGCTCACTAAATGATCGATGCCGGACCTCGTCACGACCCTTTAGAAATCAGCGAGTGGCGTCCCTAGAGAGGGACGACGCCAACGCGAAGACATCCCTGAGCCAGTCCGATCCTGACGGCGTCTCCTGTTCGCCCCTTCCCGTTGAAGTCCCGCCTCGAGAAGTGACGCTAGCAGCCCCCTAATCGGGCGCTCCATTGCCCTTAGCCCTCAAAGGTCGAGGAAGTGACCCACGGGCTCTCCCTGAGTCGGCTGTGGCTCCTGAGGCCCCTCTGGCGCGCACAGAGACCATTCTATGCAGTCCTGACGACGGCGAGGCGACCAGGTGTTGGAAGACGGGCCGTCCACATGTGGCAGTGAGAACCCGTCGTGTTATCATCGCGCACGGCTAGTTCGACTTTCTCCGTGGGTTCCTTGACGCCCCACTTACAGTGACAAGTGCCGAACGCAAAATATATTTTCGCGATGGTTTTGAGCGATCAAAACGAGCGAAAACGCCAATGAAAGCCGCCGGTTTGATTCATCGCCTAACAGTTGCTCTCAGGGCTTGACATGCCAAGAATGCCTAAATAAGCATGCGCGCGTGGGGGGCTAGGCCACTATCTCTTTGAAGGTTATCAGAGACATCTTTCAGGGAGATACAGATGACGACAGCGCCCACTTTTGATGACACCCGAATTCACTTTGAACCGACTTCCTTAGAGATCCACATGTTGGTGCGTTATTGGCGTCAGCGAGCGAGTGACACCGTCCTGCGGCATGGCTCCTACTCGCCCGCTTCGATCAACCGGACCCGTGCCGTCCTCGAGAAGATCCTTCACGACGCAGTTGACCGCGAGATCATCGTGACGTTTCCGATTCGCGGGAAGCTCCCGAAGGAGAAGGGGCCGATCTTTCCGAAAAAAAGAAACGAGGGCTGGCCAAAACCGCCCGCTCTGCTAACACCAAGCCGCTTAGGCAAAGTCACGACAGGTTTGAATCAAGTCGTGGCGGCCAGAAATCGCTCAAGTAGAGTCGCAACTGAACTAACCAATACGGGCTTGTGTGTACCTCTCGCACTGGACATGGAACAGACTTCGTGATCTGCTGCACGTCTGTCATTCGGGTCGTACCGCGGGAGCGGAGGATCTTTCAGCAAAAGGCGCCTCTGGCTTGCTTTCGTGAAAGATTCCACGTACTCACGACACTACCTAGGAGAAAGACGGGGACGGAGGGAAAAACATGCAACTCAAGGACGTTCTGCCGCGTTACGTGCACGGCTCAGCTCACTACCGTTCCAAGCTCACGGACGAGGACGTGTCAAGGATTCGGGACCTGCGAGCCCAGGGCGCCACGATGTCGGGGCTTGCGCGAGCCCTCGGCGTGAGTGCCCCGACAATTCGCTGCGTCCTGACCGGGGAGACGTGGCGGCACGTTCCGGTGTCAGACAAGGCCGCACCGACGACGACCACAGCATGAGCACCGCCATCAAATTCCACGAGATCGCGGATCTCTTCCCGCTTCTCGAAGGCTCCGACCTCGACGCACTCGTCGCAGACATCAAGGCGAACGGCCTGTGGGAGCCGATATGGACGCTCGACGGCAAAATCCTCGACGGGCGGAACAGGGCTCGCGCCTGCGAGCTGGCGCACGTCGAACCGAGGTTCCGTTCGTACACGGGCGACGACCCCCTCGCCTTCGTCATCTCGATGAACTTGGCCCGCCGCCATCTAGACGCCGTCCAGCGCGCGGACGTTGCCGACGCTCTCACGACGCTGGGACGGGGCGGGGACCGGACCAAAGGGCCAAATGGCCCTTCGCTCGCCAAAGCCGCAGAGCTGATGCACGTCGGACGAAAGACCGTCCAGCGTTTCCGCATCGTGAAGCGGCACGGCTCGCCGGAACTGCTCGCCGACGTGAAGGCCGGGCGGGTGCCGCTCGCGGTGGCGGCTGAGAAGGTGTGTGCGTCGCAGAAGACGTTGGCGGCAATAACCACGGCGCCGAGCGAGGGTATGAGGATCGCCCGCACGGCAATGGGCAAGTTGAACAAAATCAGAATCGACGACCTCGAACTAGAGCAAGCCCAAGCCTTCTGCAAGAACTGGATCGAAGCGTTCTGTCTTCGCATACCGAAGAGGCCCAAGAAGACAGCGAAGGCGCCCGCCGCGAAGAAGTCCGACACAATGGTGCTCGCCACAAAGGAACACCCATACCAGCCGCGCACGAAGAGGCGCGCCGGGAAGCGCGCCGAGTACGAGGCCGAGCGCAAGGCCGAGCTCGCGAGGATGAAAGCGATGAAGCCCGGCGACATCACGGTCCGATGCAAGGTCTGCTGGCGTATTTTCACGGCCGCGAATCCTTGCCCGGATCACGAGGCGCCCAAGCCCGGCACGACGAAGCCTGCTACGCCCGCAAGCACCGATGATGCCGAGCCGTTCAATCCAGAACGCGGCAGCACGTGCATGCTCTGCGGAGCCCAAGACGCCGCAGGCGCACTAGAGCACGATTGCCCATTTGACGGCCGCGAGATGTCGCGCCTTGTCAGCGAGGGTTTGCCCTTCAAAGAAGCCCGGGAGAAGGCCAGGAAGCCCGTCACAAAAAAGCCCGACACGGATGCCGAGACGGCCACGGGCAACACAGCGCCGGCCGTCATCAAGCAGGAGGAGCCCATCGACCGATCTCACGGGCCACACCCTTGGAACGGCGCCAAGCTCGCGGCATGAGGCTCCACTCGCCCGTCGCCGCGCCGTTACTCGATGCGGCCCCCTGCGTTCACCTAGAAGACACCCTCCCCGCCTACCGGATCGCCATGAGCCTCGACCATGAGACGGGCCACGAGCGCGACCCGTGGGACTTCGAGATTCCCTGCGCGCGCTGGAAGGGCGCGATCTACCCGCACGGCGGGACGCGGCTTCAGGCGTGGATCACGACGCACCGCGTCAAGGGTGCTCTCGCGGAGCTTCAGGCGGCCGGCGCGACGCCGCATCAGGTTGGGGACACCGAGGCGACGGTGATCTTCGAGGTCGCGGACTTCAACAGGGTCGCGGCGGTCCTGCGCCCGAAGAAAAAGCGGGCAGCCCGAGGCCGCCCGTTCCTCGCTGGGCACCGCAAACCGGGCGGTTTGGAGGCTCCAGGAGCCCGAGCGTCCGCCGGCCCGGCCTTAGCGACACGTGCGGCATGAAAGGGACTCACCTTCGTCTCCTGGACGAAATCGAGAACGCCTCACCGGACGAGCTGGTCGAGATCTCCCGCTGCGCGTCGGGATCTTTTAAAATCGGGGCTTCGATGAAGCTACTCTCCCCGGCCACGCTCGCCGCTCTCCTCGACCGCAACGTACAGACGCTCGCCGTCTGGAGGACTCAGGGACGCGGGCCGCAGTTCGTGAAGCTCGGGGGTGGCGCCGGTGCGCGCGTGGCCTACCGGGAGGCCGACGTACAGGCTTGGGTCAAAGCCCTGCCCACGTTCGCGAACACGTTGGAGCGGAAGGCCGGCCCCGGCCGCGTGGCTGCCCCGTGCCGCCCGGCCGTGGTAGGGTCCCCCTCGTGAGCCACGTCGCCGCCCTGCCGGCCCTCCTGACGCCGTTCTGTCGCGCCGGGCAAGGTATGGGCAAAGTGGCGGGGATGGTACCCCTGACTCTGGCGCGCAAAGCATTGCATCTGGGAGGTTAGCTCAGCGGCAGAGCGTCTGCTTTACACGCAGCAGGTCATCGGTTCGATCCCGATACCTCCCACCACCGCTTGCAGCCCCTCACCGCCTCTGTATACTCCGCGTCCCGTCCCGCGGCGGCTGTTATGGGACGGAATTCGGGGTCGTAGCTCAGTTGGTTAGAGCGCAGGCCTGTCACGCCTGAGGTCGCGGGTTCGAGCCCCGTCGGCCCCGCCACTTTCTCCCTTCCTCCCATCTCTCACTTTGGACGCTTGGAGGCCGAGTCTCGTTCCATGGGAATTCTCCTGACCACAGCCGGTCTCACGAAGGCCTTCGGCTCGCATCCCCTGTTCGAGGGGATAGCCTGTTCCGTGGACTCCGGCGACCGCATCGGCCTCATCGGCCCGAACGGCGCCGGGAAGTCGACGCTGCTGTCGATCCTCGCGGGCGAGATCCCGCCGGACGAGGGCACGCTGGCCACCCAGAGGGGCCTCAGGATCGGGTACCTCTCGCAGATGCCGGTGTTCCGCGAAGGCGCGACGATCCGCGCGGCCGTGCTCGAGGGCGCGGCGGGCGCGCACGCCGGCGAGGAGGAGTGGGAGGCCGCGTTCGCGGCGGACGAGTACATCGCCCGGCTCGCGCTCGCGACGGAGGGCCGCTCGCCCGAGACGCCCGTCAGGGCGCTCTCGGGGGGGTGGAAGAAACGCGTTGCGCTCGCGCGCGAGCTCGTGCGCAAGCCCGATCTCCTGCTCCTCGACGAGCCCACGAACCATCTCGACGTGGAGGCGATCCTCTGGCTCGAGGAGCTCTTGGCCCGCGCGCCGTTCGCGACGCTCACCGTGACGCACGACCGGCTGTTCCTGCAGCGCGTCGCGAACCGGATCCTCGAGCTCGACCGGCGGAACGCGAACGGCCTCCTCGACGTCCGCGGCGACTACGCGACGTACCTCAGGGTGAAGGAAGAGCGCCTGGCGACGGACGCGCAGCGGGAGTCGTCGCTCCGGAACCAGCTTCGCCGCGAGACCGAGTGGCTCCTCAGAGGCGCCAAGGCGCGCTCGACGAAGCAGCAGGCGCGCATTCAGAGGGCGGGCGTGCTCGAAGACGAGGTCGGGCAGCTGTCGGACAGGAACCAGTCCCGCAACGTGCGCCTCGACTTCCAGTCGTCCGAGAAGAACCCGAAGCGGCTCATCGAGGCGAAAGGCATCGGCAAGGCCTACGGCGGAAACGTCCTCTTCTCGAATCTCGACCTCCTCGTGACGCCTGCGAGCCGGATCGGCCTCCTCGGGCCGAACGGCTGCGGAAAGTCGACGCTTCTTCGGACCCTGCTTGGAACGGAAGAGCCCGACACGGGGGAGGTCTTCCGCGCGGAAAATCTCCAGCCGGTCACGTTCGAGCAGGGCCGCGACAGTCTCGATCCGGAGACGACCGTCGCGAAGACGATCTGCCCCGAAGGGGACCACGTCGATTACCGCGGCTCTCTCGTCCACATCCGGAGCTACCTCGACCGGTTCCTGTTCAAGGAAGAGCAGAAGGACATGAAGGTGCGTCGCCTCTCGGGCGGCGAGCAGAGCCGGCTGCTCCTCGCGCGGCTCATGCTGAAGAAGACGAATCTGCTCGTCCTCGACGAGCCCACGAACGACCTCGACCTCCCGACGCTTCAGGTCCTCGAGGACTGCCTTGCGGACTTCCCGGGCGCCGTCATCCTCGTGACGCACGACCGGTATTTCCTGGACCGCGTCACGAACCGCATCCTTGCGTTCTCCAGGGACGAAAAGGGCCACGGGATGCTCACGGCGCTCGCCGGCCTCGACCAGTGGGAGGCGTGGTACGCGGAGCAGAAGGGCACCGCTCCCGCACGCCGCTCCGCCGCAAAGATCCCGGCGCGGAAGCGCCGGGTCGGCTTCAACGAACAGCGGGAGCTCGACGGGATGGAAGAGCGCATCCAGACGGCGGAGGCGGCCCGCGACGCCTTTCGCGAGGAGAGCGAACATCCCGCGCATGCCAGCGACGCGCCGAAGCTCGTCGCCCTGCTGGCATCGCTCGGGGAGAAACAGGCCGAGATCGACCGCCTCTACGCGCGCTGGTCCGACCTCCAGCGCCTCGCGTCGAACGTCCCGGCGTAGGGGCCCGAATTTTTCTCCTTTTGCACGGCGCAGAATCGACGTATCATGCCCAAAATACACGCGTGAAATTCAACCGCCGGATCCTTTACGCCTCGTTCTCGACCGCGCAGGTCGCGCGCCTGACAGGCCTGTCGGCGCGGCAACTCGATCACTGGGACCGCCTCGGCTTCCTGTCGCCTTCTCACGCGAGCGCGGCGGGCTACGGATCGCGGCGCCGCTATTCCTTCGCGGACGTCGTGCGCCTTCGCCTCGCGGGGAAGCTGCGCGCGGCGGGATTCGGCCTCGCCCAGGTGCGCCGCGTCGTGGAGACGCTTCGCCGGCTCGATCCGACCCGGCCGGACGTAACCGGTGCGCGGCTGCTCGTCGCCGGCCGGAGGGTCCTCTGGGCCTCGAGCGACAGCGAGCTGGTGGACCTTCTCCAGGGGGGGCAGCTCATGCTGGTCTTCCCGGTGGGAGAAGCCGTCGCCGACGTCGTGCGTGCCGTGGAATCGCTCGCGAAGGAGAGCGACGGCGGGCTCGTCGAAGCCGCCTCCGTGCGGCGCCACGGCTGAAGAGAACTAGAGAACGCAAGCCACATGCTGCCCGAAGAAGATCTTTCCGCCCGGGTAGTCCGGCTGGCTCGTCTCGGGCGCGCCCGCGGCTTCTCTCGCGAGCGGTTCGAGCGGGAGCTGGTCGCGGCGAGCGAAGGCGTGACGCGCGCCGAATTGCTCCGGCTGCTGCTCGTCGAATGGACCGGGGTGACGGTTCCCTTGAACGAGGTTTCCCGCCTCTGGGCGCGCGTGGAGCGCGCGTGGGGCAAGATGGACGGAGTGCTCGGGGCGCCCGTCTCGCTCCTGACGGCGCTCCTCCACGAGTTCCACAGCCGCCTCGGCAAGCTGAAGGAGCCGCGCATCCTCTCGGACCACGAGATCTCGGCCCTTCGCGTCAATGCGATCACCGACCCGCTCACGGGTCTCTATAACCGCCGCTTCCTCCACGATCATCTCGAGCGCGAAGTCTCGCGCGCCGAGCGCGCCGGCGGTGTCGTGTCGGTCCTCATGATGGATCTCGCGGGATTCAAGTCCATCAACGATCGGCTCGGCCACCCGGTGGGCGACGGGATCCTCGTGCGCACGGCGAAGGTCATCCGCGAGTCGCTCCGCGTGGTGGACGCGGGCTGCCGGTACGGCGGCGACGAGTTCGTGACGGTGCTCCCGAACAGCGACGTGGTCCACAGCCTCGCCGTGGCCGAACGCATCCGGCACAAGGTCGCCGCCATCCGGTTGCCGCTTCGGGTCGGCCTCAAGATGGGTCTGAACTACGGTGTCGCGACGTTCCCGACGGACGGGCGCCTGCTCGATTTCCTCCTCAAGATGAGCGACATCCGGCTCTACGCGTCGAAGCGGCAGAACGCCAAGCCCTTCGAGAAGACGCGGCGCTTCCCGCGTTTCAACGTTCCGGGCCTGACGGTGAGGATGGGCGGAAGCGGCGGCATTGCCCGGAAATCCACGACCTCCGAGGTGCACGACATCTCCTACGGCGGGATCTCCTTCATGACGAACAGGGAGAAGACTCCCGACCGGATCGAGGGAGAGATCCTGCAACGGCACAGCGGTGAGCCGCACTGCGTGGCGATGCGCCGCGTGAGCGCGGTTCCCCTGGCGGACGGTCGCATGCGGGTGGGGTGCGCGTATGTGCACTGAGCCGGAAAGGCGCGCGCGCGCTCCGAGGTCGGTCTGGACGGGCGCCCGCCGCTGAGCGCTGCCGCGGGGGCAGGCCTTTTCGGGCCGGCCTTCCTGTCTCTGTCCCTTCTCGTCCTGCTCGCGTCGGGCGCGGCCCCTCCCGCCGAGGTCCCGGCCCTGGCGGGGCTCGCGGCCGCCGCGCTCGTGTCGGGCGCCCTTCTCGCGACCTCTCTCGGAACAGGCCTCCTCGGGCTCTTTGCCGCGCCGCTGCGCCTCCTCGTGCCTCTCGCTCTCACGCTCGTCGCTCTCGCGAGGACGGGTGGGATGGCGAGCGATCTCTTCCCGCTCCTGGTCGTTTTCGTCGCGGTCGAGACGGTAATCTCGCGCGAAGGCGGGCGCTTCCTCCTCGTGGGGACGTACGCGGGCCTCGCCCTCCTCGTCGTCCTGTCACCGGCCCCCACGGCGGCGGCGACGCGATCCCTGGCCCTGCGTTTCGTGTGGCCGGCCGCGGCGGCTCTCGGAGTCGAGCTCGCCTCGCGATCGAAGGCGCCCGCGCGGGTTTTCGAGTCCCGAGACGTCAAAGGCGACCGAGTCGAGAGAGACGACAGGGGCGACCGGGACGCCCTCCGCGATCCGCGGGCCGAGGTGCTCCACGACCTGAAGTCGCCGCTCACCGTCCTGCGCGTCTACAGCGACCTCGTGGCGGAGGCCGCGCGCCGTGGAGAGCTGCCCTCGGAAGCGCATCTCGCGGGGTTCGCGCGCGAGATGGCGCTCATGGAGTCGCTCGCGGGGGTGCCGCCGCGGACGCCGGCTTCCGTGCCGCTCGCGTCGGGCCCCGCGGCTCCTTCGGCCCCTTCGGCTCCTCCCGCGCCGCGCTCCGATCTCGTGCGCGTCCTCTCCACGCTCGTCGAATCGTACCGGCTCGCCCACGGAGGCCGCATGCGCCTCGAGTTCGTGGCAGAGGGCGCCGAGATTCCGGTCGCCGCCGATCCGGTCGCCCTCCAGCGCGCGTTCCGGAACGTGCTCGACAACGCGGTCAAGTACACGCCGGCCGGCGGCCAGGTGCGCGTGCGGGCGAGCGTGGTTGCGCAGCACGCGTTCGTCGTGATCAGCGACACCGGAGCCGGGATGACGCCGGACGAACAGAAACATGCGTTCACGTTCGCCTGGCGGAGCCCGTCCGCGTCGGCCTCCGGCGTGCCGGGGCGGGGCATTGGTCTCGGCGTCACGAAGGAGCTGCTCGAGCAGAACGGCGGAAAGATCTCGCTGCTCTCGGAGCCGGGGCACGGGCTCGAGGTTACGATCATGTTCCCCATCGCGCGCGAGGCCGGCGCGTGAGCGGACGTATCTTCGTCGTGGATGACGATCCGGCGATGGTCGAAGCGGTGGCCATGGTCCTGTCCCTCGACGGGTTCGAAGTGGACGGCGCGAGCGACAGCGCGGCGGCGCTTCGGGCGGTCCTGCGCGATCCTCCGGCGCTCCTCGTCCTGGACGTCAACATGCCCGGCCTCACCGGCTGGGAGCTCTGCGAGATCGTGCGCCGCCAGCCGCTCACCCGCGACCTGCCCATCCTTTTCCTGACGGGGCGCAGCGAGGTGCGCGACCGGATCACGGCGATGCAGGTCGGCGGGACCGACCATCTGACGAAACCATTTCGCGCCGAGGAGCTGCGGGCGCGCGTGCGCGCGCTGACGGCGGCCGCGCCGGCAAGAGGAGAAGCATGAGAGCGACGAGAGGGCGACGAGCGGATTCCCTGAGGCTCGTGGCGGAGCGGATGCCGGTGGACGTGCCCGAGATCGAGAGGTTGCGCCTCGAGTCGCTTTTCCACGACGCCATCACGGGCCTCACGCTGCATCCCTTCGCCGACCTCAAGGGGGAGCGCGTCGCGAACCTTGGCGTCATCTACATTCAGCTCGGGCGGTTCGCGGGCGTCGAAAGCCTCTACGGATGGGAGTTGTACGACCGCATCCTGCGGGTGACGGCGGCGAGCCTGCGCGAGGACGTCGCGTCCTCGCCGCTCGCGCCCGGCCTCCTCGTCATGTCCTTCAACGGCTCCGACGGCGTCTTCCTTCTCTTCGACCTCGCGCGGCGCGCCCCCGGCCGGCGCGGTGTCACGCTGGAGGCGGAGGCCGCGCGGCTGCGTCAGAGCGTCGGCCGGCGCCTCAAGCAGGCGCTCGGACGCTCCTCGGTGGACCTCATGCACATTCACGCGACCGCCCTCGTGATTCCGGACGACCCCCGCGTTCGGCCTTCCAGGCAGGTCATGCGGGCGCTGGCCGAGGCGACGCGCCTCGCGGACGCCCGCGAGAGCGGCGAGAAGAAAGGATTCGTCGAGCGTCTCAAGGCCCTTCTTTCCGCGAAGAGGCTTCGCGCCGTGTTTCAGCCCATCGTCGGCGTGGCTTCCGGCGACGTGCTCGGATACGAGGCGCTCATCCGCGGACCCGCTGGTCACGAGCTCGAGATGCCCGACGAGCTCTTCGCGGTGGCGCGCGAGGGAGATCTCGTTCTCGAGCTCGAGAGCCTGTGTGTCGAGACCGTCTTCTCGTCGCTTCCGCGGGTCGCGCGCAGCAAGCGCCTGTTCGTGAACGCGTCGGCGCGGCTTCTCACGCACTCGGTGTTTCTCGACGACCGGAATCTCGCCGAGATGGGCCGCATGCACGGGGACGTCGTCCTCGAGCTGTCGGAAAAGGAAGTCGTCTTCAACTACCCGGCCTTCCGCGAGGTCGTAGGCAGACTCCGGGCGGCCGGCTTCGGATTCGCCATCGACGACGCGGGCTCGGGTTACTCGGGCCTCGAGTCCATCGTGCAGCTCCGCCCGGAGTACGTGAAAGTGGCGCACACGCTGGTCTCGGGGCTCGACGAGGACCGGATCAAGCGCGAGATCGTGGGGTCCCTCGCGGCGCTGGGCAAGCGCATCGACGCCGAGCTGATCGCCGAGGGCATCGAAACGCCGCGCGAGCTCGAAACCCTGAGGAGCATGGGCGTTCCGTGGGGCCAGGGCTTCCTTTTCGGGCGTCCCGCCGCGCGGCCCGTCGTGATGCGCCCCGGCGTTCGCGGCGTCCACGAGGCGTGACCCTGGGCGATACAATCTCCGGGAATTTCAATGGGCATCGCAAGCTTTTCAAATACGCCGCCGGAGTTCGACCACTACACGATCTCCCGCGTCCTCGGCGAAGGGGGAATGGGGCGCGTCTACCTCGCGAATGACCGGAGGACCGGCCTGCCGGTGGCGATCAAGGTCATGTCAGGGTGGGCGTCGGACCCCGAGCTGCAGGCACGGTTCCTCAAGGAGAGCCGGATCCTCTCGGCGCTCAGCCACCGGAACATCGTGCGGTGCTACGAGATCACGGAGTCCCGGGACGGCATTCTCTCCATCGTGATGGGGTACGTCGACGGCGTCGACTTCCGCGCGTTCGAGGGGCGGCCCTTCCCCGAGCTCGACGCGGTGGCCGTTCACGGCCACGCCGTTTTCGGAGCCGAGATCGGAGACGAAGCATCCGTCGGGCCCGAGGGTGACCTGCGCGTGCCGGCGCGAAACATCGGGGGAGGGGAGCTGGATGTCGCTCTGCGCGAGACGGCCGATCACCGAAGCGCCCGGTTTCAGGAGGAATTCCCTCACGGGCTCGTCGCCCTCGAGAAGTGAAAGCCGGGCGCGCGGAAGGACGATCGTCGCACTGTGAGACGGCGTCGCCACCGGTGTCCCGTCGGCGGGCACCCCCGGACTGGAGAGGATTTTGGCGCCGGGAGATGTTGGCCGCACGGCGGTGATCACTGTCCCGTCGGGCGTGAGGTCGTCTCCCGCCGGGTGCGCCGCGGGAGGCGCGGGAGGCGCGGGAGGTGCGTGCGGTGCGGGCGGGGGAGGCACGGGCGCGTGCGGCGCGTGCGGTGCGGGCGGTGCGGGCGGGGGAGGCCCGGACTGGAGCGTTCCGGCCTCGAGCTCCTCTTCCGAGCGGAATGCGGCCGCGAAGGTGCTGCGCATCTGGAGCACGTCCTCGAGCTGTCGGTGCTCCTCCGCGAGGCGTTTCTCGCAGTCGGCGAGGCGCTTCGTGAATTCGTCGTCAGGAAATTCCCCGAGGCCCTTACGGAATTCGAGCTCTTCCTTCTCGAGCGAGACCTGTTGCACGGCGAGCTCGACCTCGACGCGCAAGACCTTGAGGCGCTGGTACTCGCGGAGGGCCTTCTCCTTGAGGGGCTGCGACCCGGGCGCGAGTTCGCTCTTGCGCGCTTCGTAGTCGCTCTTGACGCGCGCGTACACGACCGGCGAGACGTTTTCGTTCTTCGCCTCCATTTTCGCGAGGCGTTCCTCGAGAACCGTCTCCTCCTTACGGATTCGGACGAGCTCGCCTATGGGGGACAGGTCGATCTGTGTGAGTTCCGCTCGCATCAAGGTGTCTCCCGGGGGTCTGAGTGTAGCGCTCTGCTAGAGTCCAATGCGGCCGGATTCCCTTGTGACTGCTCTCGACCGATCCCTTCTCCTCGGCGCCGGCCTCCCGCTCGTGCTCGCGATCGTGTTCGTGGCCGACCGCAAGGGGGCCTTCCGGCACGACGCGTTCTCGTCGCCCTTCCGGAAGCGCGCCGCGCTTCTCCTCCTCGTTCTCGTCCTGATCGCGACGACGCTGCTGCCCGCGGCCGCCGGGGGGCGCGCCCCGGACGTCTCGACGCTCCGCTTCTTCCAGGTGTTTGCCGTGCAGGCCATTCTCGCGGGCTTCCTTCTCGGCTGGTGGCTGCTCAGCGGAAGGCCGCCGCTGCGCTCCTTTCTCGGGCTCGACTCGAAGCGCCCTCTCGCGGAGGCGGGCGCCGGCGTCGCGCTGGGCCTCATCGGCTGGACGCTGACGATCGTGGTGGGCGTCTCGGCGGCCGTGCTCTTTCGCGCCTTCGACTACGACCCGCACCACACCGTGCCTCCCCTCGTGGGCTGGCTCGCCTCCCGTCCCGCCGCGCAGAGGGGCCTCCTCGTCCTCCTTGCAATGACGCTCGAGGAATTTCACTTCCGGGCCTTCCTTCAGCGCCGCCTGGGGGCCGTCCCGGCGTCGATCCTGTTCCTGCTCGCGCACGCCGGCTACGGCGAGCCGTTCTTCTTCGTCGGACTGCTCGCGATCACGACCGTCCTCGCGGCGGCCTTCCGCAAGACCGGAAACGCCGTCGCGTCGATCTTCGCGCACGGCACGTTCGACGCCGTTCAGCTCTTCATTTTCCTTCCCGTGGCGCTGAAGCTGATAGCGGAGAACTGAGGGTCCTTTCCGGCGCGGAGGCGTGTGCCGCGGTCCGGCCGCGCACGACCTCGACGCGATCGGCCACCGTGGTCACCGTCGCGGCGAAGCGGCCGTCCGGGCGGGCGTAGAGCGATTCCAGCGCGGTCGCGATTCGTTTCGCCGCGGCCGGCGACGTCGCGCGCAGGCGCCACACGAATCCGACCGGCAGCGTGCCGGCGCCCAGCGACTCCTTCGGCTCGAAGAAGACGACGCGATCGTCCTGCCACTCGGCGGCGAGCGCAGCGGCGTTCGTGGCCCCCGCGCGCTCGAGGAGCGTTCCGAGCATCCACTCCCCGAAGGTGTCCTCGTAGAGAAGGCGCATTCCGGGGGGAACGCTAGCGGACGACGGGCGATCGCCGGCGTTGAGGAAAACGTGCGCAGCGCTGGCGCGTTCCGGGTGGAGGATTTCGGATGTCGTCCGGGGCGGCCGGGCATAGGTGGCGTCGACCGCGGGCCAGCCGCCGGTCTTCTTCCGCGCCTGGATCCACGCCGTTCCCCCCACGTACGGAAAGAGCATTTCCTTGACGAAGAACGGCGGCACGCCCTCGGCGCCCTCCACGGCAGCGCCCTTGGCGAGGCCGGACATCATCGTGGCAAGGGTCTCCTCGCCGAAGAGTGTTTTCGCCTCGTCCGGCAGCCGGGTCAGGAGCGCGTCCATCATCACGACGGTGGCTTCTCCCTCGAGGAAGGCCTCGAGTGCGAGGAGGCCGTCGGACGAATCCTGGAGCGCCTTGAGTCGTGGCACGAGGTCGAGGCGGCGGTCCTGCAACGCGTGCGTCAGTTCGTGGGCCAAGAGCGTGTCCTCGAGCAGGGTTTCGGCCGAGAGGCCCAGGGCGGGGGCCCCGGCCACGGCCGTCTCGGCCGTCCGCTCCGGCACGATGAAGAACTTCTTCTCGGCGGGATCGTAGAAGCCGGCGACCTGTCGTGCGTAGAGCGCCGTGAGCTTCTGCTCGAGGCCCGGCTCGGGGTCGAAAAAGCCGGCGGCCGCGAGAGAGGCGGCGTAGCGGGGAAACGGCGCCGGCAGGTCCTCGACGAGCTTCCTCGCGAGCACGCGGGCGAGGTCCTTCTCGTGCAGGATCGCCGAAGCGACCGTCCCGGGAAACGGCACGCCCCGGACTCTCTCGACGAGCTTCTGGGCGCCCGCTACCGCTTCGGGGAGGCGTTCGGCGATCGGGCGCTCGGCCGCCGCGGGCGCGACCGGAACGAGGAGGGCGGCCAGGAGCGCGAAGGCGGGAAGCCGGAGCGATGGACGGCCCGCGGCGCGCTCGCGTATCATGCGCCCGCCTTTCGGGATGACGGGGGAGGTAACCATCGAGGGTCGAGCTTAGCAGCGCGTCTCCTCGTTCATCTGCAATGACGGAATCGTCCGCTTCGCCGGGACCGATCGTGCTGTGGCTCTCCAGCAGGTACGAGAACCTCGAGCTCGGCCAGGCCGTGCTCGAATACGTCTGCCGCGTGCGGGGCATCGAGAACGACGCCGAGCACTGGATCGGGGTCGCGCTCCGCGAAGCCCTTGCGAACGCGATCAAACACGGGAACCGCCAGGATCCGTCGCGTCGCGTCATGCTCACCCTCGGAGGCTCGACGGACGACCTCGAGATCGTCGTCGGCGACGAGGGCGAAGGTTTCGAGACGGCCGCGGTCGCGGATCCGCTTGCGCCCGAGAACCAGATGAAGACTTCGGGGCGCGGCATCTTCTACATGAAGACGTTCATGGACGACGTGACCTTCTCGCGCGGCGCGCGCGGCGGCACCATCCTCACGATGAGAAAACACCTCGGCGGAGACCAGAAGAAGGGAGTACAAGCACGATGAAGACCACGGTGACCACGCGCGATGTCGGCGACGTCAAGATCGTCGAGCTCCACGGCAAGATCACGATCGGGGCCGGCGACCTGCAGATGCGGGAGGCGATCCACACGGCCGTGAGCGCCGGTGCGACGAAGCTCCTCATCGACATGAAGGACGTCACGACCATCGACTCCTCGGGCGTCGGCGAGCTCGTGGGTTGCTACACGACCGCCACGCACAAGGGCGCGAAACTGAAGCTCGTGAACCTTCCCCCCAAGATCAGCGACGTCCTCACGGTGACGCAACTCATCACGGTGTTCGACGTGTTCACGAACGAGAAGGACGCGCTCGCGAGCTTCTGATGTTCGGGAGAGGGCGCGGTACCCGTCTTCCCTCCTAGGTGAACGACGTGGCCGCGCCCGCTGCTTCTCCCGCTTCCTCTCTCGCCCTTTCGCGTCTCCTCGCCGAGGTGCGCGCCGCGGTCGACGCGCGGCTTCCGGCCCTTCTCGCCGGCGAGGCGCACGTCCCCGATCCGCGGGATCCTCTCCCGTCCGCCACGCGAGAGGCGCTTCTGTCGCCGGGGAAACGGGTGAGACCGGCGCTCGTCGTTCTCGCGGGAGACCTGTTCGAGGCGTCCCGCCCGCGCCTCATCGACGCCGGATGCGCGATCGAAATGGTGCACGCGGCTTCCCTCGTCCTCGACGACCTGCCGTCGATGGACGACGCGACGCTGCGGCGCGGCAGGCCGGCGCTGCACGTGGCGCACGGAGAAGGGAACGCGATTCTCGCCGCCGTCACGCTTCTCGCGCGCGCCTTCGGCCTGCTGGCGGAGGCGGGACTGCATGCGCGCCGCGGCGGCATCCCTGGTTCTCTCGCGCTCGACCTCGTCTCACGCCTCGCGGACGCCTCGGGGCTCTTCGGGCTCGCCTCCGGCCAGGCGCTCGATCTCGCGACGGACGAGACCGGCGCGACGTTCGACCGCCTCGAGACGATTCATGCGCGCAAGACGGGGGCCCTCTTCGTGGCCTCTGCCGAGTTCGGCGCCGTGCTGGGCGGCGCGCGTGAGAAGGAGCTGGGGGCCGTTCGCTCTTACGCGCGCAACGTCGGACTCGCATTCCAGATCGTCGACGACCTCCTCGAGACGCGCGGCGACGCGGGCGAGACCGGCAAGTCCGCCCGCCGCGCGCCCGCACCCACGTTCGTGCGACACGTCGGCGAGGCGGGCGCCCGTACGCTCGTCGCCGAGCTGACGCAGCATGCGCTCGACTCCCTGAAGCCCTTCGGGAAGAGGGCGGACCTGCTGCGCGAGTTTGCGGCGATGCTGCGGGACCGGAAGAAATGATTTCGCTCGACGCCGCCCGCGAGAGGCTGAGGGAGCGGGGTTATCTCGAGAGGGGGGTCGAGGGCGCGGTCCTCAAGGGCGCGCTGGCTGCTCGGACACGCACACGAGCGTTCCTCCTCGGCGCGTCCACGGGGGCCGCGTTCCTCGCCGGGGCGGTGGCTCTCGCCCAGACCGTGTTGCACGCGGTGTCTTCGGCGCTGCCGCTCCGCGACGCGGCCGTGCTCTTCCTCTGGCTCTTCGCGGGCGCGGCCGCCGTCGCCTCCCTCGTCGTCCTCGCGCTCGTCCTCCTGGCCCTGCTCCGGGCCCGCGTGCGGGGTGATGCGGAAGAGGGTTCGACCGAGATCGCCGTGGCCTTCGGCGTTCTCGCCGGCGTCGCGGGCATCCTCGCCGCGCGGCCCGCGCTCGAAAGCGCCGGCGTGCCGGCTGCGGCCGCCGTGCTCACCGCCGTCGCGTTCGCGGTGCTCATCGCCGTGCGCGTCGCGCGCGGCCTCGCGTTCACGGTGCTCGCGGCCTCGGGGCGGCTCTTCGTGACGCGTCCCTCACGCACGTTCCTCGCGTGGGCGCTCGCGGGCGGAACGCTCGTCCTCGTGGGGATCTCAGCGGTCCTCTTCCGCGTTCCGGTGGTCGGAGACGCCCCCCTCGTCGTGGCGGCGAACGGCCGCCGCGTCGTCGTGGTCGGCGTGGACGGATGGACCGCTTCGCTTTCGGGAGAGGGCGCGCGAGCGTCCTACGTCAAGGAGGCGCGGGATCCGGCGGCCTTCTGGACGACGGTCGCGACCGGGGAAAGCGTGAAACGCCACGGAATCGGCTCGCTGGATCTCGTGCGCGTCGCGGGCGTCGGCGCGCCCGTGCGCCCTCTGGCGGGCGCCAGGTGGTACCTCCGAAGCGTCCTTCCGGCTTTGCGCCTCGCGCGGCGCGAATCGGTCACGGCGAGCGCCCGGCGCGTGCCGGCCCTCTGGGAGGTCGCGAGCCGCGGAGGAATCCCGTCCCTCACGGTGAACTGGTGGACGACATACCCCTCCGAGGAGGGGGGCGGGACGATTCTCGGGAACCATCTCTTCTTCGCTGCCCGCTCGGGGGGAGCGCTCGCGGGGGAGGGCTGGCCGGCCGAGGCGGCGGAACGCGCGGCGCGCCTCGCCCCGCGCGTAGCGCCGGAGCCCGGCTCGCTCGAGCGCCTCGTGGCGGACGCGGGGGGACTCGACGATTTCGCGCTGGCGGCGTTTCGGGACGCCTGGCGGCGCGAGGGCCCGCGGCTCGCTCTTCTCTACCTGCCGGGGCCCGACATCCTCTCGTCCGCCCTCGCCGACCCCGAGCGCGGCGCGGCGGACCGCGTCGCGCTCGCCGCGGCCCTGACCGAGGAGACGGCGAAGCTCCGCGCGTTCCTCCTCGACCCGGGCCTCGCGCCCGCGCCCGACCTTCTCGTCGACGTCCTCGACGCCGGAAGACGCGAGGAGGGCGGCATCGTCCGGCTATCCGGGCCCCTGGCGCGCGCGGGAGCCGAGGCCACGCTCGCCCCCGCGGATCTCGCCCCGACGGTCCTCTCCGTGCTCGGTGTCCCCGCCTCGCGGGAGATCGCGGGGCGCGTGCGGGGCGATCTCCTCGCAAAGGGAGCCGTCGACGGCGAGACCGTAGCGTCGTGGGGCCGGAGGCGCGTGGCCGCGCAGTTGCCCATCGACCCGAAGGAGTACGTCGAGAACCTGCGTTCGCTCGGCTATTTGAGGTGACGGACGCCCCGTGCCGCGGGGCCGGTCAGAGCGACCGGGTATTCGTCATCATCGAGAGGAGCCTGAGGCCCTTCGGGATCGACGAGAAGGCGTGGAAGAGGAGGACGACGCCGTCTTCGGGCGCGCGCACTTCCACGAACGCATCCTGCGCCCGGGGCGGAAGAGTGCAGCGTGTCGGGTCCACCATGCGGGCGATGAGGTCGCCTTTTCTCACGGGCGTGCCGGGGGAAAGCGTGGCGTCCACGAGACCCGAGGCCGGGGCGTAGATCGACTTGTAGTCGTTCACGCTGCACGCCACGATCCGGTACGCGGGATCGTCGGGCTCGCCGTCGAGGACCCCGTAATAGCGCAGCGCCGAAGCGATGCGCCTGGCGTCTTCGACGCCCTGCGCCATCGAGAAGGCGTTCATTGAGCCCAGCTCGACGGTGAATCCGTCCACGAAGCGCCGCACGTCCGTGCGATTCAGGCGACGGAAGGCCTCGGCGAGGTCGTTCCACGGCACCCAAGATGCCTCGTCGAGCGCGCCGGCGAAGCGGGGCGGCACCTCGAGGACGAACGGAAACCCCAAGGCGCGCGTCGCCGCGGTCGCGCCCTCGGGCGCATAGACGTAGCGCGGGGCGCGGTCACCCGTGTGGAGGTCGAGGACGACGTCGGCTTCGATCGCGACCTCCTGGATCGCGAGAGCGAACTCCAGGCGCGCCTCCATCCCCCACGGGCCGGCCGCGTCGCGCACGGCGCCGAGCGCGGCCTTCAGGGCTTCGCGGAAGCCGTCCCGGATCTCGGAGAGGGTCGCGTCGCGGTGGACCGCGGCGAAGGCGTCCACGTCGACGTAGCAGGCGGAGCTTCCGCGCGAGGGACCGGTCAGGTTGATGTAGCCCCGGTTGAAATTGACGCCGGTCGCGAGATCGTAGACGCCGGCGACGTAGTCGCCGATCTGCTGGCTCGCGGCGATCGGGTTGACGCGCGGCACGAGGATGAGGCTTCCGCGCGGCGGCTCCTTCTCGAGGAGGTCGAAGAGCGCGAGGATGGCGGCATTCCCCTGCAGCTCGCCTCCGTGCACGTTGGCCTGGACGTACGCGAGCGGGCGCGGGTTGCGCCCATGGCACCAGAAGACCGGCGCGGTCATCGGCTGGCCGACGGCATTCGTGCGGAGGACGATCTCTTTGCGCTCCCAGTGGGCCATGTGCGAAGGGAAGTTTACAGGTGAGCGGATGACCCCGCTCAGGGCTTTTCCGCCCCGCCGGACGCCGCCGATGGCGGCGGAGGTGGGGCGTCGCTCCATCCCCCGCCGAGCGCGCGATAAAACGAGACGAAAGCCGTGAGCCGATCGCGGCGCGTCTGAACGAGGGCGGTTTCGGCGGGCAGGAGCAACTGAAGCGCGTCCAGGACCTCGAAGTACGCCGAGAGGCCCGACTCGTACCGCAGCGTGGCGAGGCGGACGGCCTCGCGCGTCGCGTGGACGGAACGGTCGCGCTCCGTCTCCTCGGCGGCGAGCTTCTCGATCGCGACGAGGTTGCTCGAGACCTCTCCGAGGGCGCGCGTGAAAGCCCGCTCGTAGGAGACGAGGGCCTGGTCGAACAGCGCGCGGGCGACGCGTTCCTCGGCCCTGAGGCGGCCCCCTTTGAACAGCGGACCGAGGAGGTTCGCGCCGATCGACCACGTTCGGCCCGCCGTGAAGAGATCGGTGAGGTCCGCGCTCTGCCCGCCGAAGAACCCGGTCAGGCTCAGCGTGGGGTAGAACGCCGCGCGCGCCACGCCCACGTTCGCGTTCGCGGCGACGAGACTCTGCTCGGCGGCCCGCACGTCCGGCCGCCTCAGGAGGAGCGCCGACGGCAGGCCCGCGGGCACGACCGGAGGCATCGACTGCTCCGTCAGCGCGCCGCCGCGCGGCACGGGCCCGGGCGCGCGCCCGAGGAGGAGCGTGATCTGGTTCTCACGCGCCACGATGCGCTGTTCGAGGGCGGGAATCTGGGCCGACGCGTTCGCGAGGAGAGCCTCGGCGCGCGCCGTTTCGAGGGCCGAGGCGGCGCCTCCCGCGAGCCGGCGGCTGAAGAGGTCGTACGTGTCCTGGAAGGTCGCGCGCGTGCGCCGCGAGATCTCGAGCTCGGCGTCCAGGTCCCGGAGGTCGAAGTACGCGGACGCGACGTCCGCGACGAGCGACAGAACGACGGCCCTCCGGCCTTCTTCGGTCGCCAGATACTGAGCCCGGGCGGCCTCGTTGAGGCGCCGCACGCGTCCCCAGACGTCGAGCTCCCAGGAAACCGAAACGTTTGCGGTGACGAGATTGCCGGTGGCGTCGCTGGGGGTCGCGTAGGCGGATGTATGGGAACGGCCGGCCCCCGCCGAATACCCGAGATCGGGGTAATAAAGCGAGCCGGCGATCCCATAGCGCGCGCGGGATTCCTCGACCCTGGCGGCGGCGAGGCGGACGTCGTAACCGTTCCGGAGCGCTTCCTCGATGAGCGAGCGCAGCACCGGGTCCGCGAAGACATTCCACCATTGGGTGTCTGCGAGCGACGTATCCGACGCGGGCCGAGACGATCCGTAGAAGTTCTCCGGCGCGGGAAGCGCGGGCCGCTGGTAGTTCGGACCCGCGGCGCAGCCTGAGAGCGCGCCGGCCGCGGCGAGGGCGAACGCGAAGGCGGGAGCCAGGTGCGTCTTCCCACGCATGCTCCCGAGCCTTCGCTCGACGACGACGAAGAGAACCGGGATGAGAAAGATCGCGAGACACGTGGCCGTAAGCATTCCCGCGACGACGACCGTCCCGAGAATGCGCCGCGAGGCCGCGCCCGCGCCCTGCGCGAGCCATAGCGGCACGCACCCGAGGATGAACGCGAAGGAGGTCATGAGGATGGGGCGAAGGCGGATCTGCGCGCCCTGGAGCGCGGCCTCGACGAGGTCTTTCCCGTTCTCGCGCTTCGTCTTCGCGAACTCGACGATCAGGATCGCGTTCTTGGCCGCGAGGCCGATGAGGACGATGAGCCCGATCTGCCCGTAGACGTCGAAGTCGTAATGGCGAAGGAGGAGGCCGAGAAAGCCGCCGAAGACCGCCACGGGCACCGAGAGAAGCACGCTCAGGGGGAGGGACCAACTTTCGTAGAGGGCCGCGAGGATGAGAAAGACGAAGACGAGCGAGAGACCGAAGACTCGCCCGGTCGTCCCCGCGGCCTTCTTCTCCTGGTACGAGAGATCGGACCAGTCGTAGCCGATCTCACGCGGGAGAGTCTGCGCGGCGACCTGCTCGAGCGCCGCCATCGCCTGGCCGGAGCTGTAGCCCGCGGCCGCGCTTCCCGTGATCTGCGCCGCGCGGTAGAGGTTGAACCGCTGCGTGTACTCGGGCCCCGCGGTCTGCCGGATTGTCGTGAGAGCCGAGAGCGGCACCATGCCTCCCTGCGTATTTCGCACGTAAAACGAGCCGATGTCCTCGGGCTTCACGCGGTCCGGGGCGTCCGCCTGCATGAAGACGCGCCACTGACGGCCGAAGCGGTTGAACTGGTTGACGTAGGTCCCGCCGAGAAAAGTCTGGAGGCTCTGGTAGACGTCAGCCACGGGGACGCCCTGCTTGAGCGCCTTGTCCCGGTCGACGTCGACGAAGACCTGGGGGACCGCGGCGCGAAACGTGCTGTTCACGCTTCCGATCTCGGGTCTCTTGCGCGCGGCCTCGAGGAACTTCTGCAGGTTGTCGTTCAGGAGCTCGACGGTGCCGCCCGTTCGATCCTGGAGCCACAGGGAAAAGCCCCCGGACGCCCCGAGGCCGGGAATCGCCGGCGGCATGAACCCGAATACCGCTCCTTCGGGGATCTCGGAGCGGAAGCGTTTGTTCAGGCGGTCGATGAGCGTCCTGGCGTCGAGGCCGTCCCTGTCGCGCTCGTGCCAGGGCTGGAGCGACACGAAGTAGAAGCCGTTGTACGTCGCCGAGACGTAGGAAAGCAGGCTGAACCCGGCGACCGTGTTGTAGTACTTCACGCCCTTCGTCTCGGCGAGGATCTTCTCGACTTTGCGGCAGACGTCGTCGGTGCGCTGCAGCGACGCCGCGTCGGGGAGCTGGACGTTCAGGTAGAAGAAGCCCTGGTCCTCCTCGGGAATGAAGCTTCCCGGGATTTTTTTTCCGAGGCCCCCCGCGAGAACGGCGAAGCCGCCGAGGATCAGGAGAGCGATGAGCGAGCGGCGGATGAGAAGGCTGGAGACGGAGAGGTAGCCCTTCGTGGCGCGCGCGAAGGCGCGGTTGAAGCCGCCGAAGAAGCGCGCGAAGAGGCCCTTGCTCTCCGTTCGCGGACGGAGCAGCAGCGCCGAGAGCGCGGGGGCGAGGCTGAGCGCGTTGAACGCGGAGATCAGGACCGAGATCGCGATCGTCACGGCGAACTGCTTGTTCAGTCGTCCCTGGATGCCGCCGAGGAACGCGACCGGCAGGAAGACCGACGACAGGATGAGCGCGATCGCGACGACCGGACCCGACACCTCGCGCATGGCCTGCAGCGTCGCCTCGCGGGGCGTCATCCCCTCCTCGATGTGGTGCTCCACGGCCTCGACGACGACGATCGCGTCGTCGACCACGAGCCCGATCGCGAGGACGAGCCCGAAGAGCGAGAGCGTGTTGATCGAGAAGCCGAGGAGGGGAAAGACGGCGAACGTGCCGATGAGCGACACGGGCACCGCGACGAGCGGGATGAGCGTCGCCCGCCAGTTCTGGAGGAACAGGAACACGACGAGGAGGACGAGGAGCATCGCCTCGCAGAGCGTGATGACGATCTCCCGGATGCCTTCGGTGACCGGCGCCGTCGTGTCCACCGAGACCGCGTAGTCGATGTCCTCCGGGAAGCGCTGCTTGAGCTCCTCCATCGCCTTCCGCATGGCTTTGGAGACGGCGAGCGCGTTGGAGCCCGGCGCCTGGTAGATGCCGATGATCGAGGCAGCCTTCCCGTTCATCCGGCCGACCTGTTTGTACGAGAGCGCGCCGAGCTCGATCCGGGCGACGTCGCCGAGGCGCACGGAGGAGCCATCCGGGTTGAGGCGCACGACGATCTTCGCGAACTGCTCGGGGGTCAGGAGCCTTCCCTGGGACCTCACCGCGTACGTGAACTCCTGCCCCTTCGGAGCCGGCTCGGCGCCGACCTGGCCGGCGGGATTCACCGTGCTCTGCTGCTGGATCGCACGCGTGAGATCGCCCACCGTAAGGCCGAGCTTCGCGAGCTGGTCCGGATGGAGCCAGATCCGCATCGCGTATTCGGACGCGCCGAAATTGACGACCTGTCCGACGCCGTTGACGCGGTAGAGCGCGTCATTCACGTTGATGAGCGCGTAGTTCCCGAGGAACAGGCCGTCATACGTGCCCTTGGGCGAATAGAGCGAAATGAGCATGAGCGGCGTGCCCTGCGTCTTGCGGTAGGTGAGCCCGAACTGGTTCACCTCGACGGGAATGCTGGGCAGGGCCTGCGCGACGCGGTTCTGGGCGTTGACCTGGTCGGCGTTGCGGTCGGTGCCGACCTCGAACGTGACCCGGACGGTGATCGTACCGTCGTTCGCGTTCACGGATTGGAGGTACAGCATGTCCTCGACGCCGTTCATCTGCTGCTCGATCGGCGTCGCGACGGACTGCTCGATCGTGAGCGCGTCGGCGCCCGGATAGGAGGCCTGGATCTGGATGAGCGGCGGGACGATGTCCGGGAACTGCGCGACGGGGAGCCCGAGCATGGCGATGAGTCCCCCGAGGACCGTCACGATCGCGACGACGATCGCGACGATGGGCCGGTTTATGAAGAAGCGGGCCACGGCGTCACTTCCCCGCGGCCGAGGTGAGAGGCGCCGCCGTCGCCGAAGTCGTGGAAGCCGCCGCGGCCGTGGCGTCGACGGGCGAAACGAGCGTCCCCGTCTTCACGCGTGAGAACCCCTCCACGACGACGCGCTCGCCGGGGCGGAGGCCCTCTTCGATCACCCACAGGCTCCCGATGCGTTCGGCCGCCTTGACCGTCCGGACCTGGGCCTTGTCGTCGGGGCCGATGACGGCGACCTGATACGCGCCCTGCATCTCGTTGACCGCGCGTTGGGGGACGAGGATCGCGCCCTTCCGCACCTTCACGACGGCGCGCACTTTTGCATACTGGCCGGGGCGCAGAACGTTGCCGGGGTTCGGGAAGAGTCCGATGGCCGCGATCGTGCCGGTCCGCACGTCGATGTTGCGCCCCGTGAGGAGCACGTGCCCCTTGTGGGGAAACACGGTGCCGTCCGAGAGGACGAGCTCGAGCTCCGTGTTCCGCATGGCGGGGTCGCGCACGAGCTCGAGGTACTCCTGCTCGCCGAGCTGGTAGAGCACGCGTAGGGGGTCGACCTGCGAAACGGTCGTGAGCACGGTCTGCCCGTTGACGAGGTCGCCGACCTGCTGCTGCGCGATTCCGGTGATGCCCGGAATCGGGGACGTGACGCGGGTCCACGACAGGTTGAGCCGTGCCTGCGCGACGGCCGCCTCGAGGGCGCCGACCGTAGCCCGGGCGCCGCGCCGCGCGGAGCGGGCGTTGTCGAGCTCCTGCTGGCTGACGGCCCGCTGGACCGCCAGAGGCTCGGCGCGGGAGACGTCGAGGTCCGCCTTCGCGAGCGCCGCCTTCGCCTGCTCGAGGTTGGCCTCCGCCTGCTGGTGCTGGGCCTCGAACTGGCGGGGATCGATCTCGAACAGGAGCTCGCCCTGCGGGACGAAACTCCCTTCCTTGTAAACGCGCCTCAGAAGGTAACCCTCTACGCGCGGGCGGATGTCCGCGTTCACATCCCCCTCCGTCGTGCCGATCCACTCCCGGAGGATCGGCTCGTCGCGTTGGATCGCCGGCGTCACGACGACCTTCGGAGGAGGAGCGGGCGCCGGGGCCTTCGCGCGGGAACAGGCGAAGGCCGCGAGAGGGAAGGCAAGGACGAGGAAGCGTCTGGTCATTCGATTTCTTCTCCGCCGGCTCCGCCGGGAACGGTGAGGACGGGACAGGAGGCGCCGCGCACGATCGGGTGCGTGGTTGAGCCGAGGACGTGAGGACGGATGCCGACCACGAGAAGGTCGGCGGATTCGTCGTCGGCGCTCCGCAGAAGGGCGTGCGAAGCCGAGCCCGGAACGACCCGGGTCGAGACGTGTCCCGAAGGGAGGTCGAGGCAGGCGACCGCCCGCCTTAGGCTCTTGCGCGCCTCCTCGAGGAGAGCAGGGCGGTAGGATGCGGGAACGAGGCCGTGTCCGCCCTCTTCCGGCAGATCCTCGACGGCGTGAACGACGAGGAGCTCCGCTCCGGTCCGGCGCGCGAGCGCCGCCGCGTAACGGAGCGGCGCGGAATCTTCGAGGTCGGCGCCGCAGACGATCCTCTTGATCGGGCCCTCGGCATGCCCGGTGCCGCGCACGGTCGCCACGGGCCGCCCGGCCCGGTGCAGCACGCTCTCGGCGACGGAGCCGAGCATAAGTCGCTCGACGCCCCGGCCGCCATGGGTGCCCATCACGATGGCCGAAGCCCGAAGCGCCGCAGCCCGCCGGACGATGGCCGTGGCGGGATCGCCCGCGGCGAGCTCGGTGTGGACGGTGAGGCCGGCCTCGAGGAGCGGGCCGGCCAGCGCCGCGAGGCGAGTCGAATCGGTCTCCGTCTCGCCTCGCTCGGTCGCGTGCAGCAGCGTGACGGAGGCGCCCGTGGCGCGGGCGAGCGTCGCCGCGAAGTGCGCCGCGCCCCCCGCGAGATCCGTGAGGTCGACGGCGCACAGGAGGGGGCCGGACATCAGCGGTCTCTCCCGGGCGCTTCGAGGCCCCGGAACACGAGCTCCCGCAGGAAGTGGGCGTCGGCTTCAGGAGCCGGCGGCTTCTTCTCGTTGATGCGCCGGAGGATGAGGTCCCGGGCCGCGCCCGCGATCGCGATGGCCGCGCGTTCGGGATCGGCGCTCTTCACCTCGCCGTGCCGCCGGCCTCTCCGGATGATCTCGGCGAGATGCTCGATGTGATCCCGGTAGTTCCGGCTCTGGCGCAACCTGCGGTCCTCTGAAGACTCTCCCGAGGCGAAATAGAGTCGGAAGAAGTCCCGGTTCTCGTCGAAAAAGGCGAACTGCGCGGCGAGAATGAGCTCGAGCGAGTCCGCGAACGTCCGACCTTTGTCTTCCGCGCATCGCAGGCGCTCGAGGAGCTGGCCGACCGCCGCCTCGACGGTCTTCTCGAGGATCGCGTCCCGGGAGGGAAAGTACAGGTAGACCGTCCCCTTGGCGACTCCCGCCTCGCGGGCGATCTCCTCGACCGTCGCCTTCGAGAGCCCCGTGCGGCCCACCACGCGCATCGCGGCCTCGCAGATCGCGCGGCAACGAAACTCCCCGACCACCTGTTTCTTCGTCTGCATAAACGTTGAATTGTCAGTTCAAGAAAATGACCACTGTGTTATTTGTACTGACCGGCCGGTCATTGTCAAGTCCGGACTCAGCCGCCGCCGCTTCGCTACTCCCTGGCGACGGGCACGAGGAAACTCGTCGAGACCTTGCCGCTGCCCGAATTGCCGCCCGCGCCGCGAAGCTTCGCGAGGTCCAGGGTGACGGTCACCGTCTCGCCCGGCGCGAAGTCGCGTGACGGGGAGAACCTCAGGAGGCCATCGCGCTCGAGATAGGAGACGGTTCCCGCGATTTCGCCCGACTTCGACCCGAGCGCGAGAACCGCGTTCTCGCCCACGCCGTCCGGCGCGAGCGGCGCGGAAAGGAGAAACGTGACAGTCAGGCGCCGTGCGGACACGACGGACCCTTTCGCGGGAAACACGTCGGCACCATCGGGAACGGGGCCGCCGGACCCGCCGGGACCGCCGAGCGGGATCACGACGAAGACGGGCGGGAGGGGCGGCAGCGGCGGGGGAGGAGGCAGGTGGCGGGCGCCGGCGATCGCGAGCACGACGAGGGCGACGATCGTCACGGCCGCGAGGACGATCCAGAAGACCGGCACCTTCTTCAGGACGACGCTCAGAGTCGTCTTCTCGCCGGCCTTCACCTCGAACGTCTTGTCGCCCGGGTTCTCGAGGGGCTCGATGTCTCCCTCGGGCGTGAGACGCCGGGTCACCCGGAGGCGGTATTTCCCTGGCGAGAGATCGGGAAGGCCCCAGGCGGGAGCCATCGAGCGACCCACGGCCTCTTCGCCCGTGCCGGTCACCCGCGCGAGCTCGGAGAGGATGGGAAAGGAGGCCACGCGCCCGGCGTCCCGCTCGCTGGCCTTCTCGAAAATGGCGACGGCGAGAGCGCCTGCCCGTGGCGCGGAGGCGTTTCGAGCGTCGGACGGAACGTCGAGCGCCGCGCGCGAGACGCCGATCGAGACGCATCCGTCGAGGGCGAGCGGCGCGAGGACGACGAGGAGGAGGCGCGCGGTGGAGCGCAGAAGCGAGCGTCGCATGCGGGAGTTCTCTCACGAAGCATGCCACTCTGCGTGTCCTCCGGGGGAAACACGCTTCCTCTAAGATCGAACGCGCGATGAAGACCGCCTTCACCGAAGCAGCGAGCATCGAGGTGCCGCTCATCTGCGGCGCGATGTATCCCTGCTCCAACCCCGAGCTCGTCGCCGCCGTCTCGGAGGCGGGCGGGATCGGCGTCGTCCAGCCGCTCTCCCTCGTCTTCGTCCACAAACGTGACTTCCGCGCCGGGATGAGGGAGATCCGCTCCCTCACGAAGAAGCCCGTGGGGCTCAATGTGCTCACGGAGAAGTCCCTCTCGTCCGTCTACGCCAAGCGCATGTCGCAGTACGTCGATGTCGCGCTCGAGGAGGGCGTCCGGTTCTTCGTCACGGCCCTCGGGAACCCGCGCTGGGTCGTGGATCGCGTGAAGAGTGCGGGGGGCGTCGTCTACCACGACGTCGTGGACCGGCGCTGGGCCGAGAAGGCCGCGGCGGAGGGCGTCGACGGGCTCATCTGCGTGAACCGGCGGGCGGGCGGGCACCTCGGGAAGAAGAGCCCCGAGGAGCTCTACGCCGAGCTCGTCGATCTCAAGCTTCCTCTCGTCTGCGCGGGCGGCGTCGGCAGCGCGAAGGAATTCCGCGTGATGCTCGATCTCGGGTACGCGGGCGTCCAGTGCGGGACGCGCTTCATCGCGGCGACGGAGTGCACGGCGCACGACGACTACAAGAAGGCGATCCTCGATGCCGACGAGGAGGACATCGTCCCGACCGAGCGCGTCACGGGCGTGCCGCTCGCCGTCATCAAGACGCCGTTCATCGAGCGGATGGGGACGAAGGCCGGTCCGATCGGCCGCCTCATGCTCAAGGGCCGGACGACGAAGCACTGGATCCGCGCGTGGTACTCGCTGCGGTCGGCATTCCGTCTGAAGGACGCGTCGATGAAGGGCGCGACGTCGGGGGACTGCTGGCAGGCGGGGAAGAGCGTCGCGACGATCACGTCCGTCGAGCCGGCGGGGGAGATCGTGCGCGGCTTCGGGGCCGCGCTCGACTAGTGCGATGCGGGCCGTTCTTTTCGACATGGACGGAGTCCTCGTCTTTTCCGAGGACGCGTGGTTCGCCGTCTACAACGCCACGCTCGCCGGGTTCGGCCACGCCGCCATCTCCCGCGAGGATTTCGACGCCATCTACGGGAACGGCACGGAGGCCGACCGGGCGACGTACATGAAGGAGCGCTCCGTACCGGAGATCGACGCGGCCTACGCGCGTTTCTTCGCGGAGCGCCTCGATGCGATTTGCGTGAATCCCGAGTCCGCCGGGGTCCTCCGGACTCTCCGCGCGGCCGGGGTGCGGACGGCCGTCGCGACGAACACGAACCGGCCGCTCGCGGACCTGATCCTCGCCCGCGCGGGGTTGGCCCCGCTCCTCGACGCGGTCGCCTGCGCGAACGAGGCGGGCGCGGGAAAGCCGGACCCCGCGGTTGTGCGCCTCGCGGCTGAACGGGTCCTCGTGCCTCTCGCGGAATGCCTCTTCGTCGGGGACTCGAAATACGACGCCGAGGCGGCCCGCCGCGCGCCCGTGGCGTTCCGGGGGTATCGGATGGGGGCGACCTCGAGGATCGAGTCCCTTGAGGACATCCTCGCGATCCGGATAGACTTCTAGGGAACAATGACGAACGCCGAGACCCAAGGCCGCCCTGGCGGCCCGGCTCGGGGTTCCAAGGAAGTCCTGAGAACCCCTGAGAACCCTCAGCCCCGGGATTTCGTAAGAGAATTCTCATGACGACGGACTGGAAGAGCCTGGCGAAGGAGACGGTTCACTCCTTCGATGCCGATGAGGTGCGCGGCATGTGGGACGTGGACTGGCAGCGGGCGAGGAGCGTTTTTCTCGCCGACCACGAGGCCGAGATCGCCGCCGAGCCCCGCCGCTGGAGCGGCGAGGAGTTCGGCGACGCGCGCATCGAGCACTTCCTCTTCCGGAAGGCGTGTGCCGCGCCCTCCGAAGTGGTTTCTTCGCTCGTGCGGGAGCTCGACCGGTTCCTCGGCCGCGCCGCTTGCGACGACGACGTCTCGATCGCGGCGATCAGGCACAAGACCGCGTGAGGGCATCCCCGGCGCCGCTTTCCCCAGGACGGGGGCGGCTCCTCGTCGCGGCGGCCGCACTTCTGTGGTCCTCGGGCGGGCTCGCGATCAAGCTCGTCCCGCTGTCGGCGTTCGGCGTCGTCTTCTGGCGGTCGTTCGTGTCGGCGATCTTCCTGCTCCTCGTGTTCCGCCCGTCACGCGCGCGCTGGCGGCACGCGGCGCCATCCACGGTCGTCGTTTACGCACTCATGATCCTGACGTTCGTGTCCGCGACGAAGATGACGACGGCCGCGAACGCGATCTTTCTGCAGTACACGGGGCCGCTCTACGTCCTCGCCCTCGCCCCGTTCCTTCTGAAGGAACCGTTCCGCAAGGCCGACGCGGCCGCCGTCGGCGTCGCGCTCCTCGGCATGTCGCTCTTCTTCGTCGGCCGTCTGGACCCGGGCGCCCTCGCCGGGAACCTCGTCGCGGTGCTCTCGGGCGTCTTCTTCGGCCTCACGATCCTCCTCCTGCGCCGCGACGCGTCGGGTGACGCGATCCCGTCCGTCATCGCGGGAAACCTCGCGGCGGCCGCGCTCGCGCTGCCCTTCGCGTGGGGCCACCTGAGTCTGGACACGCGGGGCATCGCCCTCGTCCTCTTCCTCGGGATCTTCCAGATGGGGATCAGCTACGTCCTCTTCGTGAAGGGCCTGAAGACCGTTCCCGCGGCCGAGGCCTCGCTCCTCGGGATGCTCGAGCCGATGTTCAACCCGCTCTGGGCGTTCCTCGGCTTGGGCGAGCGGCCGTCGGCGTGGGCTCTCCTCGGGGGTGCGATCGTGCTCCTGGCCGTCGCGGGCCGGACGATCGTGGGCGCTAGAATGCGTCGTGCCTGAACAGAAGAAATCCCTTCGCGTCGCCGTTCTGACTGCGGTCTTTTTCGGCGCGATTCCTCTGGCATCGTGGGCCGCCCCCCCTCCCCGGGTCATCGTGCTCGGCTTCGACGGCGCGGACCATGCCCTCGTCGAGAAGGGCATCGCCGAAGGGCGCCTGCCAAACCTCGCGGCGCTCGCCGCGAAGGGCGGCTTCTCGGCTCTGAACCCTACGATCCCGGCCCAGACGCCGGTGTCGTGGTCGACGTTCTCAACCGGTCTCTCACCCGGCCGCACGATGATCTTCGACTTCCTGAAGCGGAACCCGAAGACCTATCGCCCCGAGTTCGCAATCGCCGAGGAGGGGAAGAAGAATTTTCTGTTCGGAAAGGGAAATAGGGTCGCCATACCCGCGATTCTCACGCTCGTCGCGTTTGTGCTCGTCCTTCTGTTGTCGAAGATTTTTCTTAGAAGGCGCGGGGGGGCGATCGGCCTGGGTATCGCTTGTGCCGCGGCGGCGGCGGCGGGCTTTCTGGGCGTTCGGGTTTCGGCTCTCCTTCCCTCTGAAATCCCCTGGCCGATCAACAACCGCCGCGGGACGCCGTTCTGGGAGGAGGCGGGCCGCAAGGGGATTGCCTCCGTCGTGATGCACGTGCCCGTCACGTTTCCCGCCGTGGACTACGACCACGGCCGGCTCCTCTCCGGTCTGGGCGTCACGGACGTGCGCGGGCGTGTCGGCACGCCGAGCTTCTACACGTCGGATCCTTTTTTCGCCCCGAAGAACAAGAACGAGTTCTCGGTCGAGCTCGTGCGGCTCGAGTCGAACAAGGGCACGATCGAGACGGAGGTCTTCGGCCCGTACAACAAGCTCTTCAAGGAGCCCGCCGTCATCAAGACCCCGATGACCCTGACCCTCGCGGCGGACGGCGGCAGCCTCACGGTCGCGCCGAAGGGGTCGCATTCCGTGACGCTGAAGCCAGGCGAGTGGTCGCCCTGGGTCGTTTTCACGTTCCCGTTCAACTCCCTGGTGAAAATGACGGGCATCGGGCGCTTCCACCTCGTGTCCACCTCTCCGGAGATCAAGCTCTACCTCTCTCCGATTCACTTCAACCCGTCGGACCTTCCGCCTTCCGTGAAGATCACGGCGCCCGGCGGCCTCGCGAAGAAGCTCGCGGACCGCTACGGCCTCTACAAGACGATGGGCTGGCAGATCGACACGTGGTCGATGAGCGAGGAGACGATCGACGAGAAGGTGTTCCTCGAGGACGTGGATCAGACCATCGAGCCGTTCCGGAAGATGATGAACGACTTCCTGGACGACCAGGAGGTCCGGCTCTTCGTCCAGATCTACGAATTCCCCGACCGCGTCGCGCACTGCTTCTGGCGCTTCCTCGATCCGCAGCATCCCGCCTACGACGCGGCGAAGGCCGCGAAATGGGCGCCGGCCGTGGACAGAACCTACGCTCAGATGGATGCGATCGTGGGCGATGCGATGAAGAAGCTCCACGAGGGCGACATCCTCATGGTCCTGTCCGACCACGGTTTCGCGACGTGGCGGCGGTCCGTGAACTACAACACGTGGCTCGTCGAGAACGGGTTCATGACGCTCTCGGGCAGCGAGGGCAAGCAGGCCGATCTCGAGATGCTGTTCGGGCAGGGCGAGTTCTGGCCGAACGTGGACTGGTCGAAGACGAAGGCGTACGCGATGGGCCTCGGCGACATCTACATCAACCTCAAGGGGCGCGAGGGGAAGGGGTCCGTCTCGCCCGGCGCGGAGTACGAGGCCGTGCGCGAGGAGATCAAGAGGAAGCTCGTGACGCTCGTCGACCCGAAGACCGGCCAGCGCGCCGTGTCGCGCATCTTCACGCGCGAGGAGGCCTATGGCTCCTTTGACGCGGACGTCATCCCGGACCTGTTCGTCACGAACACGGCGGGCACTCGCATCGGCTGGCAGGGGAGTCTCGGCGTCGTGACGAAGGAGATGTTCGAGGACAACGTGCAGATCTGGTCGGGGGACCATTGCTCCCTGGATCCGGCCCTCGTGCCGGGCATCCTCTTCGCGAATCGGCCGCTTCCGAAAGGCAAGCTGCCGGGCATCGCGGACGTGCCGGCCACGATCTACAACGTGCTCGGCGTGCCGCCGCCCGAGAAGCTCGACGGGGTGCCGCTCTTCTGAAAAGACTCTCGACGCTTCCCGCGGTTCTCCTCGTCGCCGCGGGCGTCCGGGCGCAGGAACCGGCGCTTCCCAAGCCCACGCCGGCCGCCGCCGACACGGTGACGCCCGTGCCCGAGAAGCCCGCGGCCTCTCTCGGCGTTGCCGAGCGCAAGGCAGAGCTCCAGGAGCTCAAGCGCCGCATCGCGAGCCTCAGGGGCCGCCTCGACGCGTCCTCACGGCGCGAAGCGGATCTCAAGGCCCAGATCGAGACCGCGGATCTCGACCTCCAGATCCAGACGGCCGAACGGCGCGTTCTCGAGCTGAAAAAGGCCGAAACCGAGCGCGAGGCCGCGCACGCGTCGTTCGAGCGCGATTCAGCGCAGAAGGAGGTGGGCGGCCTTCGCGAGGACCTCGCCATCCGTCTCTCCGCCCTCTACCGGATGGGGCGGCTCGGCTATCTCCGGCCGCTCGCGGCGGCGGACTCCGGGCAGTCGTTTCTCGCCGGCCTCCGCATCCTGTCGCATCTTGCCGGCCGGGACGCGGCCCTCCTCGAGCGCTACGAGACGGCGGTGACGACGCTGGGGGGCCGCCAGCAGGATCTTTCCGACCGGCGGAAGGAGCTCGCGGCGCTCACGGCCGAGAGCCGGAAGAAGGAGACGGTCCTCCTCGCGGCGCGTTCCCGAAAGGCCGCGCTCCTCGCGCAGCTCGAAGAGACCGCGCACGCCGCCAAGCAGCAGGTGACGAAGCTCGAAGACAAGTCCGAGCGGCTCGGAGCGCTTCTCGAGCTTCTCGAGGGGAAGGGGCGCGCCCTGGCGCCCGGAGCGGCCTCGATCCGCAAGTACCGGGGCGCTCTGGACTGGCCGCTCAAGAGCCGGGTCGCGGTGCCGTTCGGCCGCATCGCGAATCCCCGGTTCCCCAGGACGTTCCTGCGCTCCTCGGGCTGGACGCTCGATGCGCCGCCCGGGACCTCCGTGCGCGCGATCTTCTCGGGAGACGTCGTATACGCCCAGTGGCTCAAGGGCTATGGAAATCTCGTCGTCGTGGACCACGGCGACGGCGTCTTCACGCTATACGGGCGCCTCGCGACGGGGACGATCGCCCGCGGCGAGCGGGTCGCGATCGGCGACCGGATCGGGGTCTTAGGCGACTCGCCCGAAGACGAGGTCGCGGGCCTCTACTTCGAGATTCGGGACGCGCGGGCGTCGGCGGACCCGGCGCTGTGGCTCCGCTGAGGGCCCGCGTATCATTCCCGCCGTGAGCAAGACCCGCGCCCTCTCCGTCGCCGCATCCGCCTCTCTTCTCCTCGCCCTGTTCGTCGTCCTGCCGGGCATGGGAGCGGACGAGAAGGACAAGGAAGGCAAGGAAGCCCCCTACCGCCCGCTCGGCCTCTTCACGGAGGTTCTCGGACTCGTCCGGTCGAACTACGTCGAGCCGACGGAGTTGAAGCCGCTCCTCGCCGGTTCGTTCTCGGGCATGACCGAAGCGATGGACCCGTTCTCCGAATACGTTCCGCCGGACAAGATGGCGGCGTTCGCCGCATATGAGGCCGCGAAGGAGAAGAAGGAAGTCCTCGAATCGGGAATCGTCCTCGCGCGCCGCTTCGGCTTCCCCGTCGTCGTGGCCGCCATCGCGGGCAGCCCGGCGGCCTCGGCCGGCGTCACGAGCGACGACGTCATCGAGAAGGTGGATGGCCAGCTCACCCGGAACATGGCGCTCTGGGAGCTCGAGTCCCGGCTGTCGGGAAAGGCCGGAGGCCGCGTGCGTCTTGCGGTCGTGCGGGAAGGGAAGCCACGCCACCGCACGCTCGACATCGTGCGGGCCGGCTGGACGCCGGCCGCGCCTTCGGCCGAACGCATGGGCGGCGAGACGGTGATCCACGTCCCCTCGTTCACGCCCGGCACGGCCGCCGCCCTGAAGGAGATCCTCAAGCCGCTCGATCGGACCCGGCCGCTCCTGCTCGACCTCCGCAGCAATGCGATGGGGTCGTTCGACGAGGCGGCGCGCGCGGCGGCTCTCTTCGTGCCGGCCGGCCCTCTCGGCGAACTGTCGGGCCGCCGGATCGAGACGAAGACGTTTCATTCCGAGCCTGGCGAGCGCGCGCACGAGAGCCGCCTCGTCCTCCTCGTGGACAGCGGGACGGCCGGGGCGGCCGAGCTGTTCGCCTCCGCCGTGCGGAATGCGGGCACCCGCGCCGCCGGCGCGAAGCTCGTGACGATCGACAAGAGCAAGGCGGCCGCGGAGGACTCCGATCTCCAGGAGGCCTTCGATCCGGGTGCCGAGGCCACGAAGGACGCCGACAAGCTGAAGCTCGCCGTGCGCATCGTCGGAGAGCCCACGGTCGGCATGGGCTTCACGGCTCAGGTCGTGAGGCTCTCGAGCGGCGGGTCGCTCAAGCTCGCGGTCGGGAAGATCCGAACGGTCGCCGGAAAGGCGCTGTGTCCCAAGGGCCTGCAGCCCGACGACCGGGTCTTCCACGGGCCTCCGGACGAGGCCGCGGGCCGCCTCGATCCGATCCTCCAGCGCGGACTCAAAGTGCTGGTGGAGTTCTCGGTACGGGCCAAAGCAGCCGCGTGACCAGGCGGAAGGCGCGGGCCGACGGGGGTGGCGCGCGTGGCGGACGTCTCAAGGGAGCCCTCCTCGTCGTCCTCGGGGTCGGTCTCGGCGCCAGTGCGACGTTCTTCGTTCGGGCCTGCGCGCGTCGCCCCGAGCCGCCCGCTTCGGCACCCCGTCCCGCGCCAGCGGTCCCTACGACGCGGCCAGCCCCTCCGGGGGCCGCGCGCCCGATTCCGACGCTGCCCTCCGATTTCGAGCCCGTGGACCACGGCCTCGGAGGAGTCCTCGCGATCGTCATCGACGACGTCGGCTTCGATCCTCCTTCCCGGACCCTGCTTGCCTCGCTCGAAGGTCCCCTCGCGCTCGCCGTCATTCCGAACGCCTCCCACGGCGCGGAGGCGGCGCGGCTCGCGCGGGAGAAGGGCTGGGACCTCCTCGTTCATCTGCCGATGGACCCCGAGGCCGGCCGCGCCGAGAAGGACTCGCTCGGGCCGAAGGACGACGACGCGGCGATTCGCGCCGGCGTTCTCGCTGCGCTCGCGCGATTTCCCGGAGCGCTCGGGATCAACAACCATCAGGGATCGAAGGCGACGGCGGATGCGCGCGTCGTCCACGACGTCCTCGAGGTCGTGAAGGAGAGGGGACTCCTCTTCCTGGACTCGAGAACAACGCCGGCGTCCGTTGCCGGAGCGGAGGCGGCGAAGCTCGGCGTTCCCTTCCTGGCCCGCGACGTTTTTCTCGACGACGCGGCCACCGAGTCCGCGGACCCGGGCGGCGCGCCGGGCGCGCTCGAGACGGCGTGGGAGAAGGGGATCGCGCTCGCGAAGAAACGGGGGCAGGCCATCGTCATCGCCCATCCCCACGAGGAAACGCTCGTCTTCCTGTCGGAGAAGCTCAAGTTGCTCGGAAAGAAAGACGGTCCGAGAGCGGTACGCGTTTCCGAACTGGTCCCGTAGTCTTCTAAGAATTCTTGCGGTGCTCTTCGGCCTTGACCCGATTCCACTCGGCATCCAGATCTGCGAGGGGAACCTGCTTGATCTCTTTACCCTCGGCGCGGACGCGCCGCGCCACTTCCTCGAAGCGCCAGCGGAACTTGTCATTCGTGGACTGGAGCGCGGCCTCGGGATCCACGCCGTGCCGGCGGGCGACGTTGACGACGGTGAACAGGAGGTCGCCGATCTCGCCGGCCACGCGCTCCTTTCGCTCGCCGCCCGGAGCCGAAAGCTCGGCCTTGAACTCGGCGACCTCCTCGTCCAGCTTGACCAGGACGTCCGCATCGCGCTCCCAGTCGAACCCGAGGTCCGCCGCGCGCGAGGTCAGGCGCACGGCCTTGAGAAGAGCGGGAAGGGCGCGCGGGACGCCGTCGAAGGGCGAAGGAGGGCGTCCTTCCTTCTCCCTCTCCTTGCGCTTTAGCTCCTCCCATTGCACGCGAACGCCGTCGGCGTCGTGCACGGCGGCGTCGCCGAAGACGTGAGGGTGGCGCGCCACCATCTTGTCGTGAATGCGCCGCGCGACGCTTTCGAAGTCGAAGGCGCCGCGCTCTTCTCCGAGCCGCGCGAGGAAGACGATCTGGAAGAGGAGGTCTCCCAGCTCGCCCTCGAGCTCGCGCCAGTCCTCGCGGGAGAGGGCGTCGAGGACTTCGTAGCACTCCTCGAGAAGGTATCCGGAGAGGTCGCGGGCCGTCTGCTTGCGGTCCCAGGGACATTCCTTCCGGAGCCTTTCCATGAGCGCCACGAGGGCCCCCGCGGCGTCCGAAACTTCCATGCGAGCAACCTCCCTAGTTCACGTAAAATACGCTGACCCGAGGGGATTTATGTCCGAAAGTGAAAAGCCGATCAAGGTCGTGGATCGCCGCCTCTTCACGGCCGAGGGCGATGTGCGCGCGGAATCGCAGGCCGAATTCGCCGCGCCCGATCCCGCTCCGGAGCCGGCCGCCGCCACGCCGGAGGCTGCGCCAGCCGAGCCGGCGCTGGCGACGAGCCCGGCGTTCCTTCGTCTCCTCGACATGCTCGCGCAGACGGCGGCCCTCTACATGGAGGGATTCCCCGACCCCGCGACCGGCCGCCGCCAGGTGGATCTCGCAGGGGCCCGGCAGATCGTCGATTCCCTTCTCTCGCTCCGCGAGAAGACGCACGGGCGCCTTTCGTTCGAGGAAACCGACGCGATCGAAGGGCTCCTCGGAGAACTCCAGCTCGCGTTCACCCGGCTCGCGGGCGCCGCTAAGCCGAAACCTCCGATACCGCCTCCCGTAGCGAGGCGCGGCTGAGGATCATTCGGACGTCTCCGCCGGTCGGGCGCCGCACGGAGGGGCGCCGGTGGACCCCCGCGTCCCTCCTCGTCCTTTTCGCTTTTCTGGCGCTTCTCCCGGCGGTTCCGGCGTGTGCGCAGGTGCTCGTCGCGCCGGGCGAATCCAGCGAGACGGCGTTTCGAAAGCTCGTGCGCGGCCACTGGTTCGCCTGGCTCAGCGCGCTGGAAGAGGGAGATGCCCCCCTGGCACGCGCCAAGGTCGACGAAATCCTCAAGCACTCCCAGAAAATCGAGATCCGGCGGATGACGGATCTCTCCCTCTCGGCGACGCTTCTCGGGCGCCGTCAGCTCGCCGCAGGGAGGCGCGAGATCGCGCGCGAAGCGTTCACGGCCGCGATGCGCCTCGATCCCGATCTTCCCGATCCGCGCTGGGCGCGCCTTTCGCTCGCGGCGTCATCGCGCGCGTGGGGGGATCTCGTCCCGGACGTTTTCGGCGCACTCCGCGCGACCTTCGCCGACAGCGAGTCGCGCCGCGTCGTGCTCGTGCGCCTCGTCCTGATCTTCCTTCTCACGGCCTGCGCCGCCGCTCTCGCCGCCATACTCGTGCTTCTCGTGCGGCACGGGCCCCGGCTCGTTCACGACCTGAAAGAGTCGGCCGACTCTCTCCTGAATGGGCGCGTGCCCTCTCTCGCGGTCGCGGCATTCCTCGTCCTCCCCCTTCTCCTTTCTCTCGACGTGCTCTGGCTCGCCCTGTTCCTGTTCGTTCTTCTCTTCGGCTACGCGAGCGTGGAGCAGAAACTCGCCACGAGTCTCGCGCTTGCGCTCGCGATCCTGCTTCTGCCGGCGCTGGACCGGATTGCCTACGACCTGAGCATCACGTCGTCGCCGATCCTCCGCGCGGCCGAGGCGCTCGAGGAGTCCCGCTACGACCAGCGCGTCCTCGACAACCTGGAGGCGGCCAAGAACATCGTGCCCGACGACGTGGACATCCGGTTCCTCCTCGGACGCCTTTACCAGTCGCTGGGCCAGAACGATCGCGCGATCGCCGAATACACGGCGGGCTCGCATGTCGCCCCGCACGACATCCGGTGCCTCGTCAACCGCGGGAACATCCGGTTCGTGGACGGCGACCTGGGCTCCGCGCAGGAGGACTACCAGGAAGCCCTGAAGCGCGACGGACGGAGCATCGTGGCCCGTTACAACCTCGCCCTTCTGTACGCCGAGACGTTCCGGACCGTCGAAGCTGCGCAGACGCTTCAGGAGGCGCGGGCCCTCGACGCGCATGCGATTCAGAGTTTTCAGGAGACTCCAACGCTCGTGAAGGTCGTGTCGGTCGGCTACACGCCGGAGGAGGCGCGCGCGAAGCTCGAGCGCATGGGGCGGGACAACCGGACGCGGCGCCTCCTGGGCCACTACCGAGGCTACCGGCTCGGCGACGGACTCGGCCTCCCGCGCCTCCCGAAAGGCTCCGTGCCGGGTGACTTCGGCATTCCCCTTTTTTGGGCCGTCTTCGCCGCGATCGGCGTGGCTTTCATTCTCGACCGGACGCGCCATCAGGGACGCGGCTACGCATCCGAATGCCAGAAGTGCGGCCGGGCCTTCTGCCGGCTCTGCAAACCGCCGGGGGAGAGCGCCCTCCTGTGCTCGCAGTGCGTCCACGTGTATCTCAAGAAGGATGGCGTCGCGATCGAGACGAAGCTCCACAAGCTCGAAGACGTGAGGCGGCGCCGGACGTTCGAGGAGCGCATGCGGTTCGTCCTGAACAGCGTGCTCCCGGGCTCGGCCGCGTTCCTCGACTCGCGCATCCTGCCGGCCGTGGCCGCCTTCGGTCTCTTCGCGTTTGGGCTGCTCTCGGTCCTCGTGAGGGACGCGCTCGCGACACTCCCGCGACCGACGCTCACCGCCGGGACGCCGGGCGTCTTTTTCTGGCTGCTCGTGGCGCTCGCCGGCTGGATCGCCGGATTCGTTACGTCGACGCGGAAGGCCTGACGAATGGCACTCGAAGGCACCCTCCGGGATTTCTCTCTGGCGGACATCCTCCAGCTCATCTCGCTCCAGCACAAGACCGGCCTCCTGACGGTCCGCGGCTCAGCCGACACCGTGACGCTCGGGTTTCTCGACGGGATGATGGTGTCGGCCGAATCCTCCGCCCAGCGGCTCGACACGCGCCTGGGCACTGTTCTCGTGAAGACCCGGCGGCTGACGGCGGAGGCCCTCGCGCGCGCGCTCGAGATGCAGGCGCAGACGTTGCAGCGGCTGGGCTTCATTCTGCTCAAGAACGGATTCTGCTCGGCCCAGGACTTGCGCGACGGCCTCGACATCCAGATCAAGCGCATCGCGTACGGCCTGTTCCGCTGGACCGACGGCGACTACGTCTTCGAGCAGATCGAACACGTCGACTACGACGCGGAGTCGACCACGCCCATCGCGGTCGAGCGCCTCCTGATGGAAGGCGCCCGGATGATCGACGAGTGGCCGATCGTCGAGAAGGTGGTCTGGTCTCTCGATATCGTCTATCAGAAGGTCCCGGTCGAGCAGCCGGTCATCCCGGCCGAGGACGAGGACGCGGTCGAGGATGTCGAGGATTCGTCCCTCGCCAAGCGCGCCCGCGAGAAGCGTTTCGATCCGATCCGCGTTTCGCGTGCCGAATGGTCCGTCTACGAGCTCGTCGACGGCCGGCGAACCGTCGCCGAGATCAACGAGTTCGCGTTTCTTTCGGAGTTCGACGGCTGCAAGGCGTGCTTCGACCTCGTGAGCCGCGGGCTCATCGAGGAGAGCATGCCGCGGGCCGAGGAGCTCCCGGCGGAAGCGCTCGTCGCGGACGCCCCGGCCCACGTGCGTCCTTCGCGGAGGCCGATCGACGTCGCTCTTCTCGCCGGCCTTGGCCTCGCGGTCGTGGCCCTTCTCGCGCTCCGGTTCCAGGCCCGGAATCCTCTCAACCTCCTGACCCTGCCGCCGCGGCGCGTCCAGCTCGTGGACGGGTTCAAAAAGTCGCTGTCGCTCCTTCGGCTCCGGCGCGTTGCGGAAGGCGTCGATGCGTACACGCTCCTCTCCGGCCACCTTCCCGAGACGGTCGAGGCGCTCGTCGTGTCCCACATCCTGGCGCCGGCCGACCTCAAGGACCCTTGGGGAGCCACGTATCGCTACATCGTCCAGGGCGAGAAGTTCTACCTGGTGGGGTTCGATCCGCTCGGTCAGACCGACCCGGACCTCCTGTTTTCACGAACGCTCGTGCTTCGTGACAACCGGCGGGACGTGGATTTTCAGCCACGTCCGTCGAAGGAAATTACTATAGTAGAGTAGTTTATAGGTATCTTAAGTAGCGCTGTAAATGTATTCTCACAAGGACTTGACAATGACTCGCTAAGATCTTAGATTCAGGTCGGACCCAAGTGGGGACCCGGAAGGAAGACCTGAAATGAGCAAGATCATCGGTATCGACCTCGGCACCACGAACAGCGTGGTCGCCGTCCTCGAAGGCGGCACGGTCGAGGTCATCGCGAACTCCGAAGGCGGACGCACGACGCCTTCCATCGTCGCCTACGGAAAGGGTGGCGAGCGCCTCGTCGGACAGGTCGCCAAGCGCCAGTCCGTGACGAACTCCGAGAACACCGTGTACTCGATCAAGAGGTTCATGGGCCGCCGCGTCGACGAGGTCAGCGACGAAATGAAGATGGTGCCCTACAAAGTCGTCCGCACGGCGAACGGCGACGCGCGCGTCGCAATCGGCGGCAAGGAACTCTCCCCGCCGGAGATCTCCGCGATGATTCTCACGAAGCTGAAGGAGGCCGCAGAGGCCTATCTCGGCGAGAAGGTGGACCGGGCCGTCATCACGGTGCCGGCTTATTTCAACGATGCGCAGCGCCAGGCCACGAAGGACGCGGGCCAGATCGCCGGGCTCAAGGTCGAGCGGCTCGTGAACGAACCGACGGCCGCGGCGCTCGCCTACGGCCTCGACAAGAAGAAGAACGAGACGATCGCGGTCTACGACTTCGGAGGCGGCACGTTCGACATCTCGATCCTCGAAGTGGGTGACGGCGTCGTGGAGGTCAAGTCGACGAACGGCGACACGCACCTGGGCGGCGACAACATCGACCAGAAGATCGTCGACTGGCTCCAGGTGGAGTTCCGGAAGGACCAGGGGATCGACCTTTCGAAGGATCCGATGGCGACGCAGCGCCTCAAGGAAGCCGCCGAGAAGGCCAAGATCGAGCTCTCGACGACCGTCGAGACCGACGTGAACCTGCCGTTCATCACGGCCGACGCTTCGGGCCCGAAACACCTCAACATCAAGCTCACGCGCGCGAAGCTCGAGTCGCTGGTGGACGACATCCTCCAGCGTTCGGTCGGTCCGTGCCGACAGGCGCTCAAGGATGCCGGGCTCGACGCCTCGAAGATCGACGAAGTGGTCCTCGTGGGCGGCCAGACGCGCATGCCGAAGATCCAGCAGATCGTGAAGGACTTCTTCGGCAAAGAGCCGAACAAGTCCGTCAACCCCGACGAGGTCGTCGCCATCGGCGCGGCCCTGCAGGGAGGCGTGCTCGCGGGCGACGTGAAGGACCTCCTCCTCCTCGACGTCACCCCGCTCTCGCTCGGCGTCGAGACGCTCGGCGGCGTCATGACGAAGCTCATCGAACGCAACACCACCATTCCCACCAAGAAGTCCGAGACGTTCTCGACGGCTTCCGACGGGCAGACCTCCGTGGAAATCAAGGTGCTCCAGGGCGAGCGTGAGATGGCGGGCGACAACAAGCTGCTCGGCGTCTTCTCCCTCGTGGGAATCCCGCCGGCGCCCCGCGGCATGCCGCAGGTCGAGGTCACGTTCGACATCGACGCGAACGGCATCATGAACGTGTCGGCGAAGGACCGAGGCACGGGCAAGGAGCAGAAGATCACGATCACGTCCTCCTCGGGCCTCGACAAGAAGGAAGTCGAAAAGTTCGTGAAGGATGCCGAGTCGCACAGCACCGAGGACAAGAAGCGGCGCGAGGCGATCGAGGCTAAAAACGGACTCGATGCGCTCGTCTACTCGACCGAGAAGCTCGTGGAGGAGAGTGGCGAGAAGGTGCCGGAGTCCGAGAGAGAGGCCGTCCGGACGGCGGTCGCCGAGGCGAAAAAGGTGCTCGAAGCAAGCGGTGGAGACGCCGAGGCCCTGAAGAAGGCCGCGCAGGACCTCCAGAAGGCCAGCTACAAGATCGCCGAGGCGCTCTACAAGGCCGCCCCGGCGGGTGCGCCCGGAGGTGGCGGAAGCGACGACGGCGCCGCACCGGGCGGTCCGTCCGCGCCCAAGCCGGCCGACGACGTCATCGACGCCGAGGTCGTGGACCAGAAGAAGTAAGAGAATGGATTCGCGTCGCAAGGGGGCCCGGTCGCACGACCCGGCCCCGGCCGCGCGGGACGGCTACGTCTTCATCGGCGTGGTCGCAGAGCGGTTCGGCGTCCATCCCCAGACCCTTCGCCTCTACGAGCGCGAGGGACTGATCAGGCCTGCCCGCTCGTCTGGAAACACGCGCCTCTACGATCTCGAGACCGTCGAACGGCTCGAGATCATCCTGACCCTGACGCGCGAGCTGGGCGTGAACCTGGCGGGTGTGGAGGTGATTCTCGAGCTCAAGTCGCGCCTCGCGCGCATGGAGGGCGAGGTGGGACGTCTCATGGAATCCATCCGTGCCGTCGTGGCCGAGCGCGCGTCCCGCGGAGGGGAGTCCTCCCGGGCGCTCGTGATCCGGCCCCGCGGCGCCATCGTTGTTCGCGCGCGCTGACGAAATCCCCCGCCCGCAGGGTGAGAGGACATAATCGCGTTTGGTGAGTCAGCGCTTGCGTCCCGAAGACGACTCGAAGGTACTGAGAAAGTACCTCGACGACATTTCGCGGTACGCGATCCTGACACCCGAGCGGGAGCGGGAGCTCGGACGGGTCATCCAGAATCCGGAAACCACGGAAGACGCGCGGCGCGAGGCCGTCGACGAGCTCGTGCGCGGAAACCTGAGGTTCGTCGTCTCCTACGCGAAGCGGTTCCATTCTCCCGGCATCTCGTTCCTCGACCTCATCAACGAGGGGAACATCGGGCTCATCCAGGCCGCTCGCCGATTCGACGCCGAGCGGGGTGTCAAATTCATCACGTACGCGGTCTGGTGGGTGCGGCAGGCGATTTCGAACGCCTTGTCCGAGCAGTGGGGAGCCATCCGCCTCCCGCACAAGCAGGCGACTCTCCACTCCCGCCTCGGGCGCGTGAAAGAGGCGCTCTCGCGGTCGCTCGGCCGCGAGGCCACGATGGCGGAAATCGCGACGGAGGCCGGACTCCGGCCCGACGAGGCCGAGAACCTCCTCGCGATGTCGCGCAGCTCGGAGTCGCTGTCCGACGTTTTCGGAGCCGAGGAGGACCGCACGCTCGGCGACACACTCGAGCAGACCTCCGTTGCGGCGGCCGACGACCAGATGCTGCAGCGCTCGAGCGTGGAGCAGACGCGGGGCCTGCTCGAGTTGCTTCCGAAAAAAGAGCGCGCCATCCTCTGCCGCCGTTTCGGCATTCCCGAGGACGGCTCGGACGGCGAGCGGGAACCGATGACACTGCAGGAGATCGGCGAGGAGCTTCGCCTCTCGCGCGAGCGCGTCCGGCAGATCGAGGCGCAGGCCATCGCGCGCATCAAGCGCACGATGAAGAGCCGGGCTCTGAAGGCGTTCCTCAATTAGCCCTAGAATCAGGTCGTGGCCGCCAACGCTCCCGACCGCGAAGCCTGCACCCTGTGCATGGGGTTCGGTGTTCTCGAGACGGCTCAGGGCCGGATCGTGGCCTGCCGCTGCCAGGCCGCGGGTCTCGCCGAGGCCCGCATGAAAGCCGCCGAGATTCCGCAGCGCTACCTGAACTGCCGGGTCGAGAACTTCGATCTCAAGCGTCCCGGCACCTCTCCGAGCCACGTGAAGGCGAGCCTAGTCGCGCGCAAATTCGTCGAGGAATGGAAAACCCGCGACCGGGGACTTCTCTTTGTCGGGCCCGTCGGTGTGGGCAAGACGCACCTTTCGGTGGCGATCCTGAAGACCCTCATCGAGGACTACGGCGTGAGAGGCCTCTTCTGCGACTTCTCGGACCTTTTGGAACGGATTCAGGCGACGTTTTCGCGCACGAACCCCGACAGCGCCGACGACGTCCTTGCGCCCTATCGCGAGGCCGAGCTGCTGGTCCTGGACGAGCTAGGCGCCCGCCGCCCCACCGACTGGGTCCGCGACGTGCTCTACGGGCTCATCAACACGCGCTACAACCGCCAGCGCCTGACGATCGTCACCTCGAACTACTCCGACGCCCCGGCTCGTGCGGGGGAGGAAACTCTGGAGATGCGCATCGGCGCGATGGTCCGAAGCCGCCTCTACGAGATGTGCGACCTCGTCGTGCTCGATGGGCTCGACTACCGGGCGTGGCGCGCCGTCAAGGTCTGAGCCGATGTGCCCCTCCGCCCGCCCGGCGCCCGAGGCGTTCCGGCGCGGGCTCTCGGCGGTCGTCGCGAATCCCGGTCTCATCCTCGCGCCCCTGGCTTTCGGCCTCGCGACCCTCGCCTCGATCGCCGTGCCCGTTCTCCTCCTCTTCCTGAGAGTCGCGAGGTTTCCCCGCGGGTTCGGATGGAGAGCCTCGCCTTGGCGGGACCCGGCGGCGTTCCTGGAATCGCTCCGGAACCTTTTCGAGGGCTTGATGGTTTCTGCGTTCGCGCTTCTCCTCGGCCTTCTCGGGCTCCTCGCGGTCCTGCTCCTTCTCACGGCGCTCGCGGCGTTTCTCCGGGCAGGCATCACGGGATGTCTTCTCGCGATCGACGCGCACGCGGCCGAGGACGCCCCCCTCTCCGCCTTCCGCCACCCGGTGCTCGGATCGGTATTCTGGTCGTCCGCGCGCCGGAATTTCGGGCAATTTTTCGCGCTCGTGAACCTCTACGGCCTCGCGCTTTCGTGCGTCGTGCTGCTGCTGCTCCTGCCCCTCGGCCTCGCTGTCTTCGCCGGCACGTCGGCGCGCGGCGGCCTCACCGCCCTCGCCTTCGTGCTCTTCCTGCTCGTCCTTCCGCTCGCTTTCGGGGGATCGATCGCGCTCCGCGTCCTCTACCTCGTGGCGTGCCGGCTGGCGGCGAGCGAGGACGTCGATGCGCTCGAGGCCGTCAGGCGGGCGGTGTCGTGGACGTGCGCCTCGCTTTCCCGGGTCGTGCTCCTTTATCTGCTGACGCTCGCCGCCGGTTTCGTCTCGGGTTTCGCGTTCCTCGTTCCCCGCCTTGCGCTGTCGCTGGTCGGAGGGCACGCGGTCGTCCTCTTCGCCCTCGGGACGGGCGTCATCGTCCTCGCTCAGATGCTCGTCAGCGTCGCCTACGATCTCTCCGTGAGCGGCGCATTCGTGTCGCTCTGGCCGGCCGGTCGCGCCCCATGACGCCGCTGACTGCCGACGAGCGGAACGAGCTCCTCTCGCGGGCGCGGCGCGCGGGCGCGATCGCCCTCGGGATTCCGCCGCGCTTTCTCGCGCCTCCCGAGCCTTCGGGGCGGCTGGCCGAGCCGGGGATGTCCTTCGTGACGTGGAAGCGGGACGGGCGGCTCCGCGGCTGCATCGGGAGCGTCGAGCCGGTCCGGCCTCTCTGGGCCGACGTGGAGGCGAACGCGGTCCACGCTCTTCTCCGGGACCCGCGCTTTCCGGCCGCGACGCCGGACGAGTTCCCGCGCTTCCGAGCCGACATCTCGGTCCTTTCTCCCTTCGTCCCGGTGTCCGATCCGCTCTCGGCGGTCGAGATCGGCGCGCACGGCCTCCTCGTCGAGATGGGGCGCCGGAGAGGTCTCCTCCTGCCGCAGGTCGCGGTGGAATGGGGCTGGGACGTTCCGACGTTCCTCGGCCAGGCGTGCCTTAAGGCGGGCCTGCCGGAGGACGTGTGGCGGGAAGGCGGTTCTCTCGCGACCATCTCCACCTTCACGGCGGAGGTCTTCGGCGAGACTGGCGGATAATCTCGAGGCCATGCCTGCCGCCGAGACGCTCCCCGAGGTCGCCTCCGTAGCCGCCATCCGTTCGCACTTCCCGGCCCTCGAGCGCACCGAGGGCGGCTCGCCCGTCGCCTTCTTCGACGGTCCCGGCGGTACGCAGGTGCCTCGCGCCGTCGCCGACGCCATGACGGACTACCTGCTCCGCCACAACGCGAACACGCACTGGAGTTATCCGACGAGCGAGGAGACCGACGCGATGCTCGCCGCGGCCCGGAGTGCGATGGCGGATTTCCTCGGCGGCGACCCGTCGGAGATCGCCTTTGGCGCGAACATGACGACCCTGACGTTCCACCTCGCGCGCGCCCTCGCGCGAAGCTGGGCGGATGGGGACGAGGTCGTCGTCACGGAGCTCGACCACCACGCGAACGTCGACCCGTGGCGTGCCCTCGAGAAGGAGAAGGGAATTGTCGTGAAGGCGGTCCCGCTCCTTCGGGGGACCGCAGCGCTCGACCTCGACGCATTCGCGAGGCTCCTCGGGAAGAGGACCCGCCTCGTGGCGGTGGGCGGCGCGTCGAACGCGGTCGGGACGATCAACGACGTCGTGCGCATCGCCGCGGCGGCCCGCGCTAACGACTCCCTCGTGTTCGTCGACGCCGTCCACTACGCCCCGCACGCCCTCGTCGACGTGAAGGCGCTCGGCGCCGATTTCCTCGCCTGCTCGCCATACAAGTTCTACGGTCCGCACGCGGGAGTCCTCTGGGGGCGGCGGGAGCTGATCGAGAAGCTCGACGTCCCGAAGCTTCGCCCCGCGCCGGAGGAGGCCCCGTTCCGGCTCGAGACCGGCACGCAGAACCACGAGGGGATCGTCGGCTGTGGCGCGGCCGTCGACTTCCTCGGCTCTCTCGCGGGGCCCGCGGGGGAGCGCCGGGCGCGCCTCGCGCGGACCTTCTCGGCGCTCCACGAACGGGGCGAGGCGCTCCTCGTGCGGATGTGGGCGGGCCTCGCGGCGATTCCCGGCGTCTCGCTCTACGGGCCGCCGCCCGGCGCGCCCCGGACGCCGACGGTCGGCTTCTCGGTGAAGGGCCGGGCGTCCGAGGACGTGGCGCTCGCGCTCGTCCCTCGCGGCGTCTACGTCTCGCACGGCGACTTCTACGCGACGACGCTCGTGGAACGCCTCGGCCACGCGAAGGATGGTCTCGTCCGCGCCGGTGCCGCCTGCTACACGACCGAAGACGAAGTCGTCCGACTCGTCGCCGGCGTCCGCGAGATCGCACGGGGCTGACGAGCGCCCGGCCTTTCGTCGTGTAAGATGCCATCGAAATTTGACGATCTCGTCAAATTCCGTCGATCCGCCTTGGAGATTCTCATGGTCGCACCTCCGGTTCTCGACCCCCGCGCCTCCCATCTTTCGGGGATGAGCTTCGCGCTTTCCGACGAACAGGAGGCGATCCGCCGGATGGTGCGCGATTTCGCCGAAAGCGAGATCGCACCGCACGTCATGGAGTGGGACGAGGCCCAGGTCTACCCGCGCGAGGCCATTCGCAAGCTCGGCGAGCTCGGGATGATGGGCGTGCTCGTGCCGGAGGAGTACGGCGGCGCGGGGCTTTCGTACATCGACTACATCCACGTGATCGAGGAGCTCTCGCGCGTGGACGGCTCGGTGGGCATCTCGGTCGCCGCGCACAACAGCCTCGCGACGAACCACCTGTGGATGTTCGGCAGCGAGGACCAGCGCCGGAAGTGGGTCACGCCTCTCGCGCAGGGGAAGCTCCTGGGCGCCTGGGGACTGACGGAATCGGAGGCGGGGAGCGACAGCGCGGGGACGAAGACAACCGCCGTTCTCGACGGCGACTCGTGGGTCCTGAACGGGTCGAAGACGTTCATCACGCACGGCTCGGTCGGCGACGTCGCGGTTCTGATGGCCGTGACCGACAAGGCCGCGGGCCGGCGCGGCATCTCGGCATTCGTCGTGGATCTCCACCAGAAAGGCATCCACGCGGGCAAGAAGGAGAACAAGCTCGGCCTCCGGGCATCCGACACCGCGACGCTCGTCATGGAGGACTGCCGGATTCCGAAGGGCCATCTCCTGGGCGCGCCCGGAGAGGGCTTCATCCAGGCGATGAAGGTGCTCGACGGCGGCCGCATCTCGATCGCGGCGCTCGCCCTCGGCATGGCGCAGGGCGCCTTCGAGTGCTCGCTCCGCTACGCGCAGCAGCGGCGGCAGTTCGGCAAGGCGATCGCCGAGTTCCAGTCGATCCAGAATTTCCTCTGCGACATGGCCACCGAGATCGAGGCGGCGCGGCTCCTGACATACCGCGCCGGCTGGCTGAAGGACCAGGGCCGCCCGACGACGAAGGAATCGTCGATGGCGAAGCTCTACGCCTCGGAGGTCTCCGTGCGCGTCGCGAATCTCGCCGTCCAGATCCACGGCGGATACGGCTTCACGAAGGATTTCCCCGCCGAGAAGTTTTATCGCGACGTCAAGCTCTGCACGATCGGCGAGGGCACGTCCGAGATCCAGCGGATGGTCGTCGCCCGCGAGCTCCTGCGCCCGGGCCTCTGAGGCATTCGCGGGCGCTAGCGCTCAGGCCTTCGCGAAGCGGACGCGGCAGTCCTGGTAGGCCGCTCCCTCCCCGGCATCGGTCAGTCGCGCGCGGATGAGCGCATTCGCGCAATTGCCGCGGTCGTAGTTCCCGCCTTTCGGGACCAGCACGACGTCGCGCCGCTGCGCGGAATCGTGCTTGAGCTTCACGCGGATCGAGCCGATCGCGCTTTCGAGCCGGACGACGTCGCCGTCGCGGAATTCGTTTGCCGCCGCCGGGTGGCACGTCGCGGTGAGCACGTCCGGCTCGGGCGCCGCCCACTGCGAGCTCTGCGATTTCTCGGTGGAGTTCGAGAAGAGCCAGAGAGGGAACCCGGGTTCCTCGGGCGGCACGGGAGGCAGCGTGTGGACGAGGCTGACGCGCCCCGATAGTGTCTTGAACTTTCGATCTTCAAAGAGAATGTTTTCTGCGAAAGGGTTTCGGGCAGAGGAGCGCTCGAGACGATCGATGGTCACGCCTTGCGGCGCGACCCGCGCGAGCAGCCGTTCCTTCCACTCCCGGGCCGTCCCTCTTACCTTCTCGGAAATCTTCTCTTCTCTTTCCCCGCTTCTTTCGTCGATGGCGCGGGCGAGCGCCTGAACGATCTCGAGGTCGGTCTTTACGCCCGCGGGCGGGCGGACGACCGGCACCGAGGCGCCGATGAAGTGGTTGCCGTAGGCGCCGAGGAGGTCGTCGTCATCGACGAGCGTCGTGGTCGGAAGGACGACGGTCGCGCGGCGCGCCGTGTCGGTCAGGAAGGAGTCCACGACGACGACGAGCTCGCGCGTTTCGAGCGCCCGCGCGACCGTCGCCGAGTCCGGCAGCATCGAGACGGGGTTGCCGGCCGTCACCCAGACGGCCCGGATCGGCGGGGCCTCGGCCGCGAGGATCCCGGCGCCGAGGAGCGGCTCGGGGATCGTGCGCGGAGGGGCCTTTTTCAGGAAGGACGTGTCGAACGCCCCGCGCCGCTTGAAGTAGAACGACACGCCCCCGCCCGGAATCCCGAGGTTTCCGCTGACCGCTCCGAGCGCGTCGAGCGCGCGGACGATGGCCGAGCCGTTCATCCGGCGGCCCATGCCCCAGCCTACCTGGATCGAGCAGGACCGTTCGCGGAGCGCGGCGGCGATCGCGTTTACGTCCTCGAGGCCGACGTCGGCCGCGCGGGCCCAGTCCGCGGCGGAGCGCGACGTCGCGAGCGCGCGGAACTCGGCGAAGTCGTCGCAGAAGAGAGCCGCGTCCGGATCCGCGCCGCCCGTCTCGAAGAGCCGCGCGGCGACGCCCATCGCAAGGTCGAAGTCTCCGCCCGGGCGCACGAGGATCGTGCGGTCGGCGACCCTTGCGGCCTTGTGGTGGATCGGGTCCACGAGGATGACGCGCGCGCCCTGCCGCTTCGCCTGCTGGAGCACCGGCATGAGGTGGACGTTCGAGATGGCGGGATTCTTACCCCAGAGGAGGATGTTCTTCGCGTTCAGGAGATCGAAGAAATCATGCGACTCCTCGTCGCCGAAATCGGTCGCCTGTGCGGCGTCGCCGGCGCCCGAGCAGATGTCGCCGCTCTTCACGGCGACCGGCCCTAGAAGTTCCCAGAAATAGTCCACGACGGACTTCAGGAGGCCGAGGGATCCGCCCGACCGGTAGTGGAGGATCGCCGCCGGGCCGGATTCCTTCCGGATGGTGAGGAGCCGCTCGGCGACGAAGCCGAGGGCCTCGTCCCACGAAGCCGGTTCGAGCCGGCCGTTCTTCCTCACGAGAGGCGCCGTGAGGCGGTCTGGAGAATTCTGCGTCGCCGGGTACTGCGACGTGCGCTCGCACAGGAAGCCCTTCGTGACCGGATGCTCCGGATCGCCGCCGAGGGCGACGAGCTTCCCGTCCTCGACCGTCGCGATCAGACCGCAGGCGTCGGGGCAATCCCGGTTGCAGACGGTGCGAAGCGTTTCAGTCGCCATGGAGGGATTGTAGAAAGCGTGTCGCGCGCCGCCCCGATCTAGACCAAGTGCGCCCTGAAGTGGGCCAGCGTTCTCTGCCAGGCGTCCTTCGCGCACTCTTCCCGGTAGATGCCGGGGCGCGTGTCGTTGAATAAGCCGTGCGGCGCGCCGCGGAAGATGATCGTTTCGACCTCTTTTCCCAGGGCCTTCAGCGTGTCCTCGAGCGGTTTCGCCCCGGCCGCGGGAACGCCTTCGTCCATCTCGCCGTAAAACATCAGGATGGGGCTGGAGAGGTTCTCCCACCGGAGCGGGACTTTCTTGAAGCCGCCATAGAAGCTCACGGCCGCGCCTACGCCCGGGTTCGAGGTGGCCGCGTACTGCGCGAGGGCGCCGCCCATGCAGAAGCCCACGACGCCGAACTGCTTCGTCGAGCACTCGGGCCGATCGAGGAGGTACGCCCCGGCCGCCGCGATCTCGCGGCCCGCGCGCTCGACGTCGAGCTCCATCAGGAGGCGCCCCGCCTCGTCGGGCGAGGTCGTCGTCTTGCCGTGGTAGAGGTCGGGCGCGAGCGCGACGAAGCCTTCTTTCGCAAAGCGGTCCGTCACGTCCTGGATATGCGGCACCAGGCCCCACCATTCCTGGATCACGACGACGGCCGGTCCCTTGCCCGACCCCGGCCTCGCGAACCATCCGTCCACCTTCTGGCCGTTGACGGTGAAGGAGACACTCTCGCCCATGTGCGCCCTCCTGATCGATCTGCCAGCCTCATTCTCTACCACGCGTTCCCGCGCCCTATACTCGAATTTCGTGCGTCGGTTTCTCGCCCTCGCGGTCGTCCTCGTCGCGGCGGGCGGCGCCGTGGCGTGCAGCCTCGTCCTGAACGGGGAGAGCTCCCGGAGGAAGAACGTCACGGGCTCCCTGTTCACGGACGTCACCGCTGCGTCCGGCGTCCGGTTTCGCTTTCATGGCGACCTCATCGACGCCAAGCTCATTCCGACGATGGGCGGCGGCGCCGCGCTCGCGGATTTCGACGGCGACGGGAACCTCGACCTCGTCCTCGTTCAGCAGGTGAAGAGCGCCTCGAAGTGGCGGAAGGCGGGACGCACGCAGCCGCTCGCCGAGTGCACGCGCCTCTTCCGGAACCGTGGGGACGGCTCGTTCGAGGACGTGACGGAGCATTCGGGCGTCGTGGCGTGCGGCTGGGGCGTGTCGGCGATGTGGGCGGACCTCGACAACGACGGCTTCCCGGACCTCGTCATCGGCAACGCCGGCGAGCCGAATCTCGTCTTCCGAAACAAGGGCGACGGGACGTTCGAAAGGATGGAGAAGACGGGCCTCGAGGGCGGGAAGTTCACGGTCGGACTCGCGGCTCTCGACATCGACGGCGACGGCCTTCCGGACGTCTACATCGGGAACTACCTCGACACGGACTCCGAGCGCGAGTCGAAGGCGAAGGCTACGTCCTTCATGACGCCGGACGAGTACAAGGGGCAGGACAACCAGATGCTCCGGAACCTCGGCGGCTGGAAATTCGCGGACGTGACGGACGCGAGCGGGACGAGGGATCCGGGCAGCAAGACGATCGGCGCCGTCGCGCTGGACTACGACGGCGACGGGAAGACCGACCTCTACGTCTCGAACGATCAGTGGCGCAACACACTCTTCCACAACGAGGGCGGCGGGCGGTTCCGCGACGTGTCGGACGAGACGGGGACGGGATATCCCGAGGAAGGCAGCGCGACGGCCTTCGGGCGAAAGACCCGCAGCGGCATGGGACTCGCCGTGGCCGACTTTGACGGCGACGGACGGCCCGATCTCTACGTCACGAACTACGCGAACGAGCCAAACACGCTCTACCGAAACGTCGAAGGCGCGACCTTCGCCGAGAGCGAGCGCGAGGCATTCGGCGGCGACCACGACCCCACGCTCCCGCTCTCGAAGTGGGGCGTCGTTGCCGTGGATTACGACAACGACGGGAAGGACGACATCGTCGTCTCGAGCGGGCAGATCCTCTCGCGCCTCTTCACGGTCATTTCGAAGTGGTTCAACCCGGCCGCGCGCAACTTCGCGGTGGGAGAGCGCAGCTATGCGCAGCGCCAGCTCGTCTTCCACAACGAGAGCACTCCGGGGGACGTGCGCTTCCGCGACGTGTCCTCCGAGGCGGGCGATCTCGGGCGGCTCTGCGTCGTCGGGCGCGGGCTTTCCGGCGGCGATCTCGACGGAGACGGAAGGGAAGACCTCGTCTTCAACCCGATCGACGGGCCCGCGATCGTCCTCCGCAACACGGCGCCGGGCGGGCGTTCGCTCGAGATCCTTCCGGTCGCGGGCGCCGACCGGAAGACCGTCCTCGGAACGAAGATCACGGCCTCTGGACGAGCGAAGGAGTTTTACGTCGTCCCGTCGTATGCGAGCGGCTCATGGCTGCCGCTGCATTTCGGGCTGGGAACTGCGGACTCGGCGCGCGTGACCGTGCGCTGGCCGGACGGAACGGCGCAGGATCTCGGCGAGCTTCCCGCGGGCGCCTACAGGCTCCGGAAAGGCGAGCCGCCGACCCCGCTCCGGGCGGTCAGCGCGGTTCGACGCGGAGGTGGCCGGTGAGGACTTCGCGGCCGGGGACAAGGCGGATCTCGACGCGGAAGTCCTCGCCTGAAGTAGAGAGCCCGGGCAGGTTGAAGAAGAGGGGGAGGTTGAATCCCCGCCCGGGCTCCAGGCGGGTGGGATAAGCGAGCATCCGGCACTGGCGCGTCTGCCGGGAGCGCTCGCGGCCCTCTGAGTCGAGGAGGACCAGCTCGAGAAGGGGACCCGTTTCCGTGGACCCCTCCCATGTTTGAGGCGTCTTGTTGCGGATCTCGAGGTGCAGGAGGACTTTTCCCGGCTCGCTCGCACTCGCGACGACGACCGGATGCGGCGCATGGAGCATCAACGACAGCGTGACGTCGCCAGCCGGCTCTTCTTTCGGCAGGTGACTTCTCAGCACGTCGATACTCCCTTCAAGTGCAGAAATTCCCTGGACGCCGCGTGCGGCGTCTGACCTCAGTTTTCAACAACCGCCGATCAGGAGATGGGTCCGACGCCCATCGAAATGGGTCCCACGCCGATCGAAATGGGCCCAACGCCGATCGAGGCGTCAGAACCCCGGCCGCGAGCCGGAGAGGCCTCCGACGAGCCAAAGAACCCGAAGATGTCGAAAAATGCGAAAAGAAAGTCCATACGTCCTCCTACCCTGGGGCCGGACAGGTGTGCACTTCTCCTGCCCTTCACCTACTAAGACAGGGGACACGGGCCGTTTTGACCCCCAACGCTCGAAAAAACTTCGGCCGCCCGAAGGCGGCCGAAGTTAAGCGAGGCAGATCGACGGTCTTGTCTAGCCGACGAGCCTGAGAGGACGGTACGCGCGCTTCACGCCGTTCTCTTCGTCCTGCAGGTACTCGCGAACGTGCGCGATGAGGTCCGCATCGATCGTGCCCTGATCGAGGGACATGAAGAGTTCACCGAGAGCGGGCGACGGCGCGAAGGCGTGTTCACGGCGTTCTCGGCGAAGCGCCTCGATTTCCGTGGCCATCGGACCGTAGCTGCCGATTCTCGCCTGGCACTCTGCTGCGTAAAGTCGTGAGAAGAGGAGCTCCGCCTTCGAAGCGAGAGGACTTGCTTCACGGACGATCTCCGTGAAGGCGCGGAGCGCGCGCCGGTACTCGCCTCGGCGGAAATCCAGCTCGGCGAGACCCGTTCGGATGAAGAAGAGATGCGATGCGTGGTTGTGGCGGCGGCCGAAGTTCAGGGCCTTCGCGAACGTCGCGCGCGCTTCATCAAGACGCCCGAGCCGCATGAGAGCGGTCGCCCGGTTATTGAGAAGCATCGTCGTCCGCTGACTCCCGGTATCCGATTCAGACTCAAAGGCGCGCAGGGAGGCATCAAAGTATTCGAGCGCCAGTTCAAACTGACCCTTATGAACGAAGAGTGACCCGAGCCCTGCGTGCGCACGCCCTGCCAAGTGCTCCTGCCCGAACTCCGCGAATACGGCGAGCGAGCGTTTCAAGAGTCTTTGCGCTTCCGGGTAGTCTTTCTCGAATGTCGCGGCGGTTCCCTCGTGGTAATCGCAGAGCGCCGCACCGAAGCCGAGATCCCCCGATTCGGTGAAGAAACCCCGAGCCGACTTGACGGCTTCTCGCGCGGCCTTCGCTTCGCCCTTCTGAAGCAGGGCCTGGGATTCGAGCAGTGCGGCCTCCGCTTGCACGGCCTGCCGCGGAGCAGGGGTCGAAATGCGTTCCTGCGAATTCGCGGGCGGAAGTGTCACGGCTTCCTCGGAGAGACGTTTCGCGAGCGCGAGCGCCTTGTTCGGATCTTCGGCGACGAGCTTGTCCGCCTTCTGCGCCGCGTACAACAGCGCGAAGCCGCGGTAGGGCTGGCCATCCAGCGAACGCATCGCGGCGGCGAGCTCGTCGGCTCCCGCGCGCGCGGCCTGGAGGATGAGCTCGGCAGGGCCTTCGGCCGCCTGCGAGAGACGATAGATGTCCTCCACCGAGGTGCGCGCCTTGGCCTTGGCGTTCACGAAGGGAAGCGTGCGGCCCATGGCCTGACGCGGCAGCTCGGGCACGGCGTCGCTCTCGAGGATCGCATTGAAAGCGCTCTCCTCTTTCACGGCCGAGACGAGGTGTTGGAGATCGCCGAGGCGGCGCGTGCAGAGGCGGCAGCCCGCGTCGATGTGCTTTTTCGCCGCGGCCGTGGCATCGCCCGGCTCGCGGCCTGCCGCGAGGTCCAGGAGATCGGTCTCGGAGGGGTGCTCCGCCGTGACGATCACGAGAGGCATGCACGCATCCTTTTCAGGCACTCCTGGATCCGCTTCCACACGGTCTTCGGCGAATAGCCGCTTCTCTCGGCCGTCTCGGCGAGCGTCATGTCTTCGACGCAGTACGCCTTGATGACTTCGCGGCACTTCGGGTCGACCTGACGGTATGCGCTCGTCACGGCCGAGACCGTCTGCGCCCGCGCGGCCGCGGGATCGGCGAGCGTCGCGGCAAGCTGATCGGTCAGCTCGCTCTCGCGTCCCCGGCGGCGCTCGCGCGCCTCGATGAGGTTCGAGCACTGATTCAGGAACGCGGCCCTGAGGTACGCCTTGGGGTCGCGCACGCGCGGGTTCATCGCGAGCACCTTGAGGAAGACCGTCTGTGCCGCGTCCTCGCACTCGTCCTGCGCGAGACCGAAACGGATGACGCCGGCCGCGATGAGACGCGGGCGGAACTTCGCATTGAGCTCTTCCCAGTTCCAGACCGGACGAGCCGGGGCGGGCAGCGGGGCCGGCGCGAACCGGGAACGCTGCTGCTGCCGCTCGTCGTCGGGAAGGATCTCGTCGAAGTTCCGGGACATTTTTCCTCTTCTGAAAAAACCACCTATATGCTACGCCCGCTTTCCAGGAAGGGTCAATCGGAGCCCTCGCAAACCACCGGAATCCAACACGATCGTCAGACATCCGGAATCAGAGGGGTGGCTTCGCATGGCGACGAAGAAGAAGGACCCAGCGGCATCGTCCAAACTCGTTTACGCGTTCGGAGCGGGAGCTGCCGAGGGAAACGGGACCCAGAAGGACCTCCTCGGGGGCAAGGGCGCGAACCTGGCCGAGATGGGACGGCTGGGGCTGCCGGTGCCACCCGGTTTCACCATCACGACCGAGGTCTGCACCCACTTCTACGCCAACAAGAAGAGCTATCCCAAGGGTTTGCGCGAAGAGGTCGAAGTCCACCTGAAGGGCATCGAGAAAAAGCTCGGGCGCACCTTCGGGGACCCGAAGAACCCGCTGACGGTACCCGTCCGATCGGGCGCGCGGGCGTCCATGCCGGGCATGATGGACACGATCCTGAACCTCGGCCTGAACGACAAAACGGTCGAAGGTTTGGCGCAAGTCTCGAAGAACCCGCGCTTCGCCTGGGACTGCTACCGCCGGTTCGTGGCGATGTACGGGGACGTCGTCCTCGAGCTGAAACCGCTTGACAGGACCGAGCGCGACCCGTTCGAGGTCATCCTCGAGAAGAAAAAGCTTGCCTAAGGCGTGAGCCTCGACACGGAGCTTCCGGTCGACGCGCTCCAGGAGCTCGTGCGCGACTTCAAGGCCGAGATCCGTTACCGCACCGGAAAGACCTTCCCGGACGATCCGGTGGAGCAGCTCTGGGGCGCGATCGGCGCCGTGTTCGGCTCGTGGATGATCGAGCGCGCCAAGGTCTACCGCCAGCTCAACGGAATTCCCGAGAGCTCGGGCACCGCGGTTGCCGCCTCGGCATCACCTTCCCCGAGATCACCCGCATGCAGACGCGGGCCATCCTCGAGGCTGCGTGCCGCGTGAAAAAGGAAGGCATCGAGGTGAAGCCCGAGATCATGATTCCGCTCGTGGGCCACGTCCGCGAGCTGGCCGACCAGGCGCGGATCGTGCGCGAGACCGCGAAGAAGGTCTTCGAAAGGGAAGGCGTTCACCGTGGACTTTCTGCTCGGCACGATGATCGAGCTCACGCAGACGACCTTCGGGCTGTCGCGCGACGGGGTCGGGAAGCTCATGAAGCTCGCCGTCGAGCTGGGGCGCACGACCCGCAAGGACATCAAGCTCGGCATCTGCGGCGAGCACGGGGGCGATCCGTCCAGCGTGGAATTCTGCCACCGGCTGGGCCTCGACTACGTGTCGTGCTCTCCGTTCCGCATCCCGATCACGCGCTCGCCCGCCCGTGACAAGATCGCGACATGACGCAGAGAGGCCGCCACAACCGCTCCGACCTCGCCGAGATCGCGCGCCGCGCCATGCAGGAGAAGGGGCTCGACCCCGACTTCCCGGCGGCCGCGCTCATGCAGCTCGACGGCATCCACGATCCCGCGCGCGAGAAGGATCCGGCGATTCGCGACCTGCGCGACCTCCAGTGGGCGTCGATCGACAACGACGACAGCCGGGATCTCGACCAGCTTTCCGTCGCGGAGGAGCGGCCCGGCGGGGCCGTGAAGGTGCTCATCGCGATCGCGGACGTGGACGCCGTGGTGAGGAAGGGCACGCCCCTCGACGCGCGGGCCGCACAGAACACGACTTCGGTCTACACGGCCGGAGGGGTCTTTCCGATGCTGCCCGAGAAGCTCTCGACCGATCTCACGTCCTTGAACCAGGACGTGGACCGGCTCTCGATCGTGATCGAGTACGTCGTCAACGCGGACGGGACGCTCGGCGACTCGAACGTGTTCCGCGCTCTCGTGCGCAACAAGGCGAAGCTCGCGTACGACGCGGTGGATGCGTGGCGGGACGGGAGCGGCCCGATGCCTCCCGCGATGGCGGCGGTCCCGGGAATCGACGCGCAGATGCGCCTCCAGGAGGACGTCTCCCAGCGCCTCCGCAGCCTGAGGTACGCGCAGGGCGCGCTGGACCTCCAGACGATCGAGGCCCGGGCGGTCTTCGAAGGCGAGGAGATCCGCGACCTGACCGTCGACGAACAGAATCAGCCGAGGCAGCTCATCGAGGACTTCATGATCGCGGCGAACGGGGTGACGGCACGCTATCTCGAAGAGGCGGGCTTTGCCGCGCTCCGGCGCATCGTGCGCTCGCCCGAGAGGTGGCAGCGCATCGTGTCGGTCGCCGCGGAGCACGGGTTCTCGCTTCCCGACGAGCCGGATTCGAAGGCGCTCGAGGGGTTCCTCGCGGCGCGGAAGAATGCCGATCCGCTGCGCTTCCCCGACCTCTCCCTCGTCATCGTGAAGCTCATGGGCGCGGGGGAGTACGTCGTCGAGCTGCCGGGCAAGGAGCCGGTCGGCCACTTCGGGCTCGCGGTGCGCGACTACACGCACTCGACGGCGCCGAACCGCCGGTACCCGGACGTCATCACGCAGCGCCTGCTCAAGGCGGCCCTCGCGCAGCGCCCGACGCCCTACTCCATTCCCGAGCTGGGCGGCCTAGCCGCTCACTGCACCGAGCAGGAAGACGCCGCGAACAAGGTCGAGCGTCTCGTGCGGAAGGCGGCGGCCGCGCTGCTCCTCGAGACGCGGATTGGGGAACGCTTCGACGGCGTCGTGACGGGCGCGTCGGAGAAGGGCACGTGGGCACGCATCATCCGGCCGCCGGTCGAAGGCAAGATCGTGCGCGGTTACGAGGGCCTCGAGGTCGGGGACAAGGTGCGCGTGAAGCTCGTCGCGACGAACGTCGAGATGGGCTTCATCGACTTCGTCAGGGCCTGAGGGCCCGCGCCCGGATCATTCCCGCCGGTTGACCTCCTCCGTGGATAATCGGTTGTGCGCGTCGAGTTGTCGCTCAACGGTACCGCCCGGATCTTCGACGTCGCTGCCGACGCCTCGCTTCTGGAGTTGCTCCGCGACGGCGCGGGCCTCACGTCGCCGAAGGACGGCTGCTCGCCGCAGGGCCAGTGCGGCGCGTGCCTCGTCCTCGTGGACGGCCACCCGAAGACGGCGTGCGCGGTGCCGGCCCGGGCCGCCGCCGGGAAAAACGTCCTGACGCTGGAGGGCGTGGCCGAGGCCGAGCGCCGCATCTACGGCGAGGCTTTCGCGCGCACGGCGGGCGTGCAATGCGGCTTCTGCATTCCGGGAATCGTGCTCCGGATGAAGAGCGTCCTCGACGCGAACGTGAATCCGACGGACGAGGAGATCAGGCGCAAGCTCGACCCGCACCTCTGCCGATGCACCGGCTACGTCAAAATCATCGACGCGTTCCACGCCGCGGCGCGCCTGCGCCGGGGCGTGGCGCTCGATCCGCCGGACGTTTCGGGCCGCGTCGGGACGAGCCTCGACCGGTACGAGGCCGAAGACCTGGCGCTGGGCATCCGGCCCTTCGTGGCGGACCTCGTCTTCCCCGGGATGCTCCACGGCGCCGTCACGCTCTCGCGCCACGCCCGCGCCCGGATCAAGCGCATCGACACGTCCCGCGCGGCGCGGCACCCGGGCGTGATGGCCATCGTGGCGGCGCGCGACGTGCCCGGGCGACGTTTCTACGGCCTCATCGTCCCGGACTGGCCCGGTTTCGTGGCCGAGGGAGAGGAAACGCGCTACGTCGGCGACGTCCTCGCCGCGGTCGCCGCGATCGACGCGCGCACCGCCCGCGCGGCGGCGGCGCTCGTCGACGTGGAGTACGAAGTCCTGCCGCCCGTGACCGACCCCGAGGAGGCGCTGCGTGAGGGGGCCCCGCGCGTGGGACCCGAGGGCAACCTCCTCTCGCGCTCGGTCGTGAGGCGCGGCGACGCCGAGGCCGCGCTTTCGGCTTCGGCACATGTCGTCGAGGGCACGTGGCGGACGCAGCGCATCGAGCATCTCTATCTGGAGCCCGAGGCGTGTCTCGCCGCGCCGGGCGATGTCGCGGGGCAGAACCCAAAGGCCCGCCTGACCCTCTACACCCAGGGACAGGGCATCTTCGACGACCGCCGGCAGGTCGCCGCTTTCCTCGGTCTGACGGAGGACGAGGTCCACGTCGTCCTCGTCCCGAACGGCGGCGCGTTCGGCGGCAAGGAGGACATGTCGATCCAGGCGCAGACGGCGCTCTTGGCCCGCGCCACCGGACGGCCCGTTCGTCTCGTCCTCTCGCGCGAGGAGTCCATGCGCCTCCACCCGAAGAGACACCCGATCCGGATGCACTACCGCGTCGGGTGTGACGCCGAGGGCCGGCTCACCGCCGTCCACGCCCGGATGATCGGCGACTCGGGCGCATACGCCTCGGTCGGGGCCAAGGTGCTCGAGCGCGCGGCCGGGCACGCGGCGGGGCCATACAGGTGCGCGAACGTGGACGTCGAGGCGCTGGCCGTCTACACGAACAACCCGCCCTGCGGCGCCATGCGCGGCTTCGGGGCGAACCAGGCTCACTTCGCGATGGAGGGCGCGCTCGACATGCTGGCCGAAAAGGCCGGCCTCGACGGGTGGGAGATCAGGTGGCGCAACGCGCTCGAGGCGGGCGACGAGTGGTCCTGCGGACAGATGCTCACCGCCTCCGTCGGCCTCAAGAAGACGCTCCTCGCCGTCAAGGACGCGTGGTACGGCAACCCGGGGCGGGCGGGCATCGCCTGCGGCATCAAGAACACCGGAATCGGAAACGGCATGAAAGAGTGGGGACGGGCGCGGCTCGCCGTGGAGAACGACGGCACCGTCACGATCTACAACGGCTTCACGGAGATGGGCCAGGGCCTCCTCACGGTCCTCATCCAGTGCGCGTGCGAGGTGACGGGTCTTCCCGCGACCGTCTTCCGCGCGCGGGTCGACACGCGCTTCCCGATGGAGGTGGGCCAGACCACCGCCTCGCGGGCGACGTACCTCGGCGGACGCGCCGTCGTCGATGCGGCGGGGAAGCTGAAGGCCGACCTCGATTCCGGAAAAACGCTCGCGGACCTTTCCGGCACGGTTTACGTGGGCGAGGCGCTCGTGGACGACACGACGAAGTTGGGACACGAACCGCCGCCCGGAAAGCCGATGAAGCTCCACTCCGCCTTCGGCTTCGCCACGCAGGTGGTCGTCCTCGACGAGAAGGGCCGCGTCGCGAAGGTGGTCGCCGCCCACGACGTAGGGCGCGCCATCAACCCGAAGCTCTGCGAGGGGCAGATCGAAGGGGCGGTCCACATGGGCCTCGGCTACGCGCTCACGGAGGAGATGGTCTGCGAGGACGGCATGCCGACGTCGTTCCGCATCCGCGACTATGGCGTCCTCCGGGCTCAGGACATGCCCGAGGTCGAGGTGATCCTCGTCGAGGACCCGCAGCCGGACGGCCCGTTCGGCGCCAAGGGCGTGGGAGAGATCGGCCTCGTCCCGACGGCTCCGGCCGTAGCGGGCGCCCTCTTCGCGTTCGACGGCGTCCGCCGGTTCACGTTGCCCATGAAGGACTCCGCCGCGGCCCGGGCGCTAAGGCGGTGAGGACGTGATGTCCCTTCCCACGTTCCGTTCGCTCCCGAAAGTCACTGGACTGAGGTGCGTCCTCTGCGCGGCGGTCTACGCGCACGGCGAGGTCGAGTACACATGCCCGCGCTGCGGGATCGAAGGCATCCTGGACGTCGAGTACGACCACGACCTCATCGCGCGGACGTTCGGTACGGCGGCCCTCGCGGCCGACCGCGACCTCTCGCTCTGGCGTTACCGGGCTCTCCTGCCCCTGCCCGACGACCTCGTCCCGCCGCGCCTCCAGGTCGGCTTCACGCCCGTCGTCGAGGCGCCGGCACTCGCGAAGGAGCTCGGCCTCGGGGCCTTCTTCGTCAAGGACGACGGCCGCAACCCCACGGCCTCCTTCAAGGACCGCGCGAGCTCGGTGGTCGTCACGCGCGCGCGGTGGCTCGGCCGGAACGAAATCACGTGTTCCTCTACAGGCAACGCGGCCTCGTCCCTCGCCGGTTTCGCGGCCGAGGCGGGGATGAAGGCGTTCATCTTCGTCCCGGCCTCCGCCCCGGAAGCGAAGGTCGCGCAGCTCCTCGTCTACGGAGCAAAGGTCTTCCTCGTCGAAGGGCCCTACGAGGACGCGTTCCGGGTTTGCCAGGCCGCCGTCGAAGAGTTCGGCTGGTACAACCGCAACTGCGCGATCAACCCGTACCTCGTCGAGGGGAAAAAGACGTGCGGGCTCGAGATCGGCGAGCAGATGCGCGAGAGGCTGCCCGACGTCGTCACCGTTGCGCTCGGCGACGGCTGCACGACGGCGGGGATCTGGAAGGGGCTCGTCGAGATGAAGACGCACGGCGTCATCGACCGCCTGCCGCGCCTCCTGGCCGTCCAGGCCGAGGGCGCCGCGCCGCTCGCGAGGACTTTCGCGCGCGGTGACGAGCGGATCGAGCCCGTCGAGGCGCGGACGCTCGCCGACTCCATCAACGTGGGCTCTCCGCGGAACGGCATCAAAGCCCTGCGCGCCGTGCGCGCCTCCGGCGGCGCGATCGTGACCGCGAGCGACGAGGCGATCCTCGCGTGGATCCCGCGTCTCGCTCGCGCGACAGGCGTCTTCGCCGAGCCCACGGGAGTCGCCGCGCTCGCCGGCCTCGAGGTCGCGCTCGAGAAGGGCCTCGTGGCGCGCGGGGAGCGCGTCCTCCACGTCGCCACCGGCAACGGTTTGAAAGACACACGGGGAGCGATGCGCTCGGTCGGCCCCCCGACACGCATTTCGCCGGATCTCGACGCGGTCCGACGCACATTGGAGCTGAAACGATGATTCACGGTCCGACCTATTCCGAGATGCGCGACCCCGGCCTGCTGCCCGCGGACCTCCGGCGGCGCGCGCAGGCCGCCCGGTGCGAGTCGCCTCTAGACCCCGTCAACCTCTTCAACATCACGTGGCACGACGACGCCGGCCGCGTGCGCGCGCTCCGCCTGCCCGAGGCCCTCACGGGAGTACCGGCGCCGATCGTCCTCCTCTACGCGAAGGACTTCCCGACGGGTGCGCACAAGGTCGGGGCCACGTACTCCGTGCTCATGGAGCACCAGCTCGCGGGCGACGTCCTCCCCGGGACGTCGACGCTCGTGTGGCCGTCCACGGGCAACTACGGCATCGGCGGGGCGTGGGTGGGCCCGCGCATGGGCTACGAGTCGGTCGTGATCCTCCCGGAGGAGATGAGCGCCGAGCGCTTCGAGAAGATCGCCGCGTATGGGGCGCGCGCGATCAAGACGCCCGGCTGCGAGAGCAACGTCAAGGAGATTTACGACGAGTGCAAGCGGCTCGCGGCGCAGCCGCACGTCGCCGTCATGAACCAGTTCGCCGAGATGGCGAACTTCCGCTGGCACTACGGCGTCACCGGCGCGGCCGCGGCCGAGGCCGTCGAGGCGCTCGGCGCCGGGCGGCCCGCGGCCTTCGTCTCGGCGATGGGCTCTTCGGGCACGATCGCGGCAGGCGACGCGCTCAAGGCGCGGTTCGGGACGCGCATCGTCGGCCTCGAGCCGATCCAGTGTCCGACGCTCTCGCGCAACGGCTATGGCGGGCACGCGATCGAGGGGATCGGCGACAAGCACGTCACCTGGATTCACCACGTGACGAACATGGACGCCGTGATGGCGATTGACGACCAGGAGTGCCTGCTCGGGCTGCAGCTCGTCGCCGAGCCCGCGGGGCGCGACTTCCTCGCCTCGGAGGGCGGGCTGGGCGAAGCCGCTCACCGGCTCTCGACGCTCCTCGGAGTCAGCGGCGTCTGCAACATCCTCGGCGCGATCAAGACCGCGAAGTGGCTGGGGCTCGGCAAGGACGACGCCGTCGTCACCGTGGCGACGGACGGCCTCGACCGGTACCCGTCGGTCCTGCGCCGCCTCGAGAAGACGACGGGCCCGCTCTCGCGTGGGGCCGCCGAGGCGCGTCTCGCGTCGATCTTCCGCGGCCAGAAGCTGGACTGGATCACGGAAGGGACCGTCGAGAACCGGGAGCGCTGGCACAACCTGAAGTACTTCACGTGGGTCGAGCAGCAGGGAAAGACCGTGGCCGAGCTCGACGCGCAGCGCTCCGAGAACTGGTGGGCCGACCAGGCCGCGCTCGCCGGAGACGTGGATCGCCGGCTTCGCGAGGCGCGCGGCTGGTGACGGGACCGGTCGCCGGGTCGGCCGGCGCGGGCGGGCTCGCGATCACCGGCGGCACCGTCGTCACGCTCGACCCTCCCGCGGTCGAGCGCCGCGACGTCCTCCTCGGTGCCGAGCCGCGCCGGTCACTCGACGCATCGGGCTGCCTCGTCATGCCCGGCCTCGCAATCGCCCACACGCATCTCTATTCGGCGCTCGCGCGCGGGATGCCGGCCCCCGCTGAGCTGCCGCACTCCTTCCGGGAGATCCTCGAGAAGGTCTGGTGGCGGCTCGACGCCGCTCTCGACGAGAAGTCGCTCGAGGCCTCGGCGGAGCTGGCCCTCCTCGACGCGGTTCTCTCGGGCGTCACGGCGGTGATCGACCACCACGAGTCCCCGTCCTTCATCGCAGGCTCCCTCGACGTCCTCGCGCGGGCGGCACGGTCGGTCGGTGTGACGGCCGCGCTCTGCTACGGGGCCACGGACCGGCACGGCCCGGAAGGCGCCCGCGAGGGCCTCGCCGAGTGCGAACGGGCGATCCGGGAGGGCCTTCCCGCGATGGTGGGCCTCCACGCCGGCTTCACCGTGTCGGATGAGACGCTCCGCTCCGCGGCGGATCTCGCGAGGCGAAAGGGGGCATGGCTCCACGTGCACGTCGCCGAGGACCGCTGCGACGAGGGCTCCTTCGCTCGCCTCGAGCAGAGCGGCGCCCTCGGGCCGAAGGTAATCCTCGCGCACGGCGTCCACCTGTCGGCCCCCGAGCGCAAGCGGGCGGAGGAAGCCGGTGCCTGGATCGTCCACAACCCGCGGAGCAACCTCCAGAACGCCGTCGGGTACGCGGACCCGAAGACGTTCGGCTCGCGCGTCGCCCTCGGGACGGACGGCATGGACGCCGACCTCTTCACGGAGGCGCGCGTCGCGTACTTGCGCGCCCGCGAGGCTTACGGGCCCGAGGGTGGCATCGACGCCGTCGCCCTTCTCGCGAGCAGCCAGCGCTTGGCCGATCTCGCGCTCGGAAACAGGCCGGGTGACTGGATCGTCCTCGACTACGACCCGCCCACGCCTCTCGCGGCGGCGAACCTCGCGGGGCACATCCTCTTCGGGCTGGGCGCGCGTCACGTCCGCGACGTCGTCGTGAACGGTGAGGTGGTCGTTCGGGACGGGAGGCCCGTTCGCGTGGACGCGGCCCGGGTCCGCACCCGGGCGCGCGAGGAAGCGGCCCGGCTCTGGAAACGGATGGCGTGAGCACGCTCCGCCCGCTCCCGCTCTCCGTCCTCGTGCGCCGCGCGACGGACGAGTTTCCGACCGGATCGGTCTACGACCTTCCCGTGCGCCACGTCTTCAGGGGTTTCCCGGGCCTCGACCTGTCCGTGAGATTCCACGGCCATCGCTGTGCGACGCCCATCGGCCCCGCCGCCGGCCCCCAGACGCAGCTCGCGCAGAACGTCGCGCTCTCCTTCCTGGCGGGTGGAAGGATCCTCGAGCTCAAGACAGTGCAGGTGAACGACCGCCTCGTGATCCCGCGCCCGTGCATCGACATGCGGACCGTGGGCTTCAACGTGGAGTGGTCGCAGGAGCTGACGGTCGAAGACTCCCTCCGCGAGTACGCAAAGGCGCGGCTCCTCGTCGCGATTCTCGCCGACCTGTGCGGCATTCCCGACGCGGAGCGCGACTTCGTCCTCGATGTCTCCGTCGGCTACGACCTTCAGGGCATCCGGTCACGCAAGATGGCCACATTCTTCGACGGGGTTCGCGACGCGAGCGCGATCCTCGACGAGGAGCGCGCGGCGCTGCGCCGGGAGCTTCCGGCCTCACTCCGGCATTGCGCTGACGTCCCGTGCCCGGAGCGTCTCTCGGACTCGGTCACGCTCTCGACGTTCCACGGCTGTCCGGCGGAGGAAATCGACGCGATCGCCCGCCACCTCCTCGTGGAACAGGGCCTCCACACGATCGTGAAGCTCAATCCCACGCTCCTCGGCTACGAGGAAACGGAGGAGATCCTGCACGGCCGGCTCGGATACGAGCGCATCGCGCTTCGGCGCTCGGCGTTCGAGAAAGACCTCAGGTGGGCCGACGCGCTCTCCATCGCGCGCGACCTCGCGGGGGAAGCCGCGCGCCGCGAGCTTGGCTTCGGATTCAAGGTCACGAACACGCTCGTCGTCGTCAACGCGGGCGACTTCATGCCCGGCGACGAGGCGTACCTTTCCGGCGAGCCGCTCCACGTCCTCGCGCTCGGGCTCGGGCTGAAGCTCCGCGAGGAGCTGGGTGCCGCCTTCCCGATTTCCTTCTCGGCCGGGGTCGACACGGCGAACGTGGCCGGCGTCGTTGCCTGCGGCTTCGTGCCAGTGACGAGCTGCACGGACCTCCTGCGCCCGGGCGGCTACCAGCGCCTGCACCGGCAGGCCGAGGCCCTCGCGGCGGCGATGGGTGAAGCGGGTGCCGCGACGCTGCCCGCCTTCATCCGGGCGCGCGCGGGGCACGCGAGCGGCAACCTCGCGGAGGCCTCTCTCACGAACCATCGCCGCGCGGCCACCGAGGCGCTCGGCAACGCGCGTTACGCGGCCGGGCGCACGGGAAAGCCGCCGCGGAAGATCGGCTCGCACCTGCACCTCTTCGATTGCATCAACTGCGACAAGTGCATCCCCGTCTGCCCGAACGATGCGAACTTCGCTTACGAAACGCCGCCGAGGACGATCGCCTACCGCGACCTCGTCGTCGAGGGCGGGCGTCTCACGCCCGGAGAGGAACGGACGCTGGCGCTGGGCGGCGAAAAGTCCTCGCCGCACCAGCTCGCGAACTGGGCCGACGCCTGCAACGACTGCGGGAACTGCGACGTCTTCTGCCCCGAGGACGGCGGCCCCTACATCGAGAAGCCCCGGCTCTTCTCGTCCCTCTCCTCTTTCCTTTCCGACGCGCCACGTCCCGGCTTCTTCGCGCAGCGGGAGGAGGACGGCTCGCTCGCCGCCCGGGGACGCTGGGGAGGCCGCGACGTGGAGCTGCTCGTCGCGCCCGGCGGCTCGGCGCTCTTCCGGGATGGCGTCGCGGAGCTGCGGTTCGCATCCGCCGGGTCCGCGGCTCCCGAGGAAGCGCGCCTTCTCGCGCCGCCCGCGCCCGAGGGGCACGTCGTGCCCGTGGGCCACTACCACGCGCTACGCGCGGTCGTGACCGGGCTTTTCGCGCCGGGGGCCGTCTCCTGGCTGACCGCGACTTTCCCGGATACGTCCGCATTGGAGATTTCGAGATGACGACGACCGCCTCGATCGACCTTGCCGCCGCGGATCGCCTCCGCGGCCGGAGCCTCCTCCTGACCGACGACGCCTCGACGGAAGAGCTCTCCGCCCTTCTCGCCGTCGCCGAACGCCTCGCCGCGCTGGACCGCGCGGGAAAGAAGACGGCGCTTCTCCCGCACGAGCTCGCCTACGCGCTCTTCTTCGACAACTCCACACGGACCAAGTCCGCGTGGGCGGGTGCCGCGGCCCGGCTTGGCATGCACCCCGTCATCGTGGACGGCTCGTCCACGCAGGTCTCGCACGGCGAGACCGCGGCCGAGACCGGCGCCATGCTCGGGATGAACGCACACGCGCTCGGCGTGCGGCACGACCTGATTCTCGGCGAAGGCAACGCCTTCATGCGCGACGTGAAGAAGGGCATCGACGACTACCTCGCGGCGACGGGCGATCCGCGAAGCGTGCCCGTCGTGAACCTCCAGTGCGACATCGACCATCCGACGCAGACGCTCGCCGACCTCTGCTGGCTGCGCGAGAGGTTCCCGGAGGGCCTCGCCGGAAAACGCATCGCGGTGTCGTGGGCGTACTCGCCGAGCTACGCCAAGCCGCTCTCGGTCCCGCAGGGGCTCATCATGCTCATGACGCGCTTCGGCGCCCACGTGACGCTGGCGCACCCGGAGGGGTACCGTCTCATGGACCGGTGCCTGTCGTCCGCCGCCGCGCACGCCGCGTCCTCCGGCGGCTCCTTCCGAACGGTCTCCTCGATGGACGAGGCGTTCGAGAGCGCGGACGTCGTCTATCCGAAGAGCTGGGGGCCCTACGACCTCATGCTCTCCCGCGTCGACGCGAACCGCGCGCGCGATGCGAAGCGGATGGGGGAGATCGAGAAAGAGGCCCTCGAGCGCAACGCCCGGCATAGGGACTGGATCTGCGACGAGCGGCGGATGAAGGCGACGCGCGGAGGCGACGCCCTCTACATGCACTGCCTGCCCGCCGACATCGGGGCGGAGGTCTCGCCTGGCGTCATGGCGAAGCACGCCACGAACGTCGCGTGCGAGGCGAACTGGAAGGTCTACGTCGTGATGGCGCTCCTCGCGGCGGCGAAGGTCCCAGGCCTCGCCCGCCGGCTGGAGGCGTTGTGAGTGAAATGGAGACGAACACGATGAACGAGCTCGACGCCCGGATTGCCGAACTCGCGGCCCGCTACCGGCCGCTGGCGGCAGAGATTCTCAGGGAAGTCATCCGGATCCCGGCCGACTATGTCGACCGCCCGCGCAGCGCCGGCGGCGACCCGAGTTGCGGACTCTCGAACCACGAGAAGCCGAGGCTCGAGTACCTGAGGAAGAAGATCATCGAAGCCGGCGCCGTCCGCCGGGCCGAAGACGTCGGTTACGACGGCTACGGGAACCTCGTCTGGACGGTCGACGACCCGTCCGACGGCGTCCCGGCGAAGGACAAGCGCGTCGTCTACTTCGACGGCCACACCGATACAGTGAATTCGCTCCGATCTGCCTGGAGGGGGAAGACGGGCGGCGTGGACGCCTACGACGGGCTCGTCGACTCCGCCGCCGTCAAGCGCGACTTCCTCAAGGGTGAGCTGGGATACCTGCCGCCCGACGCCGAGTGGGACAACCTTGTCTTCGGGCGCGGCTCGGCCGACCAGCTCTCGGGAGTCGTCACGCAGGTCATCGCGACGAAAATCCTGCTCGAGCTCGTCCCGCTGGGCGCGCTCCGGGGCGCGATCGTCCGCTCGTACGCGACCGTGACGGAGGAGGACAACGACGGCGGCGGGCCGCAGTATCTGGTGAAGAAGGTCCTGCCGGGCGCCGCGCCGGAGCTAGTGCCAGACGCCGTGATCCTCACCGAGGGGACTGGGGATTCCTCGAAGGGAGCACTCGGGATCTATCGCGGCCAGCGCGGCCGGATGCAGATCGAGGTGCGCGTGACGGGCAAGTCCTGCCACGGATCGATGCCGTGGGAAGGGAAGAACCCGCTGGAATGGGGCGCGCCCATCCTCGCCGAAGCGGCGAAGCGCTACGAGGCCCGCGAGGGATTCCTCGACCACCCGTTCCTCGGCCACGGCACGCGCACAGCCTCGTGGGCGCGCCTCGACACGCCGAGCGACTGCGCCGTCCCCGAGCGGTTCGTCTTCCGCTTCGACCGGCGCCTCACGATCGGGGAGACGCCGGAGAGGGCCGTCGCCGACGTCGAGGGGCTCCAAGCGGTGGCCGCCGCACGGGCGGCGGGGCTGACCGTCGACGTCACCGTGCCAACCTACGAGGAGCCCACGTGGACCGGCTTCGTCCTCCACAACCCGCAGATCTACATGGGCTGGCTCACACCCGAGGAGCATCCGGCGATCCAGGCCGCCGTCGCGGCGTACCGCGGCGTCGTGTCGCCGCACGTGGCGGCCGGAGGCGATCGGGGCGCCCGCCGCAGGGAGCCGCGCGTGGACCGGTGGATCTTCTCGACGGACGGCGTCGGCTTCCCGGTGCCGAAGGACGACGTCTCGATCGCCGTTCCGGAGAAGAAGCGCTGGGTCACCTCGGGCGCCGTGAAGCACCCGGCGATGCTCGGCATCGGGCCCGGCATCGAGCAGAACACGCACAAGATCGGGGAGTGCGTCGACCTCCGCGAAGTGGTGGATGCCGTCGCGCTGCTGGCCCGCTTCCCGAGCGCGTTCGTGGCGGCCTCCGGCTAGGGAACGATCCGTGTCGCGGCGCGCGTGAGCCGGTCCATGACCGCGCGGCCGATGCCGCGGCGCGGGATTGCGAGCGCGAGAAGCTCCGTCCCCCGGCGCTGCGTGCGCAGCGCCGCGAACAGCGCGCGGGCGATCTCCTCGGGGGTGTCGCCGAGGGGAAGAATTCTTTGCTTCGGAAAAAGGGGAGAGAGGCGGCTCGGGCAAAGGATGAGCGCGCCGGGATGCCTGCGAAAGTAGGAAAGAAGAGAGGACTTTCTTAGAAAGAGAATGAGCGGGCGGCTCGGCGCGTAGTGTGTGTACTTCGTGCCGGGGCTGACGGCGGGGGAGCCGGGGGCGGCGGCGCGCGTCGCGGGGCGCGCGCCGCCGCTGCCCCGGAGCTCGGGGATCAGGGTACGCAGCGCCTCCTCGGTCACGGCGCCCTGGCGGAGGACGACCGGATGTGGTTCCAGCGCGAGGACGGTGGATTCGACGCCGTGCCGCGTCGGGCCGCCATCGAGGACGAAGACGCCGGGAAAGTCCTCCGCGACGTGCGCGGCCGTCGTCGGGCTCGGGTGCCCCGAGACGTTCGCGCTCGGCGCGGCGATCGGCACGGCCGCGAGGCGGACGAGATCGCGCGCGAGCCCCTGCGGCATCCGCACGGCGACGGTGTCGAGGCCGGCAGTGACGAGGGAGGGAACGAGAGATTTCTTGGAAAGAATGAGTGTCAGGGGGCCGGGCCAGAATCGTGCGATGAGCTTCTTCGCGCGCGCAGGCACCCGCCGGGCGACCTTTCTAAGCATCTTCTGATCGCTCACGTGAACGATGATCGGGTTGTCGGGAGGCCGCCCCTTCGCCGCGAAAATCTTCGCGACCGCCTTCTCGTCCAGCGCGTTCGCCCCGAGGCCGTAGACCGTCTCCGTCGGGAACGCGACGAGCTCCCCGCGGCGCAATCGCGCCGCGGCCGCGCGCAGGGAGCGGGCACTGGCGGGGTGGACGTTCTTCCCTCTCGGCGTCGCCATCCGGCGATCTTAGGGCCAACTAGCCCTCGTTCGAGGCGTCCGAAAGCAGCGCCAAGTCTGCCAGATCCTTCGGCCGGCCGGTCGCGCGCTTGTTCAGGACGAAATCCGCCCTTCCGATGACCGGAGCGACGACTCCCGGAAGATTGACGGACGTCCGTCGAGGCCAGGCCTCGTCGACTCAATGCCGGTTTCGGAACGTATGAACGACATTTCGACGAACACGCGGTTCATCGGAGAGTCCCTCCTTGAACATCCACGCTTGAAGGGTCAGCGGCCATACCATGGCGACGCGCTCCGAAGGCGTCAAGCGGAGGACGTCCGGCTCCTTTCCCTCATCCTCGAGGCGGAGCTTTCGGACGGGCCAGCGCGATCGTTCTTCTTTCGTCGACACCCGGAGGATTTTACTCTGCCCCGACCTCTTTACCGCATCGCCTCCATCGGCGACAGGCGCGAGGCGCGGATCGCGGGGTAGAGGCCGAAGACGAGCGCGAGGCCGATCGCGACCGCCCATGCGACCGCGAGGCCCATCGGGTTGACGACGAGGCCCCACGGGAACATCGGAGACAGGGCGCGACAGAGCACCGCGCCGCTCACCGTGCCGATGCTCGCCCCGAGCGCCGCCAGAACGCAGGCTTCGAGGAGAAACTGCACGAGGATCTCGCCGTCGCTCGCGCCGAGCGACTTGCGGAGGCCGATCTCGAACTTGCGATCCGAAAACGAGATGAGCATGACCGAGAGGACGCCGACGCCGCCCACGAGGAGGACCGACGCGGCGAGGCTGGAGAGCACGACGCGCCATCCGCGCATTTCTTCCATGAACCCCGCGTAGCTCTTCGCGGCCTCGGACTCGAGGTCCTTGATCTCGACGTCCTCGATGCCGTGGTGGGCCTGCTTCGTCCGGCCGAGAACGAGAGCCGACACGGCCACGAGGTCTCCCTTTTTCCGGAGCTTCACGGCCACCTGGGTGAGCTTGTGGTCCGCGTCCATGCGGTCCATGTACGTCTCAAGCGGGATCATGATGCCGTTCGAATCGAGCCACATCTCCTCGTTGAAGATGAGAACGGGCCCCTGCAGGCCGACGATCCGAAACGGCACGCCGTCCACGAGGACGTCGCGGCCGACGGGCTCCGCGCCCCCGAACAGCTTCGCGCCCAGAGTCGAGCCCACGACGGCGACCGTGCTGTGGCGCCGCCGGTCGTCGTCGGTGAGGCCGCGCCCGGCGGCGATCGGGCGATTCATGAGGAGTGCGTAGTCGGGCGTCAGTCCGGTGACCCACATGCGCTCCGTGCCGCCGGCCACCCGGACGCTCGTGCGCTTCGTGGCCCGGGGGAGAAAAGCGACGACGGCGGGATGCGGCGCCGCCAGGCGCGCGAGATCCTCGTAGCGCAGGCCCGGGCTCATCGCGAAGCGCTTCTGCTCTTCCGTCGTCTCGGCCGTCTTCGGCTGAATCACGACGGTGCCGTCCCAGCTCATGCCCGCGAAGCCGGTCGAGACCTTGTCGAGGACGCCGTCGAGAACGGAGGTCATGACGACGAGCGCGAAGACCCCCAGCATGAGGAGCGTCAGCGTGAGGATCGAGCGCAGCTTGTGTGCCCACAGCTCGACGAGCCCGCCGGCAATGACTTCCCAGAAGAGATTGAGTCGGGCGGTGAGCGAGCTACTCATAACGCAGCGCCTCCATCGGGGAAAGCCGGCTGGCCTTCCACGCCGGGTAGAGCGCGAACAGGAAGCCGAAGGCGGCCGCGAGGGCGAAGGCCCACAGGAAGCTGGCAGGCTGCATGTAGAGCTTGATCTCGAGGAACGACGTGATGATCTTCGAGAAGGCGACGCCCGCCGCGAATCCCGCGAGGGCCCCGAGGCCCGTGATCAGGAGCGCCTCGGTCATGAACTCCTTGAACACTTCGCGGCCCGAGGCGCCGATCGCCATCTTCACGCCCACTTCGCGCACGCGTTCCTTGAGCGTCGCCATCTGGATGTTCACGTTCACCATGCCGCCGCCGATGAGGGACAGGACGCCCGACAGCATGAAGATCATGTTGTAGACGTCGCCCTGGCTCTGCCGCTTGCGCATCCGCGCGGCGACGTCGTCGATGCGGAAGTCCTCCTGCTGGCGGTGGTTTCCCCGCAGGATCGCGGTGAGCCCTTCGCTGAAGGCCTTCATGGCGCCGAGGTCCCGAATGCGGAACGCGACCCTGTCGACGCGCTGCCACCTGTCCCCCTGCATGCGGCGCGCGACGAGCGTCGACGGAACGGCCACGATCCGGTTCCGCCACGCGAACTGGTTCCCCTGCCCGTCGCGCCACCGGAACACCTTTTCGGCAAACGTGCCGACCACCGAGACGGGGATGTCTCCTAGCCGGACCGTCTGGCCGACGGCGTCGCCCGTCGGAAAAAACGTGGCGGCGGCTTCGGCGCCTAGGATCGCGACCGGGCGACCGTTCTCGAACTCCTCGGAGGAAAACTCGCGGCCCTTCTCGATGGCGTAGCCATTGAGGGCCATGTAGTCGCCCCCGATGCCGGTCAGCTGCCGGTCCTGGTCGGCGTAGGGCGAGCGCACGCGCGCCCGCGCGAACTTCTGCTGCATGACGCCGGAGACGGCCTTCGTGTCGAGGGCTCCTCCTTCGTTCGCGTCCTCGTTCCGGAGGCCGAGATTCGCGGCCTGGAGCGCGGTGGGCTGCCCGTCGCGAATCGCCTCCGAGGGCTGGACGTTCAGGCGGTCCATGCCGCCGAGCTTCATCCAGCGCTCGTCCGAGCGCCTGCGCTGGCTGTCGGAGATCGAGAATCCGCCGAGCACCGACGCGACGCCGAGGATGACCCCGAGCGTCTGGAGCGTCGAGCGGCCGAAGTTCTCCCGGATCTCGACCCAGGATCCCGCGAGGCGCTCGCGGAAGGCGCCGCTCAGCATCAGGCCGCCTGTTTCTCCGTGACGTCGGAGACGATCAGGCCGTCGCGCAGCTCGACCCGTCGTTCCGCGAGGGACGCGATGTGCGGGTCGTGCGTCACGAGCATCACGGAGTTCCCCTGCCGGTGCAGCTCCTTGAAGAGCGCGAGGACTTCCTCGCCCGTTTTCGAGTCGAGGGCGCCCGTCGGCTCGTCGGCGAGGAGAAGCGCAGGCGTGTTCGCGAGGGCGCGCGCGATCGCGACACGCTGCCGCTGGCCGCCCGACAGCACGCCCGGCAGCACGTTCGCCTTCTCCGGGATCCCGACGCGCTCGAGCAGCTCGAGTGCGCGGCGCCGGCGCTCCTTGCGGCCGACGCCCGCGTAGAGCAGCGGCAGCTCGACGTTTCGCGCGATGGAGGCTCTCGGCAGAAGGTTGTAGCTCTGGAAGACGAACCCGACCTTCTCGTTGCGGATGCGCGCGAGCGCGGCGCCGGACAGGCCTTCCACGTTCGTGCCGTCGATCGCATACGAGCCTTTCGTCGGAGAGTCGAGGCAGCCGATGATCGCCATGAGCGTCGACTTGCCGGAGCCCGAGGGGCCCACGAGGGCCACGAACTCGCCCGCCGAAACGGTGAGGTCGATGCCGCAGAGCGCGTGCACGGCCATGCCGTTCGACCCGAAAACCTTCGTCAACCCGTGTGTCTCGATGATCAGGCGCATGTCAGTTGTCGTCGTCCTTCTCGACCTTCTTCTTCGTCGGGTCCTCGAGCGCGACCTGCTCGCCACCCTTGAGGCCCGACAGGATCTCGACGCGCTCGAGCGTCGCGATGCCGGCGGCGACGGGGACGGCCTCGTAGTAGTCCTTCCAGTGGTCCGAGAGCCACACGTACTTGCCACGCCCGTTGAGCCCCTGCTTGGCCGCGGCGAGAAGCTTCGGCTTGAGATCGCTCTTGAGGCGGTAGGCGACGGTCTTCCCGTCGGCGCGCTGGAGCGCCTCGAGCGGAATCGAGACGGCCTTCTCGCGTTTCTCGCCGAGGATCTCGACGTTCGCGCTCATGCCCGTGCGGTACGAGTCGCCGAGCTCGTCGAGCGCGACCTCGACCGGGAAGACCTTGATCTTGTCCTGCAGCTTGGCGGCGGGGGCCACGAAGCGCACCTTCCCCGTGAAGACCCTCTGCGGATACGCGTCGAGCGTGATCCTCACGGGCTGTCCGACTTTCACCTTCGCGATGTCGACCTCGTTCAGATTGACCCGGATGAGGAGTGTCTTGAGGTCGGCCACCGTGAAGAGGACGGTTCCCGCGTTGAACGAGGACACGCCGGACGTGACGGTCTCGCCCAGCTCGACACCCTTCGTGATGACGACGCCGGACATCGGGCTCGTCACGCGCGCGCGCTGCGTCAATGCATCGCCGGAGATCGGGATGCCGTGGCGCTCGACGATCTCGTAGCGCTGCTGGGCGGCCTTGACGTTCTCGGCCGCGAGATCGCGCTTCGTGACGAAGTCCTTGAGGGTCTCGCTCCCGATGAGGCCCTCCTTGAAGAGGCGCTCCTGGGACGCGAGCTGACGTTCGGCGTCCTTCAGCGCGACTTCGGCTTGCGTGACGCCGGCCCTCACGTCGGAAAGGGATTGCGCCTGCGTGACGTCGGGCTCCACTTCGGCAAGGACGTCTCCGGATTTCACGATGGCGCCGTCGCGAACTTTGAGCGAAACGACGCGGCCCGATACGACGGACTTCACGTCCACCTTGGTCTCGGGGTCGACGACGCCGACCTCGCGAACGCTCACCTGGAGATCTTCCGCCTGCACCTTTCCCACCCGGAACGGAGGGGGCTCGGGTTCCTTGCCTTTGTCTTTGCCTCGGGAAGCGAAGAGGACGCCTCCTCCCGCGAGCAGGAGCACGCCGGCGGACGCCAGGATCCATTTGAGCTTCTTCGACATACGAGACCTCTCGACGGGATATACGGAGGCTGGGCAAGAAAGTTCGCTGGCGGCTCACTCTCGCTCCCGGCCTCTACAATCCCCGGATGGACGAGGCGCTGATACGGCAACGCGTGGCCGCGGCGAGGCGGATCGTGGTGAAGGCCGGGACGAACGTGATCATGCGCGACGACGGCGCGGTCGCGCTGGGGTGCCTGTACGGGCTCATCGAGTCCGTCGCGAACCTGAAGAAACAGGGGCGGCGTGTTCTGATCGTCTCCTCGGGCGCCGTGGGACTCGGGGCGCAACGGCTGCGTCTGGAAAAGAAACCGGGCTCGCTCGCCCTCAAGCAGGCCTGCGCCGCGATCGGGCAGAGCCGGCTGATGTCCGTGTATGAAGAGGGCTTCGAGAAGATGGGCCTCCTCACCGCGCAGGTCCTTCTCACCGAAGACGACTTCACCGACCGGACGCGTTTTCAGAATCTCTCGGCGACGCTCGAGAAGCTCTTCGAGCTGGATGCCGTGCCGATCCTGAACGAGAACGACACGGTCTCGACGCTGGAGCTGGAGCCGCCCGACGGCAAGGGCGCGCGCAGTCTCTTCGGCGACAACGACCGGCTCTCGGCGCTCGTCATGAGCAAGGTGAGGGCGGACGTCCTGGTCATCCTCTCCGACGTGGACGGCCTCTTCACGGGCAACCCGGCGCACGACCGCGCGGCCACGCTCATTCCGCTCGTCCGGGAGTTCACGGAAAAGATCGCGCGGTACGCCGACGGCGGAAGCGGGCGCGGCCGCGGCGGCATGGCCTCGAAACTGGAGGCGGCGAGGATCGCGACGGGCTCGGGCGGCGTCGCGATCATCGCGAACGGCCGGACGCCCGGAGTCCTCGACCGGGTCTTCGCGGGCGAGCGCGTCGGGACCGTCTTCGTGCCGCGGGCCGGGACCAGGACATGAGAGAAAGCGCGGTCCTCGAGATCGTCCTGCGTGCGCGCCAGGCGGCGCGGAAGCTGGCCGTCGTCCCGACGGGAACGAAAGATGATCTTCTGAGAAAGGTGGCTGAAGGGCTCGAGCAATCCGCAGGCGCCATCCTCGAAGCCAACGCGGCCGACCTCGCAGCCTCCGGTCCCCTTTTCGAAGAAGGTGCCCTTCCCCGGTCCGCCCTGGAACGTCTTTCGCTCGACGCCGACAAGATTCGCTCGATGGCCGAAAGTGTTCGCGCTGTTGCGGCGTTGCCGGATCCTTCGGGTGTGCTCCTTTCACGCACGCTCCTCGACGACGGCCTCGTCCTCGAGAAAGTGGCGTGTCCCCTCGGCGTTCTGGCCGTCATCTTCGAGTCGCGCCCCGACGCGGTCACGCAGATCGGGTCGCTCGCGCTCAAGTCGGGCAACGCGGCGATCCTCAAGGGGGGGCGCGAGTCCGCCCGCTCCACGGCGGCGCTCCTCGACGTCTTCGCGAAGGCTCTCGCGTCCTTCCCCGAGATCCCCGAAGGCGTGCTCTCCTCCCTGGCGGGCCGGGCCGAGGTGGACGCGCTTCTCGCGCTCGACGAGCACATCGACCTCGTCATCCCGCGCGGCGGATACGACCTCGTCAGGCACGTAAAGGCGGCGACGCGCATCCCCGTTCTCGGCCACGCCGAGGGCGTCTGCCACGTGTATGTGGATCGCGCGGCGGACGAGGCGATGGCGATGGCGATCGTCCTCGACAGCAAGCTCCAGTACCCGGCGGCGTGCAATGCGGCCGAGACGCTTCTCCTCCACCGCGACGCGGTGGCGCGCTTTGCAATCCCGCTGCTCGCCCGGCTCCTTCAGGCAGGCGTGGAGATCCGCGCCTGCGGGAAGACTCGAGCGCTCGCGCCGTCACTCGATCTCGCGCCCGCCACGGAGGAAGACTGGCGGACCGAGTACGGCGGGCCGATCCTGTCCGTCAAGCTCGTGGAGTCGCTCGACGAGGCCGTGGAGCACGTGAACCGCTATGGCTCGCACCACACGGAGACGATCGTCACGGATGACAAGTCGGCGGCGGAGGCGTTCCTGAGTCACGTTGACGCCGCGGGCGTCTTCCACAACGCCTCCACGCGCTTCGCCGACGGCTTCCGCTACGGCTTCGGAGCGGAGGTCGGAATCTCGACGAGCCGTATCCATGCCCGCGGCCCCGTGGGCCTCGACGGGCTCGTCACGTACAAATACCTGCTCAGGGGCAGCGGCCAGATCGTGGCGACGTACAGCGGGAAAGACGCCCGTCCGTTCCGGCATCGGACGCTCTGAACGGCTGGTCCATCGCGATTGCGCTAGAGAGGGTATCGGTGTACTTTGTTGTCCAGTGTTGTCCATCGGTGGTGAGAAAAAAGGCTTGAGTCCGCTCACCCCGACGGGCGACATCCTCACGATCAGGCAGCTCTCCGAGTACCTCATGGTCTCGGAGAAGACGATCTACCGGATGCTCGACAAGAGCCTCCTGCCCGCGGTGCGGGTCGGGGCGCAGTGGCGGTTCCGCAAGAGGGACATCGACGCCTGGCTGGACGAGCAGGTCAAGAAGGTGGAGATCGGAGGGCAGAAGGCGGTGCTCGAGGAGCTCGCTCCGTCGGAAATCGACGTTCTCCCGCTCCTGCTGCCGAAGAACGTGTGGCCGGGCGTGCCGCAATTGCCGCGAGACGAGCTGCTCTCGTGGATCGTGATGCACGCGACACTGGATGCCGGTGTCGACCGGCAGGCCCTCTACGAGTCGATCCGGACCCGTGAGGAGCTCTCCTCGACCGCGCTCGTCAAGGACGCGGCGTTCCCTCATCCGAACGAGCCGTCGGACTTCGGGTTCAAGAAGAAGCGGGTCCTGCTCGCTGTCGCGCGCGAACCCGTGATCTTCAACGACCCTAACGGCTACCGGCCCCGTGTCATCGTGGTCATCCTCGCGCGGACGATCCAGGGATATCTCCTCACGATCTCGCGCGCCGTCAAGCTCTTCGGGAACCCCGCCCTGATCGGGCGCATCGCCCGGAGCGGCAGCTCCGAAGAGGTGATCGCCGCGATCCGCGACGCGGAGGAGCGCCTCATGGCGTCCGTATCCCGGTGAGGCGGGGCTCGGCATGCGCGTGACGGTCCGGGAGGCCGCGGCTCTCCTGAACGCCGCCGAGGCGAAGGTGTACGCGTGGATCGAGTCCGGCGACCTGCCGGCGTACCGGATCAACGACCAGTACCGGATCAACCGGAGCGAGCTCCTCGAGTGGGCGACCGAACGGAATCTCCCCGTCGCACCCGCTCTGTTCCAGGAATCCGAAGAGGGCGAACGCATCCCGTCGGTGGCCGAAAGCCTCGAGCGCGGCGGCGTCTTCCACGACGTCGCCGGCACGACCCGCAAGGAGGTCCTCCGGTCGATCATCGTGCTGCTGAAGCTGGATGACGAGGGGGACCGTGAGACGCTCCTTCAGCTGCTCCTCGCCCGCGACGCCGCGGCGGTCGTGCCGGTCGGCGACGGGATCGCGATCCCGCACGTGAGAAATCCGATCGCCCTCTCGGCGGACGAGCCTTCCCTCACGCTCTATTTCCTCCGGCAGCCGGTCGACTTCGCGGCGGCGGACGGCGAACCCGTCTTCGCGCTCTTCTTTCTCGTCAGCCCGACGACCCGCGCTCACCTGCAGATGCTGGCGAAAATCGCGTACCTTCTTCGCGATCCGGGGTTTCGCGAGGCGATCCGGGGCCGCGCGCCGGCCGCCCGCCTGATCGAGATCGCGCGCATCGTCGAAGGGGCGGCGTGACGCCGACGAGTCTCGAGCTTCTCGCCGTCGCCTCGGCGCTCGTCGCGTTCAGCGGGCTGCCGGGGCTGCTGCTCCCGGCGGGATCGACGGCCGCGCAGCGGATCGCGACCGTGCTGCACGTCCTCGGGTGCGCCGCCGGCGCCGTTGCCGCGGCATGGGTGCTCGCCGGCGACACCGCGACGGCGCGGTTCGCGTGGCCGTTACCCGGCGGGTCCGTGACCTTTTCGCTCGACCGCCTCTCGGCGTTCTTCCTCGTGCCGGTCTTCGTCGTTTCCGGCCTCGGGTCGATCTACGGCGAGGGCTACTGGGCGGAGGCGCACCATCCGAAAAACGGCCGCAAGCTCCGCTGCTTCTACGGCCTCGCCACGGGCAGTCTCGCGCTCGTGATGGTCGCCGGCGACGCCTGGAGCTTCCTCATCGGCTGGGAGTTCGTCTCGCTCGCCGCCTTCTTCCTCGTCACGACGGACCGGGACGACGCCGCGGCGCTCCGCGCGGGGTGGATTTATTTCGTGTCGGCCCACGCGGGCACGCTGATCCTCTTCGCGATGTTCGCGTTGCTTCGCGACGCCACCGGCGCGTGGCTCCTCGCGCCCTCGGCGGCGCTGGGCTCGTCTCCGCTCCTCCGCCCGATTCTGCTCCTCGCGCTCGCCGGCTTCGGCTTCAAGGCGGGCGCGATCCCGCTCCACGTGTGGATTCCGGAGGCGCACGCGGTGGCCCCGAGCCACGTTTCGGCTCTGCTCTCGGGCGTCGTCCTGAAGATGGCGATCTACGGGCTCGTGCGCGTGCTCTCGATGCTGCCGGCGTATCCGACGTGGCTCGGGCTTGCGCTCGTGGCTCTCGGGGTCACGTCCGGCATCCTCGGCGTCGTCATGGCGCTCGCGCAGCACGACCTCAAGCGCCTCCTCGCATACCACTCGATCGAGAACATCGGCATCATCCTGATCGGTCTCGGGGTGGGCGCGCTCGGGATGGCGCGGCACCGGCTCGACTGGGCCGTGCTCGGGTTCGCCGGCGGCCTCCTTCACGTCTGGAACCACGCGGCGTTCAAATCGCTCCTCTTCTATTCGGCCGGCGCCGTGATCCACGCGACCGGGACCCGTGAGATCGACGCCCTCGGCGGGCTGTTCCGGCGGATGCGCTTCACGGGAACCGCGTTCCTCGTCGGCGCCGTGGCGATCTGCGGCCTGCCGCCGCTGAACGGCTTCGTGAGCGAGTGGCTGATCTCTCTCGCGAGCTTCCGGGCGCTCGTGGGCGAGGGCGGCGGCGTGGAGATACTTGGGGCGGCCGTCGCCGCGCCCGCGCTCGCGCTCATCGGCGCGCTGGCGGTCGCGTGCTTCGTGAAGGCCTTCTCGGCCGTCTTCCTCGGAACGCCGCGGGGACCGCATGCGACACGCGACGTCGCCGATGCGAGCCGATCCATGCGCTTTTCGATGGGGGCTCTCGCCCTCGCCTGCGCCGCGATCGGTCTCTGGCCCGCGGGCGCGGCGGGCGTCAGCCGCCGCGCGGCGGACGTTCTCCTCGGGGCGCATGCCGGGCCCGCCGCGAGCGCCGACCTTGGCGTTCTCGGCGGGATGCCTCTTTTCCTGCTCGGCTTGATCGCCGCCGCCGGGGTCGCCGGCAGGGTGCTGATGCGGCCGACGGCGCGGACGACGACGTGGGATTGCGGCTACGCCGCGGGCAGCCCGCGGATCCAGTACTCCGCTTCGTCGTTCGCCCAGATGCTCGTGGGGTTGTTTCGCTGGGCCGTGCTGCCGGACGAGCACCGCCCGCGCCTGAACGGCCCGTTCCCCGCGGCGGGCCAGCGCTTCGAGAGCCATGCGCCCGATCCGGTGCTCGACCGTTTCCTGCTGCCTCTCTTCTCGCGCGGGCGCTCGCTCCTCGGCCTCGCGCGCGTGATTCAGGTGGGCCGCCTCCAGGCCTACCTCCTCTACATCGTCGTCACGCTCGTGGTCCTGCTCGCGTGGAGCGCGTCATGGTGACTTCGGTCGCAAACCTCGCCGCCGTGCTCATCCTCGCGCCGTTTCTTCTCGGCGCGATCAACAGGACGAAGGCCCTCGTGGCCGGGCGCAAGGGGCCCCCGCTGCTGCAGGTCTATTTCGACCTCGCGAAGCTCCTCCGAAAGGGGTTCGTCGTGAGCCGCACGACGACGTGGGTGTTCTACGCCGGCCCGGTCCTGTCCGTCGTCGCGCCGTTCGTCGCGTTGCTCCTGCTGCCTCTCGGGGGCGGGCCCGCGGTCCTCTCGTTCACGGGAGACATGATTCTCTTCGTTTCGGTGTTCGCGCTCGCGCGATTTTTCGTTGCCGCCGCGGCCATGGACACGGGCTCGCCGTTCGAAGGGATGGGTGCGGCGCGCGAGGTGACGTTCTCGGCTCTCGCGGAGCCGGCGCTCCTCTTCGGCATGCTCGCGCTCACGCGGATGTCCGGCTCGTTGTCGCTGACGAAGATGCTCGACCCGGGCGCCGCGGGGGCCTGGCAGAAGGCGAGCGCCTCCATCATCCTGATCCTCGCGAGCTGGTTCATCGTTCTCCTCGCCGAGAACGCGCGCGTGCCGTTCGACGACCCGACGACGCACCTCGAGCTGACGATGATCCACGAAGTGATGGTGCTCGACCACGCGGGGCCCGCGTTTGGCTTCGTCGTCTACGGAGTCGCGCTCAAGCTCACCGTCTTCGCGACACTGCTCGTGACGCTCCTGATCCCGTCCCGCTCGGGCTCTCACGCGCTCGACTTCGTTCTCTTCGCGGGCGGCCTCGTCGGGGTCAGCGTGGTCGTCGGGCTCGTGGAGTCGAGCATGGCGCGGCTCCGCCTCGTCCGCGTCCCCCAGCTCCTCGTCACGGCGACGCTCCTCGCGGGGTTCGCGGTCGTTCTGGTTCTGAGGTAGACGATGCGAGAAGTCGCCTCGTCCATCCTCATCCTCGCCGTCACGATGAACTTCCTCGCGCTCGGTTCCTCGAACCTGAAGGCGTGCATCCGGGCGGCGGCCCTGCAGGGCTTCTTCGTCAGCGTGTTCCCGTTGTTCTTCTCGACTGAGCCGACGGCCCGCCTCCTCGTCCTCGTGATCGTGGCCGGCGTCGTCAAGGCCTTCGTGATCCCGGGGATGCTCATCCGGGCGCTCCGCGAGGTACACATCCAGCACGAGGTGGAGCTCTATCTGGGCCTCGTCCCCTCCGTGCTCCTCCTGGCCGTCGGGACCGGTGGCGCGGCTCTCTTCGCGAGCCATCTTCCGCTCACGACGTCGCATAAAGATCTCCTGGTCGTTCCGGTGGCGCTCGCGACACTCTTCGCGGGATTCCTCCTCCTGACGACGCGGCGCAAGGCCATCTCGCAGGTGACGGGATACCTCATTCTCGAGAACGGGATTTTCGTCTTCGCGCAGCTCCTCCACGAGGCGATGCCGACTCTCGTTGAGGTGGGCGTCCTGCTCGACCTCGTCGTCGGGATCTTCGTCATGGGAATCGTCATGAACCACATCCAGCGGGAGTTCGGCTCGCTCGACACGGAGCGCCTCTCGGAGCTCAGGGACTGACCCGATGTTGCTGCTCGGGCTCATCCTCCTGCCCCTCCTCGCGGCCCTCGTAACCGCCGTGACGCCCTCGGCGCGGGCGCGGCCGCTGATCGTCGCCGGGGCGGCTCTCCTTCATCTCGCGGGGGCGCTCACCGTGCGGTCGGGCGACGCGATCTTCGGGGGCTGGTTCCTCGCCGACCCGCTCGGACGCCTGGTCCTCCTCGTCGTGTCCGTCCTCTTCACGCTCTGCGCGCTCTACGGCGTCGAATACCTGCGGATCCGGAAGGAGAGGCCGAACCTCGTTTTCTGCGTCTGCCTCCTGACCTTCCTGTCGATGACGACCGCGATGACGATGGCGCAGCACCTCGCGGTCATGTGGGTCGCCGTCGAGGGAGCGACGCTTTCGACGGCGGTCCTCATCTACTTCAACCAGAACGCCCGCTCGCTCGAGGCGGCGTGGAAGTACCTCATGATCGGATCGGTCGGGATCGCGCTCGCGCTCCTCGGCTCGCTCTTCGTGGCGTACGCCGCGCTCCACGGCGCCTCCGGGGACGAGAGTCTCCTCTTCGGGGCCCTGCTCGAGCACGGAAGCGGGTTGTCCCGGCCCTGGCTCCGGGCCGGCTTCGTCCTCCTCGTCGTCGGGTACGGGACGAAGATGGGGCTCGCGCCGATGCACACCTGGAAGCCGGACGCCTACGGCGAGGCCCCCGGGATCATCGGGGCCCTTCTCGCCGGCGGGATGACGAACTGCGCTTTCCTCGCGCTCCTGCGGGTCTACCGTGTCATGCAGGCGGCCGGTGAAGGGGCGTTCGCGCGCGAGCTCTTTCTCGGCTTCGGGCTGCTCTCGATGGCGGTCGCGGCCGCCTTCATGGCCGGCCAGCGCGACTTCAAGCGGATGCTCGCGTACTCCAGCGTCGAGCACATGGGAATCCTCGTCATCGGCATCGGCGTCGGCGGCATCGCGATCGTCGGCGCGCTCCTGCACGTCATCAACAACGCCCTCACGAAGGTCGTCCTCTTCCTCTCCGCCGGCAACATTCACCGCGCGTACGGGAGCAAAACGATCGACCAGGTGAGCGGCGCGCTTCGCCGCGTTCCGCTGTCAGGCGCGCTCTTCCTCGCCGGCTTCCTCGCGATCACGGGCTCGCCGCCATTCGGACCGTTCGTCAGCGAGTTCACGATCCTCTCGGGCGCGATGGCGGGAGGCCACTTCGTCGTGGCGGCCCTCTACCTGATTTTCCTCTTCGTCATCTTCATCGGCATGGGCGCGACGGTTCTCGCGGTGGTCCAGGGGCCGGTTTCCCCGGCGGGCGGGACGACCGACTTTCGCGACACCTTCTGGAGGGTCGCCCCGATGCTGGCGGCCCTGACGATGGTCGTCGTCATGGGCATCTGGATCCCGGACGCGGTCTACGGATTGGTCCGCGCGGCCGCGAAGACCCTCGAGGGCGCGTCGTGACCGCGGGCGGCACGGTCCGGAACGGGCGCGTTCTCGCGCTGAAGGACGTGCCCCTCTTCGGGCCCTCCGCGTTTCGCGAGTGGCTCGTCCGTGGCGTGCGCGACAAGGGAAGGCGCGTCGCGTCGTATTTCGGCATGGCCGCCGATCCGGCGAGCGGGCCGGCGGCTGAAGGCATCGGTCTCGTGGCCGTGCTCGCGGACGACGCGAACGGGCGCCTTTTCGTCGCGCGCTCGACGTGCGACGAAACGGCCTTCGAGTCCGTGGTTCCCGCGGTCGCGCAGGCGCATCTCTTCGAGCGCGAGATCGGCGAGCAGTACGGCGTGACGTTCGAGGGGCATCCCTGGTTCAAACCGGTGCGTTTCCATCATTCGTATCGTCCCGGCCACGACGCCTGGGGCCGGTCGACGGATGCCGCGATCCCGCCGGGCGTGACGGAATTCTTCCGGGTCGAGGGAGTCGAGGTACACGAGGTCGCGGTCGGCCCGGTCCACGCCGGCGTGATCGAGCCCGGCCACTTCCGGTTCCAGTGCCACGGCGAGCTGGTCTTTCATCTCGAGACCGCTCTCGGATACCAGCATCGCGGCGTCGAGCGCGCGCTCGTGGGGGGGCCGACGAAGAGGACGCTGCCGTACATGGAGACCGTCGCGGGCGACACGACGATCGGCCACGCGCTCGCCTACTCTCACGCGGTCGAGGCGCTAGCCGACGCGCCGGTCTCCGCGCGCGCCCACGCGATTCGCGGCATCGCGCTCGAGCTCGAACGGCTCGCGAACCACGTCGGCGACCTCGGAGCCCTGGCGGGCGACGTCGCGTATCTCCCGACCTCGTCGTATTGCGGACGCCAGCGCGGAGATTTCCTGAACATGACGGCGGAGATCTGCGGCTCGCGATTCGGGCGCGGTCTGGTCCGGCCCGGCGGCGTCGGATTCGACCTCCTCCCCGCGCAGGTCGAGGATCTGAAGTCCCGAATCGCCGTAGCGCGCGGCGAGGTCACGGAAGCGGTGGAGCTTCTCTGGGAGACGCCGAGCGTGAGGGAGCGGTTCGACCAGACGGGAACCGTCACGCCGGAGGACGCGGAAGCCGTGGGTCTTGTCGGGCCGGCGGCGCGCGCGTGCGGCATCCAGCGGGACGTGCGGCACGACTTTCCCACGGGCATCTATCGTTTCGTCCACCTTCCCGTGATGACGGCCCATCATGGGGACGTCAATTCCCGCGCCTACGTCCGCTGGCTCGAGATCCAGCAGTCGATCTCGTTCATCCTCAAGCAGCTCGACAAGCTTCCGGCGGGGGGAGCCTGTGCCGAAGCCGGGGCAATGAGACCGGACGCGCTCGTCGTGTCGCTCACGGAAGGCTGGCGCGGGGAAATCTGCCACGTCGCGATGACGGACGCGGCCGGCCGCTTCTCGCGCTACAAGATCACCGATCCGTCCTTCCACAACTGGCTGGGGGTCGCCCTCGCGGTGAGGGGCGGCCAGATCTCGGATTTCCCGCTGAGCAACAAGAGCTTCAACCTCTCCTATTGCGGCCACGACCTGTGAGGGAGATTTCATGCTGAAAGCGCTGCTCGCGCGCGCGCACCAGGGGCACCGCACGATGGCGTATCCCGCGGGCGAGCCGCCCCCGATGCCCGAACGGTACCGGGGCGCGCCCATTCTCGACCCCGCGAAGTGTCCGGACGGGTGCCGGGCGTGCGCCGACGTCTGTCCGACGGACGCGATCGGCGGGGACGGCCCGCTCGCGCTCGATCTCGGCCGGTGCCTGTTTTGTACGGAGTGCGTCACCGCCTGCCCGGACGGCGCGATCGCGTTCACGCACGAATTCCGGCTCGCGGCCCGCCGGCGCGAGGACCTCGTCCTCACGGGGCAGGCGCTGCCGCTCGCGGACGCGCTCGAGCGGAAGCTCCGCCGGCTGTTCGGGCGCTCGCTGAAGCTGCGCGTCGTGAGCGCGGGCGACTGCAACGCCTGCAGCGCGGATGTCAACGTCCTCGGGACGATCGGCTGGGATCTCGGGCGGTTCGGAATCAACTACGTCGCTTCACCGCGCCATGCGGACGGCCTCCTCATCACCGGGCCCGTGACCGAGAACATGCGGCTTGCGCTGCAAAAGACGTACGACGCGGTGCCGCCGCCGAAGATCGTGATCGCGGTGGGGGCCTGCGCAATCAGCGGAGGGCCCTACGCCGGCCATCCCGAGCAGCACGACGGCGCCGCGTCCGTCCTTCCGGTCGACCTGTTCATTCCCGGCTGCCCGCCGCACCCTCTCACCATCCTCGACGGCCTGCTCAGGCTCCTGGGCCGGCTCGAAGAGCAACGGAGAGTGTTGCGCGGCTGAGTCATAGAATCGGGGGATGGTGAAGACCGTAACGTGCCAGCTCACTCCCGAACAGGTTGAACACGGAGCACTTGGAGAAAGCCTCACGGAGGCGGTGACGCTGAATCGGAACGACGTGCTCCAGGTGGGGCAACTCGTCGGTCGGCCCGTTCACGACACCGCCAAAGGAACGATCGAGGTCACGTTCCGGCAGGACCTCGAGCCGCCGCGGGGCAAGGTGCTGAAAGCGGTTCACAGAATCCGGGACGACGGCTCGATCGAGATTTACGCGTTCACGTTCGAATCGCCCGGGTAAACCCGCCAGTCCCGACGGTGAGCCACCCGGCCCTCGACGGATCTCCACCTCGCCGAGGGTGAACTGCCCCGGTGCTAGCATGATTTGTGTTCACTTCCCCTATCCTGCCGCGTGTCTCGACAAGGAGAGACTAGATCGATGGCGCCTGAAGCGAGCAGCCAGGAGTCGGCCCGCGCGGCCATCGCTGCCCTCGTCGAGCGCTACGCCCGAAATCGCGACCGCTACCGGTCCTCGACGTACAACGAGGAGACCTGCCGCGCCGAATTCATCACGCCGCTCTTCGAGGCGCTCGGGTGGGATGTCACGAACAAGGCCGGGTACGCTGAGCAGTACAAGGACCTCATCCACGAGGAGGGCATCAAGGTCGGCGACTTCACGAAGGCGCCGGACTACACGTTCCGCGTCGCGGGCGTGCGGAAGTTCTTCGTCGAGGCGAAGAAGCCCTTCGTCGACCTAAAGAGCGATCCCGCCCCTGCTTACCAGCTCCGCCGCTACGCCTGGAGCGCGAAGCTCCCGCTCTCCGTCCTCACGGACTTCGAGGAGATCGCGGTCTACGACACGCGCATCCGCCCGAAGGAGGGCGACAAACCCTCGGTAGGGCGCATCCTTTACCTTACCTACGATGAGCTGCTCCCGAGGCTCGATGAGCTCTGGGGCGTCTTCTCGAAAGAGGCGGTCCTCAAGGGATCGTTCGACCGCTACGCCGAGGAGACGCGCGGCAAGCGCGGCACCTCCGAGGTCGACGCGGAGTTCCTTCGCGAGATCGAGGGCTGGCGCGACGAGTTCGCCCGGAACATCGCGATCCGAAACGAGGACCTCTCGGTCGACGACTTGAACTTCGCGGTCCAGACGACGATCGACCGGATCATCTTCCTCCGCATCGCCGAGGGGCGTGGCGCCGAGCCCTACGGGAGCCTCCTCGCCCTCGTGAACGGCGCGGACATCTACGCGCGCCTCGTCGCCCTCTACAGGAAGGCGGACACCCGCTATAACTCCGGACTCTTCGACTTCAAGGCCGACCGCCTCACGACGGGCCTCGCGATCGACGACAAGGTCCTTAAGCCGATCCTCCAGAACCTCTACTACCCGCAGTCGCCCTACGAGTTCTCGGTCCTCCCGGTCGAAATCCTCGGGAACGTCTACGAGCAGTTCCTCGGCAAGGTCATTCGCCTCACGAAGGGCCACCGCGCCGTCGTCGAGGAGAAGCCCGAGGTGAAGAAGGCGGGCGGCGTCTACTACACGCCCGCGTATATCGTCGACTACATCGTGAAGCAGACGGTCGGCGAGCTCTGCGAGGGCAAGAGCCCGAAGCAGATGGAGAAGCTCCGCATCCTCGACCCCGCCTGCGGGTCGGGCTCGTTCCTCCTTCGGGCATACCAGGAACTCCTCGATCGGCACCTTGCGTGGTACCGCGGACACCAACCGGAGAAGCACCGCAAGGAGGTCTTCCCCGGTCCCGGCGGCGACTGGCGCCTCACGACCGCCGAGAAGCGGCGCATCGTGCTCAACAACATCTACGGCGTCGACATCGACCGTCAGGCCGTCGAGGTGACCAAACTCTCGCTCCTCTTGAAAGTTCTCGAAGGCGAGAACGACGAGACGCTGAAGCAGCACACTCTCTTCGGCGAGCGGGCACTCCCGAGCCTCGAAGGAAACATCAAGTGCGGAAACTCGCTCATCGCGCCGGATTATTACGAAGATGAACAGGCTGAACTGATTCCGGTCGATGAACGACGCCGCTTGAACACCTTCGACTGGCCGATAGAGTTCGCGTCGATCCTTAAGAGCGGCGGCTTCGATGCCGTCGTTGGGAATCCGCCATACGGCGCCGACTACGACGACGGGCAGAAGCGTTACTTCCAGTCGAGGTACGTGTACAGGAAGGGGAAGCCCGAGACATACGTCTACTTCCTCGAGAAAGGGATCTCGCTTCTCCGGAACAGTGGTGCCCTCGGGTACATCACACCGAATGCCTGGTTGACGAACCACTACGGCGCGCAGATCCGGAAGTTCGTTCTCGAGGAAACTGCGATTGCTCACGTGGTCGATCTGGAGCGTACGAGAGTCTTCCAGAAGGCCGTTGTCGACACCGCGATCGTGGTCGTGAATCGCGGGACGCCGAGTAGTGGGCACAGGGTTCAGGTCTGGCGAGGCACAGAAGCGCATGAGATCGCACTTCAGTTCGCCGTCGAGCAGAGCCGGTGGGCACAAGACAGCGAACTAATCGTCAACACTCAAGCGGATCCCCGGGAAATACGCGTCATCGATCGGCTTGAAAGGTCAGGGGTCACACTCGATTCCCTCGTCGAGTACTCGCAAGGGGTTATTCCATACAAAACGAAGGAAGACGGCGCCGAGAACCTCTACATTGCAGCAGACGGTCACGGGAAGGACTGGAGACCCCTTCTCGAAAGCGCTTCGCAGGTGAGGCGGTACGAGGTCGATGCTCCTGAGGCATACATCCGCTACGGCCGATGGCTCTGGTGCGCACGTGAGGTGCGCTTCTTCACTGAGCCGAAGATTCTCTTCCATCGACTCCGAAAGAAACTCCCTATTCAGCTCGTCGGTGCCATCGAGACGACTGAAGTCATCAACAGGCATTCGCTTTCCAACTTAGTCCTTCGAGAGGGTGCCCCGCGGGACGCGCTGTCGGCAGTGCTCGGTCTTTTCAATTCAAAGCTCGCCAACTGGTGGTTCGTGAAACGGTACGGCGTTCTCATGGAGGTTGGTGGCTTCAAGGTAGGGAAGATCCCTCTTCCGAAGCGCTGGGTTGAGGCCTACGGCCGCCTGTCGAAGCTCGCGGAAGATGTCACTGCGCTGCATAGGCAGCTCAAAGATGCGAGAAGCCCCCACGATCGCAGTGGCCTGACGAGGCAGATCACCTCCGCTGAAGAGCGCATCGACCGTCTCGTCTACGAGCTCTACGACCTCTCGCCGGAAGAGATCGAGGTCGTTGAGGCCGCGACCCAAACATGACCGACGACGTCCTCAAGGAACTCCGTCGACAGCAGGAGTGGAGCAACGGCCGGGAATGACCGTCAATCCTTCTTCGAACCTCGCGTCAGAGGTCCTCGGGGTGTAGGCCGGTCGATCGTGCGACGCGCGCGACGGCTTCGGGTGGGAGCGTCTTCCGATCGTGAAAGGCGAACACGTAGTCCGGCCACCCTTGGCGTTCGAGAACGCGGTGCGAGCCCGTCGTCCGCTTGACGCTCCACCCGATTCGAAGAAGCGAGGCGAGGACCTTCGGGGCCTTCGCGGAGGGCCAGCGGCTCACGCTGCCGAGCGCGTGATGAAGGCGACGGGGCCGAGGTTCTCGACCTTCGCCTCCCCGTGCTCCAGCCGGTCCGCCAGTACGCGCAGGGCGAGCGCTTCCACCCTCGCCAAGGCCTGATCTTCGGACGGCTCGACGACCATGCACCCCGGCAGCTCGATCACCTCGGCCACCCATTCACCCGAGGACGCGTGCTCAATCTCGACGGTCAACGTCACGAGGAAAGCATAGCTCATCAAGCAAGTGGCTTGCGCTCGACGCCGAAGCCGGCTCGGACGAGGTCTATCCTTCCCGGATGCGCGCCCTCCGGCTCCACGCACCGGCTCCGGTCGAGACGCGGCCCCTCGTCCTCGAAAACGTTCCCGATCCGACTCCGGGCCCCGGCCAGGTCCTCGTGAAGGTCTCGGCCTGCGGAATCTGCCGGACGGATCTCCACGTCGTCGAGGGCGAGCTCCCGGTCGTAAGGCCGCTCGTGATTCCCGGCCATCAGGTCACGGGGACGGTCGTCGGCGCGGGGACGGGCGCCGAAGCGCTCCTCGGCCGGCGCGTCGGGATCGGGTGGCTCCACCGGACCTGCGGCTCCTGCCGTTTCTGCATGAGCGGCCGTGAAAACCTGTGCGACGCCCCCGAGTTCACGGGATGGACCGTCGACGGCGGCTTTGCCATGTCGATCCTGGCCGACGCGGATTTCGTCTACGAGCTTCCCGACGGATTCTCCGACGTCGTCGCGGCGCCGCTTCTCTGCGCCGGCATCATCGGCTACCGCGCTCTCCGCCTGACGGGCCTCGCGGGCCGCCCCTCCGGCTTCCGCGGGGCGCGGCTCGGACTCTACGGTTTCGGCGCGGCGGGGCACATCGCGATCCAGATCGCGCGCGCGAGAGGCGCCGACGTCTACGTGATGACGCGAGACCGGGAGCGCCACCAGGCCCTCGCGGAGGAGCTCGGGGCCGCGTGGGTCGGCGGCGCGCGCGACATCCCTCCGTCGAAGCTCGACGCGGCGATCATCTTCGCCCCCGCCGGCGAGCTGATTCCTGCCGGTCTCGCCGCGCTCGACAAGGGGGGAACGCTCGTTCTCGGCGGAATTCACATGAGCGACTCCCCGCCGATCCCGTACGAGCTCCTCTACCAGGAGCGCGTCGTCCGCAGCGTCGCGAACAACACCCGCGACGACGGGCGCGAGTTCCTGGCCGAGGCCGCGCGCATCCCGGTCACGACGCACGTCCGGACGTTCGCCTTCGAGGAGGCGAACGATGCGTTGATCGCGCTGAAGACGGACGCCATTCGCGGCGCCGGCGTGCTCGTCGTGGCGTGAAAAGACCATAGGCGAGAATGCGCGAGGCTGGGCCCCCACGTCAGACGGACGGAGGAGACACCATGGAGAAAGTGAACGGCATCGGCGGCGTGTTCTTTGTGGCCAAGAAACCCGACGGTTTGAGCCGCTGGTACAGCCAGTATCTCGGCGTCGAGTGTGCGCCCCCGACCTACGACGCGGCGCCCTGGCGGCAGGACGCGGGGCCAGCCGTGTTTGCGCCGTTGCCGGAGTCGACGACGTATTTCGGCGACGCGCGGCGGACGTGGATTATCAACTTCCGCGTGCGCGACCTCGACGCCATGACCGCCCAGCTCCGCGCTGCCGGCATCACCGTCGAAGTCGATCCAGAGCCGTATCCGAACGGCCGCTTCGCACGGCTCCACGACCCCGAAGGAAACCCGATCGAGCTGTGGCAGCCGATGGGACGGGACGCCGGGTAGCCGACGCTCGCGAAGGCTCAGGAACGGGGAGAGGACCCCGCCTATGGAGAACTCACACCCTCCGTGGATCAGTTTCCAGGGAGCAGGTCATGTATCATGACGGCCGATTGGCTGAAGGGGTACTGGCACGCTTCTTAGAGGGAAGCTATGGCGACCAACCAGGATCTTGTTACATGGCTTAGTTTGACCATCGGCGTCGTTGGCGTCGGAGCTACAGTCTTCTTGACGTTCTACATCCGGCCGCGACCTCGGATCGCGACACAAATAAGTACGTTGCAGCTTCTCGGGCAGCACGCCGTGCTTCCAAAGGATATAGAATTTCTCTTTAGGGGCCGTACTGTTCCAAGTGTGTCTCTTTCCCGTGTCGCCCTTTGGAATATCGGCAATACCACGATTCGGGGAGACCAGATCGTGAGCGCAGATCCATTCCGTCTTGTGACATCCGCCGAAAGTGAGATCCTGGACGCGGTTGTATTGAAGTATACGCGGCAGGTCAACGATGTTACGTGCGTTGTGAGGCAGGCCGGCGGTAATGAGGTAGAATGTCGCTTCGATTTCTTGGATCCTGGTGATGGCGCGCTATTGCAGCTCATACATACAGGGAATGATCAGATAAGCGCGAAAGGAGTGCTCCGCGGCGTTCCAAAGGGCGTTCTTGTGGTCGCCGATCCCTATAAGACAATACCGCAACAGCAAGCCACCATGTCTCCGCAGCCTTCTAGGTTTACGGGCTCTCTGTTCTTACTGCTGGGCCTCCTCATAGGTGGAATGACACTCACCGGTCGCCTGCCGAGCGGTGCAGATTTGCAGATATTGCGAGTATTGGGGGGACTACTTGTCGCCGCCGGCTTGGTGGCATTTTGGTTAACCAGCAGGCGGCCCCCAGCCTTATTAAACACGCGCCTGACAACGACTGCTTCGAAGTGACGATGCCGAGCCATGATATGTTCAAACGCTCCGGATCGCGCCGCCCCTTGCCGCGCCGGCTAGTTCGATGGGTTTCTTCACCGCGTTCGAGTGCATGTGGGTTCTCACAGCAAGGGCCTTCAGTCGCCAACCTTCGGCGCCAGCTTCGCCTTCAAGCGCTGACAATGCTCGTTTCCGGCGTCGCGTTCGAGCCCGATCTTGACGAATGCGAGTGCGGCGCGTTCATCGTCGAGGCGGATCTCGAGCCACGCTAGCTGGGAGAGAGCTGTGGCGTCTAGCTCACCGACGCGACGTTCAAGAGTCCTAGCGAGTTTCTGGACAAGAATCCTCTTCTCGTCGGATTCGAGTGCAGCGTAGTTCTCCCGCAGAAGGAGGTTCACTCGGTTCGCAGCCGAACTGAGTTCCTCAACAGGAGCGCCGTCCAATTCTGAAATCTCGACGAGTGCGTGAATCTCGCCGCCAATATCTCCCATTCGCCGATAGAGTTCAGAAAGTCGTTTCCATCCGAGGGCGCGTTCCGTCGGTACTCGCGCCTCGGCCAAATACTGTCGGACGGCCTCCGCGGCGTTAATCAAGCCGTCCGAGGTTCTCGACTCTTCGTGAAGGCTTGCAAGCCTTAGCCAGGCGGGACGATGATGACGGGCGATGAACTCAAGCATCTGAACATAGCGGCCAAGAGGCTCCCTTCCGTCCTCCACGCGTTTCGCGATGGATCGAAATAGCCGAACGACTCGGGGTTCGACTCCATGCCGAATGTCCTCAGGTTGCCCGGCGCCGAATTCGCGTAGCAGTTCGAGGTCCGCCTCGATCGCTGCCTTGGTTGGGCTCACAGCCGCCTTGCGCTTACCGAAGATGCAGGCCGCGAGCGGCGTTGTTACGAAGACTTGCCCATCGCCGTCGGAGGTCGTCAACTCGATGAACGAACTGCGTTGGAGCTCATCGATGGCGTCTTCCACGGGAATACGTTCGGTTCCGGGCCGGAGAAGTACGCTTTCTATCGCAAGGCGTGGGAGGGTCGACCGCCAGCTACTCAACGTCAAGAACACGCGCTGCGCCGCGGGCGACAGAGTCGAGAAGGTTCGTTCGAAGAGCGCGGTAAGAATCTCCGACTGGTCAGCTACAATCCGCTCGACGCTTCGAAGCTGGCCGGCCTTCGCCACTTCACCAAGGAGAATCTTGGTTACATACGGGTGACCGCCGGACTCCTTGAAGAGCTCTTCTCGATACGACTCCGTAAGAAGGCCATCGATTCCAAGACGGCCCGAAACCTGGTCGACAAGTTGGCGGAACTCTACCTCATTCATTCCTAAGACGTCGATCGGATAGTCCCCTCGGAAGTCGCGATGACGTGTGGTGATGAGAATCTTGTTCGGGAGGCGAATGTTGTTGTCGAGCCATCGGTAGAGTTCGGCGGGCGATGTCACGGTCTCGAAGTTATCGAAGATGAATAGCGTTGGTCCGAACGGGCTCCTCGCGAGGACTCGGGATAGGTAGTCTTCAGCACGAAACCTCTTGTCCCGAGCCTCGGCTGGATCGACGAGGTGAACGAGTTCCTTTGCCATGTCACGCATCGAGAGGACCGCAGGCTGTACACGCTTCGGGCCCTCCGGGAGTAGGTCGAGATCCCGGGCGCTGAACCAGAGGATGAGTTCGAAGCCGCCGTGGCGGGCAAGGAGGTGCAATGTCTGCAAGGCGAGGGAGGTCTTTCCGATACCCCCTCTGCCGGCGAGTGTCACGACCGGGTAGCGATCTCCCTGAAGGGTCGAGAGCAACTGGGCCTCAAGCGATGGCCTTGCGATGTAAGACCCCGGTGCCGCTGGGAGGTTCGTGAGCGTATTGCCGATTGCGTCGAGGTCGCCGATGCCGGCTGTCTCACTGCCAGGGAGCGGCCCGAGCGGGTCGAGGTACGCTGACCCGTCCTGCGATCGGGTGCTGCCGGTGACGTACGAAAGCATCTCGTATTTCTGCTCCCGGAAGTCGCCGTTCGCGACGAAGAAGTCCGCTGCCTCCATATCAGAGTCGACCAGTGCCACGCGCCGAGGACGACCGAGGAAGAGGTAGACCCCGTCAGGGATGGACTTATCCGTAGACTTCTTCAAGTCGGCGAAAGGCTCTCCTGTACCGCTGAGGACTGTGACGCGATATTTTCCCGACAGGTTGCGATGTAGGTACGCCCATTCCTGCCGCAGCCACATGAGTTCGTTCGAAGCAAGGCGAAGTCCGCTACTAAGTAGAGGACAGAGTTTGCTGCATGCAGTGCCGGTCGGCGCCCCGTGCCCGCGCGTCTTGTTTCGAAGTCGCGTAAACAGTGTGACCCATCTCTTCCCGTCCGTGTTTCCTTGCTGCTGAACCGCAGTCGGATCAAGGATCGAGATGGCTTCCTGGAGAAGGCGCGCGGACTCGTACTGCCAGGACCCCTGGCCCATCTTCTGCGTTAGATCACGGTTTATGGTCTGCGCTTCCGACAGGAGATGTTGGGCGGTTGGTCCCGCCAGCGCCTCTGCGAGGGCGCTGTCCCAGTCGCCTAGACCGGTGGCGCGCACGAGAGCATATGCGTGCTGGTAACGGGTACGCTCCCTATCGTCGTCGATCGAGGCGACGACCGCGGCGACGGTGATCTTCACCAGTAGTTCGCCGAGATACATGAGATCGTGGAAATAGGCAGTATCCGACTCCCCTTTCGCGATCTCAACCCGCTGCCACATCCTCTCGATGGGGATGAAGCTCGTTTTCAGCGGGCCCGCATTCTCGTCGGTCATTTTCATTTGATCTGCTCTGGGTGAGCTGCCGTCGCGACGACCAGCGCTAGCGTACCTCATCGCTGAGATGTGCTGGGGGCGCTGCGCAGCCATGGCGCTGGAACTGGGCCATCACTTCGGAGACACAAAGCGAGGAGCAGGGCGGCCCGGGTCCCCGGCTTTCCGGTTGCGGCTCAGCGTCGCGACGAGAATTCCAGTTCGGCCTGGGCCAGGTCAGGCCCACAGGATCGAAGTCGTTGCGTCGAACCGAGTCGCGCGCGTACCCGCCGCGCTGGCGCAGGCTCAGGCTCCGAATCCAACTTACCGAGCGCTCTCATTCTACGCGCGATACTCGACACCCATGAACGTCCTCGCCGTCTCCGGAAGTCTTCGTCAGGCTTCATCGAACACGAACGTGCTCCGCGCTCTACGGGTCGTCGGGCCGGCGGGAATCGAAGTCGTTCTCCATCCGCTTTTGGATCCGCTTCCCTTCTTCAACCCCGACATCGAAGAAGCCGGGCCTCCCTCGGCCGTCGAGGCGTGGCGTTCTCAAATTCGCGCCCACGATGCACTCGTCATCTCGAGCCCCGAGTACGCGCACGGCGTGTCGGGCGTTCTGAAGAACGCTCTGGACTGGCTCGTCGGCGGCGTCGAAATCGGCGGAAAGCCCATCGCGGTGATCAACGCGATGCCGCGAACCACGATCGCGCACGCCGCCCTCGTCGAGGGCCTGCACGTCATGGGCGGCAGGGTCGTCGAGCAGGCATCTTTGCCGGTCGCGGGCCGCAAGCTCGACGCCGACGGCATCGCCGCGGATGCGGAGCTCTCGACACGCCTGCGGTCGGTGCTCTCGTCGCTCGCCCGTGCGGCAGCCGAACCTTCGGTAGACCAGGAGTCGCCGGCTTAGCGGACGGCGCGGCCTCTGCCGTTACACTTCCGCCACCTCGGAGGTCCCATGCGCGTTTCGACGCTCCTCGTCGCTCTTGCCGTCTGCTCATCCGCGCTCGCCACGGCTGGCCCGCCAGCGCCGGGCCCGGAGTGGTTCCTCGCCCACCGCGCGGCTCTCGCCGCGAAGCTGCCGAAGGGCGCCGTCGTCGTCCTGCGCGGGCCCGCCGAGCCGGAAGCCGAGGCCGCGGACGCGTACCGGCCGGACTCGAGCTTCTGGTACCTCACGGGCTTTCCGGAGGCGGACGCGATCGCGGTCTTCCGTCCCTCGGCCGCCGAGGGCAAGCGGTACGTTCTCTTCGTCAGGCCGAAGAACTGGACCGAGGAGAGGTGGACCGGCCGCCGCGCCGGCGTCGAAGGCGCAAAGGCGGACTACCGGGCCGAGGCCGCCTTCCCCATCGAGGATTTCCAGAAGGAATCGCGGTCGCTCCTGGCGGGGGCGAAGGCGTTGTTCTATCTCGACGCGCGCGACCGGGCCTTCCGCGAGAAGCTGATCACGAGCTGGCAGGCGTTCGCGGCGGCCGGCACCGAGTCGCTGCCCGCCTCCGACGTGGCGCCCGTCGTCGCCCAGATGCGCCTCGTGAAGGACGCGACGGAGCTCGCGTTCCTGAGGGAAGCCGTGGCGCTCTCCGTGCGCGGCCACCGCGCCGCGATGGCGCTCGCGGCACCCGGCACGAACGAGGGCGTCCTGAAGGCCGCGCAGGTCTCCGCGTGCCTCGCAGGTGGCGCCGCGCGCATGGCCTACGCGCCCATCGTGGGCTCGGGGCCGAACTCGGTGATCCTTCACTATCCGGACGCGAGTCGCGTCATGCAGCGGGGCGAGATGATCGTGAACGACACGGCCTGCGAGTACGGCCTCTACGCCGCCGACGTGACGCGCAGCTATCCCGTGAACGGCACGTTCTCCCCCGAGCAGCGCGCGCTCTACGAGATCGTCCTCGCGGCACAGAAGGCCGCGATCGTGAAGGCGGCCGTCGGCTCGGTTCACCATGACGTCCAGGACGCCGCGTACGAGATCATCGTGGACGGGCTCCTGAAGCTCGGCCTCCTGAAGGGCACGCGCGAGGAGGTGAAGACCTCGCGGTCGTTCGCCGCGTTCTTCCCGCACGGTACGTCGCACTGGCTCGGCCTCGACGTGCACGACGTGGGAAGCTACGAAATCGCGGACCCGACGGATCGCTGGACGCGCTACTCCTCATCCATGGCAAAGCTGAAACCCGGCATGGTTCTCACCGTGGAACCGGGCATCTACATCCCGGAGAAGAGCGAGGGCGTGGACCAGAAGTGGTGGAACATCGGCGTGCGGATCGAGGACGACATCCTCGTCACGGACAAGGGGCCCGAGTGCCTTTCGTGCGGTGCGCCCCGCGAGATCACCGATGTCGAAAAGGCGATGAAGCCGGCCGCCGGGCAAAGCCGCTAACATCCCGCCCGTGCCCGGGCCCGTTCGCGTTCTCTCCGACGCCCTCGTCGACCAGATCGCCGCGGGCGAGGTCGTCGAGCGCCCGGCGTCCGCGGTCAAGGAGCTCGTGGAGAACGCGCTCGATGCCGGCGCCCGGCGCATCGCGGTGGACGTGGAAGGCGGCGGGATCGTGAGGCTCGACGTCACGGACGACGGCTCGGGCATGTCGCGAGAGGACGCGCGGCTGGCTCTCGAACGGCATGCGACCTCGAAGATCCGCTCCTTCGAGGACCTCACCCGCATCGGGACGATGGGCTTCCGCGGTGAGGCGCTTCCCTCGATCGCGTCCGTCTCGCGCCTCGTCCTCACGACGTCACCAGACGCGTCGGGGCTCGGGACCGAGGTCGTCGCCGAGCGCGGCGCGCCTTCGCGCGTGTCGCCGGCGCGGCACCCGAAAGGCACGCGGGTCGTTGTGGAGGACCTCTTCGGGAACGTCCCGGCGCGGCGCAAGTTCCAAAAGAGCGCCGAGGCGGAATTGCGCGCCGTCGTGAAGACGGTCACCGCCCTCGCGCTCTCGCGCCCCGACACCGCGTTCACGCTCCGTGCGGGCCCCCGCCTTCTTCTCGATCTGCCCGCCGCGGAGGGCGTGGCCGCCCGGTTTCGGGAGGTTCTCGGCATCGCGGCGGTGACGCGCTTCCGTGAGGTGGAGTTCGCCTTCGGCGGCATGACTCTGACGGGCGCCGTCACGCCGGCCGAGACCACTTTCCCGTCGCGCGCCCATCAGTGGTTTTTCGTGAACGGCCGCGCCATCAGGGACGCGACCGTGACCCACGCCATCTCCCTCGCCACGCGCGAGGTGCTGCGCTCGGACCGCCACGCGGCTTTCGCCCTCTTCCTCACCTGCGACCCCGAACTCTGCGACGTGAACGTGCACCCGCAGAAGCTCGAGGTCCGCTTCCGCGATCCGAGCGCCGTGCATTCCCTCGTCCACCGCGGCCTCGCGCACGCGTTCGCGGGCGGGAAGGGGGCGGTGGCGGTGGAAGGGGAGGCCTTCGGGAGGTCGGAGCTCGGCGAGGGGGCGGCTCGCTACGGTGCGGCTGAAGCCGCGGTAACGGGGACGCTCGTCGAAGCGCCCGCAACGGCCTTCTCTCCTTCTTCCTATTCAGAAGAAATCTCTTCTTCTCTCTCATCTTCTCCTCTCGGCCCCCTCCGCCTCCTCGGCCAGTACAAGGACTCCTTCCTCGTCGCCGAGAGCGAGGAGGGGCTCGTCCTCATCGACCAGCACGTCGCGCACGAGCGCGTGCGGTACGAGCGATTCCTCGCGCGCCTCGAATCCGGTGTACCAGCCTCGCAGAACCTTCTCGAGCCCGTCGTGTTCGAGGCGTCGCCGGACGAGGCGGCTCTCCTGTCCGGTTCCGAGGCGCTCCTTTCGGACGCGGGCTTCTCGGTGTCGGAGCTGTCCGGCCGCACCTTCCTCGTCTCGGCGGCGCCGCCCGAGACGCCGGCCGCGTCGGTCCGTCCCGCGCTCCGCGACTATCTCGAGCGTGTCGCCGCGCTGCCGGAAGGCTCCGCCCCGTCGTCGGCGCTCCGGCGCGAGGTCCTCGCGGCTTCTCTCGCCTGTCGCGGCGCGATCACGATCAACCATCGCCTCGCTCCGGCCGAGGCCGCGCGGCTTCTAGACGACCTCGCGGCTTGCCGGGATCCGTGGACGTGCCCGCACGGACGCCCGATCCTCCTCGCCTTCTCGCACGAGGAGCTCGAGAAGCGCTTCGGGAGGCGCGGATGAGCATGCGCGACCGCAACGACCTCTTCGCGCCGAAGCTCGGCCTCACGATGCCGCTCTGCGCCCTCCATTTCATCTTCTTCTTCCTCGTGAAGATGGATCCCAAGAGGGTGTTCATGCTCTTCGGATTCGATCCGGGGGCGGCGTTCGAGAGGCCGTGGACATTCCTGACCTATCAGTTCCTCCACGAAGAGCCCTTTGGGCTGTTTTTCGGCACGCTCGTCCTCTACATCCTCGGGTCGGCCCTCGAGATGGAGTGGGGGACCGGCGAGTTCACGGTTTTCTGGCTCGTCTCGACGCTGGGCGCCTCGCTCGCGGCCCTCGCCACCGGAAACGTGCTCCTCTCGGGCGGGGTCCTGACGGGCGCTTCGCTGCTCTTCGCGTACGCGTACCTCTTCCCCGACATGCAGTTCCTGATCTTCTTCGTCATTCCCGTGAAGGTGAAATGGCTCGCCTGGCTGGCGGTCGCGATGCTCGCGTGGGGCCTCCTGCAGGCGACGCTCGCCGGACGGCCGGGCGCCGGTTTCGTGAACGTCGCCGGAGCGGGGGCGGGGTTTCTCTTCTTCTGGATCCGTCACCATGGCGGGACTCGCGCGAAGAAGGCCGCGAGGCTCGCGGTGGTCGCGGTGAAGACCGCGGGGGCGGTGCGCGACGACGCGGCGCTCGAACGCCGCAACCGGGAGCTGTTTCCGAAGGTCGAGGATCTGCGTCGCGCGATGCAGGGGGGCGGCGACCCGCCGCCGCGCCAGCGCGAGTTCGCCTCCGAGCTCGCGAAGCTCGTCGCGCCCGGCGTGAACGTCTGCAAGCCCGTCGACTTCAAGGGCGACCGCGATGGAATCTGCGTCAAGTGCGAGGGCTTCGCCGAGTGCTCACTGAGGTACGTCGCCGGGCAGCCCGCCGAGATCGTGGTCAAGACGCGCGCGTGAGACGGCGACACTAGAATAGGAAGAGGAAGAGAAATGACCGCTTCATGCGCCCTCGCCCTCGTCCTCGTCCTCGCGGCCCCGGTCTCGCCGATTCCCGGGATCCCGTTTCCGCCGGGCGGGGAGATCGACCCCGTTTTCACGCAGGTCTTCACCGACCGCGCGGCGGCCGAGACGCGGAGCGCGATCGCGCGGCTCGACGCGGACACGTCCCGGAGCGCCGCCGAGAAGGCCAAGCTCAAGAAACGGCTCGGGAAGCTCCGCATCGTGGTCTTCACGACGGCGAAGTCGGTCGACGAGGCCGTGGCCGCCTACGAAAAGCAGCTTCCGGAGGCGCAGTTCATTTTCGCGGAGCGGAACCTCGAGGCCGACCTTCTGAACGGGATGAAGAGCGGGGAAATCCAGGCGAACGCCGCCGCGGTGGCGAAGGCGGCGGGCCGGCGGGGGAGGTCCGCGCGCTGGAACCGTGCGGACGGGGCCCTCGAGATCGACATCGAAGACCGTCTGATCGATCCACGCTCGGGCGCGATCCTCGAAAAGACGGTCGTGCTCGTCACGTC